>CZCA01002914.1_pt1 | contig 22514 bp, 20 predicted proteins | sample 591981 | NCBI WGS metagenome assembly CZCA01 (sample SAMEA3556810, study PRJEB10932) | anaerobic digester metagenome
GCTGCGCACCGTCAATGCGGTGATCTCGCCTGCGCTCACCGACGAACTTCACCTGTCGGCGGCGAACCTGGGCTTGCTCACCAGCACTTACTTCCTCGCCTTCGGACTGGCGCAGATTCCGGTCGGCATTGCGCTCGACCGTTTTGGCCCGCGGCGGGTGGAAGCCCTGCTGTTGTTGATCACCGCGATCGGCGCGGCGATGTTCGCGCTCGGTGACAGCATGCAGCTGCTTGGCGTCGGGCGGGCGCTGATCGGCCTCGGCGTGTCGGCCTGCCTGATGGCGGCGCTCAAGGGCTTCGCGCTCTGGTACCCACGCGATCGTCAGAGCTCGATGACCGGGTTCATCATGGCGGCGGGTGCGCTCGGCGCGCTCACGGCGAGCACGCCACTGGAAGCGGCGCTGCCGGCGATTGGCTGGCGTGGCGCCTTCTGGCTGATCGCGGGCGTGGCCTTGCTGGCGTCCTTCACCATCTTCCGCAACCTGCCGGATGTCCCGATGGAGGGGCCCCGCGGGACGTTTGGCGATGCACTTCGGGTGCTCGGCAGCATCTACGCGTCGCCCGCCTTTCTGCGCCAGGCGGCCTCGGCGGCGACCTTCATCGGCGGCTTCATGGCGCTGCAGAGCCTGTGGGCTGTGCCCTGGCTGATGAACGTGAATGCGCTCGGCCTCGCCCAGGCTGCCGGTATGCTCGTCGTGCTGAATCTGGGGTCACTGGTGGGGCAGCTGTCGATCGGGGTGCTCGGGGTCAGGCTGGCACGCGCGGGCATCGAGCCGATCTCGCTGCTGCGGTTCGGCTACGTCTGCCTGATCGTCATGCAGCTGGCGATCCTTTTCAAGCTCGGGCCGCTGCCGGCGGTGTGGTTTCTGTTCGGGCTGTTTTCGGCGGTCAACTCGCAGAGCTACCTGGTGGCTTCGCGTGCGTTTCCGCCGGAGTTGTTCGGCCGTGTCAGCACCGCACTCAACCTGATGGCGTTTGCCGGCGCGTTCGTGCTGCAGTGGGGGCTTGGACAGGCGCTCGATGCCCTGCGCGCGCAGGGGTTCGACATGGTCAGGGCCCTGCAGTACAGCTTTGCCGGATTGATCGCGCTGCAGGTTCTGGGTTTCCTGCCGCTCGTGGTGGGCAGCCGCGGACGCGATACCCCCGACTGATGCGAAGTGCTCAGGCCGCAAGCCCGCAGGCAAAGCCCGACGACCACGCCCACTGGAAGTTGTAGCCGCCCAGGTGCCCGGTCACATCCACGACCTCGCCGATGAAGTACAGCCCGGGCACGCTGCGCGCTTCCATGGTCTTCGACGACAGCGCCCGCGTGTCGACGCCACCCAGGGTGACTTCGGCTTTGGCGTAGCCCTGGGTGCCCGACGGCGTCAGCGGCCAGTCGGCGAGGCTGGCGGCGATGGTGCGCAGTTCGGCGTGGCGGAATTGGTTCACCGGCTTCGTCCAGCCGTGCAGCTCGCACCAGGCGTGGGCAAATCGGCGCGGCAGGCGCTCGGCGAGCAGATTGGCCAGCAGCGCCTTGTCGTGTGCGTGTTCCAGCAACCAGGCTTCGGCGTCGATGCCCGGCAGCAGGTCGATGTGCACCGGGTCCCGTTCGTCGCCGTCATAGGCCTGGGCCTGCCAGTAGCTCGACACCTGCAGGATTGCCGGTCCGGACAGGCCCCGGTGCGTGACCAGTGCCGCTTCGCGAAACACCGGCCCACGGCAGTGGGCTTCCACCTCGAGCGAGATGCCGGCCAGCGGCGCAAGACGTTCAAGCGTCTCGGGCGGCAGGGTCAGCGGAACCAGCGCCGGCCGCGGCGCAACGACTGAAATGCCGAACTGCTCGGCGATCCGGTATCCGAAGGGCGTGGCGCCGATCTTGGGAATCGCCAGGCCGCCTGAGGCGATCACCAGGCTCGAGGCGGTGAAGTGCCCGCGGTCGGTTTCGATCGCGAAGCGCTCGCCGCTGGCGGCAGTGTCGTAGAGGCGGCTGATCTGGTGCACGGTGGCCGGCATCGCCCATTGGACCGCGCCGTCCTCGCACTCGGCGCGCAGCATGTCGATGATTTGCTGCGCCGAGTCGTCGCAGAACAGCTGGCCCCAATTCCTTTCGTGGAAATCGATGCCGTGCCTGCGCACAAGATCGATAAAATCGCGCGCCGTGTAGCGAGACAGGGCCGAACGCACGAAATGCGGGTTGAGGCTGAGGTAGTTCTCGGGGCCCACGCGCCGGTTGGTGAAGTTGCACCGACCGCCGCCGGAGATGCGGATCTTCTCCGCTAGGCGGGTGGCGTGATCCACCAGCAGCACGCTGCGCCCGCGCTGGCCGGCGGTGGCGGCGCACATCATGCCGGCGGCGCCGGCGCCGATGATCACGACATCGAAATGGTGGCCGGAGGGCGACGCAGCCGGCGTGAGGGTACGCACCACGTGCTTACGTGCGGGGAGAAAGCGGCGCAGAATACGCCCTATGTCGCAGCGCGGCAATGCGCGCGCTGGTGCGCCTTGTGGCCCGCCGGACGCTTCTTTGCGCCCGGGCTGGATAATAACAATGCATTTACTCCTTGGAGTTTCCTATGTCTGATACCACGACCGACTCGACGACGGCGCCACCGCGGCGCAAGGGAGTCCGTCGGGCACTGTGGGCCGTGGGGATCCTTCTGGCCTTGTCGGCGGTTGCTTATCTGGCGACGCCGCCGGTCGCCCGGCACTACGGGCAGAAATACCTCGGTGAGATCCTCGGGCGCGAGGTCAGCATCGAGCGCGTGCTCGTCAATCCGTTCCGCCTCACGGCAGAGGTAGGCGGCCTGCGCGTGATGGCGGCCGACGGCAGCGGCGAGGCATTGTCCCTCGAGGCGCTGCGCGCCAATCTCGAGATCGAGTCGATCGTGCGCAAGGGCATCGTGCTGCATGAATTGGCACTCGAGGCCCCGCACTTGAAGCTGGTGCTCGATGAGGGGGGGCAGCACAACTGGAGCGACGTGGTCGAACGCCTCGCGGCGCTGGGCGGCGAGGCGCCGGCCGAAGATGCGGCGCCCCTGCCGTTCTCGGTGGGCAACATCCGCATCAGCGATGGCAAGGTCGAGGTTGAAGACAAGCCGCGCGGCCTGCGCCACGAGCTCAGCGAGATCGGCCTGGGCGTGCCCTTCATCTCGAATCTGCCGGTCCGGGTGGACGTGTTCATTCAGCCTTCGTTGAGCGCAAAGCTCAACGGCGACCCTCTGCTGCTCAACGCCCGCAGCAAACCCTTCGCCGAATCGCAGGAGACCATCCTCGACGTGGCGCTCAAGCGCTTCGACCTCTCGCGCTGGATGGCTTACCTGCCGATCGAGGCGCGCTTCAAGCTGCCGTCGGCGCTGCTGACCACGAATATCGAGCTCTCGTTCAGCCAGCCGCCCGACGCGCCGCCGGTGGTCGCCCTGCGCGGGCCCCTGCAGATCGACGAACTGGTGCTCCAGGATCGCGACGGCGCGCCGGTCGCCAGCGTGGCCGAGCTCGAGCTCGAGCTTGCCGACGTGCAGCCCCTGATCGGGCGCTGGCATTTCACCCGGCTGCGCCTGGCGCGGCCTGAGGTGGACATGGTGCGCCTGAAGGACGGCGGACTGAACCTGCTGGAGCTGATGCCCCCGCCTGCCAAGCCAACGGCGGCGAAGGCCAAGACGGCCAAGACGGCCAAGGCAGCCAAGGCGGCCGGTGGCGGTGCTGCTGGCGACGCGATCGGGACCGCGGCGCAGGCGTCGCCGTCTGGCGCGGGCGAGGGCACGGCCAACGCCCCAGCGACCGCAGCTCAGGCACCCGATTTCTTGCTCGCGCTCGCCCGCATCCGCGACGGCGTGATCCGCTTCGAGGACCGCGCCCTCGCCGAACCCTTCCGGGCGCGCATCGAGGCGATCAACCTCGACATGCGGGACCTTTCCAATGTCGGGGAGATTCCTGCGGAGATCCGGCTTGACTATGTCACCGACGCAGGCGAGAAGTTTGTCCACGAGGACGTCCTGCGCCTGTCGCCCTTCCAGTTCTCCGGCAACCTGCAGTTCGAAGCGATCAAGCTCGCGCGTTATGCACCTTACCTGGCGCAGGCGCTTCCGGGCGGGACGCTCAGCGCGGGTACGCTGTCCGGCGCCCTGAGCTACCGGGTCACGGTGGGCGACAAGGGGGAGCCAAGGGTCGAGCTTGGCGCCGAGACGCTCGCCGTGCGTGATCTCGCGCTCGTGCTCGCGGGCGCGAAGGCTCCGGCCATCAAGGTCCCTGAGCTCGATGCGCGCGCGCTGGTCCTCGACCTCACAGGGCGCAATGTCCGGCTGGGGGGCCTCGATCTCAAGGCCGCTTCCGTGGCGGCCGTGCGGCTCAAGGACGGGAGCTTCGACCTGGTGAAGGCGCTGGTGCCGCAGCCCGCGCCCGCCGCCAAGTCGACCCGAGGCAGCAGAGCCCCCGACGCGGGGTCTGACTGGGTGGTCGCTGTCGACAAGCTCGCGCTCAAGGGGGCGTCGGTACGTCTCGAAGACCGAAGCGTCAGGCGCCCGGTGGTGACGACCGTTGATAACATCGACCTTGAGGTCGAGGGCTTCTCGACCGCCGAGGGCAGCACCCTGCAGTTGAAGCTCGACTCGCGCTTCAACAACCGCGGCAAGATCGCCGCCAGCGGGCCGCTGACGGTGGAACCGCTGAAGGCCGACCTTCGCCTCGACCTGCGCAGCGTCGACCTGCTCCCGCTGCAGCCCTACGTGCTCGAGCAGACCAAGATCGCGATCTCGCGCGGCAATGTCACGACCCAGGGACGGCTCAATCTGCAGACTGGACGCCGCGGGCAGTTGCTCGCGCGCTTCAACGGCGACGTCGGCGTCGCCAACTTCGCCTCCGTGGATCGCCTCAACGCCACCGACTTCCTGCGCTGGCGCACCCTGAGTGTGGGCGGCATCGATGCCCGCCTGGAGCCGTTCTCGCTCGCTATCAAGCGCGTTGCGGTGGACGATTTCTATACCCGCCTGATCCTTGACGACCAGGGCCGTCTCAACCTGCGCGAAATCGGCGGCATGAGCGGCGACGAGCCTCCGTCATCCAGGGCGGGTGCGCCGGTGGCCGTCGGCGGCGAAGTCAACCCGGTTGGCGAGGCGGCTCCGGCGGCGGAGGGCCGTCGTACGGCCGAGGTCGCGCCGCCGAGCGCGCCGCCTCCGCCGATCCGTATCGACCGCGTCGAGATCAAGCGCGGCAACGTGGCCTTCAGCGACCGTTTCGTCCGGCCCAACTACGACGCCAACCTTACGGATCTGGCAGGCACGCTCACCGGTTTTTCAACCTCGCCGGACACGATTGCCAGGCTGGAGCTTGCGGGAAAGGTAGACAAGAGCGCCCCGCTCAGCATCACGGGTGAGTTGAACCCCTTCCGCCAGGATGCCCACCTCGACATCGTGGCGAAGGTCAGTGATTTCGAGCTCACCGGGCTGTCGAGCTATTCGGGCAAGTACGTCGGCTATGGCATCGCAAAGGGCAAGCTGTCGGCCGAGCTCAATTACAAGATCGAGGACCGCAAGCTCACCGCGACCAACCAGATCTTCCTCGACCAGCTCACCTTCGGCGACAAGGTCGACAGCCCGGATGCGGTGAACCTGCCGGTGCAGCTTGCGGTGTCGCTGCTCAAGAACAGCCGTGGCGAGATCGACCTGCATCTTCCAGTCAGCGGCACGCTCGACGATCCGGAGTTCAGCATCTTCGGCCTGGTGCTGAAGATGTTCTTCAACCTCATCGGCAAGGCCATCACCTCGCCCTTTGCCTTGCTCGGCGCTGCGCTCGGCGGCGGCGAGGAGTTGTCTCAGCTCGAGCTTGCCGCGGGCAGCGCGCGGCCGGGCGAAGCACAGCAGGAGAAACTGAAGACGCTCGCCCAGGCGCTGATCGACCGTCCGACGCTCAAGCTCGACATCATCGGTCGTGCCGACCCCTCGACCGACCTCGACGGGCTGCGTCAGGCCGCGCTCGACAACGCCGTACGCGCGCAGAAGCTCAAGGCGATGATCGCCCGCGGCGAGGAGGCTCCTTCGCTCGAGGACATCGAGGTCGGTGCCGAGGAGTACCCCGCATTGCTGGAGAAGGCTTACAAGGCCGCCGACTTCAAGAAGCCGCGCAACCTGATCGGCCTCACCAAGGATCTCCCCGTGCCCGAGATGGAGGCGCTGATGCGTGCCAACGTCAAGGTTGGTGATGCGGAACTGCGTGCGCTCGCGCAGCAGCGCGCTCAGGCCGTGCGTGAGTGGCTGGCCGGCGACGGGGCCGTGCCGGGCGAGCGCATCTTCGTACTCGAGCCCAAGGTCGAGCCCATCAGCGAGGGAGGTCAGGTGCAGTTCTCGCTGCGCTGAACCGCGTTGATTGTCGCCTGATTGCGTCGGGCTGAGTTCACCCCCCGGCGCGCTGCCTGGGTGCTCGACCCGGCGGTCTCGATCCTGGGCGCGGTCATCCACGCCGTGGGTCGCCGGGGAAGGAGGAATCGTTCATGGACAAGGTCTTCATCAGCTACCGGCGGGACGACGCAGCGGGTTACGCGCGTGCGATCTATGAGGAGCTGACCGAGCGCTTTCCGGCCGACAGCGTGTTCATGGATGTCGATGCGATCGAGCCCGGCCTGCCCTTCGACGAGGTGATCCACAACGCAGTCGGCCAGTGCCGGGTGCTGCTCGTGCTGATCGGTCCGCGCTGGCTCGCACGCGGGGCGGACGGTCGCTCCCGGCTCGAGGACGAGCGTGACTTCGTGCGTCTCGAGATCGCTGCCGCGCTGGTGCGCAACATCCGCGTCATCCCGGTGCTGTTGGATGGCACGCAGATGCCGCGGGAGAGCGAGCTGCCCGAACCCCTGCGTGGCCTGGTGTGGCGCAATGCGATCGAGGTCAGCAACTCGCGCTTCAATGCCGACCTTGCGCGGCTGACCGAGGTGCTGACGCGGGTGCTTGACGCCCCGGCGGCACCCGAGGCTGCTGCGCCCCGTCCGGTTGCCACGGGGTCCGCTGCCGCGGCTTCAACGCCGGCAGCCCCGCAGGCGCAGGCAGCGCGGCAGACCGAAAGCGGCGCGGCGCGCGCAGGTGGTTCCCGAAACGGCGCGCGCTACGCCGCGGGGCTGGCTGCCGTGGCCCTTGCAGTGCTGGCCTGGGTGATGTGGCCGGATGCAGCACCACCATCGTCGGAAGGCGTGGAGACCGATCAGCAGAGGGGGGAGCAGGCAGTCCAAGCGCTGCCGGGCCAGCTGGACAAGATTCAGCAGGCGCAGATGGACCAGATCCGGCGCTTGGGGACAGGTTCCGAGTCAGAGTTGAGCCCGCTTGCCGCGCTCGATGTCGATGTGCGCCCGTGGGGCGTGGTGTTCGGTAGCGACCGCAGCCTTCAAGGCGCGCGCGACGAGCTGCGCCGTGCGAGCCGAAACGGAGTCGCGGACACGTTCATCTACCTGCGCAACGGCTACTACGCCAGCGTCGCGGCGTACGCCGACCGCGGCAAGGCCGAGCTGACGCTTGCCGTCGTGCGCAGGTTTCGCAGCGACGCATATGTCACGGACATGGGCAAGTGGTGTCGGCAGCCTCAGCTGCGCGACGGCTATGTGGCCTGCCAGGCAACGAACTGAACGGGGCTGGAACATCGCCCTCAGAGCATCCCCATCTCCAGCCGCGCCGCCTCGCTCATCATCTCGCGGCTCCAGGGTGGATCCCACACCAGGCTGACGTCGGCCTCGGCGACGCCGGGGATGGAGAGCAGCTTGTCGCGTGCCTCGTCCGCGATCAGGGTACCCATGCCGCAACCGGGGGCGGTGAGGGTCATCGCTACGGCGACGCGGAAGGTGCCGGCGGGCAGGGGCTCGGCGGTGCACGCGTAGACCAGGCCGAGATTGACGATGTCGATCGGGATCTCGGGGTCGTAGCAGGTGGCCAGCTGTTCCCAGGCGGCGCGCTCGATGCGCTCTGCGGTCTGCTCGCCGGTCTGCGCAGCGGGCGGGGCAGGAGCAAGCTGCGGCTCCAGCCCGAGCGCGTCGGCGTTGCGCTCGTCGATGCGATACAGGTTGCCGCCACTCATCACCGTGATCGAGCCGCCCAGACGCTGCGTGATCAGCGCGTAGCTGCCTTCTTCCAGCGTTTCCGGCTTGCCCCAGGGCACGCTCACCGCAGCGCAGTCGCGTTGCAGCACGCGGGAATCGGTTTCGCCGTAACGGTCACCCATGATGGTCTCCTGCAAGGGGGCGTTGTCGCCCATCGTTCGCGCCGACGTTGTCGAAGGCTCCGGCCCGGTCGGCATCCGGGAGTCGGTCGATCCTCATTCGGTGTGCGCGGTCTCGTGCGCGCCGGCGAGCGCGTTGTGCAGCGTGTGCCAGGCAAGCGTCGCGCACTTGACCCGAGCGGGGAACTCCTTGACCCCTGCGAGCACCTGCAGCTTGCCGAAGTCGCGGGCCGGGGCGTCGCCCCCCTGGTTGCCGGTGAGCAGCGCATGCACGTCATTGAACAGGGCCTCGACCTCCTCGACCGGCTTGCCCTTGACGGCCTCTGTCATCAGCGATGCCGACGCGGTGGAAATCGCGCAGCCGTGGCCGACGAAGCTCGCCTCGCGCACGATGCCATCCTCGACCTGCAGATACACCGTGAGCTGGTCGCCGCACAGCGGATTGTGGCCGTCGGCGTGGTGGCTGGCGGCCGGCAGGGGGCGGTAGTTCCGCGGGTTGCGGTTGTGATCGAAGATCACTTCCTGGTAAAGCTCGCGCAGCGAGTCCTGCATGTCGCTCATTGGGGCCTCCGGGTGCCGAACAGGTGCTGCGCCTTGTGGATTGCGGCGACCAGCGCGTCGATGTCGTCCCGGTCGTTGTAGAGGGCGAGCGAGGCGCGCGCGGTGCCGGGGATGCCGAAGCGCGTCATCAGCGGCATCGCGCAATGGTGGCCGGCGCGGATCGCCACGCCCTCGGCGTCGAGGATGGTGCCGAGGTCGTGCGGGTGGATGCCGTCGACGAGGAAGGACAGGATGCCCGCCTTGTCGCGCGCAGTACCGACCAGGCGCACATCGGGGATGTCCTGAAGCGCACTGGTGCCGTACTCGAGCAGCGCCTGCTCGTGGGCGTGAATCCGCGCCATGCCGACGCGCTGGACGTAATCGATCGCCGCGGCCAGGCCGATCGCGCCGGCGATGTTCGGCGTGCCGGCCTCGAAGCGCTGTGGTGGCGGTGCGAAGGTGGTGTTGTCGAAGGCGACCGTGCGGATCATGTCGCCACCGCCCTGCCAGGGTGGCATGTGGCGCAACAGTTCGGCGCGGCCGTAGAGGGCGCCGATGCCGGTGGGCGCATAAAGCTTGTGGCCGGAGAAGGCGTAGAAGTCACAGCCGATCGCCTGCACGTCCACCGCCTGATGCGCCACCGCCTGGGCACCGTCGACCAGCACCGTGGCGCCGGCCTCGTGCGCGCGCCGGGTCAGCTCGGCGACCGGATTGACGGTACCAAGTGCGTTCGAGACGTGGGTGATTGCCAGCAGGCGGGTGCGCTCGCCCAGCAGGCGGCCGAAGGCCTCCATGTCGAGCTCGCCGTTCTCCAGCACGGGAATGACCTTGAGCACTGCGCCGGTCTGTTCGCACACGAGCTGCCAGGGCACGATGTTGGAGTGGTGCTCCATCGTGCTGAGCAGGATCTCGTCACCCGCCGTGAGCCGCGGCCGGCCCCAGCTCTGCGCCACCAGGTTGATCGCCTCGGTCGTGCCGCGGGTGAACACGATCTCCTCCGGACTTGCGGCGTTGAGGAAGCGTTGAACGGCGGCGCGCGCGCCATCATAGAGCTCGGTGGCGTGCTGCGACAGCCAGTGCACGCCGCGGTGGATGTTGGCATTCGACTCGCGGTAGAAGCGCGCCTCGGCCTCGATCACTGCCGTCGGTTTCTGCGTGGTGGCGCCGTTGTCCAGATAGGCGAGGCGGCGCCCGTTCACCGGGCGGCCGAGGATGGGAAAATCGGTGGCGAGTTCCAGCATGGCAGCGTCCATGACGTTTTCTCGCGGAGCGTTCACGACAGATCCTCCAGTCGGGCTGTGGCCGGCAGGCGTTCGAGTAATGCAGCGCGACCCAGTGCGCGCAGCGGGGCATGGGCGATGCGCTCGAGCACCTCGGCGGCGAAGGCGTAGGTCAGCAGCTGGCGCGCATGCGCAGCGTCGATCCCGCGACTGCGCAGGTAGAAGAGGGCGTCCTCGTCGAGCTGGCCGACGGTGGCGCCGTGGGCGCACTTGACGTCGTCGGCGTAGATCTCGAGCTCGGGGCGGGCGTCGGCCTCGGCCAGCCGGGAAAGCAGCAGGTTGTCGCAGCGCTGCATGGCGTCGGTGCGCTGTGCGTCCTGGGCGACCAGGACACGACCCGTGAACACCCCGCGCGCACTGCCGTCGAGCAAGCCGCGGTAGAACTCGCGGCTGGTAGCCTGCGGGCGCGTGTGGTCGATGCGGGTGTGGTGATCGACATGGCGGCGGCCATCGGCGTGGTAGAGGCCGTTCAACAGCGCCTCGGCGCCCTCGCCGGCGAGCCGGGTGCGGATGTCGTTGCGGGCCAGGCGGGCGCCGAAGGACAGCGAGTGCGAGGCGAACACCGCCCCGCGCGCCTGCTCGGCCTCGATACTGGCGAGGTGGATGGCCTCGGGCGCCTCCTGCTGCAGCTTGAGGTGGGTCACATGGCTGTCCTGGGCGGCGAGCACGCGGGTGACGGCCGTCGTCAGCGTGCTGCCCGCGGCGCCGGCCGGGTAGTGCTCGACGACGGTCGCCTGCGCGCCGGCATCGATGACGATGAGGTTGCGCAGGTGCTGGTCGGCAGCGGTCGCGGTGATGAAGACGAGGTGGATCGGCGCCTCGACCACGCTGCCGCGCGCCAGCCGGATCCAGGCGCCATCCGCGGCAAGCGCGCTGTTCAGCGCAGCGGGCGCTTCGCCATCGCCGGCCTGGCCGAAGGCGGCCTCGACGGCCTCGGGGGTTTGCGCGAGCGCTTCCGCGACGCTGCCGACCTGCACGCCAGCGGGGAGCTTGCCGAGGGCGGAGAGCGCCGGGGCGAAATGCCCATCGACGAAGACCACCCAGTGGCCGTCGTCGCAGGCTGCGTCCGTGCCCTTGTTCGCGTGAGCCTGCGCTGCGCCGAGTGCTGCCTGGTAGCGTGCGCGCAAGTCCGCCACGACCGCCGCGGGGGCGACCGTCGAGCGCACCGCCAGCGCCTGCTGCTCCATGAAGGCGAGCGAGGTGTGGCGCCAGTTCTCCTTGCGCATCGTGGGCCAGCCCTCGTCGGCGAAGCGGTCGATCGCCGTCTCGCGCAGGCGGGCGAGCCAGGGCAGCTCGGCGCCGGGGAGGCTGGCGGCAAGATCGCGGTGGCGCCCGAGCCAGAAGTCGACTGCGCTCATGGCCGTGCTCCCGCGCTCGTTTCGCGGCCGGCTTTGCCACCTTGCGCCGCATCGATCCAGCCGTAGCCGTGCTCCTCCAGCTCGAGCGCCAGCTCGCGCCCGCCCGAGCGCACGATGCGCCCCTGCGACAGCACGTGCACCTTGTCCGGCACGATGTAGTCGAGCAGGCGCTGGTAGTGGGTGATCACGATCATCGAGCGCTCGGGCGAGCGCAGGCGATTGACCCCCTCGGCGACGATCTTCAATGCGTCGATGTCCAGGCCGGAGTCGGTCTCGTCGAGTACCGCGAGCCTGGGTTCGAGCAGCGCCATCTGCAGCACCTCGTTGCGCTTCTTCTCGCCGCCCGAGAAGCCCTCATTCACCGAGCGGTAGAGGAACTCCTCCTTCATGCCCACCGCCTTCATCTCGGTCTTCACCTTGGCGAGGAAGTCCATCGCGTCGTATTCCGACAGACCGCGGTGGCGGCGCACGGCGTTGACCGCGGCCTTGAGGAAGTAGGCGTTGGACACGCCCGGGATCTCGACCGGGTACTGGAAGGCGAGGAAGAGCCCGGCGCGGGCGCGCTCCTCGGCGGGCAGGGCGAGCAGGTCGGTGCCGTCCCAGTCGACGCTGCCGTCGGTGACGGTGAAGGTGTCACGCCCGGCCAGCACCTGGGCGAGCGTGCTCTTGCCCGAGCCGTTGGGGCCCATGATCGCGTGCACCTCGCCGTTCGCGACCTCCAGGTTCAGCCCGTTGAGGATCGCCTTGCCGTCGACCGAGGCGTGCAGGTTGTTGATTCTGAGCATCTTGATTCTCCTGTGGGTCCTTAGCCGACGCTGCCTTCGAGGCTCACGCCGAGCAATTTCTGTGCTTCCACCGCGAACTCCATCGGCAGTTCCTTGAACACCTCGCGGCAGAAGCCATTGACGATCATCGACACCGCGTCCTCGGCACTGATGCCGCGCTGCATCGCGTAGAAGAGCTGGTCCTCACCGATGCGCGAGGTGGTGGCCTCGTGCTCGACGTGGGCCGTGGGGTGGCGCACCTCGATGGTGGGGAAGGTGTGCGCCGCGCAGCGGTCGCCGATCAGCAGCGAATCGCACTGCGTGTAGTTGCGCGCGCCTTCGGCCTTGGGCGTGACCTTGACCAGGCCGCGGAAGGTGTTGCTGCCGCGCCCGGCGGAGATGCCCTTGCTGAGGATGGTGCTGCGGGTGTTGCGCCCCATGTGGATCATCTTGGTGCCGGTGTCGGCCTGCTGCAGGTTGTTGGTCAGCGCCACCGAGTGGAAGTCGCCCACCGAGTCGTCGCCGCGCAGGATCACGCTCGGGTACTTCCAGGTGATCGCCGAGCCGGTCTCGACCTGCGTCCACGAGATGTGCGAGCGCGCGCCGCGACAGTCGCCGCGCTTGGTGACGAAGTTGTAGATGCCGCCCTTGCCGTCTTTGTCGCCGGGGTACCAGTTCTGCACGGTGGAATACTTGATCTTGGCGTCGTCGAGCGCGATCAGTTCCACCACCGCGGCGTGGAGCTGGTTCTCGTCTCGCATCGGCGCGGTACAGCCCTCGAGGTAGCTGACGGACGCGCCTTCCTCAGCGATGATCAGCGTGCGCTCGAACTGGCCGGTGTCGCGGGCGTTGATGCGGAAGTAGGTGGAGAGCTCCATGGGGCATTTCACGCCCTTGGGGATGAAGACGAAGGAGCCGTCGGAGAACACCGCGGAATTCAGCGCGGCGTAGAAGTTGTCGCCCGGCGGCACCACGGTGCCGAGGTACTGGCGCACCAGCTCGGGGTGCTCCTTCACCGCCTCGGAGAAGGAGCAGAACACGATGCCGTGTTCGCCGAGCTCCTTCCTGAAGGTGGTGGCGACGCTCACCGAGTCGAACACCGCGTCGACCGCTACGCCGGCCAGCCGTGCGCGCTCGTGAAGCGGCACGCCGAGCTTCTCGAAGGTGCGCAGCAGCTCGGGATCGACCTCGTCCAGGCTCTTGGGGCCGTCCTTCTTCGACTTGGGCGCGGAGTAGTAGACGATGTCCTGGAAGTCCACCGGCGGAAACTGCACCGCGGCCCAGGTCGGCGGGCTCATCGTCAGCCAGTGGCGGTAGGCCTCGAGGCGCCATTCGAGCAGCCAGTCGGGCTCGCCCTTGCGTGCGGAGATCATGCGGATGGTGTCTTCGGACAGGCCCTTGGGCACCGCGTCGGTCTCGAGCGTGGTCTCGAAGCCGGCGGCGTATTCCTGTTCCAGGAAAGTGCCGAGTGCGTCGCCGCGAGTGGGCGAGCGGGTCGGGGAGGGGGCGGTGATGGGGGTGTTCATCGTCAGATCTCCTGGTCGTCTGCGCGGGGCGTCGGGATGCAGGCAGCGAGTGAGGTTGCGGCTGCGCGGCTGCCCAGGCGGGCGGGGCCGTGCATGCGATGGGAAGCGGGTTCATTCGACACGAGCCCGCGCGCGAGGGGCGAGGGCGCGTCCGGGTGCACCATGTCGGCAACCGTGACGGACTGCAGCGCCTGGCGGACCACGGTGTTGATGCGCAGCCAGTTGTCGCGGATTCGGCAGTCGCTTTCCATGCTGCACACGCCAGCGCTTGCGCTGCACTCGGTGAGGCCGAAGGGCTGGTCTTCGAGCGCGTCGATGATGTCGGCGACGGTGATCTGCTCGGCCGCGCGGGTGAGCACGTAGCCGCCGTGCGCGCCGCGCTGGCTGCTCACCAGTGCATGGCGGCCGAGGGTCTTGAGCACCTTGCTGACCGTCGGCAGCCCCAGCCCGAGCGCCTCGGCCAGTTCTGCCGCGCTGTGCAGCCGGCCCGGCAGCCCGGCCATGTGGGCCAGGATCAGGGTGCCATAGTCGGTGAGTTTGCTTATGCGCAGCATGATCGCCTGTCTGCTGTCCGGTTGAAGTGCATTAAAAGTACTAAATTGGTACTGTATAGTCAAGGCATGCCGGAGAAGGTTCCGGTTCGCTGCGTGCCAGCCCTGCTGGCGATGGGTGCCGGCCAGGTGCGCGTCAGCGACTATGATGAAAGCGTTGCATCGCGGGCGGCCGCGCGGTCGACCGACGGAGGTGGGGCAATGACGGAAAGCGTGGACGAGCTGCGGGTGGGCGGGCGTTACAGGATTCGCTTGTGCAGCGGCGAACTGCGCTGCTGGCGCTTCGAGGGCCGTGAGCCGCATGGCCCGGGCTGGTGGCGGGACGAGGAGACCGGGCTGAGCTTCTCGGAGTCCGGTCTCATGTATGCCTGGCAGGTCGAGGGCTGCTTGGAGACGGGCGCGCCCGGCGCTGGCGCAGCGGATGGCCGCGGGCGCGCGCCGAATGAGGCGGAGGCGAGCACGCCGCGAGAGGGAACCGAGCTGGGGGCCGATCCGACCCGTGGAGCGCGCCGTGGCTGAAGCGCGCTCGGGCGCCTGGGCGCTGGCGTTTCCGGCCTCCTTGCTGGTGTCCGCGGTGGGCGGCGCGCTCGCGCTCGCGGTGCTGGCGGAAACCGGTCTGCCGGCGTGGCTCGCGGTCGTCATGATGGTGGCGGGCCTGACGGCGTGGACCCTGCTCGAATACCTGCTTCACCTCTTCCTGCTGCACGGTGTGGAGCCATTCCGCGCCTGGCATGCCGAGCACCACCTGATGCCGGATCAACCGATCCGGATCCCGCTCGCGTTCAGCGTCCCGCTCGCGCTCGCCATGCTCGTGCTGCCCAGCCTGCTGCTGCGCAACCTGGCGCTCGGCGCTGCGGTCTCGATCGGGCTGCTTGTCGGGGAGATCGCCCAGCAGACGGTGCATCGGCGACTGCATGCCGAGGGCGGCGGGCGCTGGCTCGGCATGTTGCGAGCAGCGCACGCCTTTCATCATCACCAGGATTCGCGGCTCGGGTTCGGCACCCTGAGCCGCTTCTGGGATCGCTGCTTCGGCACCGCACCACGGTTTTGACGCTAAGCGCGGTGCGGGGTGAAGGCTGAGCCTGTGGTCAGCCCAGACGCTCGGTCTTCAGCACGGCCTGTACGGCCGGACGGGCGGAGACGCGCTCGACGAAGGCCGTGAGATTGGCCCACTTCGACAGGTCGATCTTGATGAAGGGCATCCAGCTCAGCACGGTGAAGAGATAGCCGTCGGCGACGCTGAACGCCTCACCGAGCAGATAGGGTTTGTCGGCGAGTTGCTCGTCGACGTAGCCGAGTCGACGCTCAAGGTTGGCGCCGGCGATCTTTTTCCATTCGTCGCCCGAAGCAGGGTTGAAGAACGGGGTGCACGATTTGTGCAGTTCGGTCGCGATGAAATTGAGCCAGGCCTGCAGGCGATAGCGCTNNCTTCTTCGCCGGAGCCTGGTCGGCGACGTACTGGAGGATCGCCGGGCCTTCGGTCAGCAGCTCGCCACTGTCGAGCAGCAGAGCCGGCACGTAGCCCTTGGGGTTGATGTGGTTGAAGTCCTCGCCACCCTTGGTGCGCTTGGTCTTGAGGTCGACGGTCTCGGTCTCGTAGTCGAGGCCGGATTCTTCGAGCGCGATGTGGGGCGACAACGAGCAGGCGCCGGGCTTGATGTAGAGCTTCATGGGATGTAACTCCGGTTAGGGGTAGGGGGCTACGATTATGCCCTCGCGGCGTCGGGTTGCAGCACATTGGCTGGTTGCGAGCACGCTGCCGATCTCCGTGCGCGAGCTCCCGCCACGCGACGCTCGAGGTCGCGCCCTCCATGCGAGTGGAGATGGAGACATTCGATAAGTTCAGGGAACGGAATCATCACCGACGGTATGCGGCAATCCAAGGCCTTTTGCATCCAGTTGCGCACATCCGGGGCAGTCCTGGGAGGGGCGGTAGACGTCCTGAAGCGGGTACGGGCATGACGTCACGCGACACGGCGCCCGCGACCGAGGTGCAAGCGATCTCTGGCAGTCGCTCCACGAGCCTGTGGGCCGACCTGCGAGGCGCGCTGCGCGGCACGAATGCCGACTACACGCGCATTCCCCTCAAGCGCGCTGTATTCCTGCTGGCCGTGCCGATGATGCTGGAACTGGTGCTCGAATCGACCTTCGCGGTGGTCGACATCTTCTTCGTCGCCAAGCTTGGGTCGTCCGCTGTTGCTGCCGTCGGCTTGACCGAAACCTATCTGTTCCTGCTGTACTCGATCGCGATGGGGCTGGCGATGGCGGTCACCGCGATCGTCGCCCGGCGGGTCGGCGAGCATCGGGGCGAAGAGGCCGCGTTGTCTGCGGTGCAGGCCATTCTGGTCGCGGCCCTCGTCTCGCTGCCCTTTGCCGTGGGGGGCATCGTCTGGGCGCAGGATCTGCTGCGGTTGATGGGGGCGGACGCCTGGGCCATCGAACACGGCTATCGCTACACCCAGTGGATGCTCGGCGGCAACGCGGTGATCCTGCTGCTGTTCGTCATCAACGCGATCTTTCGCGGCGCAGGCGACGCGGCTGCGGCGATGCGTGTGCTGTGGGTCGCCAATGCGCTGAACATCGTGCTCGATCCGATCCTGATCTTCGGCCTGGGGCCGATCCCGCCACTCGGCATCGAGGGTGCGGCGATCGCGACCAACATCGGGCGCGGTGCGGGCGTGCTGATGCAGTTGTGGATCCTCGTGCGCGGTAGCGAACACCTGCGCATCCGCCGCACCAGCCTGCGCTGGCATGGTGCGACCCTGATGCAGATCGTGCGCACCTCGTTGGGTGGCATCGGGCAGATGATCGTCTCGATGACCGCATGGATCTTCCTGATGCGCATCCTCGCGAGCCTGTCGACCGAAGCCGTCGCTGGGGCGACGATCACGATCCGCATCATGATGTTCACGCTGATGCCGGCCTGGGGGATGTCCAACGCCGCCGCGACGCTGGTCGGCCAGAACCTCGGCGCGGGCGAGCCCGAACGCGCCGAGGCCGCCGTCTGGCGCATCGGCTGGATGAACATGGCCTTCACACTCGCCGTGTCGGTGGCCTTTTTCTTCCTGCACGACGAACTCGTCGCACTGTTTTCCGATGACCCGCAGGTCATCGCCATCGGCGGCGAATGGCTCGCCATCCTGGCGTATTCCTACTTCGTCTACGGCTGGTGGATGGTGTCGGTGCAGGCCTTCAACGGCGCGGGCGACACGATGACGCCGACGTGGATCAACCTCGTGTTCTTCTGGCTGATCCAGATTCCGCTTGCGTGGGCGCTTGCGCTGCCCCTGGGTTGGGCGCACTCGGGCGTGTTCTGGGGGGTGTTCATCTCCGAGACCGCAGTCGGCCTGTTCACACTGTGGCTGTTCAGCCGAGGGCGCTGGAAGGCAGCGCGGGTCTGACTGTGGTAGCGCGGATGCCGCAGGCCCGATGCTCAGGCGGACGGCGCAATCCGAAGTGGAATCGTGACTGGGCCGTCATTGACCAGCTGCACCTTCATGTCGGCGGCGAAGCGTCCGGTGTGGACGAGGGGATGCGCCGCCTGCGCCCGAGCGATGAAGTGTTCGTACAGCGCTTTGCCGGTCTCCGGATCGGCGGCGTTGGTGAAGCTCGGGCGGTTGCCGCCCGTGGTGTCGGCGGCGAGAGTGAACTGGCTGACGATGAGCAGGCCGCCTTCCACGTCCTGCACCGAGCGGTTCATCTTGCCGGCATCGTCGGAGAAGATGCGCAGCTTCAGCATCTTGGCGAGCAGCCTTTCGGCCTCGGCGGGGGTGTCGCCGCGCTCGGCGCACACCAGCGCGAGCAGGCCGGGGCCGATTTCGCCAATGGTTTCACCATCCACGATGACGCGCGCCTCGGAGACGCGTTGCAGGACTGCGAGCATCGGGAATCCTCATTGGGTTCGTGAGTCTGTCGCGGGGATCGCCAGTACGCGGCGAAATCGGCCGGCGAGCTTACAGGTGCAGGCCTTGAAAGGAAACCGCGCGCGCCAGGTTCGACGAGGATGCGCGGGCGCGATCCAGGCATTCCCTGCCACAGCCGCCGCCGTCGTTACCCTCGGTGAACGGGATTTCAACGAGGGGGACTTCCCCGTGACGACCTACAACGGGCGGCAGACTGGAGAGCCCGCGCCGTTCGATGGATTCATCGGCCGCGATCAGGATTTGACCGATACGGTCCTCGCGGAGGACTTTTCCGCGAGCTGGACCTTCAACTACGCGCCCCTGAGCATCAGTTCGGCGACGCTGACCCTGGGCCTTTATGACCACGATAGTGCTTCGCCGGGCAGCCAGGTAGGGGGTTTCTTCCTCGATTCGCTGGATCTCACCGGGCTGCTGAATTCGGCGCTCGAAGCCCGCGGCGGTGGCAACGCGGTGTACAACATCTACACCCTGACGCTCCCGGCTTCCACCTTCACCACGCTGGAGGATGGGGTCGCTAACTTTTCGCTGCGACTGGTGGGGCCGACGCTGGGTGGAACGAGCGGGGACTCGGTGCTTCCGAAGAACGGCGCGGGCCTCGATTTCGCGACGCTGGCCTTTAACGGTGGCGACAGCGTGTCGGTGCCCGAGCCAAGCTCCCTGGCCCTGCTTTTCGGCAGCTTTTTCAGTCTTGCGGCCCTGTCGCGACGCAGACGCTCCGACTGAACCGTTCCCGGGTTTACGGAGGGAACAGGCACGCTTTCGCTGAAAGCGCGCGATCTGTTCCCCCGAACGCCTGGAACGCCGATTCAGACTGCGGCCAGCGCCTGCTCCAGGTCGGCTATGATGTCGTCGATATGCTCGATGCCGATCGACAGCCGCACCATGTCGGGCGACACGCCGGCCTTGGCGAGTTCCGCCGGCGAGAGCTGGCGATGGGTGGTGGAGGCCGGGTGGCAGGCGAGCGACTTGGCGTCGCCGATGTTCACCAGGCGGGTGATGAGCTTCAACGCGTCCTGGAAGCGGCCGCCCGCTTCGAAGCCACCCTTCACACCAAAGGACAGGATGCCCGAGGCGCGACCGCCCATGTACTTCTGCACCAGGGCGTGGTCGGCGTGGTCGGGCAGGCCAGCGTAGTTCACCCATTCCACCTTGGCGTGCTGCTTCAGGTACTCGGCCACCTTGAGCGTGTTGTCGCAGATGCGGTCCATGCGCAGCGCCAGGGTCTCGATGCCCTGCAGGATCAGGAAGCTGTTGAAGGGCGAGATCGCCGCGCCGGTGTTGCGCAGCGGCACCACGCGCGCACGGCCGATGAAGGCGGCGGCGCCCAGCGCCTCGGTATAGACCACGCCGTGATAGGACACGTCCGGCTCGTTCAGGCGCTTGAAGCGCGCCTTGTGCTCGGCCCAGGGGAACTTGCCCGAGTCGACGATGACCCCGCCGATCGAGTTGCCGTGGCCGCCGAGGTACTTGGTCAGCGCATGCACCACGATGTCGGCGCCGTGCTCGAAGGGGCGGCACAGGTAGGGCGAGGGCACGGTGTTGTCCACGACCAGCGGCACGCCGGCCTTGTGCGCGATCTCGGCGAGGCGACCGATGTCGGTGACGTTGCCCAGCGGGTTGCCGACCGACTCGCAGAAGATCGCCTTGGTGCGCTCGTCGATCAGCGCGGCGAAGCTGTCCGGGTCGCGGTAGTCGGCGAAGCGCACCTGGATGCCGAACTGCGGCAGGGTGTGGGCGAACAGGTTGTAGGTGCCACCGTATAGCGTCGATGCCGAGATGATGTTGTCGCCGGCTTCGGCGATGGTCTGGATCGCATAGGTGATCGCCGACATGCCCGACGCCACCGCCAGCGCGCCGATGCCGCCTTCCAACTCGGCCACGCGCTGCTCGAGCACCGCGGTGGTCGGGTTCATGATGCGGGTGTAGATGTTGCCCTGCACCTTGAGGTCGAAGAGATCCGCGCCGTGCTGGGTGTCGTCGAAGGCGTACGAGGTGGTCTGGTAGATCGGCACCGCGACGGCCTTGGTGGTGGGGTCGGGCGAATAGCCGCCGTGCACGGCGATGGTCTCGAGCTTCATGGGTGAGGTCTCCCCTTCGGTGAAAGTGCGAGGGAGTATAGCCAGCGGCGGCGGGATGGCGAAATCACGCCGCCGTGCGGAAGTGGCCTCATGCCGGCGAAGTGTCGAAGCGGCTCGGTGGCACGGCGGCGAGCACGCTGTCGGCCTCCGCCGCCGGCTCGCCCGCGACCGTGCGCAGCGGGATCACGCCTGCCCACACCGGCCAGCTCAGATCGCCCTCGTCGTCCTTGACGCCGCAGTCGCGCACCTTGGCCGAGGCCTCGTCGAGCGCGATCCGCAGCAGGGTGGTGGCGTTCAGTTCCTTGTCGGTGATCGGGCGCAGCGTGTCCCAGCGTCCGGGGTAGAGGCCGTCGATGAAGCTGCGCAGGCTGGCGAGCTTGGATGCGGGGTCGGTCACCGCCTCGAAACGGCCGTAGATCACCACCGAGCGGTAGTTCATCGAGTGGTGCATCGCCGAGCGCGCCAGCACCAGGCCGTCGGCGAGCGCGATCGTCACGCAGGCCTCGCCCTCGGTCAGCGCCTTCAGCATGCGCGAGGCCTTGGCGCCGTGGATGTAGAGGTGCGCGCCCTCGCGCCAGTGGAGGGTGGGAATGGCGTGGACCACGCCGTCGATCTGGAAGGCGACGGTGCAGATCATCGCCGCGTCGACAATGGCGGCCACGGTATCGGGCTCGTAGTGCGCGCGCTCGGGCATGCGGCGGACGCGGGTGCGCGGGGAGGGGGCGGGGGAAAGGGACATGGCGAGGGCGCTCCGAGGGTTTCGATCGCCCCATCCTAGGGCGCTGGTGGTACCTTGCGTAGCGCCACACAAACGAGTCTGAATGGAGCCACGATGGAACTCGACTGGCTGCTCGCTCCACCCACGCCCGAGGCCGTGCCGCGCCAGCGCCTGCTCTACCTGCGCCTGCGCGAGGCCATCCTGGCCGGCCGTCTGCCGGCCGACATGCGCCTGCCCGCCAGCCGCAGCCTCGCGGCGACGCTCGGCATCGCGCGCAACACGGTGCTGTTCGCCTACGAGCAGCTCGTCGCCGAAGGCTGCCTCATCGCCGATCGCCAGGGCACCCGGGTGGCCGCACTGCCCGCCGCTCCGACCGCCTCGCCGCGGGCTGCCGCCGCGCACGCGCCGCAGGCGCTGTCCGCGCGCGCTTCGGCGGCGCTGCAGCGCGAGCCCGCGCGCGATGCCGAAGCCCTGCCGTTCTCCCCCGGCGTGCCGGATCTCGGCGCCTTCCCCTTCCGCGCCTGGCGTGCCTGTCTCGAACGCACGTGGCGCGATGCGGGCTGGCGTCAGCTCGGCTACGCCGCGCACGGTGGCGATCCGAGCCTGCGTGCGGCGCTCGCGGCCCACCTCACCAGCGTGCGCGGCCTGGCGGTGGACGCGGCGCAGATCCTGATCACCAGCGGCACGCAGGCCGGGCTCGACCTGTGCGCGCGCCTGCTCGCCGATCATGGCGACACGGTGTGGGTCGAGAACCCGGGCTACCTCGCCGCCCGCGTCGCCTTCGGGCTCGCCGGCCTGCAGGTGCATGACGTCGCGGTCGATGGCGAGGGGCTGGCCCCGGGCGCCGACGACTGGCAGCGCCAGCGGCCGCGGCTGATCATGGTCACGCCCTCGCACCAGTACCCCACCGGGCGGGTGATGTCGCTGCCGCGCCGGCTCGCATTGATCGAGCGCGCCCGCGAGGCTGGCGCCTGGATCGTCGAGGACGACTACGACAGCGAATTCCGCCGCGCCGGTCCGGCACCGCCCGCGCTGTTCGGCCTGCAGGCCGACGCACCGGTCGTCTATGCCGGCACTTTCAGCAAGACGCTCTATCCGGGTCTGCGCCTGGGCTACCTGGTCCTGCCGCGGGCGATCGCGGCGGATTTCATCCACGCCGCCGGGCTCGCCACCCGCGCCGGGCAGGGCATCGAGCAGCGCGCGCTGGCCGACTTCATCGGGCGCGGGCACTACATCACCCACATCTGCCGCATGCGGGCGCGCTACAACGCCCGCCAGGCCGCGCTGCGTGCCGCCCTGCAGCAGGCGTTCGGCCCCGGGCTGGTCCTGTCCGGCGGCGAGGCCGGGCTGCATCTGGTGATGTGGCTGCCGGACGCGCTGCCTGACCGCGAGGTGGCGCGGCGCGCGGCGCAGATGGGGCTGGGCGTGCGCGCCCTGTCCGCCTACGCGCGGCCGCCGGTGCGCAGCAACGGGCTGGTGCTCGGCTACGGGAATCTGGATGAGGGTGCGGTCAAGGGGGCGGTGGCGCGGCTGAGGCAAGCGGTGGGGGCTGGCGCTTATACACATCTGACGCTGCCGACGAAGAGGATAGTGTAGATCTCGGTGGTC
>CZCA01000182.1_pt1 | contig 22391 bp, 16 predicted proteins | sample 591981 | NCBI WGS metagenome assembly CZCA01 (sample SAMEA3556810, study PRJEB10932) | anaerobic digester metagenome
CGGAGGCGATGACCTACGCAGGCTTCCGGTGAACCACGATGTCACGCCGGAGGCGATGACCTGCGCAGGCTTCCGGTGAACCACGATGTCACGCCGGAGGCGATGACCTGCGCAGGCTTCCGGTGAACCACGATGTCACGCCGGAGGCGATGACCTACTGCCAGACATCGCTGCCGTCGTAGAGATCGATCTTGAGCGTCCCGTCGATGATCTGCTGGCGTAGTTCTGCGACTTTCGCCTCGATAGCTTCCGGCAGCACCTTGACCTGCGCCTCTGTGACCAGGTCGACGCCGCCGCTGGCCAGTCCGTATTGCAACACGGCGCCCGGCTGATAGCTGCCATCGACAATGCTCTTGTAGACTTCCTGGATCGCTTTGCCCACGTCTTTGATGTCACTGGCGACGACGAAGCCCGGTTCCAGGTCGTTCTGGTTGGTGTCTACGCCGATGGCGTAGAGGCCGCGCTCGGCTGCCGCCTGCAACACGCCGATGCCCGCCGCCGCCGCCACCTGGAAGACGACATCCGCCTTCTGGTCGTAGAGTTGGAGCGCCGCCTGCTTGCCTTTGGCGGCGTCGTCCCAGGCGCCGCCCAGCGACTTCGGCTCGACGACGATCTCCGGATCGACCGACTGCGCACCCTTCTGATAGGCGTAGATGAAGGCATTTACGACCGGATCGACATCGCCGCCGACGACGCCGATGATCTTGTCGGGGTTGATGTTGGGCACACTTGTAGCGGTGGTCAACATGCCTGCCACAACGCCGGCTAGATAGGCGCTCTCCTCCTCAATGAAATCTACTGAGGTGATGGTGTTGGCGTCGTTCTGCACGACAGTGTCGATATTGACGAAAATCTTGTCGGGGTGCTTGTCGGCAATCGCCTTCAGCTGATCCTCAAAGCCATACGAGATGACGAAGATCACGTCGGCGTAATTGACGGCTGCCTGCAACGATGGTTCGTACTTACCGGCGTCGAAGTTGGCTTCGATGGTGCGCGTCTCGACGCCATAGTCCGCCGCCAGCGCGTCGATGCCGGCCTTGCCGGAGTCGTAGAAAGCATTGTCGCCCAGCGCGCCGTTGATCAAATAGACCACGCGTTTCGGCGCAGCGGGTTGGTCGGCCTGAGGCGCGACAGCCTGCGGCGTTGTGCAGCCAGCGAGCAGCACCGCCAGCAAACCGATGAGGGAGAAAAGTACATTTGCCAGTCTCATGTGTAGCCTCCGCAATATGGATGATCAGGCGTCGTTTGTATTTGATGAGTAAGCCACTGTGATCATACCGCCGATCGGCGCGATTCGCCAAGCACTATTGACCGTAACCTGCCGCCTGTGTATGATAACGGACGGCAAATGGGGCGCCCGGCGCGACGCAAGCCGACGTGTCTGCTGGAAGCGCAGAAGTAAAAAATGAGGAACCACTATGGCGGAAATAAAGACGCTGGCGCCGGTTGACGACGACGAGTTTGTCATCCCGGCTCCCGATGTCTCTCATCTGATCACTGAGGATGACACCCCTGTGGACAACATCTTTTCTGAACGACAGATGGCGCTGCTGCGCGAGACGCTCTACACTTCCTGGGCAGGGCCGGGCGAAGGTCGCACCTTCCTGGCGATGGGCAACGTGGCGATCTATGCCACCAATTTCACACCGCCACTCGTGCCCGATTTCTTGATCAGCCTGGACGTCCAGATTCCTGCCGATCCCTTGCTAAAGGAGCATCGCTGTTACTTCCTCTGGCTTTATGGCAAGCCGCCTGAAGTGGTCATCGAGATTGTCTCCAATCGCAAAGGCAACGAGCTGGGTGATAAGCTGCTCGATTACGCACGGCTGGGCGTGGCGTACTACATCGTTTACGATCCTTTCCAGACGATCAGTAGTGAACCGCTGCGAATCTTTACCAGGCAGGCGACGCGGTTTGTCGAAACAACTGATCGCTGGCTGGCAGAGGTAGAGTTAGGGTTGACCTTGTGGGCAGGCGTCTATGAGGGCTTCGACCACATCTGGCTACGCTGGGTGGATCGCCACGGTGTCTTGCTGGCGACAGGCGCGGAGGCAAAGCGCGAGGAGCAAATACGGGCTGAGCAAGAGCGCCAACGGGCTGAGCAAGAGCGCCAACGAGCTGAGCAAGAGCGCCAACGAGCTGAACTGCTGGCTGCCAGGCTCCGCGAGCTGGGCATCGACCCAGACGCCATTGCCGCAGGCTGAATGATATGCGAGGGACAGACAACGCTGTGACCTGTCCCTCGCCCTTTCACGCCGCCGTGATCTCCAGGGCGACGTGCCCCGCCTTGTTCCGTGAAAAGCGATTCATGAGATTGAACATGTGGAACTGCCAGCCATATTTGGCGGCCAGGCGTTGTCGTTGCGCCTGATCGTCGGCCGGTGCATCGAGCACCCGCGCCCGCGCCTCCACCCACTCACTTTGGGGATTGCCGCGTGCATCGCTGACGGCAATGCGCACACGACCGTTGTTACGGATGCGCTTGACTTTGCCGCTGTCGCCCACCGTCCACACGTACAGTTTGTTGCCTTCTGCTGCTACCCAGACTGGCGTAATGACGCCCTCCCCGTTCTTGCGAAAGGTTTCGAGTGCTATGTAGGTTGGATTGCCGATCTCGCGAAACTGCATGAAAAAGCTCCTTCACCGAATCTGTTTGACATCAACTTTGTTTCACTGTAACGATGTCCGGATCGTCGGTCTGTCAGTTTGACCCCACATGGCGGCGCATGGCTGTGCAGCGTCAAAACGGTGCTGCTGGTCAAAATCGCACTTTCAGATAGCGGCAGGTATACTGTAGCAATCACACGATGGCGCGCCCATCGCAACCGGCGCATCCACACAAGAACATGGTGCAACGAGACCACCTTGCCAACGCAACCGACCACATCGACTACTTCTTCCCGGCCACGCACGCTTTCCGCAACGCATCTCTGGTTGCTCACCGCTGGCGGCTTCTACGCCTTTTTCATCTTTGGCTTTATCGATAACTTGAAAGGCGCCACGCTATCGGCGCTATTACCCGATCTGGGTTTCAGCTACGGTGAGGGGGGCGTTGTTCTCTTCGGCGCCTATCTGGGCTTCATGGTGGCGACGCTGCTCACCGGCATATTGGCTGACATGGCGGGCATCAAGATCGTGCTGCTGCTGGCTGGTCTTAGCCTCACGCTGGGACTGGCAGCCTTCAGCGTAGGCAGCTCACTCTGGCTGCTCACGGCGGCGCTCTTCGTGGTGGGATTAGGGTTGGGGTCGATTGAGGTGGGCGGCAATGCGTTGATTGTCGATCTGCATCCGCGTGACCGGGGGCGCTATCTGAATCTGCTGGCAGTTTTTCATGGCGTCGGTTCATTCGTGGTGCCGCTCCTGGCTGCGCTGCTCCTGAGCTACAGTTTCTCCTGGCGACAAATCTACCAGCTGTCGATCACCCTGGCAGTTGGCCTGGCGCTCTTGTTCGCCATTGCGCGTTATCCACGCACACCAACGAGCGGGGATGGCTTGAGCCTGCGCGTGCTCTTTGCCACCGGCTTCACACGGCGCATGACCTGGTATTACCTGCTAATCACCGTCTATGTGGCGGCAGAGATCGGCGTTGCTGCCTGGATTAGCGAATATCTGCAGCGTGTCAAGGGCTTCAGCAACGACGCTGGCTCGCTCTATCTGTCGCTCTTTTTCGCCGCCATCATGCTCGGACGGTTGGCGGGCAGTTTCGTGGTGGAACGCATCGGCTACCTGACCATCATGCTGATCGCCACCCTGGCTGCCATTGCATCGTTGAGTCTTGGTCTGTTGGGGCCACCCTGGCTAACGATCTTGATTCCCCTGACCGGCTTCTTCTTCTCGATTATGTTTCCGACGGCGACAGCTGCGGTCTCGACGCTCCCGCTGGCCAATCTAGGGGCGATCCTGGGCGTGTTGTTCACCTTTGGTGGGCTGGGCGGTGCGTTGGGGCCATGGCTGATCGGCGTCATGGCCGACATAGTCGGTCTTGAACGCGCGTTTGCCCTGACGATCGTCTTTTGCCTGGTGATGCTGGTCTCACTCTTGATGTTGCGCCGCGCCGCGCCGAAACGGTAGCCGCTGGGGAAGTGGTTGCGTTCAAGGGCGCGAGTTGGTGGAGTGCGTTGAGGGCGTTGCCAAACCAGCGGAGTGGCAGCGCCCTCAGGAAGTCAGTTGCAGCAGGCCTGACGTTCGCCTGAACCCCGACGCACCCCTGGCGTGCTATGTCGGCAGCGACGGCTGTGGCCAGGCCGGGTCACAAAACCGCTGAATCTCCAGCAGATAGCCGTTGGGGTCGCGCAGAAAGCAATGGTAGATGTTGTAGTCGGGGTTAAAGACAGGCGCCTTCTCGAAGACGACGCCCTGCGCGCACAGCCGGTCATACCAGCCGTCGACATCGGGCGTCACGAAGGTGACAATCACGCCGGACGGTTGCGCGCCGCGCCGCGCACAGAAACCGAGAAAGCCGTCGGCGCTCACGCGGTAGATGCGGCAATTCCCCTGATCCAGCGCGAGCGGCAACCCGATGATGGCCTCGTAAAAGCGCGCCGTCGCGACCAGATCCGATGTATAGAGAAATGTGACCTGTTGGGTAAAGGGCGCGGTCATGCTGATTATGCGGTCATGCTGATTATGCGGTCATGCTGATTGCCTCGACAACGCTTGATGCGCGGTCATGGCCGCGCCGATGATGCCTGCCTCATTGAGCAACTGCGCCGGTGCGATCTTGGCCTTGCGGCGTAGGTACGGTGCAAATTTGTCGAACTTCTTGCTGACGCCGCCGCCGATGATGAAGACGTCGGGCGAGAAGAGCAGTTCCATCAGCGCCAGAAAGTGATCGACGCGCTTGCCCCATTCCCCCCACTTCAGGTCTTCTTCTTTGCGCACCTTATCTGAGCAGTAATGCTCGGAATGAACTCCTTTCATCGGCATGGGCACGTGACCGAATTCGGTGTTGGGCAGCAACTTGCCATCGTGGAAGATGGCGCTGCCGATGCCGGTGCCAAAGGTCAGCAAAATCACGACGCCTTGCTGATGTTCGCGCCCGACGCCAAAGGTCATCTCGGCGACGCCGGCGGCATCGGCGTCGTTGAGCACGTAGACGGGCAAGCCGGTTGCCGCGCGGAAAATCTCCTGCGCTGGCGCGCCGATCCACGCTTTATCGACATTGGCGGCGGAGAGGGTGACGCCGTGCTGGACAATAGCCGGGAACGTCACGCCGACCGGCCCGTTGTAGTCGAAGTGACGGGCGATCGCGGCGACGACTTCGGCAACGGCAGCCGGTGCGGAGGGTTGGGGCGTGGCGATGCGATGCCGTTCGCCGATCAGCGCGCCGGTTTCGGTGTCCACCAGGCCGCCTTTGATCCCGCTGCCGCCGATGTCGATGCCCAGGACTTGCATGGTTGCCTCCAGGAAGTTTTAAAGCAAGAGGATGGTTTTCCAAGTAGTCTACACGGTTGCGCGCCTCCCGACAAGTGTTGGCAAGCGTTTGCATCGCCGCCGCGGTGACCTGTGTTACGCCAATAGCCGCTCTGTCAGGCCGGTGTAACGCGCCGCCACAGCATTGTTGTTGACAGCCATCGCGATGGCGCGCGGTTGCCCAACGAGCACGACCAGACGCCGGGCGCGCGTCACCGCCGTGTAGAGCAGGTTGCGCTGCAGCATCATGTAGTGTGTCGTGAGGATCGGCAGCACAACAGCGGGAAATTCGCTGCCCTGACTCTTGTGGACGCTGACTGCATAGGCGTGGATGAGTTCGTCCATTTCCAGAAATTCATAGCTCACCGGCCGCCCGTCGAACGTGACGGTCACGGTGTGCATCATTGGGTCGAGCGCCGTGATCCACCCCATGTCGCCGTTATAGACATCCTTGTCATAGTTGTTGCGAATCTGCATGACTTTGTCGCCAACGCGGTAGAGGCGGCTGCCAATGGTGCGTTCGATGCGGTTGGGGGCGGCAGGATTGAGCGCTTGCTGCAACGCTGTGTTGAGCGCCGCCACGCCGACGACGCCGCGATGCATTGGCGACAACACCTGAATCTCTTCAGGCGGAATGCCAAACCGCCGAGGAATTCGCTCCGCCACCAATTCCACGCACAACGCGGCGGCGCGTTCCGGCTCCTCGGTGCGAAAGAGGAAGAAGTCTGTGGCGGCGTTGTTGTCGATTACCGGCAACTGCCCGGCGTTGATGCGGTGCGCGTTGGCAATGATGAACGATCCGGGCGCCTGACGAAAGATCGTGTGCAGGCGGATGACGGATGCAGAAGAGAGTGGCGAGTGGCGATTGGGAGATGGGGAGATTGGCGATTGGAGATTGGGAGATTGGAGATTGGGCGATTGGACGACTGGGTGATTGGAGACCGAGGGCGTCGGCGACCTGTCAATCTCCACTCGCCACTCTCCTAATTCCTCATTCTCAGACTCGCTTAACGCCGCAATGATATCCTTCAGCACATTTCCTGCGCCCACACTCGGCAACTGATCCACATCGCCGACAAGGAGCAGGTGCATCCCTGGCGGCGTGGCTTTGAGCAGGTGGTTGGTCAACGGCAGGTCGAGCATCGACGCCTCATCGACGATGAGCAGGTCGCCGTCAAGTGGATTCTCTTCGTTGCGCTGAAAAGCCATGCCCTCGCCAGGCTTGAATTCGAGGAGACGATGAATCGTTTTAGCCTCCGCGCTGGTCGTCTCGGCCAGCCGCTTGGCGGCGCGCCCGGTGGGCGCAGCCAGCAGCACGCGCCGCTGTTCACGTCGGCACAGCTCCAGAATCGTGCGGATGGTGGTCGTCTTGCCGGTGCCAGGGCCGCCGGTCAACACTGTCACGTGGTGGGTCAACGTTGCCTGCACTGCCTGGCGCTGTTGCAATGCCAGGGGAAAGCCAGCCTGTTGTTCGGCGGCGCTCAGCGCTTCCTCCCAGGAGCGGCTGTCGTAGCCGGCAAAGGGCGCCAGCCGATCTTCGCGGGCGCACAGCAGGCGTTGCAACCGCCGCGCCACGCCCACCTCACTGTAGTAGAGCGGTGTGAGGTAGATGGCGTTCTCTTCGGCTAACAGACGCTGCGCTTCGTCGACGGTGTGCACGGCGTACAATTGCCCTTGCTCCGCCACCAATCGCGGTTCGGCGACAAAAGTTGGTTGAGGTTCAATGGCTTCTCCGCCCGGCGTCGGCGCAACTTTGACGTGCCCTTCGTTCCACATGCGCGCCAGCCCAATAGCAATCGCTGTGGGCGGCGCCTTGAGTAGTTCAGCGGTCAGTTTGACCAGTTCCGAGGTGGGCAGAAAGACGTGGCCTTCCTCACTCGCCGTGTTGAGCGCATAGGCGACGCCGGCTGCCACGCGTTCGGGCGCATCTTCCGGCAGCCCCATGGCGCGTGCAATCTTGTCAGCGGTGAGAAAGCCAATGCCGAAGATATCGCGCGCCAGCCGGTAGGGATCGCGACGCACCTGATGGATGGCGTCATCGCCATAGAATTTGTAGATTTTGGTCGCCAGGCTGGTGCTGACGCCGTTGCTCTGCAAAAAGAGCATCACTTCCTTGATGGCGCGTTGCTCCGCCCATGCTTGGCGGATCATGTCCACGCGCTTCGGGCCGACGCCCGGCGTTTCGGCCAGTCGCGCCGGGTTCTCCTCGATCACGGTGAGCGTGTCGAGGCCAAAGTGTTTGACGATGCGGTGCGCGGTCACCGGTCCGACGCCCTTGATCAACCCGCTGCCCAGGTATTTCTCCAGCCCGGCGATGGTGGCTGGCAACACCGGATGAAAGGTCTCGACCTGGAATTGACGGCCGAACTCACCGTGCACCGCCCAGCGCCCGGTCAGTTCGACGGACTCGCCCACGTTCAGCCCCAGCATGTTGCCGACGATTGTCACCTCGCGCATGGCGCCAAAGTGCGTGCGCCCGGTGGATTCCGGCGTCAGTTTGGCGACGGTGTACCCGTTCTCCTCGTTGTGATAGGTGATGCGCTCGACGACGCCGCGTAGGGTGTCCATAACCTCAACGAACTTCCACCCGATATCGATATCCTGCTGCCTCCGTCGTGACCGGCGTTAGGCCGCTGACGGCGATCACGGCGCTGCGCCGACCGCCCAGATCAGGAAGCTCAACCTGGGCGCGGCCATCCGCCGCAACTGGCACGCGGCGCACGTCAGTAAGTCGGTCGCCGTCGAATTCCAGCACTTGCAGCAGCCAACGCTGCGGAAGATAGTTGTCGGTGATCAGCCAGCCCTCACTTTGCCAGCCGGCGGCGTCGCCTGCAAAATCCTCGGTGTACCCCAGCGCCGGGATCGCCACGCTATCGATGAACCAGCCTTCAGTGTTCACGGCGTCGTCCGTGACATAGCTGAATTGCAGCCAGAGCGGGCCGCCGGCAAAGGCGCTCAAGTCATAGACTTCCTGCACCCATGTGGGCGCATCGTCGTTGCCGCTGACGCCAGTGTAACCGGGGCCAAGCGCATTGCCGGTTGGATTGTCCATGCGCGTGCGCTGGCCGGGCAGGATCGTCCACTCCTCACCATCAGCGCTGGCCAGCACGTAACCGTAGTCGTAGGTCTCTTCGATGTTCCACCAGCTCGTCACTGTCAGCGTGACGGGCGCGCCGGTGGACAGCGTGCTCAGGTCAAATCGGCGCGTCAGCCGAGGATTGGCGTCGTCACCGCGATTGCTCCACGCCATGCGCCCACCATCGGGTGCTGTGATCGGCGCCAGGCGTGCGGCAGTGTCACCAGCGAACTGAAACACGAAATCGCCCTCACCTTTCAGCACCAGATAGTCTGCACCGTAATTGGCGACCGTCGCCAGCGTTTCGTCGCCTGGCAGCGTTGTGTGCGTCGCCGCCGCATGTGCGTCCGGCAGGTCGAGCGCGCGGTAGCCGTAGCGCCCGTCCCTATCGAGCGCATCCGGATCATCGACCCAGTTGGCGACCACCCAGTCGGCGAATAGATCGTCGAAAGTGAGGTTGTCGCTTACGGTTGCCAGCACAGCATTGACGCCATTGATGCCGTTGCGCGGCTCCGCCACCAATCGGCTCAGGAAGCGATCGCCAAAACGCTGCGCCAGATAGGCGATGAAAAGGTAGGATGCACCGTAATGCGGCGCGTTGGCGTCTGGGTTGGCGCTCCACGTGGTGAGCGTCAGGTCGGGGTCTGCAAGAAACGCCGAGGCAAAGCCTATGTCGGCGGTGTAGTGCGCTACTTCCTGTGCATACTCGCTCAACCCCTCGTTGAGCCACAGGTCCTCGCCGCGATCCTGGTTCCAGTGGATCATGTGCTGAAATTCGTGCGCCAGGACGGTTTCGTAGGTGGTGGCGTTGCGCAGGCTGTTGAGCCAGTTCAGGTTGATGAAGAAGATTTCCTTCTCGTTGGAATAGGGATTGACCGCCTTCGTATATTTGTCGGCGCTGTAGAAGTAACCGGCGACGCCCGCCCCCATCTGCACCGTGTGTAAGACGTGCAGACGCGGGTCGCCGTCGATGCCAGGATTTGACTCGCTGCCAAAGGTGCTCACCAATGCCGGATACGCCACGCGACTGAAACGGTCTATCGCTCGCACAATACGTCCGCGATCAAAAGTTTGGCCCACCTCCACCCACACGTTGGCGACGTCGGTTTGGTGGATCAACTCGGCTTCGATCTCGATGTTGCGTTTGGCGTCGGAGTTGTGCACCCAGAAGGTGGCATGGTCGCCGACGGTGTATGTCTTGGGTTCAGCCAGCAATGGCGCTTCGTCGATTTGCGGGTTCAGTTGTGCAGTCAGCCGCACCGGGTCGCGCCCCGGCAGTTCGACCATGCGCAGCTGCGCGGCCGTGTCGAGGCTGGCCAGGGTTTCGCCAGGAATCGGCGTTGGCTCGCTGGTGGGAAGAGGGGATGGAGCGATGATGGGCGTACGGGAGGGCGTGATGGGCGGTGATGCGGGGCCAGGCGTCGGCAGGGCGCAGGCGGACAGCGTCAGCGCGACAAGCAACAGCTGTCTCTTATACACATCTGACGCTGCCGACAGGGGCGGCCCCCCCCCTGCCACAAGCGCATCTCTTCTGCCGCTGGCGAGTAGATGATCTGCGGTTCCGCCCCACGCAGGCGCGTTCGTCGCAGCCGCAACCACAATCGCCGCAGCCATGACCGGCTGATGGCCGCACGTGCACTCGTCGTATCAATGTGGCCTTCCATCGTCCCTCCGTCGCACCGTTGCCAGAGTTGACTTGCCTTCCTCCTGTCCTGGCGTGGTGATTCTACATCAACTTTGTCTCTTGCTCGCCTCTCACCGCAACTGGTCGCTTGCCATCCGCCACACCGACACCGTGCACGCGCGCGTATCGCTGGCGGCAATGTACAGCGACTCGCCGATTGTCAAAGTCGCAATGCCCGTCGGCGTCACGAGTTGTTCCAGATAGCCAAACTGCTGGCGCGGCTGGCCGTTCGCAGTAAAGCTCGTGAAGGTGCGGCGCAGCGGGTCGCTTACAAGCAGCCCGCCGGTTGGCAGCGCCGCCAGCTTTGGCCCGTCGATGGTGTTGGTAGGCTGCACCGCCGTCAACCCGCCGTCGATCGTGAGATTGTGCAGCCGTCCATCCTCGGCGCTGACTGCCCACAGCCCGGATGCGCCGAAGAGTGCATCGACCGGCTGTCCACGCGCCAGCAACGTGTCGAGGCCGCCGAATTGCTGCTGTACGACGCCGTCTGCCGTGAGTGTGACGACGCGCCCGCCGCCCGTGTCGGCGACGGCGATGGCGCCATCGCTGCTCACATCAAAGCCGCGTGGCCGGTAGAAAGAGGTCTGCACCGGCAGCACCGTCGGGATGCCATCGGCGCCGACGCGGTAGATCGGCCCGGCTACGGCGTCGAGCACAAGCAGTGCGCCGTCAGGTGCAAAGGCGACATCCACCGGTTCGGTTAATTCGGCGGCAGTCAGCGCGGTGGCAAAGCCGCCGTCGAGATCGAGCACCTGAACGCGACGATTGCCGGTGTCGGCGACGTATAGCTGACCACTGGACGGGGCGAAGGCCACCCCGTGCGGTGCGTTGAGTTGATTCGCTCCCGCGCCGCAGCCCGCGCCTGCAGTCCACAGCGTTTCGAGCGGCAGCGGCTCCAGCCCGGACGGCGGGATGCGCACATCAGGCTGCCAGGCGCTGGCGGCGCGGGTCAGGGCGAAGCCATCATTGCCCAGGGCTGGATCCAGCAGCGGCGGCGCAGGCGGCGGCGTTCGGTCGGCCAGAGAGACCTGCCCCGTCATCGGCAAGAGATATTGGCTGGTCAATTCACTGGGACTGGCGCCTGGCGGCTGCCAGAGTAGACGAAATTCAGGCGCATCGCTTTGCGGGGTGTAGCGGATATCGATGGTGTGCCAGCCTGGCGTCAGATAGATCAGACCTTCATTGTAGGCAGCGCCAGCTTGGGTGGCGTCAGCTTTGGCGGCGTCAGCGGCGTCGATGTGGCCATCAAGCACGCGTTGACCGTCCACCGACAGCTCGTTCGGCCCATCCGCCAGCGTCGCCAGCAGATACTCGCCCGCGCGGGCGATGCCGAGATTGCCTTGCCAGTGCACGTTGAACGGTTGCGCCAGCCCAAAGTCGAAGCCGATCACGCGATCTCTGCGCTGCGTCGCCGTCATACCGTTGGGGTCGCGCCCCGCGCGGTAATCGCCGATCAACCCAACGTCGTCAAGTACGGGCGTGTGGAGCACTGCGGTGGGCAGCGGTGTGGGCGTCGCTGCCCCGGGCGGCTGCCACAAAATGGCGGCATCGGCAGGTTGTCCGCCGCTGCGATAAGTGAGCGTCAGGCGGTGGATGCCCTGCGCCAGCGGGATAGCCTGCTGGGACAGCCCCAGGTCAGTGTCGAGCACCAACATCTCGTCGAGTTTCAACGTCACGGGGCTGGCGCTGGCGTCGGCGCTGAAGGTGTACATCCCAGCTTCAGGAATCGACAATGACGCTGTCAGTTCGGCGTAAAAGGGCGGCGGCAGCGGCGGGTAGCTGCCCCAGCCAAGCGTCAGCGATGGTGTGATCGTATCCAGCGCAGGAGCGGCTACGGCCTCCGCGTGGTCACCTGGATAGGCCAGCAAGTGCACACCCTGGCTGGCGAGAATCATCGCACGTGGCACGGTCAAGATCGAAAAGAGGGCGCGGCGCCCTTCCAGCGCCCAGGCGTTGTCGGGCGTGTTGCTGGCCAGTGGCGCGTCAGGGTACATCTGATGCAGTTGCTCCAGCACCTGCCCCTGACCGATCGGCACAAGGTAGATCACGTCGCCTGGCGGCGTGGCGCTGTAGGGCATCGTCGTGCCAAAGTCGAGCGTCTGGACGCGGCCATCGTTGATCGCAGCGCCGGCCAGCAGTCGCATGCTGGGATGGTTCAGCACGTTGGCCGGCGCAATGTAGGTCTGTCCTGTATCGTCGCTGGCCAGTTGTTCGGCCACAAAGCGTGCGATGGCATTGGGGAGTGAACCGTCGCCGGCGCCCTGCAAGGCGTTCAGGTCTGCGGCAAAGCGGGCGGCGCCGATGCCCAGCAGCGCGAAGATCACGAGCGTCCCTCCCAGCGCCAGCCGCGTCGGGCGCACGATGCGCCCCCAGGCGGCCACCAGTGCAGTCAACAACCGATCCACCGCCAGCGTCGCCATGGTCAGCAGCAACGGCAACAACGGGAGGAGGAGCGAGCGGGGCGACGTCATCGTCAAGTCAACGGTCAACGCGGCCGCACCGAGCAGCAACACGCCTGCGCCGATCACGATGGCGGCTGGCCGGGGGATGGCGCGCCCGAGTGCGCCCACGCCCAACACTATCAGCGCTGCAAGCCACGTCGACAGCAGTTCGCTGCCTGCGAGGCCGCCGTCGAGTGTCAGGTCAGGCCGCAGAAGGGCAGCGATCAGCGTGGCTGCCTGCCCCCCTGTTGCGTTCACGGCGCTCAGGAGCGGGGTGGCGTGCAGCATTCCGTGGACGACCGCTGGCGCAACGATGCCGAGTAATGCTGCCAACGCGCCGCCAATCGCTGTGAGTCGGGGCTTCCACGCACTACCTGCCCACAGCCCCAGCGCTAGAATCAAAGCCGTCCACAGCAACACGGCTGCACGCAGCGGCGGCGCCTCCACCCAGAGCAGCCCCAGCGCCAACCCGGCCAGCGTCCACCAGCGCAGGTCGGCATGTGCCAATGCGGCCAGCGTCAACCACAGCGCCAGCGTCGCCAGCAAGGCCGGGACGATCCAGCCGTCGGCAACGCGGGAGGCCCAGATATGCCACGGGTTGAGCGCCAGCAGCAACAATGCCGGCGGCGCAAAAATCGGCGGCGTCACCCGTCTGGCCACCCCTGCAAAAATCAGCACGGTCAGGCTGCCGATCGTCGCCCCGGTCAGGCGCAGGCTAAGGAGGCCGTCACCGGTGAAGCCAAAGATCAGCCGCGCCAGCCGTTCGAAGAGATTGAATGCACCGGGCTGTGAAACGGTGAGCAACTGCGCATCGACCAGTCGTAGCCCGTCGATGCACTCGCCGCCAACGCAGCCAGTGGGCAGGGATGCCAGGTTCCAGAAGCGCAGCACTGCGCCCAATGCAATCACCGCCAGCGTCCAGCCCCAGGCTGTGCGGCGTGAGACCGCTGGCAAGGGTGCGGCGGCGCCGATCGGGGTGCGCATGAAGCGACCGGCGGCGTCGGTCTCCCAGCGATAGGCAGGCGGCGCGTAGTCGCTGGCGGCGCCAGGCCACCACCCACCGACAAGGCTTAACACGAAGCCCAGCCCCCAGACCAGGCTGGCGGCCAGATGGGGCAGTCCGCCGCTGTCGAAGCCCACGCCAATGCCGCCCGCCACAAGACAGACCAGCCCGGTGAGCCAGAGGGTCTGCCCAACGGTGGACAGACGCGTGACGCGACGCCAGGCAGCCACCGGTTGCCAGCCGCCGCTCTGCCAGGCAAAGAGGAGGGCGGCGAGCGCAGCGATGAGCAGCCCATCGCGCAACAGGTACGGTGCAAAGCTCTCGGCGCCCGTGACAAGACGCACGGCGCCCAATGCCACCAGAAGCGCCAGCAACTGTAGGGATAATCGACGCATGGGGGCAGTGTACCACAGATGCACGCCGCGCCAGGCGTTTGTGGCGTGCTAGTCATCAAACGAATTCTGCAAACGGGCTTTCAGTCGTGCCGCCGGGGTTGCGGGCATCATGGTCAGAAAGTGAGCTGACCGGCGGAAAACAGGCTTAGGAGCGCATTGATCAACCAACCAGCCGCGCCGATTGCCAGCGCAGCAATGAGCGCGCCCACCGGTCCTTGCACCATCATGCCTGGCACAATGCGACTGCTGAGAAAGAGCACCAACGCTGCAATCAGCAAGTGAATGATCCCACCCATGATGCCGCCGTCGATGGTCAGCCCCAGTGTGGTGAGCAGCCAGGTGATCGCGCCACTGAGGATGGCGATGACGAAGGCGGCCAACAGCGCCGGTGGGAAGCCGCTAACCACCAGCCCCAGCCCCAAACGCCCGACGATCCAGATGATCACACCGGAGACCAGCCCTGCCAGCACAATCCCAATTAGTACGCCGATAATTAGCTCCATGACCATTCCCCTGGGTGAACTCTGGGTGAACTGCAGTTGATTGCCACCGCGTATTGTACTATGCCAGATCGCGCCGACCGAAAACCCAGATCGCACCTGCCACGCCGCCCACCAGCCAGCCCAGCATCACACCGACGCCCACAGGATCGAGGCGTCCGCTGGCGACGATTTCCTGGGGAAAGTAGTAGTGCCAGGGGTTGAGCCAGCCCACCGGCGAATTGGCGATGGCAGGGATCACGTCAAGCACAAAGGAGATGAGCGTCCAGGCGATGGCAAGCCCGCCGGCAGGTGAGGTGCGGCTGAAGCCACTGGCGATCAGCAGCGCGCCGCCGCCCAGGGCGCCAAAGAGCAGCCAAGCCATCAGCGCCACCCGCAGGTAATTGCCGAGTGGCAGCGCATAGGGCAACGCCTGTACGCCGACCGCCAACCCGATCCAGCCCGCCAGGGCGATCACACCGGCGCCGGCAGTCATCTCCAGCGCCTTGCCCAACACGAAGCTCCAGCGACGCAGGGGCCGGCTTAGCACCAGATAGATGGCGCCGCGCTCGATCTCCCCGGTGAGCGCATCCGTGGCGCGGGCAACGACAAAGGCTGCCCCTAGCCCAATGAACAGCGGATGTATCCAGGTGAAGGCGAGATAGTCCTGCACGCCAAAACCGGCCTGCAAGTTGGGCGCCAGTTTGAGCAGCGTGCGCAAACCATCCGGGAAGGTGCGCACTACACTGGTCACCGCCTCCATGCCGCCGATGGCGGGAAAGCTGACCGCCACCAGCCAATGAAAGGCCGCTACAGCCAGCGCAAACCATAACAGCGACCAGCGCTTGCGGCGCAGCGTGCTTAGCCAGATCAGAGCGACGTTGCTCAGGTCGCTGCGCAGCTCATGCACCGGGTGAACGCTCCGCTCCATAGTAACGTAGGAAGACATCCTCTAGGGAAGGTGGTTCGATGGCGACATCCGCCACCGGCAGCGTTGCCAGCAGATGCAGGGTGGCGGGCAAGTCTCCAGCGAGGAAGCGCCACTGCCCATCACCGCCGGTCACGTGGGTGATGCCCGGCAATGTCGCCAGCCGCTGCTCGATGCCTGTGTCACCGTCGGTCAGCCGCACCGTCACCCGTCGTTGCATGTGTGCGCGCAGGTCGTCGATGCGCGCCACTGTCGCCAGTCGTCCATCCCGGATCAGCGCCACGCGGTCGCATAGCGCTTCCACCTCACTCAGCACGTGCGAAGAGAAGAAGATGGTGGCCCCGCGTGCGTGCGCGGCGCGCAACAAGTCAAAGAGCGCCCGCTTTGCCAGTGGATCTAGCCCCTCGGTCGGCTCGTCGAGGATAAGCAGATCGGGACGATGTTGTAGCCCCTGCACGATGTTGATCTTCTGGCGCGTGCCGCGCGAGAGGCGCCCTAGCGGGCGGCGCAGGTCTTGATCACGTACGGCGAGTGTGTCGAGAAGGTGCGCCCGGTCGATAGGCGGTTGTTGTTGGAGCCGCGCCAGTTCGTCGAGCAACCATAACCCGGTGGCGGCGGCATCCAACCCGGCGACATCGGGCACGAAGCCCAGTCGCCGCCGCGCGGCCAATGCTGCCCTTGGGTCGGCCATCGCGTGACCGAGCAGATGCACTGTCCCCTGCGTGGGGCGCAGAAAACCGAGCAGCAGACGAATCGTCGTTGTCTTGCCTGCGCCGTTTGGACCGAGGAAGCCAAGCACTTCGCCGACAGGCGCCGCCAGGTTTAGCTCGGCCACGGCAACATCGCGACCGTAGCGTTTGGTAACGTTGACCAGACTGATGGCGGGTGGTGCGTCCGGCGGATAGAGCGGCATGGCTGGATTATAGCGACGGCGCACACAATTGCGTAATTCCTGCCGTGATTCGGTGCAGGCATTTGTTGCAGCTTTGTTGCCAGATCGGTGGACTATGATATGATAGCCGTTACGTCTGCAGCGGACGTCTTGAACGAGCTGTGTCTTGAGGGATGGGGCAAACGGCTTTTATGAATCCACGCACCTTGCGTGTTCTGGAGTATCCGAAGATTCTGGAGCGATTGGCGCAGTATTGCGCCTTTAGCGGCGGTGCAGAGTTGGCGGCGGCGCTGTTGCCCAGCGACGATCTGGTCACGGTGCAGACATGGCTGATCCAGACCCATGAGGCTTACCAGCTGCTCCAACAGAAAGATGACATCAACTTCGGTGGCGTCAGCGACCTGCGCCCGCTGCTCGACCGCGCCGAACGTCGCTCGGTGCTCTTCCCGGCTGACCTGCTGGAAATTAAGTTCACATTGCAGCGGGCGCGCCAGTTGCGCAACCTGCTGACGCGGCTGGAGCATGCCTTCCCGCATCTGGCGGAGATGGCGGCCAACATCCAACCCTGTGACCACGTTGTCGAGCAGATCAGCCGCTGTATCAGCGAGCGCGGGGACGTGCTGGACAACGCCAGCCCCGAACTGGCGCGCATTCGCAGCGAGTTGCGCGTAGCGCAAGAACGGCTGCTCAGCACGTTGGATCGCCTGGTCCATAGTAGCGATGTCAAGCCCTACTTGCAGGAAGCGTTGGTGACGCAGCGTCAGGGGCGCTATGTCATTCCGGTGCGCGCCGAATACAAAGGCAACATCGACGGCATCGTGCATGACCAGTCAGCGAGCGGCGCAACGCTCTTCATTGAGCCGCTCAAGGTGGTGCAACAGAACAACGCTGTGCGCGAGCTGGAATTGCAGGAGGAAAAAGAAGTCCGCCGTATCCTGTTGGAGCTTAGCATCGCCGTGGCGGAAGAGGCGATTTACCTCCGCCACAACACTCAGATTTTGGCGGAGCTTGATTTCACCTTCGCCAAAGCCAAATACGCCTACGCGCTCAACGCCACGCTGCCGGAGATGACCACTTTTCGGCCGCGCCACGTCTCACCTAGACGCAGCGGCCAGGATGAAGTGTTCCCTGCGCATCCCGGCTCCGTCATCGAACTGCGCCGCGCCCGTCATCCATTGCTCGACCAGAAAACGGTCGTGCCAATTGATGTCTATCTCGATGATGACACCTATCTAATCGTCATCACCGGTCCGAACACCGGCGGCAAGACCGTTACACTCAAGACCGTCGGCTTGTTGGTGCTGATGGCGCAGTCGGGCATGATGATCCCGGCGGACGTTGGCAGCAGGCTCTCCATTTTCGAAGGCGTCTACGCTGACATTGGCGATGAGCAAAGTATTGAGCAGAGTCTGAGCACTTTTTCCAGCCATCTGACCAACATCATCGCCATCCTGGAGGAGGCTGACCCGACTTGCCTGGTGTTGCTGGATGAACTGGGTGCGGGCACTGACCCGGAAGAAGGCTCTGCGCTGGCGATGGCGCTGCTGGAAAATCTGCGCGACCGTGGCATCACCACCTTTGCCACGACGCACTATAGCGACCTCAAGCTCTACGCTCACAACACGCCGGGCGTGCGTAACGCCTCGGTCGAGTTCGACGTTGAGACGCTCAGCCCGACTTATGAGCTGAGCATTGGCCTGCCTGGCCGCTCCAATGCGCTGACGATTGCACGGCGGCTGGGGCTGAACCCGGTGATCGTGGATCAAGCCGAACAGATTGTGCGCCCGGATACGTTGCAGGCCGACAAGCTGCTTGACGACATCCGCCGTGCCCGGCAAGAAGCCTTCGACGCCGCTGAGCGCGCCAGGGCGCGCGAACGCCAGGGACAATTGCTGGAAGCCGATCTGCGCTATCAACTGGCGCAGATCGAGCAGGCGCGCCGCGCCGTGATCGCCGAAACGCGCACGTTGATGCAGGCCGAGCTGGAAGAGGCGCGCAAGGAAATCGAACAACTGCGGCGGCAGGCGCGCAGTGGCTTTACCAGCGATCGCGCCGCTGGTCATGACGATTTCCTGGCGCGGGCGGAGAAAGAATTAGCGCGCCGGAAACAGGCGACCGAGGAGGTCAACCAGCGCGTCATTGTGCCAGGGAAAGCCGAGGATCGGCTCAGCGGGCCGGTTGAAATCGGCGATATTGTCTGGGTTGCCAGCCTGCAAGCCAGCGGGGAAGTGCTGGCTGTCTATGACGCCACCGATGAAGCTGACGTGCAACTGGGCAACTTCCGCCTGAAACTGCCTATGAAACGGTTGGAACTTCGCCAGAAAGCCGTCAAGGAAGTTGCAGCGCCGGCAGTTAAAATACGCAGTAGCGCGACCGGGCCAAGTCCCGGCATCGAACTAGACTTGCGCGGCGAACGCGTCGAAGAAGGGCTGGAGCGGTTGGAGCGCTATCTCAATGACGCCTACCGCGCGCGTCTGCCCTTTGTCCGCATTATTCACGGACACGGCACCGGCGCCATGAAATCCGCCGTGCGTGATGCACTCAAACACCATCCACTGGTGGGGATGATGCGCGCCGGCGAAGGCAACGAGGGTGGCGACGGCGTGACGATGGTGAAACTGGTGAATTCGTGACATCTCCAATCTCCAGTTTCGATCATGCTTGAGATGCGGAGATGAAGAGATTGCAGAGCGAGGAATCTTTTTCGTTATGACACATTCAATTGACAAGATCCGCTGTAGCGTGGGTGTGACAGCCTACAACGAGGAAGCCAACATCGGGGCATTGCTGGCTGCGCTCATCGATCAGCATCTGCATCAGGTCGAAATCGTCGAGATCGTCGTCGTCGCCAGTGCGTGCACCGACCGCACAGTAGAGATTGTCAAGGAGTTCATGGCGCAGGACGAGCGGATCAAACTCATCGAGCAGGAGCGGCGCGAGGGCAAGACCAGCGCCATCAACCTTTTCCTCAAGGCGGCGCAGTGCGACATCTGTGTGCTGGAAAGCGGCGACACACTGCCGCATGAATACGCCGTCGAGCACATGGTGCGCATGTTCCGCGACCCCAACGTGGGCATGGTCGGTGCACAGAAGATGGCAGTGGACACGCCCGATCATATCGTCGGGTTGCTCAGCCATCTACGCCTGCGCATGGAGCACGAGCTTTGCCTGGAAATTCCACGCCTGGGCGAGATGATCGCGTTCCGCAAAGTCTTCGCGCAGATTCCAGCCGACGTGGCGATGGACGAGGCCTTCGTCGAGGCGATCGTCGTACGCCAGGGGATGCAGGTGCGCTACGCGCCCGATGCCATCGTCTATAACACCGGGCCGACAACGGTCAGCGATTTTATCCGCCAACGGCGACGCAACCATGCCGGTCATCTCTATCTAAAGCACAAGTACGGCTACAAGGTAAGCAGCATCGAAAACCGCCGCGTAGCGCGCATCGCCTTCAAGGAGTTGTGGGGCATCGTGCGGCTGATATGGGTGCTCTTCTTGTTGGCCTTCATTGAAGGTTTGAGCCGTTTCCTGGGCTGGTATGATTTCGCCATCAAGCGCGACCGTCATGTCGTCTGGAACATGGCATGGACGCAAAAACAGAATGTGCAGGATGTACGCCTCAACCGTGAGAACGGCGCTGCCAAGGAAGCCTTCACGATCCAGACGCGCACGCAGTTGGAGCGGTAAGGTAAAATGTGACGTTGTGCGCGTGACGTGTGACGTGTTTCCTGACACGCACCACGCACCACGCACCACGAAACACGCAACCACGAAACACGCACCACCCAATGACCAAATCTCGCCTGCTCGATCTCCTCAAGCTCTTCATCGCCATCGGGCTGCTGACCTGGTTGGTGATGAAACTGCCTGACCCGGCGGCGCTGTGGTGGCAGATCGTCCATGCCAACAAGTGGCTGTTGTTGCTCGGCGCTGGCTGTTACACGCTGGCCGTTGCGGTGAGCGGGTTGAAGTGGGGCGTGCTCTTACATGCGGCTGGCATTGCTCTCCCCCGCTCGCGCCTGCTTGCCTACCAGTGGATGGCCGAGTTCTTCAACAACTTCTTGCCCGCCCAGGTCGGCGGCGATGTGATGCGCGGTTACGCCGTGGCTGTCGATACGCGCCGCAAGGCTGACGCCGCCGCCAGCGTGTTGATCGACCGTTTCATCGGTCTGATGATCTTCATGCTTTTCTCCGCAATCTTCTCCAACGCCGTGCTGATCTGGGGCAAGCCAGACGGCCAGCCCTTCTCGCCCGAAGGCGCTCTCTTTATGCGTTTTGCCGCCATTGGCAGCGCAGCGGCGGCGTTGGCGTTGCTGGTGGTTGTCGCCATCTTGTTGAGCCGTCGTCTGAAACGGTTGATGGAGCGCTTGCTGGCAGTGTTGCCCTTCCGTGCGCGCACGCTCCCTCTCTGGGAAAAGCTGGCCGCTGCCTTCGATGTCTACCGCGACCATCCGGGTGCATTGCTGTTGACCGCCGCCGGCAGCACAGCGATCGTGCTCCTCACCAGCATCAACATCTGGCTGATCGCACAGGCGATCCAGCCGGGCAGCATCTCGCTGCTGGAGGTGCTTGTGATCAATCCGATCATCGTCTTTGCGCTGATCGTGGTGCCGCTCTCACCAGGGGGGCTGGGTGTGCGCCAGGTTTCCTTTGCTGGACTATTTTTGTTCATGGGCGCCGGGTACGCGTTGGGTACGGCGGTCGGCCTTTTGCAACAGTTCATCGGCTACATCGTGAGCATTCCTGGCGGCATCCTGTGGGTGCGTAGTGGCCGTGACCGCACCTCGCAGCCTACCCCGCCGCCTCTCTCCGTGAAGCCCCAGTGACCACTTATTGTACTGGCGCCTGACCGCATGACCGCCTGGCTGACTGTCGCCGACGCCCGTTCTCTCTACGCTGAAGGGGACGCCGCACATGACTTTGACCACGTGCTGCGTGTGACCCACCTGGCGATGCAAATCGCCGCGGCAGAGGGCGCGGATGTGGCAGTGGTGCGACTGGCCGCACTCTTGCACGACCTGCCACCGACAGTGGCGGCCGCTCCTGATCACCGCACGACGCATCACCTGCAGGCAGCGGCGGCAGCGCAGCAGCTATTGGCCGCACGCGGCGCTGCCGCTGCTCTGATCGCCCAGGTCGCGCACTGCATTGAGGCGCATCGCTTCCGCGACCAGCGCATCCAACCACAGACGCTGGAAGCACAGTGCCTCTACGACGCCGACAAGCTCGATGCCATTGGCGCGATCGGCGTGGCGCGGGCTTTTGCCTATGCCGGCGCCCATGGCAGCCGGCTGTGGGTCAAGCCGGTGACCGCCATTATGGATGACAGCGCCAAAGCGGAGACAGACTATACGCCGGTGCATGAATATGTTTTCAAGTTGCGCCATCTGGCTGCCACCCTACACACAGCGACGGCGCGCGCCCTCGCCAGGGAACGCCATGCGACGATGGTGGCGTTTTTCCAGCAGCTTGATGCAGAGATGACGGCGTCGGGCAGTGTTCAATCAATATGACCAATGGTAGCCGTTCGCTGAAGGGTGGTGGAAAGATGTCACGGCGATTTCTGATTCGACGCATAATGCTCAGTGCGCTGCTGTTCCTGGCAGCCGTCGCGCTATTGGCGCGCCCAACGCCGCTGCTGGCGCAGACCGAACCGGACGCCCCCGCCGATTTCGCTGGCGATCCGGCCGTGGCTGCCTGGCCAGACGAGTATATCGTCGTGCTCGATCCAACGAAGAGCGAAGTCACTGCAGCGGAGGCGCAGCTGGTGCAGTTCGGTGAGATGATCGACCAGGTCACAGCGTGTGGGTCAAGCAACGTGTTGCAGGTCTGGCGGCTGACTGACCTGGCCGCAGCACAGTCCCTGTTGGCTGACGACCCGGCGGTGTTGTCGATCGAACCAAACTGGATCGTGCGCACCGCTGACCTGCCCACACCGCCGCCCACGACGCCGGAGACGCCCTACACCTTCGCCGATACGTACTACACTTCACGCCAGTGGAACTTGCAGCGCAGCGACGTGGCGCGCGCCTGGCAGTTGATCGCTGACCAGGAGTTGACGCAGCAGACTGTGCGCGTGGC
>CZCA01003231.1_pt1 | contig 22351 bp, 24 predicted proteins | sample 591981 | NCBI WGS metagenome assembly CZCA01 (sample SAMEA3556810, study PRJEB10932) | anaerobic digester metagenome
CCTGTGTGCCGCAGCCCCAGCGGGTGATTCGGTCGGCTGAATATCATTGCTAATCAGGTTTCTTTTTGCGCCAGTCCGCTCAGCGGCTGATCTGCGGCTCCATGATCCGCCGGTAGAACTCGTGGAAGTGCTGCATGCCGTCCTCGTAGGGCGACTGGTAGGGGCCCACCTCGTTGCGCCCTTCCTTCATCAGCGCCAGCCGGCCGCGGTCCATGCGCTCGGCGATGTCGTCGTCCTCGATCGCGGTCTCCATGTAGGCCGCCTGCTCGGCCTCGACGAACTCGCGCTCGAACTCGACGATATCCTCGGGGTAGTAGAACTCGACCACATTGGTGGTTTTGTTCACATCGGTCGGGATCAGCGTGCTTACCACCAGCACGTGCGGGTACCACTCGACCATGATGTTCGGGTAGTAGGTGAGCCAGATCGCGCCGTGCTCAGGCTTTTTCTCGCCGTAGTAATCGAGCACCGCCTTATGCCACTTGGCGTAGGTCGCCGACCCAGGCTTGGCGAGCGAAGTGATCCCCACCTGCTGCACCGAGTACCAGTCGCCGAACTGCCACGACAGGTCGTCGCAGGTCACGAAGTTACCCAGCCCGGGGTGGAAGGGCACGACGTGGTAGTCCTCGAGATAGACCTCGATGAAGGTCTTCCAGTTGTAATTGCACTGGTGGATCTCGACGCGGTCGAGCTTGTAGCCCGAAAAGTCGAGCGCCCCGGCCACATTCATGCCGGCGAGGTCGGCGTTGGCCGAGCGCGGCCCTTTGAACAGCAGGCCGTTCCAGCTCTCGAGCGCATCGCGCTTGAGGCCCAGGCAGGGCTTCTCGGCGAAATGGGGCGCGCCGATGAGTTGCCCCTGCTGGTCGTAGGTCCAGCGGTGCACCGGGCATACCACGTGCTCGGTCGTGCCGCTGCCCTGCAGCATGATCGCCTGGCGATGGCGGCAGACGTTGGACATCTGATGCACGCCCGCATCGGTGCGGAACAGCAGCTTGGAATGGTCGAGCCACTCGAGCGAGCGATAGTTGCCGACCTCGGGCACCATCAGCTCGTGGCCGACGTACCCCGGACCGGCATCAAAGAGGAGTTTCTTCTCCAGTTCGAAAACCTTTTCGTCGAAGTACCAGGAGACAGGCAGCTGAGAGGCAGCCCGGGCCAGTTGAGCCTTGGAAGCGATGTCGGACATCCCCGAACCTCCTCTTGCGGACAAGAAATCCGGAAAAATAAACGAGTTAGTGTATGTCAGACCCCGTTTGACCGCCAGACCTGCCTTCGGTTATTTTCCCAGTTTTGCCGCGCAGATATCCATCCATGCCAAAGTCGGCACCCCCTCCCAAGTCGTTCGAAGCGGCGGTCTCGGAACTCGAGGCCATCGTGCAGGAAATGGAGTCGGGCAATCTGCCGCTCGAAGACGCGCTTGCCCGCTACCAGCGTGGCACCACGCTGCTTCGCCATTGTCAGGCCACGCTCAGCGAGGCAGAACAGCGCGTCAAGGTGCTGGAAGGCGAGTCGCTGGCGGACCTTCCAGCCAGCAATGATGGGCGCGACCACGACGAGGCCGGCGCATGAACGCACCCCAGAACCAGCTTTCTTTCACCGACTGGATGGCACAGGTTCAGCAGCGCACCGAGATCGCGCTCGCTGGCGTGCTGCCGGACCCCACGATCGCGCCCCAACGCCTGCATGAGGCGATGCGCTACGCCGTGCTCGGCGGCGGCAAGCGCGTGCGCCCGCTGCTAGCGCACGCCGCGGGCGAACTTGCGGGAGCGCCCGCACAGGACGTCGACCGCATCGCCTGCGCGATCGAGTTGATCCACGCGTACTCGCTCGTCCATGACGACATGCCCTGCATGGACGACGATGTGCTCCGTCGCGGCAAACCCACGGTCCACGTCGAGTACGACGAGGCCACCGCCCTGCTTGCGGGCGATGCGCTGCAGACGCTTGCCTTTCAGATTCTCGCCGACACCCCGATCAGCGCGGGCGCCAATGCGCAACTCGCAATGGTCAGCCATCTGGCTGTGGCATCCGGTTCGCGCGGCATGGCTGGCGGCCAGGCGATCGATCTGGCGGCAGTGGGCAAGCAACTCGGACGCGAAGAGCTGGAGTTCATGCACGTGCACAAGACCGGTGCGCTGATCCGTGCGGCGGTCCTCCTTGGAGCCCGCGCCGGGACGGTCCTCGACGCCACCGACCTCGAGCGGCTCGACCACTACGCCAAGGTCGTGGGACTGCTTTTCCAGGTCGTCGATGACATCCTCGACGCGGCGGCCGACACGGCGACCCTGGGCAAGACGGCCGGCAAGGATGCCGACAACGACAAGCCGACCTACGTCAGCCTGCTTGGGCTCACCGAGGCCCGCCAGCTGGCCGAAGACATGCTGGTCGATGCGAAGTCCACGCTGGGGCCCTTCGGCCAGCGCGCGCAACGCCTGGAACAGCTTGCCGACTACGTCGTGCATCGCGCCTTCTGAGCCGCTCGCCCCGACCGACCGCGAAGAACAACGTACCCCAACGCCGGATCCTCCATGGCCCCCTACCCCCATCTCGAACGGATCAACACGCCCGCGGACCTGCGCGCGCTCGACCGTCGTGAGCTCGATGCGCTCGCCACCGAACTGCGTGCATTCCTGATCGAATCGGTGTCGAAAACCGGCGGCCACCTGTCCTCGAACCTCGGCACCGTCGAGCTCACGATCGCCCTGCACCGCGTCTTCAACACCCCGCACGACCGCATCGTCTGGGACGTCGGCCACCAGACCTACGGCCACAAGATCCTCACCGGACGGCGGGATGCGATGGCGGGACTGCGCCACTACGGCGGCATCTCGGGCTTTCCGCGTCGCTGCGAGAGCGAGTACGACACCTTCGGCACGGCGCATTCGTCCACCTCGATCTCGGCAGCGCTCGGCATGGCGGTCGCCGCGCGTGCGCGGAAAGAAGAGCGCAGCACGGTCGCGGTGATCGGCGACGGCGCGATGTCGGCGGGCATGGCCTTCGAGGCGCTCAACAACGCCGGCGACATCGAGGACATCAACCTTCTGGTGGTCCTCAACGACAACGAGATGTCGATCTCGCCGCCGGTGGGCGCACTGACCAAGATCCTCGCCCGCATGCTCTCGGGATCGACCTACAACACCGCGCGCCGCGTCGGCGAGAAGGTGCTCGGCATGGCGCCGCCGGTCGCGGAGCTCGCGCGCAAGGTCGAGGAGTACGCCAAGGGCATGATCAGCCCGGGCACGCTGTTCGAGGAGTTCGGCTTCCACTACTACGGCCCGATCGACGGCCACGACCTCGACGCGCTGATCCCGACGCTGCAGAACCTGAAGAAGCTCAAGGGGCCGCAGTTCCTGCACGTGATCACGAAGAAGGGTCAGGGTTACAAGCTCGCCGAAGCCGACCCCGTCCTCTACCACGGCGTCTCCAAGTTCGACCACACGGCCGGCATCCAGGCCGGCAAGGGCGGCGGCAAGCTCACCTATACCCAGGTCTTCGGCGACTGGCTGTGCGACATGGCGAAGGCTGATTCGCGCATCGTCGGCATCACCCCCGCGATGCGCGAAGGTTCGGGCCTGGTGCGCTTCGCGCAGGAATACCCCGAGCGCTACTTCGACGTCGGCATCGCCGAACAACACGCGGTGACCTTCGCCGCGGGGCTGGCCTGCGAAGGCTTCGTGCCGGTGGTGGCGATCTACTCGACCTTCCTGCAGCGCGCCTACGACCAGCTGATCCATGACGTCGCGCTGCAGAACCTGCAGGTAGTGTTCGCGATCGACCGCGGCGGCCTGGTCGGCGCCGACGGCGCCACTCATCACGGCGCCTTCGACCTCTCCTACCTCGCCTGCATCCCGAACATGGTGGTGATGGCACCGGCCGACGAGAACGAGTGCCGGCAGATGCTCTACACCGCCGTCCAGCACCCCGGCCCCACTGCGGTCCGCTATCCCCGCGGCGGCGGCACCGGCGCCTTCCCGCAAGCCGAAATGCGCGCGCTGCCGGTCGGCAAGGGCGAGGTCCTGCGCCGCGGCAAGGGCGTCGCGCTGCTCGCCTTCGGAAGCCTGGTCCCGGTCGCGCGCGAGGTCGGCGAAGCGATCGACGCCAGCGTTGCCAACATGCGCTTCATCAAGCCCCTGGACGAAGCCTTGATCGCCGAACTGGCCGCGACCCACGAGCTGCTCGTGACGGTCGAGGAGAACGCGGTGATCGGCGGCGCCGGTGCCGAGGTGGCGCGCGTGGTCGATGGCCTCGCGCAACGCCCACGGGTGCTGCGCCTCGGCCTACCGGACCACTTCATCGACCATGGCGACCAGGCACAGCTGCTGGCCTCGGTCGGACTCGACAAGGCCGGCATCCTCGCCAGCATCGAACGTGCGCTGAAACAGTGAGCCCGACCTGCAAAGGTTGAGCATTTTTGTCGGGAAAGCTAAGATCAGGGCGCAGGTGCAACTCGATTGCACCTGCGCCCTTTTCGCCTTAGCCCCAGGACCTGACCAGAGAACCGTCCATGAACGCCCCCACCGACCTCGCCATCCCCGACGTCCAGAGCAGCGCCGACAGCCGCCGGATCGCCATCAACAAGGTCGGCATCAAGTCGATCCGCCACCCGGTCAAGGTCGCCGACAAGGCCGGCGGCGTCCAGCACACGGTCGCGAACTTCAACATGTACGTCGGGCTACCCCACAACTTCAAGGGCACCCACATGTCGCGCTTCATCGAGATCCTCAACGGCAACGAGCGCGAGATCTCGGTCGAGAACTTCGAGCCGATGCTGCGCGCGATGGTCGAGCGCCTGGAAGCGGAGACCGGCCACGTGGAGATGAGCTTCCCCTACTTCATCAACAAAACCGCGCCGGTCTCTGGCGTACAGAGCCTGCTCGACTACGAGGTCTGCTTCATCGGCTCGATCCGCGAGGGCGGCGCCTACGAATTCACCATGAAGGTCGTGGTCCCGGTGACCAGCCTGTGCCCGTGCTCGAAGAAGATCTCCGCCTACGGCGCTCACAACCAGCGCTCGCACGTCACCGTGACCGCGGTGCTCAACGACCACCTGTGGATCGAGGAGATGGTGCAGCTCGTCGAGGCCGAGGCCTCGTGCGAGGTGTTCGGCCTGCTCAAACGGCCCGACGAGAAGTGGGTGACCGAGCACGCCTACGACAACCCCAAGTTCGTCGAGGACATGGTGCGCGACGTCGCCGGCCAGCTGAACCGCGAGCCGCGCATCGACGCCTACGTGGTCGAGTCCGAGAACTTCGAGTCCATCCACAACCACTCGGCTTACGCGCTGATCGAGCGCGACAAACGGACACCAGCCTGAATTGCGGAATTCGCGAGGCCTATCACGCGATCAGCGCGTGCGATGGCAAGGTCCGCGCCGAGGGCGTAACATAAGCGTTTTCTTACATAGTGAGCGCCTCCGATGTCCAAGTCCTTCGTTCAGATCACCACCGACGTCTCCAAGGCCCTCGCCACGCTGCGCAAGGAGATTCCCGACACCATGCAGGGCTTCGGCGCCATGGCGAAGAGTTCGCTGCAGGACGCAGCACTGTCGGAACTTCACAAGGAACTCATTGCGCTCGCGATCGCGGTTTCGCAACGCTGCGACGCCTGCATCGGATTTCATGTCAAGGCCCTGATCCGACTCGGTGCGACCCGCGAGCAGATCATGGAGACACTCGGGGTGTGCACCTACATGGGTGGCGGCCCGGCCCTGATGTACGCCGCCGAAGCCGTGCGCGCCTACGAGGAAATGCTGCCGAAGAGCGCCTGAGTGTGCCTTTTGCATGCCGACTGCCGCCATCCAGGCAGGAAGTGAGCGCGGCTTCGTGGCCTGCTAAAAAAGTCGTTCACTTTCGCGGCGAATTCACTATAATGCCGACCTTCGAGCGGAGAGGTGGCAGAGTGGTCGAATGTACCTGACTCGAAATCAGGCGTAGGTGCGAGCCTACCGTGGGTTCGAATCCCACCCTCTCCGCCATATACCCACTAGGTAGTGGGGTTTCGGCAGGATTTCTGATCCTACCCAACGAACTACCTAACTACGGTCGAAGTGCTGGAAACTGCGCCCCGACCGAAGCCGAAGGCCATCCCCCGGGGTGGCCTTTTTGCTATGGGCGACGACACGCCCGCGGGAGGAATGTATGTTGCGCGTGACCTTCGAGGATGGTTCTGTGATCGAGTACCGGGACGGCGAGGTGATCGAGATTGAGAGCCACCCGCCCAGAGACACCCCGGCGGCGGGCTGGGTGCGCACGCGCGAGTATCCGCCGGAGTATCGGCGGGCAACCCCGTTGAGCATCAACGTCCTGACGGTCGGGAAGCGGGTTCACACCGGCGGCGGCTTCGTCAAGGTCACGAGCATCGAGCGGGTCTGATGTCAGACGTACATCACCCGGTCCCCGGTATCGGGCAGGCGGCGCGGCGGCGAGAAGTCGCCCACGGCTACATGCCCAGAGGCTGCGCCCGCGATCAAGTAGCTGGTGCAATCCGCCATGTGGTCATTCGCGGAGGAGTCGATGTCCTCCGGGCGGCGAGGATCGCGGGGGAGTTGGGGCACCGTTGCGAGCCAAAAACGGCAACGCGAGGCGACGAAGAACTCACCGTTGACCATCAGCTCTTTCATTTGCTCCCACCGTGGGATTCTCGGCCCCTTCCGGGCTGGCGAAACGCGCACCCCTGCCGCGCGGAATAGATCGCTCACACTAGCCTCCATCCGCCCAGCAGTTCGGGCCTCTGCGGCAGCATCGATCACTCCCCGTGCGCGCACTCCGTTCCGGGCGCACATGCGGATCAGGTCCGGGGCGATTTGTCCGGGCGTCCGGCCCGACCCCTTCGCAATGTTCAGCGGGTCATGCTCGAAGTGCTCGTCATAGATGACCCAAGACCCCTTGGGCATCACCCGGTCATCGCTCAGGCGCACGTCATAGGCGAGCTGGCCGCCCAAGACAGACGCGCAGGGCGCGGCGCTGCCCCAGTCGAGGGAAACGCGGAGGGTTGAAAAGGCGTCCGGCGGGACCTCGTGGTGATCGAAGACCGCGCGGGCCGGGTTCCAGACGCCCGCCCAGAACTCTCCCGTGATCGCCTCCCAGCGGCCCCAACGGTGCGCCTTGTACAGCGCCGGGTCCGTGTGCTTCAACACCTCGAAGTTCTTGCGGTAGGCGTCCGGCAGGTGGGTGTTGTCATCCACGGTCGAAGGCGCGTAAATCCATTGCTGGTCTGCGAACTCGAACGGTGCCCAAGGGGGGCGTTCGGTCACGTAGCGGTCGGCCAGCGCGCTGTGCTGGCTCCCGCCGGGGTTTGCGGCGAGGACCATGCGCAAGGGCACATCGGGAGCCCGAAGGGTGAGCGCCAGCTGGTCGATGACCGGGAGTTCCGGGCCGTCGCCCACTTCGTCACAGAAGATCAGGCTGAACGTCATGCCCTGAACCGTATCCGTCAGCGCGGATTGGCTCTCACAGTGCGTGAGGAAGATCGCCGCGCCGTTCGGGAGCCGGAACACATTTTCATTGGCGTTATAGGTCACGCCCGGCCCGAAGGCGGAGCGGAGCAAGGCCCGCAGCTCCTCGGCAAATGCGATGAGGCTTTTCAGACGGCGACGGGTCACGAGGACGCGGGCGCGATTCTTGTACAACTGAACATGCCGGAGGATGAGGAACTGAGCGGCCATCGACTTGCCACCCCCGCGACCGCCTCCGAGAAAGATGTTGAAGTGCTCGGGAACCATGAGCACGTTCGATTGGAACGGCGTAGGCCGGATAACTTGGGTCATTGGATTTCCTCCGGTCGGGCGAGCCGCCAACCCAGATGCGTTTTACACTTGCCATTCACGAGGTCTGCGAGCATTTCCAGCCTCATGCGGTGCCGGTCGCGGAAGTCGAGCCGGGTTCCTGTGTCGCGCTCGCCGGTCTTGACGTTGACGATTGTGTAGATGGTCGGGTCAGCTTGGACCCGGCGCTGGGCTTCGATCCGTCGCGCCGTCGCTTCCGGGTCCGCGTGAAGGCGGGCGAGCTGGGCGCGGCGACCCTCCAAGATCGCGGGGTCAGCGTTCAAGCGGGCGAGCTGATCACGATTGCGCGCCTGATAGTTCGGGTCCGCGCGTAGGCGGGCCTGCGCTGCCTTCAGAGCTTCGGAGTTGCGAAGGGATGCGGACAGCCTCGCCCGGACTTCGGGAGCTGCCATAGACTCCCGAACAGCCGCGAGGCGGCGGGCTTGTTTCTCGGGGTCATCCTCCCGGCGGCGGACACCAACCTTCAGGGCTTCGGAGTTTCGCAGGGATTCCGACAACTTCGCCCGCGTTTCCTCGCTGAATGTCTGCGCCTGCCCGCCTCCAGTTGTGAGGTTGTACCCTTTCGGGCTCAAGCAGTCGAAGGCCCAGACATAGTAGGCTTCGCGGTCGTTCAGCTCCTCCCGTGGGCAGGGCTCCACGACCTCAAACGTGAAGGCGTCCGGGCCGTGCTTCTTCAGGGCGGCGGCGAGCTTGGAACCGTTGCTGCTGCGGTGTTCGGCCCAGCGACCACGGATATTCACCGACTGGCCCACGTACCGCTTCCCGGTCGTCCGGTGCGTGATGAGATAGATGCCCGTCAACGGGCCGGAGGTTTCGCCCAGCAGGCGACGGGTCATCGTGGCGCGGATTGTCTCCATACTCATCACCAAAAGTCAGCGGTCAGGCCCAGCACGGCGACCTTCTCCGAACAGGGGGTGCAGCGGCGGTTCTGAGGCCCGGCGGAGGTGAAGGGCTCGCCACACATCAGGCAGGTCCTCACGGCTACCTTCTTGTTGTGCTCGCCGAAGAACTTGGCATTCTCCCCACCACGCGGGGCGGGGAGAATCCTGCCGGGCTTCTTCGCCTTGGCCTTCATCGCCGGATCAGCGGGCCTTGCGCGGCTTCGCGTTCGGACGGGGAGCCGGAGGCATGAAGCCCCGGAGCGGCTGCGCGGCCTTCGTCAGCTCCGCCACGCGGGCGTCCCGCTGGGCTTGGCGCTGCTCGTGGATGGCTTTCGCCTTCGTGATGTTGTGCTGTGCCATATTGGCTCTCCTCAAGGGTCAGCGTTGGAAGTAGTCCCGGAGCCCGACCAGCATCAGGGCCACGGTTCCCGACAGGAAGATGCCCAACAGCGCGAGCGTTCCCTTGCTGCGCAGCTCCTCGCCGGACCTCCGCCATTGGCGGAGGTGCTGGAAGTCGCGCTGCATTTCCAGCGGGTGCGCCGGATCAGCTCCCATCTGCGTGAGCGTTTCGCGGACCGTCTCCGCGATCAGTTCCCGCAGTTCGTCGCGGGTCATGTCAGCGAGGCTCATGCTCAGGCCTCGCTTTCGTCGCCTGCGGCCTCAGCAATCGCCTTCTCTGCGAGCGCCAGCGACAGGTTTTTGATCGGGTCAGCCTGCCCGCGGACAAATTCGCGGTCGGCGGCGATGGCCGTTTCATAGGCGAGGATCACGCCCTTGAGCTTGGCGACAATCTCCGCGTGCTGCGCACCGAACACCCGCTGGGCGAAGTCGCCCACGGAGAAGGGGCGGCGGTCGCGCGGGCGGCGATCCACAACCGTTGCGATGGCGGCGGCGAGCGGGAGGTCATTGGTGGCGATGGCGGTGATGGCGGCTGTTTCGAGTTCGACCGGGCCAGCGCCTTCGAGCGTCAATTGATAATTCAGGCGCTTCGTGTCGCCCAGGGCGATCCGCCCAAGGGCTTGCGCCGGGGACTGGTTCAGGGACAGCAGGAACTCAGCGTCAGCGGCGAGCTTGGCGAACGGGCGCAACAGCTCCTCGCGTTGGGCGCGGCTGGACTGTTCGATGTTGATACGGAACTTGGCGAGGCGGGACGCCTCTTGCTGCTTGGCGAACTGACGGGCAACGGTGCGGTTGGCCGGTTCGGTTTCGCGGACAACCTCCTCAGCTTCGCGGCTGAAGCGGTCGCGGGCCTCCGCTACCTGCTGCTGAATCTTGGCGATGCGCGCCTGAAAGGCGGTCGCAAGTTCGGTGGCGCGGGCGGTCAGCCGGTCGATGTTCTCCGCGGTCAGCGGAACATCGGTGGGGACCTTCTTGAAATCTACGGTGGCCATGTTCGGGCTCCTCTGAAAAGTCATCACGACTCGGAAGGGCCTCTTGACACGTCACCGGCGGGGCCACTCCCAACCTAAAGCACGAGCGCCAAATGCCCGCACTTTCGAGGAACCATACTGGACGAATGTACAGCGCGGCAAGAAAAAGAAGTTGTATATCAATGACTTAGACTATACTTCTTCGGGTCAAATCGTGCCGTAACTGCTGGAGCGGCCACGGGAAACGCCCCCGCATTGGATGGGGTCAGCCGTCATCGCGGACGTGGATCACCCGGCTGTATTCGTCGGGGGTGAGTGCGGCGTTCAACACGATCTGGATGCGCGGGCCTTCCTTGGGGCCGTCCTCCGAGCCGATCTTGTAGACCTTCTCGCCCAACCACGCCGCGGCGCGGGTGTCGCCGTTGCGCATGTTGGTACGCATGACGGATACCACCTCCGATGCGCCCTGAGCGATCCCGGCCTCAATCGCCTCCGCCAGCGGCGAGGGGTTCCCCTCCTCATCGGGCTTCATCAGTCGATTGAACAGCGCGGGCGATAGGCCCAACACACGGCGCAGGAGCACGGGCCGGACCCCCTCCGCGGAGAGTTCGCGCACGATGTCGAGGCGATCCGGGGGGAGCGATCCCCCGGCTTCGAGGTCGCGGACGATGCCCTTGGTCAGTTGGGTGTTGCGGCTCATGCTCCGGCCTCCTCCGGCGGCGCGACGTTCCCGGCTTCGAGGTCGCGCTTGATGCGGTAGATCGCATACTTGCCGGCATGGGTGAGCTTGCGCACGCGGTCGGGTTTCACCCCGGCTTGAAGCAGGGCGGCAATCTTGGCTTCCTGACTGCGAGGCATCGGAACACCGCCCACGCGGGTTCCCTTCGCCCGGGCCTTGCGGTGGCCGCGCCTGACGGCTTCGGCGCGGCAGGCTTGATCGAAGGCGATCAGGGCGGACAGGTGCCGGAGGGCTTGCCCGCCTTCGGCGGTCGTGGTGTCGAGGTCGAGGTCAGCGATGTACAGCCCAGCGCCAGCCGCGCGCAGCTCTAGCAGCAGCCGTTCGAGGTCGCCCACACTACGGCCCACCCGGTCTAGCGAAGTGGCAGCGATGATGACGCCTGCGCCCCGGATCGCGTCATACAGGGCGCGGTCCAGCATCGGGCGGGCGTCGCGTGAAGTCTTTTTCTCGGTGGTGTCGTCGGAGTATTCCGCGACGATCTCATGACCGGCAGCGGTTGCCCATGCGGCGAGGCGCGCGAGCTGTTCGGAGTGCTCGGGGCAGGACTCCAGCGCGCGGCGGGTGTAGAGAATGGCGCTTGCCATGATTGTTTCCCTCAATCGGATATGCGTATGCGATAGATTCTAGCGTCCGGGTCTGGCGAGGGGAAGCCTGTTTCGTAGGGTAGGTGGATGGGTAAGCCGTCCGTTGCATCGGAGGCCATGCGGAAAGCCATCAACGGCTGGCGCGGCGCGAGCGTCCGGCGGAGGGTCCGTCCGTCGAACTGGTGCGGCGGACAGGTTCTTGTATGCTGATGGTCGCTGCTGCGCCCAGCATGGCGGCGGCGGTGCGGGGTGAATCAGCCCAAGCAGGTCGGGTCGCTCCGTACTGGACATACCGCGGTCAGTATTTGACCCAGTACGTTTCTATCCATCAATTCATGGGTTAATCAGTAGTAATACTGGAGATACTGGAGATACTGGATAGATAGATAAAAGATAAACGGAGAGGGGGTTGCCCCTTCCTTGGGCCATTCGCCGGTCGATTTGTCTAGCGAAGCGAACCACCCCGTATATCCAGTATTCCAGTACGAACCACTGAAAAGCCCCAAAGGCTCAACCACTTACGCCGTACTGGGTGGCGTACCGGGTCATACTGGCCCCAGTACGTCCCGGCCCAAGGGCGGAGGCGGTCAGGGGCGGGGCGGGTAGTCCGTGTCTACGTACCCGATGAGGGAAGCGGCTTTCAGGCGGTCGCGGAAGGTGCTCCAGTCCGCCTGATTCGGGGCCTCACCGCGGGCGAAAGTCGCTGCCACGTCGCAGACAATCTCCTGCACCTCGGTCGGTACGCCAAAGAAGTTGTACATATCCTCCCGGTCGTCATACCCCAAACCTTTCGGCCAGTGCAGGCCGCGCCGTCCGGGACGGGGGCCTGTAAAGTCCCTCCCGTAACGGGCATCGACCTCGTGCGTGGCAGCGACCGCCGCGCGCTCAAGGTCCTCGTCATCCACTCCCGACAGGAGGATGCCACGCATGTTCGCGCGGACCCGCACGGCTTCGGCGGTGACGTAGGAGTTGGCGTCAGGGACAAGCGCACCTTTCTCCGGTTGGACGATGAACTTGCTCATGGTCGTCACCCCCTCCGATAGTCGGTGAACAGCCCTTCACGCAGCGGGGCCGGTCCTTCCACCGCGTACACCGTCAGCCGGGCGAGGTGTTCCAGCCGCCTCAGGTAGGCGCGCGTGTCCGCTTCGTTGCCACAGAACGGGGCGTGGGCATCGGTGTAGAGGTGGATGGCGTTCGGGTTGTCACTGCCGTCGCACGACAGCGCGCGGATCGTCGCCGGAGTAAGCCGTGCGAACCGGAACCCGACCGGGCAGGCGTCGTACCGTACCCAGCCTTGCGTGATGAAGCCCAGAGGTTTGTAGGCGCGGTTGAGGGCGACATAGGCCCCGTCCACACCCCGGCGCTCAAGGCAGTACGGGAACAGAGTCCTGCCGACAGTGGTTTTGATTTGTTCGCGCATATCAGTTTTCCTTCGTAGTTGGTTGGTAATCAGAACGGCAGGGCGCTGTAGTAGTCGTCAGGCTCCGAGTCCCACTGCGCCACTTCCCAGAACTCCCGATCCCACGCGGCGCGAAGTTCGGCGAGGTTCCACCAGTACCCGTTGCGGCCACCGCTTTCGCGGTACTTGGGGGCGCCAAGTTTCTTGCCTAGAAGCTCCTTCACCTCGTGATCGTTCACGGGGTGAACGCCGGGCGTGTCCTTCAGCCATGCCTTGGCGACCTCCACCAGTTTCCGCGTCGGCACGAACAGCGCGTCAGGATTCGCCGCCTTGCGTTCGGCTCCCGGCGGGCGTTCGCCCGTGGAGAGCAGTTCGTACAGATAGGCGCGGAGGCCGCGCAGGGTGCGGGCCTTCTGGTCATCGAGGAACGGCGTGGGCGGTACGTCGCGCACCTCGAAGTTCTTGATGTCGAGGTTCAGCAGGTGATGAAGCAAGTTCGCGTAGCCGCCCGCTTCAAGGTCCTTCTGTATGTCGCGGAAATAGGGCTTGTCTTGTTTCTTGCCGTCGCCCACTTCGAGCGCGAAGAACCGGCGCTCATCGACACCGGCGGGCACCACCCAATCTTCGTTGGAGGCCAGGACCAGGTGAGTGTGATTATTCCCGGTTTCGATGTCCTTCCCCTTGCCCTCGATGGCAAGTTGATGCGCTGTGATGAGCGTCTTGAGCACTGACTCATGGGCGCGGTCGCCAGCGAATAGGGCTTCATCACCGAACACCACGACCGCATCGCGGAGGTGGGCGTTGAAGTTGCCCGTCAACTGCTTCGATTGGTTGAGCAAGAGGAAGTGACGCCCGAACAGCTTCCCGAACTTCTCCCCGAAGAACGATTTGCCCGTGCCGCGCCCGCCCCGCAGGACCACGGCGACCTCGCCGGGGCTGTCAGGCTCCTGTACGGCGCGAGCCATCCACTTCACCAAGTAGTCAAACCAGTTCGTGTTGCCAGAGCAGACGTTCTCCCGCAGGTGAGCAAGGAAAGACTCGTGCTTGTCGCCGGGGACTGGATCGAAGGCGAACCCGCGCCAGAGGTTGTAGGCGTTCTCCAGCTCTTTCCCCGGGGCAAAGGCAATGGTTTCGTACTGGCGGCGCTGCGGGTGATCCACCCACCATGCCCCCGCGGCCTTCTCGATGGGCTTGCCGTCCTCCTTCGCCACGATGACCTTGATGTGGCGGTAGCGGTTGCGGAAGTCCTCGAAAGATTGGGTGCTGATACGCCAAAGACCCGTCTCAGGGTCCTGAAGCTCGCTGATGATGCGACACTTCCCGCCGATGTCCGCGATGACGGCGTGCTTCTCGTTGAGCTTGCGCAGCCAAGGGTCCACCGCCTCCTCGTGGGCGCGTTCGATCTGCCGCAGGGCATAGGCTTCCCAGTTCGGCTTATCGCGCACACTGGCGGCGATCTCGTTGCCGCCGGTGATGACGGCGAAGATCATTTCATCCGGCACTTCGGCCCGAACCAGATCGCAGCAGACCTTGAACAGGGCCTCCGACCGGGAGGGGTACTTGGTCGGGTCCAGAGGGTCCTGCCCAGTAGCGATCAGCGCCAAGCAGTGGTCAGAAATGCTCTTGTCGTTCTCCGCGGCCCATGCCTTCAGTTCATCGGTGCCCACGTCAGGGACGTTGCCGGTGATCTTCAGGCGCGGGCGCGCGTCGAGCGTCCCCGTGTCGCCGGTCTGAACACGCGGTGCGGCCTTGAACTGCTCGATGGAATACACCGCATCGTCATTCCACTCGATCAGCTTGGCGAGCGCGGGCTTGCGGCCCTTCTTCAACTTCTTGGCGGTCGGGACATTGATGGTGCCCGGAAGGCGCATGATCCTGTCTACATTGAAACAGTGGTCCGCCTGAAACACCTTCTCCAGTTGGATGTTGTAGGCTTCCAGCTCCTGAGCCTTGGCGATGTTGCCGCCAATCTCCAGCTTGTCGGACGGTTCCAACTTCCACAGCGCCTGAACCCCGCCCCCGCTATCAACGATGACGGTGGGCTTGGGCGTATAGGCACGCAGCAGCTTCAGGGCGCGTTCCTTCTCCTCCGCCGGGTCCTCTCCGGCCCGGGGGTCGATATCAACGTGCAGGCAGGCAAGGCGGGCCATGTCCTCTTTGCTGGCCTTCACGTCGAGCGGACGGCGGACCGGATTGACGTGGAAGTACAGGTTGCGCTTGCCTTGATGCGACTCGATCCACGCGGCGGCGGCTTCGCCCTCGCTGGGCCGGAAGGTCCGCGTTTCGGTCTTGCCGTCCGGGATGATCGCCGTCAGTACCCAATCATCCGCAGGCGACCAGCGGCGCAGGAAGTCGATGGCGGCGGCGGTATTGGGTTTCAGGTCAGTCGTCATGGCTGACCTCCTGAAACACGTACACGCCGCGGCGATACTTGCCCGCGTTCTCGAAGCCACGCGGCCCCCTGACTTCCGGCGGAACCCGACCGGCCAGCACGTCAGCGCAATGCGCGAGCGTGCGCAGGTAGCCGGTCAGCTCCGCGTTCGTCGGGTTCGGCTCGGGCGCATCGGCGCGCAATTGAGCCACGCGCGCGGTCAGGTGCTCGAACAGGTGCTGGCTGCCCGCCGGATCGCTGGTGGCTCCAAACGGGAAAACCTCGAACGGCGACAGGTCGAGCAGGTAGGCGCACCACAGCCCGCGCTGTCCTGCATCGAGGCCCGCCGGAGTGAATAGCGGCACGGCGGCGGCGGGCGCGTTGCGACGCCATGCCATATCGCCTTGCTTTGCCATCCACGCTTCGAGGTCATCGACGTACCAGACGGTGACGTTGCGGCCAGCGAGGCGGTAGCGTTCGGGCTGAGGGAAGCCCGGGAGGTCGCGTGTCCAGCGCCACAAGGTCGGCGTGGCGATGCCCAACATCACCGCGGCCTCGGCAGGCCGGACGGTTTGACGTGTGCCCTGCTCGGGAACCTTATCGAGACTATGCGGCGGGGCAGCAGGAGGAGTGCGTTTCATGGCGTCACCTCCCTCACTGCTGAACTTGGGCGTCACGCCACGCGATCACCTCGTCACGGTCCCAGACGGTGACTTGCGGGCCGATCTTGCGCGCGGGAGGAAAGCCGGGGCGCTTGGCCCAGACCCAGACGGTGGAGAGTCCGATGCCGAGTAGTTCAGCAACTTGACGGGGGCGCAGCGACTTCGGCTGCGCGGAAGGCGGGGCAGTCTCTTGCTTCTTGGTTTTCATGGCGAGGAGTCCTCAACGATCCACGCCACCGCCAGAATCAGAAAGGGGAAGCGTGGAGCTGAACGAAGCAGCTCAAACACTTCCCCTTGGAAATGGGAAAAGAGTTCAAGCCGCGCGGCTCGGTTCGTTTCTCCATTTCTGATACGTCCGGCCAACCCGCCTAAAGGAGGCCAGCCGGATATGAAGGCTAGTCTACTCGACTAAACCAGTCTCGGGAAGCCCTTTTCGATAGATTCCCGTCGCAATACTCCGCCCACGCGCCCATCAATGCGCGGCGCTTCTCGAACAGGTCCCCCCGGCGATACGCGGCTTCAACCGCATTGCCGATGGTATGGGCCAGCGCCATTTCAGCGACTTCGCGCGGGAACTCGGTGTGCTCGGCGCACCAGTCGCGGAAGGTCGAGCGGAACCCGTGGGCAGTGACCGGCACTTCCATGTCCTTCAGCACTTTCGTCAGGGTGTTATCGGACAGGGGCTTGGTGCCGCGGGGCGGGGGAAAGACAAGATCAGTCCCTTCCATGCGTGGCAGGCTTTCGAGCAGCTTCAGGGCGGCGTCCGACAGCGGCACGCGGTGTTCTTTGCTGGCCTTCATGCGATCCGCCGGGATCGTCCAGACGCGGGCTCCAAGGTCGATTTCGTCCCACGTCGCCCCACGCACCTCGCCGGAGCGAGCGGCGGTCAGGACGGCGAACTCAAGCGCCCGGGCTCCGATCCCGTTGCGCTGTCGTAGGCGGGTGAGGAAGTCGGGCAGCTCTGCGATGGACAGGGCGGCGTGGTGCTTGACCTTGCGGACCTTGTCCGGGGCGGGCAGGACCTTGTCGAGCGCACCGCGCCACCGTGCCGGATTGTCTCCCTTGCGATAGCCTCGAACCGTCGCCCAATCGAGCACTTGTTCCATGCGGCTGCGCACGCGCCTTGCCGTCTCGGTCTTTGTCGTCCAGATCGGCTCTACAACTTTCAAGACCTGCGTGAGCTCGATGTCGGCAACGCGCAGCGAGCCGATGACCGGATAGGCGTAGTCCTCCAGGCTCGTTGACCATTGGTGTTCGCTCTTGCCGCCTTCCTTCCACGTGACCGACTTCGCGGCGATGAATTGCTTGGCCGCCTCCTCGAAGGTGATCTCAGCGAGCCGGGCGGCGATCATGGCGCTGCGCGCCTCGCGCTTTTCGGTGATCGGGTCGATACCGTCTGCAATCAGGGCGTGCGCCTGCTTCGCCTTCTCTCGGGCGTCCTTCATCGACACCTTGTCATAGCTGCCCAAGCCCAGATCACGCCTCCACGGCCTGTCGGTTCCGGGTTTCACACCGGCGGTGAAGCGGAGAATCCACGTTGTCGCCCCGGCGGCGGATACTTGAAGGTGAAGGCCCGGGACGCCTCCAACGGCAATCAGGCCTTGGGTTCCAGCCTGCTTCAGCTTTTCAATCTTGCGGTTCAGCTCAACGGGGGTGAGCGGTTCAATCTTCTTCGGCATCGTCTGCTCCTTTCGTACCCTACCACCTACCCAACGAAGAATAATCGATGCGGTGGGGTCCGTAAAGACCAGTCGAGACGATAGGGCTTGCTAATCGCCCTGCGTTTCTTGGATAATCCAGATCAGCCGAGACGGCCCTAGACCATACGACTAGGGACACCCTCTCCGCCATTTAATACTTGAAGTTGCGGGCGTAGCCGTTATAATCCCGCTCCTTCGCAGTGCAGCAAAAGCGCCCGTAGCTCATCTGGATAGAGTACCTGGCTACGAACCAGGGGGTAGGAGGTTCGAATCCTTCCGGGCGCGCCAAAAAAAGCCTTTCCGAAGTCGGGCTATAAACGAAATCGGTAACGCGCCCGTAGCTCATCTGGATAGAGTACCTGGCTACGAACCAGGGGGTAGGAGGTTCGAATCCTTCCGGGCGCGCCAGACATTGCGGAAAAGCCTGGTCCACAGACCAGGCTTTTTTGTTACGGATGCCCTCAGCCGGCAGGCCCGCTCGGGTAAGCTCACGTCCCTGAGCGTTTCCGAGATTCCGAGAGATCCGCCACGATGTCCGACGCCCACGCACTGCTGGGGCTGCAGCCCGGCGCCACCACACAGCAGATCAAGCGCGCCTTTCGCAAGCTTGCCATGCAGTGGCACCCCGACCGCAACCCGGACCCGGCAGCGCTGGAACATTTCAAGCTGTTGCGCCAGGCCCATGACCGCCTGCTCGCCGCGCTGCTCGACGAGGCGCCGGAAGCCACCGCGAATGAGGAGCCCGGCGAAGCGGACCCTGCGTCACCCCGTGGCCCGGATCGCATCCAGACGCTTGAACTCAGTTTCGAAGACGTCTTCCTGGGTGCGACGCGGCCGGTCTGCGTGCGCACACCGGTAGCATGCAGCCACTGCGGCGGCAGCGGAGTGGAGACGCTGAGCGTCAGCCGGTTGTGCGAGCCCTGTCGCGGATCAGGGCGGATCCGCGGGGCAAAAGGCCTGGTGCGTTGCCCTGAATGCGAAGGACGCGGCTACCGCAACACCCAGCCCTGCAGCCACTGCGCCGGCAGCGGCGAAACAATGGCAGAGCGTTGGCTGCAGATCACGATTCCCCCGGGCCTGGTGGATGATGACGAACTGCGGCTCGCCGGCGAGGGTGAAGCCCACCCCGACGGTAACTGCCCGCGTGGAGACCTGCGCCTGCGCATCCGCTTGACGCCCCACCCCATCTTTCGACGCGACGGACGGAACCTCATCCTCCAGCGACCAGTCAGCGCGCTCAGGATGTTGATCGGCGGCCCCTTGCGGATTCCTCACCCGGCGGGGGTGCGCACCGTGGTGCTCGACCCCGGCATTGCCCACGCGCGCGCGCTGCGCGTGCCGGGAGCCGGCTTTCCTGGCCGCGGACGGCACGCGAGCGGAGACCTGGTGATCGAGCTGGATCCGATGCTTCCGCAGGCGCCGGACAAACAGTTGCACGCGCTGATCGAGCAACTGGAAGCGGCCCTTGGCAACAGCGCTGCACGCCACTTCCCGGAGCTGGCGCGCTGGGAGGCGGAGTGGCTGAACGACTGATCCGGGTCCCCGCCACGCCAGCCAGAGGATGACTGCAGCGCAGCCACGGACGCAGTGGATTAGAATAAGCAAACTCTGATGAATGAGCTGCGACGCGGCTCCGAAGGTTTCCCATGCGCCGTATCGTTCCGCTGCTCATCCTGCTCCTTGCGGTAGCCGGCCTCATGGCCCTGCGCGCCACGCGCCCGGTCGTACCACCCCCGGAAGCGCGTGAGCGTGTCTGGCGGGTCGAGGCACATGAACTAGTCCGCGCAGACTTGAGGCCCACCCTTGTCCTGTACGGGCGCATCGAGGCACCTGACCGTATCCGCGCTGCGGCGCCCGTTGCCGGGCGCATCATCGAGATGAAGGTGCGGGACGGCGACCGCGTGGATGCTGGCGCCGTCCTCGCGCGCATGGATCCACGCGACCTCGAGCCGCGGATCACTCAGGCGGCCGCTGAGCTCGAGCGCGAACGCATCCGCCACCGCCACGATCAGGCGGCGATCTCACAGGAGCGCTCCCTGCTCCAGCTCGCCGAGGCAAAACTGGCGCGTTTTGAGCGCCTCAAGAATGCGCGCCTGGGCGCAGAGAGCGCCTTCGATCAGGCGCGCGAGGAAGTTGCCCGTGTCCGCCTGTCACTGTCACAGCGGCAGCAGGCCATCGCCGAGCATCCGTCCCGGCTTGCTCAGTTGCAGGCAAGGCTCGCGGAGGCTCGACGCGACGCCGAGCGTGGCGAGATCACCGCGCCCTTCCCCGCGCGCATCGGCAAAGTTGAGGTCGCTGCAGGCGACCAGGTCCAGCCCGGGCAGACCCTGCTCAGCCTCTACTCCTCGGACGCTCTCTATCTGCGCGCCCGCGTGCCCGCAATCTACGCCGAGGAGCTGCGCGCCGCACTCGCACGCGGGGAAGCACTACAGGCCAACGCCGAGTTCGGCGCGACCACGCTGCGTGCACGCCTCGATCGCATCAGTGGCGAGGCCGATGCACGCGGCGTTGACGTCCTGCTGCGCCTGGACGGTGCGAGCAAGGTTCCGGTGGGCGCCTTCGTCAATGCAGTGCTCGAACGCCCCACCACGACGGATGTATTCCCCATCCCCCCATCCGCGCTGCATGGCGGCGATCGCGTCTACGTGATCGGCGAGGACGGCCGCCTCGCCGCGCTCGCCGTCCACCGCGCCGGCGAGCGCCGTGATGGCAGCACGCTGACCCTGCTCGTCCGTCCCTCTGCAAGTACGGACGGTTTGCGCCCGGGTACGCGCATCCTCGCCACGCATCTGCCGCATGCCATCGACGGGCTCGCCGTCGAGGTCGTCGGAACCACGCGATGAAGCACGTCAGCCTGCTCGAGCGCCTGGCCGGGCACAAGGTCGCCGCCAACGTTCTCATGCTGCTCGCCCTCGTCCTCGGCGTGATCGGCCTCACGCGGATGAATGTGCAGTTCTTCCCGACCTTCGAGCTCGACGTCATCTCGGTACGCGTGGTCTGGAGCGGCGCCGCGGCCGAGGACGTGGAGACCGGCATCACCATCCCGCTCGAGGAGCGCCTGAAGACCGTCGACGGGCTCAAGCGCATGAGCTCCACCTCGGCGCAAGGGGTGGCAAGCATCACCCTCGAGCTGGACGAAGGCACGGACGCCCTGCTCGCGCTTGACCAGGTACGCCAGCGCGTCGACGAGTTCCGCAACCTGCCACGCGACGCCGAAACCCCAGAAGTCAGCCGCGTATCGCGCTACGAGCCGATCGCCCGCCTGCTCGTACGCGGCAGCAGCGTCGAGGAGCTGCGCCCCTGGGTCCGGCGCTTCGAGCAGGAGCTGCTTGCTGCGGGAATCGATCGTGTCAGCATCACCGGCTTGCCGGAAGAGCGTATCGCCATCGAGATCCCGTCGGCGGCACTGGAGACGCTCGGGCTGTCACTGGTCGAAGTCGGCGATCGAGTCGGGCAGCTCGCACGCGACATCCCGGCCGGCATCGCCGGCGAGGCGGACGGCGCACGCGAGATCCGGGGCCTCGAGCAGCGCCGCAGCGCGGACGCGTTTGCGCCGCTCGCGGTCGTTAGCGATGAGCGCGGCATCGTGCGCCTGGACGAAATTGCCACCATCAGCCGCGAAGCGCGCGCGAATCAGCTCGCGCTCTTCGAGCGTGGTGACAGCGTGGTCGAGCTCCAGCTGCAGCGGAGCGAGAACGGGCACTCGCTGAAGGCAGCGCGCGTGCTCGAGCGCTGGCTGGAGAGTACCCGTCCCACGCTGCCGCCGAGCATCACCCTGGAAGTCTTCGACGCCCAGTGGCAGCTCATCAGCGAGCGCATCGAGCTTCTCGTCAAGAATGGGCTCTCGGGCCTGCTGCTGGTCGTTGCGGTGCTGTACTTCTTTCTCCCCGCGCGCGTCGCGCTGTGGGTGATGATCGGTATCCCGACGGCGTTTCTCGCGACCCTCGGGCTGATGTTTTTCTTCGGCGGCACGATCAACATGATGAGCCTCTTCGCCCTGATCATGGCCCTGGGCATCATCGTGGATGACGCCATCGTGGTCAGCGAGGACGCGGATACGCACCGCCACATGGGCGAAGGTCCGTCGCAGGCGGCGATCGGCGGCGCACGCAGGATGCTGGGGCCCGTCCTGGCCTCGTCGCTCACCACGGTGGCCGCCTTCCTGCCGCTGATGATGGTGGGCGGGGTCATCGGCAACATCCTCGGCGACATCCCCTTCGTCATGATGGCCGTGATCGCGGCATCCCTGCTCGAGTGCTTCCTGGTCCTGCCCGCCCACCTGCGCGGCGCGCTCGCCGGGCCGGCCGCCCTGCAACATTCGGCCCTGCGCGCCCGGCTGGACGCCGCGTTCTCGGGCTTTCGCGACGGCCTCTTTCGCCGCATGGTCGAGCGCGCCCTGGCCTGGCGCGGTACCACGGTCGCCATCGCCTGTGCGTTGATGGTGCTTGCGATCGGCCTCATCGCCGGCGGGCGGATCGGCTTCGTGTTCTTCCCCACCCCTGAAGGCCAGGTCATCTATGCGAATGCAACCTTCGTCGCCGGCACCCCACGCGCCAGAACCGAGACCTTCCTCGCCGAGCTCGAGCGTGCCCTGTTCGCCGCCGAGGCCGAGCTGGGCGGCGGGCTCGTGCAGACGGCGGTAGCGCGGCTCGGCGGTACGATTAGTAGCGGCAGCGGAGCGAGCGCCCGTGGTGACCAGCTCGCCGGGATCATGGTCGAGCTCACCCCGCCGGACCAGCGCGAGGTACGCAACGAGCGCTTCCTCGCCGTGTGGCGCGAGAAGCTGCCTGCGGTGGCCGGGATCGAATTGCTCACCTTCACCGCCCGCCAGTCGGGCCCTCCGGGCCGGGGCATTCCAAACC
>CZCA01001077.1_pt2 | contig 22306 bp, 15 predicted proteins | sample 591981 | NCBI WGS metagenome assembly CZCA01 (sample SAMEA3556810, study PRJEB10932) | anaerobic digester metagenome
CCAATCTCCAATCTCCAATCTCCCGCTGCAGACGCAGTCGTCGAGAAAGTTCTGGAAGTCGTCTCCGCCAAGACCGGCTACCCGACCGAGATGCTGGAGCTTGATCAGGACATGGAAGCCGACCTGGGCATCGACACCGTCAAGCAGGCGGAAACCTTCGCCAGCATCCGCGAAGCGTTCAACATTCCCTTCCAGGAAGGCTTGAACCTGCGGGACTACCCGACGCTGCAGAGCGTGATCGACTTCGTGCGCCAGCACCGGCCCGACCTGGCAGGAGCGAGGGGCGAGGCGCAAGCGGCGACGCCAGCGGCAGTTGCCCAATCGCCCAATCCCCCAATCGACCAATCTCCAATCTCCAATCTCCAGTCTTCCGCCGCCGACGCGGTCGTCGAGAAAGTCCTGGAAGTTGTCGCCGCCAAGACCGGCTATCCGACCGAGATGTTGGAGCTTGACCAGGACATGGAAGCCGACCTGGGCATCGACACCGTGAAACAGGCGGAAACCTTCGCCAGCATCCGCGAGGCGTTCGGCATCCCGGTGCAAGAAGGCTTGAACCTGCGCGACTACCCGACGCTGCAGAGCGTGATCGACTTCGTGCGCAAGATGCGACCGGACCTGGCAGGGGCGAAAGGTGAGGAGCGAGGGGCGACGCCAGCGGGCGAAATCGCTCAATCTCCCAATCCCCCAATCTCCAATCTCCAATCTCCCGTCGCAACGGTGAAGACCATCGGCACGCTCGAAGACGCCGACAAGATGCCGCGGCGCGTGCCTGTCCCGGCGCTGCGCCCCAACATCGACCTGTGCAAGCCCACCGGCGTGACCATCGACGCCAGCAGCCGCATCGTGGTGATGCTCGACCAGGGCGGCGTGGGCAAGAAGCTGGTGGAGAAGCTGCAGAAGCGCGGCGCCACCGTGCTGACGCTGGAGCCGGGCATCGCCACCGACGCACTGGATGCGCAGCTCAAGGTGTGGCTGGCGGAGGGCAAGATTCAGGGCATCTTCTGGCTGCCGGCGCTGGATGTCGAGCCGGCCATCGAGGAGATGACGCTGGACGAATGGCGTGAACTCAACCGCGTGCGCGTCAAGAACCTCTACACCGCGATGCGGGCGCTCTACGACAGTGTGACCGGACCGAACACCTTCCTGGTTGCGGCGACGCGGCTGGGCGGCTTGCATGGCTACGGGCCTGCCGGCGCCACCGCTCCGTTGGGCGGCGCGGTCGTCGGCTTCACCAAAGCCTACAACATGGAACAGGCCATGCGCGAGGGCGGCAAGGGCGTCACGGTCAAAGCTGTGGACTTCGAGCCGTCGCGCAAGCTCAACGAACCGGCGGATCAACTCATCGCCGAGGCGCTCTTTGACCCCGGCGTGGTGGAGGTCGGCTACTTCAAAGATCAGCGCTTCACCGTCACGCTGGAAGAAATTCCCGCCAAAGACGGCAACCCCGGCATGGTGCTCGACAAGAACACTGTTTTCGTGGTGACGGGCGCGGCGGGTGGCATCACCAGCGCCATCACCACCGACCTGGCAGCGAACAGCGGCGGCATCTTCTACCTGCTCGACCTGGTGCAGGCGCCGGCGCGCGACGACAAGTACATCGCCCTCTTCCGCCAGGGACGCGACGTGCTCAAGAACGCGCTGATCGCAGAGGCGCGGGCGTCGGGCGAGAAGGTGACGCCCAAGCAGATCGACGACCGCATCATGGCGCTGGAGCGCCAGGAAGCGGCGCTGCGCGCCATCGAAGCCGTCGAAGGCGCGGGCGGGACAGCGTACTACTACAGCCTCGACCTGCGCGACGGCGACAAGGTGGCGGCCGTGGTCGAGGATATTCGCCAGCGCCACGGCAAGATCGACGTGCTGCTCCACGCCGGCGGCCTGCTCATCGACCGCACGCTGCCCAACAAAGAGCCGCACCAGTTCGCCCTGGTCTTCGATGTCAAGGCGGATGGCTTCTTCAGCCTGCTCAAGGCGGCGAAAGGGATGCCGATCGGCGCCACCGTGAGCTTCAGCTCGGTGGCCGGGCGCTTTGGCAACAACGGCCAGAGTGACTACTCCTCCGCCAATGACCTGCTCTGTAAGATCAGCAGCAGCATGCGCACGTGGCGGCCCGACACGCGCGGCATTGCCATCGACTGGACGGCGTGGGGTCAGATCGGCATGGCGTCGCGCGGCTCGGTGCAGCAGATTCTCGAATCGCTGGGCGTGGACATGCTGCCGCCCGAAGCAGGCGTGCCCACCATCCGCCGCGAGCTGACCTATGGCGCCACGCGTGGGGAAGTCGTTGTAGCTGGTCGCCTGGGCGCCTGGCTTGACGAGAAGGATCCCACCGGCGGTCTCGACGTGGAGAAGCTCAACGCCCAACTCGCCGAACGCAAGAACCCGCTGCTGATGGTGGGGCAGGTCAAGTCCTTCAAGCTCTACGGCGGCATCGAAGTCGAGACGACGCTCGACCCCAAGGTGCAGCCCTTCCTCTTCGACCACGCGCCGGACGAAGGCACGCCCTGGCTACCCGGCGTGATGGCGACCGAGGCGCTGGCGGAGCTAGCAAGCATCACAGCGCCGGGCTACCGCGTGGCGAGCGTCGAGAATGAGCAGATGCTGGGCGCGTTCAAGTTCTTCCGCATGGAGCCGCGCACGCTCTACCTGAGCGCCACGGTCAAACCGGCGGCGAACGGCGACCTGCTGGCGAAGGCGACGCTGCGTTCGGTCACCAAGCCGGCGAAGGAAGGCTTGCCCGTGCAGGTGAAGGAGCACTTCATCGCCACGGTGCGGCTGACCACGGCCCCAGCCGAGCAGCCGACGATGGCTTTCACGCCGCCATCGCCCGACAGCCTGCCGATCCTGGCGGAGGAAATCTACAAGAGCTTCTTCCACGGGCCGGCCTACCAGGTGATCGAGCGCGCGGGCGTCAACGGCAATGAGTGCCTGGCGCTGATGGCGCACAACCTCGGTCCGAACACCGAACCGGCGCATGCGGCTTCGCTCATGGCCCCGCGATTGGTGGAACTCTGCTTCCAGAGCGCGGCGCTGTGGCACACGAAGGTGAAGCAGGCGATGGCGTTCCCGCTCGGCTTCGAGAAGGTGACGGCGTATCGCCAGCCGGAGGAGGCAGAGGGACGCCGGCTCTATTGCGTCTGCACCACACCCAACGACGGCGAGAGCTTCGACGCCACAGTGGTGGACGAGGCGGGCAATGTGTTCGTGACGCTGGCGGGCTACCTGACGGTGGCGCGGCCGGCATAGGGGTTTGACGCAGAGGCGCGGAGACGCAGAGGTGCGCAGAGAGGTTCGAGGAGGACTTTCTCTGCGTTCTCTCTGCGCCGCTGCGTCTCTGCGTCATGAATAGCTTCCAGATAGTTATACACGCAATTTGATACGTGTTACGTAACAGGGTATAGTTCCAAGTGTCATGATACGTAACTTTCGGCATAAGGGACTGGCGGCGCTTCACCTTGATGACCAAACCAAAGGCGTGCAGCAGGCGCATGTGAAGCGATTGCGACAAATTCTTGCGCTGCTCGATTCTGCTTCAAGCCCTGACGACATGAATGCACCAGGGTTGCGGTTGCATCCGTTGAAGGGGGAGCAGCAAGGCTTCTATGCCGTCAGTGTATCGGGCAACTGGTGCGTCACTTTTCGCTTCGATGAAGGTGATGCGGTGGATGTGAATTACGTAGACTATCACTAGGAGAAGATGAACCATGCCGATGAAGAATCCACCTCACCCTGGCGAGATCATTCGTGATCTTTATCTGGAGCCGCTAGGGTTGTCCGTTACGGAGGCTGCTGCTGGTCTCGGCGTTACCCGCAAGACCCTGTCGCTGTTGGTCAATGGACACTCCGGCATCTCACCGGAGATGGCAGCGCGGTTGTCCAAAGCATTCGGGCGCACGCCGGAGGCATGGCTTCAGCTTCAGATGCAGTATGACCTGGCGCAGATTCGGCAGCGCACGGATGAGTTGAATGTGAAGTCGTTTGTGTTGACAGCATAGACAGGTGCAGCAGGCGGGCTTCGTGAAAATGGGTGAGAAACAGATGGAAGGGCCGGAGAAAATACATAAATCTCGCGTGACGACTTCGCCGCTTGATGCTGCGAGCGTTGAACTCGGCATTTCGGCAACTGAAATCGTGCAGATCGTTGCCGAGGGCCGACGCAGCAGACCGCCGATGATCGCAAAAGCGGCGACCGGTTGGCCAATTGCGGCCTTGAGCGCAGACGAGTTGGCTGCTATGGAGGTTGCTGAAGACCTTGATAGCTACAACCAGAGCACTCAACTCCAGGAACGCAAGCTGTGAAAAGTTTCCTTGAAGGCGAGAAACGGCACCAAGCCGAATTCAAACAGCAGTCGCCAAGTACGATGCGCTTTTCTATGAACCCTTCTACCAGTTGATGCGCCAACAGTTCCTGGCGCATGAGATGGAGAAAGCACACGAGTTGGGCGCTGATCGGGTCAGCGTGCTCCACATCGAGCCGGCGCACAACACAAATTTCCAGAGAATCACATCACCGCAACTCGAATGCTTGGGAAACACCGTGGTCGGAGTCTGGCAACGACTGGTGACTGAACAAGATCGTTTCACCAGCGTCAGCACGGAAACGTTGTTTGGCCCGATGGTGGCAAAACCGGCGGCAGAGATGCGAGCTTGGGCAGACTATATTGCCGCAAGATATCCGTGGATGCGAACGGGTCTACAAACCTCACATTGAAAGATTCAGTCATGCCTTTTGACTATCTTCACCTCCCCTTCAACCCAATCGCCGACACCGCCCCGGTCGTGAACGCGGGCAACGTGCGCTTCATCGTGCTCGCGTCCCGTCTGCTGCGGCTGGAGTACAGCCCGACCGGCGCGTGCGCGGTTCGATCTGGCGAGATACGCGATCAGAGGGACTTGGCGTGATCCACTGGCTGCTGCAATCGCTCGACGACTGCCCAGAAATCCTACGGGGCGATGCCACGCCGGCCTGGCTGAGCGCGGCGGAGCAAGCGCGGTTGCACGGCTTCAAGGTCGAAAAGCGCCGCCGCGATTGGCTGTTGGGGCGCTGGACGGCGAAGAACCTGGTGCAGCGCTACCTGGCGCAGACGACCGGCGAATCGCCCGCCCTGGACACGATCTTCATCGGTGCGGATGCCGATGGTGCGCCGTATGCAAGTTGCAAGTTGCGAGGGGCGAGGGGCGAAGACCGGCTGGCAGTTTCGCTGAGCATCAGCCATAGCCACGGGACGGCATTTTGCGGGTTGGTGGAGAATGTGGGAATGGGGGATTATGCGATTAAGAGATTGGAGATTGGAGATTGGAGATTGGGCGCCATTCCGCAGTCTCCAATCTCCAATCTCCCCCTCTCCCAATCTCCCCCTCTCCCAATCTCCCCTTCTCTCGGCTGCGACATCGAGTTCGTCGAGCCGCGCGAGCCGAGCTTTGTGCGCAGCTATTTCACGGCAAAGGAGATGGCGGCGGTCATGGCAGTTGGTCAGAACCAGGATATGCTGACCACCGCCATCTGGAGCGGCAAGGAGGCGGTGCTGAAGGCGCTGCGTGAGGGGCTGCGCATCGATACCCGGCGCATCACGTGCCGGTTCGAGGAGTTCGCTGCACCGCCGCAGGAATGGACGCCTTTCCAAATCAGTGTGGATGAGGGACTCACTGCCCAGTTTCCCGGCTTCTGGTCGGGCTGGTGGTGTATCAAGGAGCAGTTTGTATTGACAATGGCTTTACTGAGTCGCGAGGAACATACTGCAGGGACGTGATTCATCGTTGGTGATGGTTCATGGACGCTGTGGCTTTGTCGTTCAATACACCAAAACGGAGGTGGTATCTTGGAAACCTACATCAAAAAACTACGTGACCGCAAGGCGATTGCCGCCGGCGGGGCCAAGGATGCGGAGGGTCAGCACAAGAAGGGACGGCTCACCGCACAGGAACGCATCGACCTGCTCTTCGATCCCGGCACCTTTTGCGAGATCGACACGCTGGTGACGCCGCGCTACGACAAGTACATGGACGGGCGTGGGTCGCGCTACGGTGACGGCGTCATCACCGGTTTTGGCGAGATCAACGGGCGCAAGGTCTTCGTCGCCTCCCAGAACGCGGCGGTGATGGGCGGCTCGCTGGGCGAGATGCACGCCAACAAGATCGTCAAAGCCATGCACATGGCGCTCAAGTATGGCTGTCCTTTCCTGGCGCTCAACGACTCCGGCGGCGCCCGCATCCAGGAAGGCGTCGACTCGCTGGGCGGCTACGCCAAAATCTTCGACGCCAACTGCGAGGCGTCGGGCGTGATCCCGCAGATCAGCGTCATCCTGGGTCCGTGCGCAGGCGGCGCGGTCTACTCCCCGGCGCTGACCGACTTTGTCTTCATGACCGAAAATTCTTATATGTTCATCACCGGGCCGGAAGTGGTCAAAGCGGTGATGCAAGAGAACGTCAGCTTTGATGAGCTGGGCGGTGGGCTTGTTCATTCCAAAGAAAGCGGCGTCAGCCACTTCCTCTCCAAGGATGACGCCGAGTGCTTGCTAAAAGTGCGCGAGCTGCTTTCCTATCTCCCCTCCAACAACCAGGACGACCCGCCCTACGTGCCGCCCATCGACGATCCGGAGCGTCGCTGCCCGGAGTTGGAAGAACTGGTGCCGGTCGATCCACACAAGCCCTACGACGTGCGCCAGGTGATCCACGCCATTGTCGATGATGGCCGCTTCTTCGAGGTGCATGAATTGTGGGCGGAAAATATGGTCGTCGGCTTTGCGCGGCTCAACGGCTACGTGATCGGCATTGTCGCCAACCAGCCGATGGTGCTGGCGGGCTGCATCGACATCAAAGCCAGCGTCAAAGCCGCACACTTCATCCGCCTCTGCGACGCCTACAACATCCCCATCGTCACCTTGCAGGATGTGCCCGGCTTCCTCCCCGGCACCAACCAGGAGTACGGCGGCATCATCCGCAACGGCGCCCGCATGATCTACGCCTACAGCGAGGCGACCGTGCCCAAGCTGATGATCATCCTGCGCAAGAGCTACGGCGGCGCCTACTGCGTGATGAGTTCGAAGGGGCTGCGCGGCGACCTGCTCTATGCCTGGCCCAACGCCGAGATCGCCGTGATGGGCGCCGAGGGCGCGGTCAACATTCTCTTCCGCAAGCAGGTGCAGGAGGCGGAAGACCCGGCGGCAAAGCGCAAGGAGTTGGTAGCTGACTACGAAGAGAAGTTCAACAACCCCTATGTCGCTGCCGCGCGCGGCCTGATCGACGACGTGATCGAGCCGCGCGACAGCCGCCGCGTCCTGATCAAAGCATTGGAAGTGACGCTCTCGAAACGCGAGACGCACGTGCCGAAAAAGCACGGATTGGCGCCGATGTAGAGATTGGGAGATTAAGAGATTGGAGATTGGAGACTGGAGATTGGAGATTGGAGGGTAAGCCGATAGCCCGATCGCCCAATCTCTCAATCTCTAATCTCTAATCTCTAATCTCCAATCTCCAGTCTCGATTCACACAAAGGACTGACAGCAATGTTCAAGAAAATTCTGATTGCCAACCGCGGTGAGATCGCCACGCGCATTATCCGCACGTGTCGTGAGATGGGGATTCTCACCGTGGCGCTCTATACTGCCGCCGACCGCGACTCGCTGCACGTGCGTCTGGCGGATGAAGTGCGCATGCTGCACTCACCCAACCGCTACGGCGACGCCGACGAAGTGCTCGCCATCGCCAAAGCCACCGGCGCCGAAGCGATCCACCCTGGCTACGGCTTCCTGGCGGAGGAGGCTGATTTTGCCGAACGCTGCGCCGCCGAGGGCATTGTCTTTATCGGGCCGCCGCCCAACGTGATTCGCACCCTACGCAACAAAATGGACGCAATGGAAGCCGTCAAGCGCGCCGGCTACCGTGTGCCGGTCTACGTTGACCTGGCTGACGCCGGCGGGGATGAGGAACGGCTGCGGCGGGCTGCCGAGGAGATCGGCTATCCGCTGGTCGTGAAGTCGGCGCGCGGTGGGCGTGGGCGCGGAGCACGCGTCGTGATGCACGCGGACAAGCTGATCGAGGCGGCTCGCTCAGCCCGCCGCGAAGCAGAGCTGATCTACGGCGACGATCGTCTCTTCCTGGAAAAAGTGATTGCGCCCTCGCATTATCTTGCCGTCCAGGTGTTGGCGGACGCGCACGGCAACGTGGTGCACCTGGGAGAGCGCGAAGGATCGCTGCTGCGCCACAACCAGAAGCTGATCGAGGAGTCGCCTTCGCCTGCATTGAACGACGACCAGCGCGCCGCGCTCTGGCAGGCGGCAGTCGATATTGCGCGCCTCTTCAATTTCCAGAACACGGGCGCCATTGAGTTTCTGGTCGATGGCGCTGGCAACTTCCATTTCACCGAAGTGAAGGCGCGCATCCAAATCGAACACGGCGTCAGCGAGATGATTTCTGGCATGGACATCGTGCGCGAACAGATTCTGATTGCGGCGGGCGAGCCACTCTCGCGCACGCAGGATCAAATTCGACTGGAAGGCTGGGCGATGCAGTGCCGCATCAACGCCGAAGACCCCTGGAACGACTACCTGCCCAGCCCAGGCCGGCTGACGCGCTTCCGCCTCCCGCAGGGGCCATCGGTGCGCGTGGACACCTACGGCTACGTCGGCTGCGCGATCCCCGAACGGTACGACCCGCTGCTGGCAAATCTGCTTGTGCGCGGCAGCGACCGCGCCATGTGCATCAGCCGGCTGAGCCGCGCGTTGATGGAATTTCGCGTGGTTGGTGTGCAAACCAACATTGCGCTGCACAAACAGATCATCCAGCACCCGGCGTTCGTCGCGGGCAAATACGACACCAACTTCATGGCGCGCTTCCGCTTCGACGTGAGCGCCAACACCAGCCAGGAGGTCTGCCGCGACCTGGTGGCAATGACCGCTGTCACCTACCTGCTGCGGCGTCGCGTCGATGCGCCGGTTGTGCCCGAACGCGTCAAGAGCGGCTGGCACCGTTCGGCGCGGCGGCTGCCTTCCTGAGAGAAATGGGGAACACACTATGCACAAGCTGACAATTATCGTCGAAAACAAGCCGCATGAGGTCGAGGTGACGCCCAGCCGCACCACGCCTGGCGAGTACACCGTCGTCGTCGATGGTGAGCTGCGCACCGTCTTCGTGCCAGATTACGACACCCCGGAACTGGCGGACTGGATGATCGTCGACGATCGTCCTTACGAGCTGAACTTCAGCCCGGACCTGCGCGTGGCGCAAATCTATAGCGGTCGCTATGACGTTCAGGTGCGCGACAAAGAGATCGGCGGCGCGCGACCGGCGTCGGGCGATGGCCGGGTCAAGGCGCCGATCCCGGGTCTGATCACGCGCATTCATGTCGAGGTGGGGCAGTTGGTCGAAGTGGGCCAGCCGCTGCTCGTGCTCGAAGCCATGAAGATGGAGAACGAGATTCGCGCACCGATCAAGGGCGTTGTCCATCAGATCGCCGTTAAACCGGGTCAGACAGTGACGCTCGGCGAAGTGATGGCGGAGATTCAGTAGATTGTCGCTGACGTCAGCGACTGCCCTCCTTTTCACCCCGGGTTTGGAATAAACAGGTCATGGCGCCGGAGGCGATGACCTGTTTATTCTTTCGCTTTCCTCTCCTTGTGGCACAATATCCAGAACATCTCACGGAGCGGACACACTTCCGCCATGATCGACATAGGAAAATAAAATGACTGCCAAAACCACTTCAATCAAAGGGGACGCTGTCGAACGCGCCACGCCTCTACCCCTCCTCTTCCTTGCCGGTCAACCGACCTGGGAAATGCCACAACTGACCAGCCTCAACCGCTTGCCGCCGCGCGCCACGCTGACGCCCTTCCCCACCGCCGAGGACGCGCTCAACAAGGCGCGCGAAGAATCGCCCTGGTTCGCCTCGCTCAACGGCGTTTGGGACTTTCTGATCTTCGGACGCCCAGAGCAGGTGACGCCGACCGCCATTGAGCACGGCGACTGGGCGCCGATCCAGGTGCCCGGCAACTGGACGGTGCAGGGTTTTGGGCGCCCGCACTACACCAACGTGCAGATGCCCTTCCCCAATCTGCCGCCCGACGTGCCCGACGAAAACCCGACCGGCGTCTATCGCCGCGCCTTCACCGTGCCCGCAGGCTGGCAGGGACGGCGCATCGTGCTACACTTCGGCGGCTGCGAAGGCGCGCTCTACGTCTATGTCAACGGTGAGCCGGTCGGGCTGAACAAGGATGCGCGCACCCCCGCCGAGTTCGACATCACGGACCGCGTGCGCTTCGACGGCGACAACGAGCTGCTGGTCGTGGTGACGCAGTGGTCGGACGCCGCCTTCATCGAGGATCAGGACATGTGGTGGCACGCCGGCTTGCAGCGCGAGGTCTTCCTCTACAGCACGGGGACGCCGCACCTGCAGGATGTCTTTGCGCGCGGCGACCTCACCGATGACCTGACGGATGGCGTGCTGCGCGTCACGGTCAAGGCAGGTTTCCCCGGCGGCGACTGCACCGGCTGCGCGGTCGAGGCGCAGTTGTACGATGCACGCGGCAAAGCCCTCTTCCGCAAGCCGCTGCGCGCCGACTTTGGCGAGCTGTACAAGCCGCGTGGCGAAGTCAGCCTTGAACAGGTTGTGCCCAAACCCAAACGCTGGTCGGCAGAGACGCCCGATCTCTACACGCTGGTCGTCACGCTCAAGACGCCCTCTGGCGAGGAGAGCAGCCGCTGCAGCGTCGGCTTCCGCAAGATCGAAATCCGCGACCGCAATCTGCTCATCAACGGCAAGCGCGTGCTGATCAAGGGCATGAACCTGCACGACCACGACGATGTGACGGGGCGCGCGCTGACGCGCGAACGCATGGAGTCCGACCTTCAGCGCATGAAGCAGTACAACGTCAACGCCATCCGCACCTCGCACTACCCGAAAGACCCGCACTTCTATGATCTCTGCGACCGCTACGGCTTCTACGTGATCGACGAAGCCAACATCGAGTCGCACGCCTTCTTCCAGGAGCTATGCCGCGACCTGCGCTACACCCACGCCTTTGTCGAGCGCGTGCAGAACATGGTCGAGCGCGACAAGAATCACCCGTGCATCATCCTGTGGTCGTTGGGCAACGAGAGCGGCTATGGCCCGAATCACGACGCCGCAGCAGGCTGGGTGCGCGGCTACGATCCGAGCCGTCCCCTGCACTACGAAGGCGCCATCTCGATCTGGGCGGGCGGCAATTTGCAGGGTGGCGAGCGCGTCACCGACGTGATGTGCCCGATGTATCCGTCGATCGAGCGCATCATCGCGTACGCCGAAGCGAACACCGACCCGCGCCCGCTGATCATGTGCGAATACTCACACGCCATGGGCAACAGCAATGGCAGCCTGGCGGACTACTGGGCCGCCTTTGAGAAATACCCGACGCTGCAGGGCGGCTTCATCTGGGAATGGGTCGATCACGGCATCCGCCAGACCGCGCCCAACGGCGAGCAATATTGGGCCTACGGCGGTGACTTCGACGACGTGCCCAACGACGCCAACTTCTGCACCGACGGCATCGTCTGGCCCGACCGCACCCCGCATCCGGCGCTCAACGAGTTCAAATTCCTGGCGCAACCGGCGCGCGTCGAGGCCGACAAGCTCAAGAAAGGGCGCGTGCGCATCGTCAACAAGCAGGATTTCATCAACCTGGATTGGCTGCGCGGGGAGTGGGAGCTGACCGACGAAGGCGAGGTGATCGCCAAAGGTAAGCTGCCCAAACTCGATGTCGAACCGGGCGCTGCGCTGGAGGTGACGCTGGAGGAGGCAATCCCCTGGCTGAGCGGGGAGAAGCGGGTCAACGGCGAAACCTTCCTGAATTTCCGCTTCTATCAGCGCCGCGCCACGCTGTGGGCGCCGGCTGGCTACGAAGTTGGCTGGGCGCAGTTGGAGGCGCCGGCGAAGGTGAAGAAGGCGAAGCGAGAGGGAGAGCAGGAGAAGGGGAGCGTCGAAGTCACGGAGACGGCGGAAACTCTTGTGCTGCGCGCGGGGGCGGTCGAGGCGGTCTTTGAACGGGAAACGGGTCTGCTCGTTGGCTTTGGCGCAAAGGACAAGAACCTGCTCGTGCGGGGACCGCGGCTGAATGTCTGGCGCGGAGCCACCGACAACGACGGCATCAAGCTGATGGAAAGCCCGGAATGGAAGGCGCTGCCGCGCTGGCTGGCGCTGGGACTGAACGCCGTCCAATACCGGCTGGCGTCGATCCGGCTGCTCGAAGCCGAAGGTGCGCCGATCGTGGAGGTCATTCACCAGGCGAGCGGGCGTGGACAGTGGAGCGACTTCACGCATGTGCATCACTACACGTTGTCGCCGGCCGGCGTCCTCGAAGTGAACAACGAGGTGCAATTAGGTGAAGGCGTGACCGACGTACCGCGCATCGGCGTCGACCTGGTGCTGCCGACCGCGCTGGAGCAGCTCGAATGGTTCGGGCGCGGCCCCTGGGAGAACTACAACGACCGCAAAGCTGCGGCGCTGGTCGGGCGCTATCGCAGCACAGTGACGGCGCAGTACGTCCCCTACGTCATGCCGCAGGAGCACGGCCATCACACCGAAGTGCGCTGGCTGGCGTTGACCGATGCGCGCGGCGCGGGGCTGCACGTCCACGGCGCGCCGACCATTGAATTCTCCGCCAGCCACTTCACCGCCAATGATCTCTTCCAGGCGCGCCACACCTATGAGCTGACCCCGCGCCCGGAGGTCTATCTGAACCTGGACTGGGGACAGCGCGGTCTCGGCACCGCAAGCTGTGGCCCGGACACGCTGCCGCAATACTGTCTGCTGGAGAGCGTCTACCGCTTTGGGTATCAGCTTCAGGTGATGCCTGGCTGAGGTCGCCAAACAAGCGGGGGCAAGACAAGGTTGTTAGTCCTGTCCCCGCTTGTTGTGTTTACACGAAGACGCGTGACATGATCACCGTAACGCCCCAATCATCGCCTTGAAGATTGCCAACCCCAGCCGTCCCGCATCTCCCAACGGATTTTGCACCGGCCAGATATGATCCTCCGGGTGCGGCATCAGCCCCACGACATTGCCGCGACGGTTGCACAGCCCGGCGATGTCGGCGACCGAGCCATTGGGATTGAGTGGATACATACCGTTGGCCGGTTGCCCCGCTGCGTCGACGTAGCGGAAGGCAACCAGATTTCCTTGCTCGATCTCGGTCAGCATGGCTGCATCCTTGACCTGCACGTTGCCTTCGCCATGCGCCACCGGGCAGAAGATCAACTCGTCCAACTCGCGCAGAAAGGGCGCTGTCGCCTGTCGATTCGCCGCCAGGTGCACCCACCGACATTCGAAGTGACCGGACGCATTTTCGGTGAGCGTGACGCGACGCAGGGAGATTTCGTCGATGGAGGGATTCGGAGATTGTGAGATTGTGAGATTGTGAGATTGGAGATTGTGAGATTGGAGATTGTGAGGTTGGAGATTAGGCAATGGAGACTCGACCGCAACCTCCCCCAATCGCTCAATCTCTGAATCGCCCAATCGCCCGATCTCGGCTTTCCTCGCCCCCGGCAACACTCCCGCCTTCACCAGCGTTTGGAAGCCGTTGCAAATGCCCAGCACGAGCGCGCCGCGATCAATGAAGGCGTGCAACTGGTCGTGAAAGTATACTTGCAGGTCAAGCGCCAGCCGCGCACCGGCGCCCAACGCATCGCCATAGGAGAAGCCGCCCGGCAACAACAGCATCTGGTAATCGGCAAACACCCGCTCGCCACGGCGGAGCTGGTTGATGTGGACAATCTCTGGCGCACCGCCAGCCGCTTCACAGGCACGAGCAGCCTCAACATCGCGATTAGTGCCCGATGCATGCAGGATCAGAATCGACGGTCGCATCTCTATTCTCCTTTCCAGACACGCACCAACTGCTCGACCGGCAACTCAACCACATTAGCGCCACCAGCAGTGACGGTGAGCAACGGATGTGCGCTCACCTCACCAATAGGGATGAGCGTTACGCCCCTGAAATGCGCCTCAAAAGCATCGACATCCGCCAGCGCCACTTCCACCAGCAGGCGACCGTTGCTCTCGCTAAAAAGCAGCGGCACCACTGCCGCCGCCATTGGCGCTGCGTCCGCCAGGGTGTCCAGCGCCACGCGTGCGCCCAGCCGCCCGGCGATGCACATTTCCGCCAGCGCCACCGCCAGCCCGCCCTCACTCAGATCGTGACAGGCGCGCACCAGCCCGGCGCGCATGGCTCGATGCAGCGCACGGTATCGCTCCAGCGGCGTGGGCGGCATCAGCGGGGCGACGCCGCCCTGCTCACCCAGCACGGCGTTGAAGAGCGAGCCGCCCAACTCGCCGCGCGTCTCGCCCACCAGGTAGAGACGGTTGCCCGCCTGCTTGAGCGCTGAGGTGACGCAGCTGTACATGTCGGGGACGATGCCGATGGCAGAGATGAGCAACGTACCCGGAATCGGCTGCCCGTTGAACTCGTTGTAGAGGCTATCCTTACCGGAAATGAAGGGTGTGCGGTAGGCAAGCGCAGCGTCATAACAACCCTGGCATGCCCGCACCAGCGACCCAAGCCGATCTGGATAGGTCGGGTTGCCCCAACAGAAATTGTCCAAAATGGCGAGATGGTCAGGATCCGCGCCCACGGCAACAGCGTTGCGCACAGCTTCATCCACTGTGCTGACCGCCATCGCGTAGGGGTCGCAACGACCAATCAACGGGTTGACGCCATTGCTGAGGACGAACGCCCGGTGATGGTGTTCAGTGCCTAATGGCTTCAGCACAGCGGCGTCAGCCGGGCCATCCAGCGCCGGGCCGACAAAAGGGCGCACAACTGTGCCGCCGCGCACCTCATGGTCGTAGGTGCGCACAATGGCTTCCTTGCTCGCCACCGAAGGGTGGGCCAGCATTGCCAGCAACACGTCGTTAATGTCCATGCCAGGCATCGAAGGCTCAACATGGATAACGGCGGGCGTGGCTGCAGGTTCGCGATATTCAGCCTGCATGCGTCGGCGCGGCAAGCCGTGGTGCAAGAACTCCATCTCAAGCTCGCCAACAACGCGACCGGCAAAGCGCACCACCAACCGGCCATTGCCAGTGAAAGTCCCCAGCACACTCAGCTCGACATCCCACAGATCGGCAAGCTGTTGCAATGCAGCGAGCTTCGCCGGGGGTACAGCCAGCACCATCCGCTCCTGTGCTTCAGAAATCCAGATTTCCCACGGCGCCAGGCCAGGATACTTGAGCGGTGCATGCGCCAGATCGACGTCAACACCCAGCGTTTCCCCCATCTCGCCGATGGCAGAGGAGAAGCCTCCAGCGCCGCAGTCGGTGATGGCAGTGTACAGAGCCTGGTCACGCGCCGCCTCGATCACTTCGATCAAGCCCTTCTCCGTAATCGGGTCGCCGATCTGGACAGCGCTGCCCGCCAGCTCGCTGGTCTCGTGCGTCAGCTCGGCGGAGGAGAAGGTGGCGCCGTGAATACCGTCGCGCCCCGTGCGCCCGCCCAATGCCACCACCCAATCGCCTTGGTTGGCGCCGGTCGGATGGCTGCCGTGCGGCAACAGCCCGGCGCAGCCACAGAAAACGAGCGGATTGCCCAAATAGCCCTCATCATAGAGCACGGCGCCGTTGACCGTCGGCAACCCCAGCTTATTGCCATAATCGCCTACACCTGCGACGACGCCCTCCGCGATGCGCGCCGGGTGGAGCATCCCTTCCGGCACCTGGTCGTAGGGAAAATCCTGCGGACCAAAGCAGAGCACATCGGTGGTGGCAATGGGGCGCGCCGAGACGCCGATCACGTCGCGCACGACGCCGCCGACGCCGGTATTGGCGCCGCCGAATGGCTCCAGCGCTGAGGGGTGGTTGTGCGTCTCGACCTTGAAAGCTAAATCATATTGTTCGTCGAAAGCGATGATGCCGGCGTTGTCGACAAAGGCCGAACGCAACCATTCTGGTCGAATAGCGTCGGTGGCGGCGCGCAGGTATTGATGGATCAGCCCATCAATGGTTTCCTGGCTACGCACCGCACCGTCGGCGTCATAGTGCGTAAAGTCGATCTGCGCCTTGAAAGTCTTGTGGACACAATGCTCCGACCAGGTCTGCGCCAGCGTTTCCAACTCGACATCGGTCGGGTCGCGCTTCAGGTCGTCGTAGTAGCGCTGAATGGTGCGCATCTCGGCCAGGTCGAGCGAGAGCAGCCGCGCCTTGCTGAGCGCCAGGAGCGCTGCGTCGTCCAGCCCGCGTACGGCGACAGTCTCTACACGATCGCCGGCGGTGGCTTCCTGCCCAAAGTGGACAGCGATTTCGCCGATAGCGTAATGCTGAACAGTCGTGTTGCAGAGCAATTGCCGCGCCAGTTTACGCAGATCGTCGTCGGTGAGATCACCGTCAAGCTCGTAACGCCAGCCGGTGGCGATCTCGCACGCAGGTAGGCCGATCTCGACCATGCCGCGCTGCGCCTCACGCGCCGGCACGTCGGTGACGCCGGGACGGAAGGCGACTTCGACGATGTGAACACCAGAGCGAGGGGCGAGCGACGAGGAGTCGTGATGAGCGGCGACTGCGTGATTGGGTGACTGGGGGATGGGTAATGCGGGCGTAGGCGCCTCTCGCCCCTCGCTACTCGCCACTCGCCACGTTTCCGTCACCGGGTCGGCCAAGAGCAGGGTGCAGAGGCGCGTCAGAGCAGCGTCGCCGGGGTCATTTTCCAGGAAATAGAGACGGACGACCTGGCAGGCGGTGAGGTTGGCGATGCCGAGATTGGCTGCGCCGCGGAGCACGCTCTGTCCGGCGGTGAGGTGATTGCTGCGCACTTCGATACGAACAGTCATCGTGGACACCCTTCTACATCATGGACGTCAAAAAGGAGATTCACCCGATCACGGCGCGCCAAACCAACGGTTGTAGATCTGGTCATACGCGCCGCTTTCCTGCACCTTAGCCAGCGCGGCGTTCAGTGCTGCCAACACCGCTGGTTTCGCCTTGCTGACCGCGATTGCGTAAACCTCATCTGTCACCGGGCCGCCTGTGACGCGAATGCCAGCGGTCGGATTGCGCTTGATGTAATCGACGATCACCGGGATGTCAACGATCACGGCGTCCAGTTCACCCGCAGTCAGCGACTCGATGGCCTCTAGTGAGTCAGCGTACTCAACAATCTCGGCTGTCGTCTGTTCGGCGGCAAAGGCGGCGCCAGTCGTGCCCCGCTTGACGCCAACGCGCACACCCGCCACCAAACTCTCCGGACCGGTGATGGTGGCGTTGTCTGTACGGATGGCAATGCCCTGCCCCGGATTGTAAAAGGAAACCGGCGCTTTACCGCTCTCAAAATAGGGCGCCGTGAAATCGACCAGCGCCTTGCGATCCTCGGTCACCGTGATGGCGCTGATCGCAGCGTCGAATTTGCCGCGCTGCAACCCATCAAGGATTTCGTTGAAAGGCGCAACGACATAAGCGACCTCAAAATCGCCCTCCGCTGCCATGGCATTGAGTAGGTCGACATCGAAGCCGGCCAACTTTCCATCCTGGGTGAAGACGAAAGGCTCGAATGCAGGGTCGATGCCGACCGTGACAACCGCTACCTGGGGAGCGAGAGTGGCGGTGGGCGTCACCAGCGCGGCGCTGACTGTGGGTGCAGCGGTTGGCGCCGACGTAACCGTTGGCGGAATCGGCGTGGCGGTCGGTGCGGGCGCGCCTCTGCACGCGGCAACGACGAACAACAGCATTCCTAGCCCGACGACACGCGACAATGCAGACATGGACGACCCCCTCTATTTCGGTAAAGACACGCTCAACCCGCCCAGTCTATCACGGCTTACCAGGGTGCAAAAGTGCGCAGGTGGTCAAAAAGAAGAAGCCGCCTCAGTGCTGAGGCGGCTTGTGGAGAGGGAAAAAAGAGGAAGCGTGGATGACAAAATGGGTCAGGGTTCGATCATCAGCACGCCTAAGAGGCAATGGGGCTGTTCGGTCGCCGTGCACGCTGCATTGAATATCGGATAGATGCCAGTTTGCTTGCACTGCCAGCGAAAGACGCTGCTTTCCCCCGGCGCCAGCACCGGTTCGGCATGGGGCTGGATGCCGAAATCATCGTCCAGCAGCGCCAACTGCATGGGCGATTGGGTGCGATTGGTTACGTGAATCTCGATCTGCTCGCCACGCACTGCGCGCAGGACAAAGGGGCGCAGCAGTGGATTGGGCTGGCGAATATCCTTGGGCAGCATCCGTCGCACATAATCAACTCCCAGCCCATGATGTTGCGCCAGTCGCCGTGCGTCTTCTTCGAGATCAGCGCCGGTGCGCACCGGGCATTCCGCCTCGCGCAACCGCTGCACCAGATAATCCAGGATTGGCAGATTGCGCTGCAGCGCCAGAAACGGGCGTTCTGCATCGCCGCCAGCCTGGGGTAGCGTCATGATCACCAGGCGATAGACCCTCAATTCAGTCTCTGCACTCATGGATTGCTTGACAGAGCTGGCCGGCCGACGATGTTGCGGCGTCCCAGTGGTGTTCAACCCGGTGGTGTTAAAAAAATGATAAGTTGCAAGCATATGGCACCTCACATCTGGAGCTTGACCGCAGCATCCATCATGGACACAGCGCCGGTCTGGTGATTGGCATCTCGATTGCTGTCCTCAGCATAGCCATGTGTGCGTTGATCCAGCGTTGATGCCACAGCCAATAGCCATGAACACGTTGGACAGTATGCGGCATTGACCGTATACTGCATACTGCTCAGCAACTACATCGATCACGAACACCGTTCATTGCAATGCTTAACCTGAAACTGCTGGGAGCACCACAAATCACTTTACACGATGCGCCCTTCACCCTGCGCCGCAACAGCATCAAGGCGCGCGCCTTGCTCTATTACCTGGCAACTGTGGGGACTCTGGAGCCGCGCGAGCGGCTGGCGGGTCTTTTCTGGTCGGACTGGCCGGAGGCAAAGGCGCGCGCCTACCTGCGCGGTGAGCTGCATTTGTTGAGCGACCTCAAAGAGACGTACTTACTCGACGCCGACGGACGTCTGGGGTTGCACCCGGATCGCTGCCGCGTCGATGTGCAGCAACTCCAGTGCGTGCTCGCCACACCCACTGCCACGCTCGAAGAGCTGTACGCAGCCAGTCGGCTTGTCGCTGGCCCTTTTCTCGACGGAGTAGATACACAACTGGAGGAAAGTTCACCACTCTTTATTGAGTGGCTCACCACACAACGCGAGCTGATCGCCCGCCAGATCGACCAACTACTCTATCGGTTGGCCAGCGCCTGCGCCGATGAAGGACGCATGTTGAACGCTGGCATCGACGCCTGCTTGGAGTTGCTCGACCGTGCACCTGAACGCGAGGAAGTGCACCGGCTCAAGATGCGCTTGCTGGCGTTGGATGGGCAGCGTGGCGCGGCGCTCAAACAGTACGATGCCTGTGCGTCGGCGTTGATGGACGAGTTGGGCGTGCTTCCCTCCGCTGAAACCAACGCACTCTACGACCGCATCCTGGCTGGCGAGTTTGACCGCAGCGCACAGTCGGCCAGCGCAACATTTACCGAGGCCACGTCACGCCGCACACCATTCCAGGCCATCGCGCCGCCCGTGCATCTGGCCGGACGCGACCAGGAATTGACACAGCTTACTACTGCGCTCACGCGGTCGGGGCGAGGGGCGGTTGTCGCCATCGTAGGTATGGGCGGCGTCGGCAAGACTGCGCTGGCGGCTGAACTGGCAAACCGTCTGCGCGGCGAGTTCACCGACGGCGTGCTGTGGGGACGCGTCGCCACTGACGCCACACCCGACATTTTGCAAAGTTGGGGGCTGGCCTTCGATCGCGACTTGAGCAAGATTTCCAGCTACGAAGCGCGCGCGGCGGCGATGCGCGATATCCTGTCGGACAAGCGTGCGCTGATCGTGCTGGACGATGTGATCACTGGCAAACCCATCGATCTGCTGCTGCCCGGCGCCTCACCGTGCGCAGTGTTGATTACGACGCGTGATCGCGCCGAAGTGGCGCGCTACACCAATGAAATTGTGGAGTTGCGCGAGTTGCCGGCAGTCGCCGGGCTGGAGATGTTGACGCACCTGCTGGGGGAGGAGACAGTCGCCACCGAACATGCTGCCGCCGAGGAGCTATGTCAGTTGCTGGGCGGGCTGCCACTGGCAGTGGAGATTGCCGCGCAGCGCGTGCTGGCGTCACCGCGGCGCGACCTGGCGCGTATGGTGCGCAGCCTGCACTCGGCTTCGGCGCGGCTAGCGCACGGCATCAGCAATCGCTCCGTGCGCACCAGTTTCGAAGTAAGTTGGGAGAGTCTGGACGCATCACTGCGCCGCACCTTCGCCGTCATGGGTCTATTCGACGGGCGCCCCTTCACCGCAGCCGCACTCGCTGCCAGCAGCGATCTGGAGGCTGACGCCGCACTTGATCAGCTCGATTTGTTGGCGACGCTCTCGATGCTCAAGTATGCTGAAGATGATCGCTATGTTCAGCACCGCTTGCTGGCCGACTTTGCCCTTGAAAAGCTGGCCGCTTTACCCGACCAGGAACAGGTGGAGCAGCGCTTCGTCGCCCACTATCGCCACATTGCCCAACGTGCAGCCGGCGACTTCGTGCAGTTGGAGCAAGAGTGGGATCACCTGCTGCACGCAATTCAAATTGCACATGCTCGACAGAGATGGACCGAGGTTTTGGCACTGGTGGACGCAGCTTCTGCGCCCTGGTTTGCGCGTGCGCGTTTTCATCAGGCGCGGCAAGGCTTGCAGGCCGGGCTTGACGCGGCGCAGGCGCTGCAAGACACGACGCACATCACACGCTTTGCCTTTTTCCTGGGACGCATCGCCCTTCGCCAGGACGAGTACACTGCCGCGCGTGAGCTGCTCACGACTGCCATCGCCGGCTATGCCGCGGCGGGCAATCAGATACGCATGGCAGAGGCGCTTGTCGATCTAGCCGATGTCGAGATGGAGCTAGGCGCTTACGCCAACGCCGAAAGCGATCTCCAGCAAGCGGAAACACTTTATACGGCGCTAGAACAGCCGACTGGCATCGCCGCCGTGCGCTGTCGCGAAGCCTCGATTGCCTACGACCGCAGTGACTATGCGGCGGCCTCGCGACTATGCGAGGATGCCCTGCGACTGTTGCCAGCAGAGGGGGGCGAGGTCGTACGTTCGCGCACATTGCGCCTGCTGGCCGACATTGCCGCACGTGAGAAACAATACGCGTTGGCGCAACAGTACACGGCGCAGGCGCAGGTCGTCAACGCCGCCATCAACGACCAGACCGAACACGCCGCCATCCTCTTTGCACAGGCCAAGTTGGCGCATTACTTTGGTAACGAACAAGAAGCGCTCGCCAGTGCGCGCCAGAGTCTCGCCGGTTACACCGCCATGGGCGACCGCAAAGCCGCTGCAGTGATCCATCTGCTGTTATGCCGCATTTATCGCGCGATTGGCGACCAGACGAATCTGCAGGCGGCGATGCAGCAAGGTCGCCGCTTGGCTGCCGAGTTGCAGGATGCGCAGATCGAGACTTGGTTTGAGGAGTATGCGTAATTCACCGGCGTGACGCTACATTTCGCCCTGAACATAAACTTGCAGCACCCCTTATCTGACCCCATCCCTTTGCTGCACCACTTACGCGTGCGGTATACTGAAGCTATCTCTATCCAGATGACGACCCAGCGATCCAACGACCCAGCGAGCTGCTATGCCCACCGAGACTATCTTCAGCAAGATCATTCGCCGTGAACTTCCCTCCGACATCGTGTACCAGGACGATCAGGTGACGGCCTTTCGCGACATCAACCCGCAGGCGCCGGTGCATATCCTGATCGTGCCCAACAAGCTCATCCCTACCGCCAACGATGTGATGCCAGAGGATGAGCAGCTGATCGGCCATATGTTTGTCGTTGCGCGCACCATCGCCGCCCAAGAGGGGATTGCCGAGAGTGGCTATCGCCTTTTGGTGAATTGCAATCGCGATGGCGGACAAGAGGTCTACCATCTGCACATTCATCTGTTAGGCGGGCGGCGTCTTGGTCCAATGTTGGTGCGTCAGAGTTGAGAGGAACAAATTCTATGCGCGCAGTTGGCAGCAGCTTACCTCGCATCGACGCAGTTGATAAGGTGACCGGCGCCGGGGTTTATGCCGGTGACATCGATCTCCCTGGTCAGGCGTGGCTCAAGGTCGTCTTTGCCGGCATCCCCCATGCTCGCATCCGCGCGCTGGATGTGAGCGCCGCACGCGCCATGCCGGGCGTCGTGGCGGTGTTGACCGCCGCCGATGTGCCCGTCAACGAGTACGGCTTGATCATGCCTGACCAGCCGGTGCTTTGCGGCTTTGGGCGGCCGCCCCCAACCCGCGG
>CZCA01001172.1_pt2 | contig 22242 bp, 18 predicted proteins | sample 591981 | NCBI WGS metagenome assembly CZCA01 (sample SAMEA3556810, study PRJEB10932) | anaerobic digester metagenome
TCAAACAAAGTTGCAGGGTGACGTATAATGAATAGTAGTCTGCTGACTAAATGGGAGTGGCCTTGATGTTTCCATTCGGAAAGATACTTGTCACTATCCTTATGTTGATCCCACAAGCAGTGCTTCATCCTGTTTTTTGGGTGGTCATTGCGCTCATTACCGCCCAGTATTCTCGTGCTGCAAGGGTCGAAGCTAATCTATACGGGCAGGCTGTTGAGTCGCCGATTTCACGTCTTCTTACATCTGTCTTGCTTGGCGTCATAGCAGGATTTGTCGCCAGTCTCATTTTGATTTTTGTAGGTGTTACCGTAACCAGGGCAGGAGTCTCGTTCATCCTTCCGCTGGCCGTCTTTCTTATGCTTATTGACCAGCGGTTTTTGTGTTTCTCATACGCCGGCGGACTCGTGGCTTTATCCAGCCTGATATTTGGCTGGCCGGAAGTGGGAGTTACGGATATCATGATTCTCGTTGCAGTGCTCCACTTGATTGAGGGGCTGTTGATCCGCATGACGGGGAGTAAGGGAGCGCTTCCCCTTTACATGCGAACGCAGGAAGGACGGGTAGTGGGCGGCTTCGTATTGCAGAAGTTCTGGCCTCTACCTATCGTAAGCATGATGCTGTTGACTCCTCAGGCAAGTGAACTGGACAGTTTGGCAGGTGGCTTAATATCAATGCCGGAATGGTGGCCGCTGATAAGGCCGGGAATATTACCACCTGAAGGGCATGAGCTTCTATTCGCTATGTTCGTGCTCCCTGCGGCTTTAGGTTACGGGGATTTTGCCCTTGCCAGAAGTCCGGAAGAGAGAGCCTCACGTACTGCCCGAGACCTCCTAATCTTCAGCCTGGCTCTCCTGGCATTGGCTTTGCTCTCCATACCGTTTCCGTGGGTTCAGTGGGTGGCCGCGATTGTTTCGCCTGTAGGGCATGAATTCGTGATTGCGTCAGGAAGACGCGGAGAGACTATGGAACCTGCGCTTTTCTCGGAGAATCCCAGGGGGTTGGTTATTCTTGATGTTGTGCCTAATTCGCCTGCAGCTGAGGCAGGTTTCAGAAGCCGGGATATTATTACTTCTGTAAATGGCCAACTGATAAAGAGCCCGCAAGACCTTAGGATGGCGTTTAGCGCGTATGTCCCCTGGTATTATATTGAGGCTGAGCGGCCCGGCACTGACGTCGCGGGAAAGCGCTTCTCACGGTCTATCGCAGGCACAGTGGAGAGGGTTGGCATTATCCCAGCTCCTGCGCCGGGTGATAGTGCGCATGCAAAGGTGCCGGTGGCGTCTTTAGAAGGGCCGTTGGCCAGATGGATTAGGCGGATCCGGTAGAGTCCGGAACAGGATGATTAATCCCCGGAATAATCCCTCCTCTTGATACGGAGCTCTTCCTTTATCAAACCCCTCATTTACTTATTGTTTCCCTACGAAAGGGAGGAAATATTACATTGGTGCCGAATGTATGTTCGTAGCGGTTTCTGTATTGCCCACCTACGCCGGCATGGCATGGCATTTGTCGATTGCAGGCAGGCCATTTATGAAAGATGAGGTTATAAGGATACATTGCAGTACTGCAATGGGTGTTTTAGAATGATCATAAACGCGGTCTAATGTTAGGCAGGAGGCTTGTCGGTTGAGTGAATTCCAGCTAAAGACAGATTTGACACCTAAAGGCGACCAAGCTGAGGCCGCCCGAAAGCTCCAGGAAGGCATTATTGCGGGACAGAGGTTTCAGACACTGCTCGGGGCTACCGGGACAGGCAAAACCTTTACTGACGCCTTGGTGGTCCAGGAGGTGCAAAAACCTACTCTCGTTATTGCCCATAACAAGACATTAGCAGCTCAACTCTGCAGTGAGTTTCGCGCGCTGTTTCCGGACAACGCTGTAGAGTATTTTGTCAGCTACTACGATTACTACCAGCCTGAAGCCTATGTTCCGCAATCTGACACTTACATTGAGAAGGACGCATCCATAAACGATGAAATTGACAGGTTGCGGCACAGGGCTACAAGTGCTCTTTTGGAACGAAGCGATGTCCTGATTGTGGCAAGTGTGTCATGTATCTACGGACTCGGTTCTCCTGAAGATTATAAGGAAATGACAGTGGCGCTGAAACTCGGGCAGGAGACGGATAGAGACGGCATTTTGAGAGATCTTGTAAGGATTCAGTATGTGCGAAATGACATTGGATTTACAAGAGGGACGTTTCGGGTGCGCGGAGATGTTGTTGAGATAATTCCTGCGTATGAGGAAAATGTAATTCGGATCGAGTTTTTCGGGGATGAAGTCGACCGTATTCTGCAGGTAGATGCAATCACCGGGGAAATACTTGAGGAGCGAGAGTCCATAACAGTTTTCCCTGCGACCCATTTCATCACCAATGAGGAGAAACTAAAACGTGCCATTGTCAGTATCGAGGAAGAACTCGAGGAGAGACTCGCCTTTTTGCGTGAAAGAGGAAAGCTTTTGGAAGCTCAACGACTTGAGCAAAGGACCAGGTACGATCTGGAGATGCTTCGTGAAGTCGGATACTGTCAGGGAATTGAAAACTACTCTCGTCACTTGACAGGGAGACAACCCGGAGAGCCGCCTGCAACGCTCCTGGATTATTTCCCCGCTGATTTCCTGATAATCATTGACGAGTCCCACGTGACGCTTCCCCAGTTACATGCTATGCACGCAGGGGACAGATCACGTAAGCAGAATCTTGTCGAATACGGGTTTAGATTGCCCTCGGCCTATGATAATCGACCGCTCACGTTTGATGAGTTTGAGGCCCGTGTGAACCAGGCGATCTTTGCTTCCGCGACACCGGGACGATATGAGTTTGAAGTAAGCAATCAGGTGGTGGAGCAAATTATCAGGCCTACAGGGCTTATCGATCCCGAAATCATAGTGCGTCCTACGCGGAATCAAATTGATGACCTTTTGGCTGAGATCCAAGATCGGGTAAAGGCTGATGAAAGGGTCTTAGTGACCACACTTACTAAGAAGATGGCAGAGGATCTCACTGATTACCTATTGGAAGTGGGAGTGAAAGCCAGATACCTACATTCAGAAGTGCAGACCCTGGAGAGGGTTGAGATTCTGAGAGACTTGCGTCTCGGCGAATTTGATGTCTTAGTGGGGATTAACCTTCTCAGGGAAGGTCTGGACCTTCCTGAGGTCTCACTTGTAGCGATTCTGGATGCGGACAAAGAGGGTTTCCTGCGCTCGGAAACATCGCTTATCCAGACTATTGGCCGTGCTGCGCGTAATGTTAACGGCAAAGTTATAATGTACGCTGACACTATTACCCAATCCATGAAAAAAGCTATTGACGAAACTTACAGGCGTCGCAAGATCCAAATGGAGTATAATAGACGCCATGGTATTACTCCTGAATCCGTGAAAAAGGCAATTCATGACATAACTGAAATGTTGAGAGTCGCGGAAGATAAGCCGGTTTACGGATTGGATGAGACTGCCATGTCCCATAAAGAAGCCGCAAAACTCATACGGACATTGGAAGACGAGATGTATAAGGCAGCCCAGGCTTTAGAGTTTGAGCGCGCTGCAGAAATTCGTGACAGGATACGAGACCTTCGCACGCAGTTTGTATGATGCGGAGGTTTCCGGAGGAGATATTGTGAGTAAAGACTTCATAGTGGTTAGGGGTGCCAGACAGCACAACCTGAAAAACATAAGTGTCAAGATACCCAGAGACAAGCTTGTAGTCATCACCGGGATTAGCGGTTCCGGGAAATCGTCCTTGGCATTCGACACAATCTATGCTGAAGGCCAGAGGCGTTATGTGGAATCTCTATCAGCTTATGCCCGGCAATTCCTTGGTCAAATGGACAAGCCGGACGTGGACTACATTGAAGGTCTTTCCCCTGCTATAGCCATTGATCAGAAGAGCGGGAGCAGAAATCCCAGATCTACGGTAGGGACGGTAACGGAAATATACGACTACTTAAGGCTGCTATTTGCAAGAATAGGCAAACCTCATTGCCCAAAATGCGGATTGCCCATTACTCAGCAGACAGTGGAGCAAGTTGTAGATCAAGTAATGGCCCTTGATGAAGGTACAAGGGTTCAGGTGCTGGCCCCTGTCATTCGAGGCAAGAAAGGCGAGCATAAGAAAGTCCTTGAGGATATCAGAAAAGACGGATTTGTCAGGGTCAGGGTCAATGGCGAGGTTCGTCGGGTTGATGAAGATATATCCTTAGACAGGTACAAAATTCACACTGTCGAGATAGTCGTTGATCGTCTGGTAATCCGCGAAGGAATAGAACAACGTTTGGCTGACTCAATAGAGCTGGCTATGAGGCAGAGCGGCGGGATCACCGTAATCAACGTGCTGGACAAGGAAGACCTGGTCTTCAGCGAGAAGTTTGCTTGCGTCGAATGTGGAATCAGTTTTGAGGAACTTACTCCGAGGATGTTTTCTTTTAACAGTCCGTACGGCGCATGTCCCGAATGTGCCGGACTGGGAACAAAAGAGGAGATTGACCCTGAGCTTATCCTGGATGCTAACAGAAGTATTGTTGAAGGCGCACTTGTGCCTTGGCGAAGATCCTTTGAAGGGACACGAAGTGATTTCTTTGCAAACAGAGTCATGACAGTATGTAAGCGCTTTGGAATTGATCCAACCGTGCCCGTAAATAGACTGTCCTCGGAGCATCAGAGAATATTGCTTTACGGCGCAGGAAAAGAAAGATTCAGATTCAAATACCATGATTTCTCCGGCAATGTTGTATCACGGGAGACTAGATACGAAGGAGTAGTGCCGTATCTGGAGCGCAGGTACAGAGAGGTTCGCTCACAAGGAGTACGCAAGGAAGTCGAAGATTTCATAACAGCAAGGACTTGTCCTGCATGCGGCGGTGCAAGACTTAGGCCGGAAAGCCTTGCAGTAACGATCGGAGGCAAGTCAATAATGGAGGTCACAGCCCTGTCATGCCAAGATGCTTGCAATTTCTTCGAAAACCTGGAACTGACTGATCGAGAACGCCTCATTGCCGGACAGGTTCTAAAAGAAATACGGGAGCGTTTGGGGTTCTTGGTCAACGTAGGACTGGATTACCTTACTCTTGACAGGCCTGCCGGTACTCTGGCAGGAGGAGAAGCGCAACGTATACGTCTGGCCACTCAGATCGGATCCAGTCTCGTCGGAGTTCTCTATATACTCGATGAACCCAGTATAGGACTTCACCAACGCGATAACAAGCGCCTAATAAGCACCTTGAAGAGCCTGCGTGATTTAGGTAATACCGTTATTGTGGTCGAGCATGATGAAGAGACTATCAGATCCGCGGATCATATCATTGACGTGGGGCCCGGCGCAGGCGCTGAAGGCGGACACGTAGTGGCGGAAGGAACCATTGATGAGATAGTCTCCTGTGAAGACTCATTAACCGGGGTTTACCTTTGCGGAAAAGAGAAGATTCCTGTTCCGCTTAATCGTCGCTCCCCCAACGGAAAATCCCTGTTGATTAAAGGGGCAAAAGAACATAATCTCAAGGGAATCGATGTAGAGATTCCCCTTGGGATATTCTTATGTGTAACCGGTGTTTCGGGTTCCGGGAAAAGCACGCTGATAAATGAGATCCTATACAAGAGGCTTTCACATGATTTGAACAGGGCATCTGTAAAGCCCGGGGCTCACGACGGAATCCTCGGGCTTGAACACGTGGATCGTGTTATCAATGTGGATCAATCACCTATCGGGAGGACTCCGAGGTCTAATCCTGCCACATACACCGGCACTTTTGATATCATTAGGCAAACCTTTGCCCTGACCCCGGAAGCCAGGGCTCGCGGGTACCGTCCCGGGAGGTTCAGCTTTAATGTAAAGGGCGGCAGGTGCGAAGCTTGCCGCGGTGACGGAATCATTAAGATCGAGATGCATTTCCTTCCTGATGTCTATGTGCCTTGTGAGGTGTGCAGAGGGAAACGATATAACAGGGAAACGTTGGAGATCAAGTACAAAGGAAAGACTATAGCGGACGTATTGGACATGAGAGTGGACGAAGCCCTTGAATTCTTTTGGAATATTCCTCGTATCAAGCGCAGGCTGGAGACACTGTATGATGTAGGGCTGGGTTATATAAAGCTAGGACAGCCTGCTACAACCCTATCCGGCGGCGAAGCGCAGAGAGTCAAGCTTGCTACGGAGCTCAGCCGGCGCAGCAATGGCAGAACCCTTTATATACTGGACGAACCCACAACCGGGCTCCATTTCGCTGATATTCACAGGTTGCTTGATGTTCTGGGCCGCCTTGTGGACGAAGGCGACACTGTCATTGTCATTGAGCATAACCTCGACGTGATAAAGACTGCTGATTACATTATTGACCTGGGTCCTGAAGGCGGAGAAAGAGGCGGGGAAGTTGTGGCATGCGGAACTCCTGAAGAAGTCGCAGGAGCAGAAACGTCCTACACAGGACATTTTCTCAAGAAGGTGCTTTATGGATGAGCCTTGACCTGAAAGCCAGCCTGACGGAAAGAGTCAAAGACTTCCCTGACAGGCCAGGAGTCTACGTAATGAAAGATTCCTCCGGTCAGGTAATATATGTGGGAAAGGCTTCATCCCTCCGAAACAGGGTTCGTTCTTACTTTCAGTCGCCTGCGGGACTGCCTAAGCGGACTCAGATACTTGTGGATCGTATCTGTGATTTTGAGTACATTGTCACTGATTCTGAGGTCGAAGCGTTAATCCTTGAGAACAATCTGATAAAGAAACACCGTCCTTGGTTCAACGTGCAATTGAGGGATGACAAGACCTATCCCTTCATCAAGATTACGTTGGAAGATGAGTTCCCCAGGGTTGTCGTGACCAGAAGGGTTGAGCAAGACGGCAGCCGTTACTTTGGGCCGTATGCCGATGCAGGCGCAATGCGTGATACACTTCGTTTCTTAAGAGGTTCATTCCCTATACGGAGCTGCTCGAAGAAAATAAGTGAAGATCAGCCGCAAGAGGCGCGCCCATGCCTCAATTACCACATAAAGAAGTGCCTTTCTCCGTGCACAGGAAGGATATCTAAGGAAGCATACATGGAGCTGGTAAACCAGATCATTCTTTGTCTCGAGGGCCGTCATGATCAGGTAGTGCGTGCGATGAAAAGAGAGATGCAAGCAGCCTCAGACTCACTTGATTTTGAGCGGGCAGCATGTATTCGGGATGCTATCCGAGCTATCGAACGTGTGACTGAACGGCAGAAGATAGTCCTTGACTCAGGCAGCGATATTGATGTAGTCGGCTACTTTCGGGAAGAGGCAGATGCATGTGTCCAGGTATTCTTTGTTCGTTCCGGGAAACTCATGGGACGCGAACGCTTTTTCATAACTAATATCCATGATGTCCCTGACACAGAGATCCTTACTGCTTTTGTTAAGCAGTACTACTATGAGGCTACTTTCATTCCGGATGAGGTATTGCTTTCTTTTAAGCCGGATGACAAAGAAGCGATCAGTATGTGGTTGAGGGAGAAAAAAGGTCGTAAAGTCAGTATTCGTGTTCCGCAGAGAGGCGATAAAAAGCATCTTCACAGTATGGCAACGGATAATGCAAAACTCAGTTTAGAGGAAGCAAGAACACGTGCCATGCAAGAGGCAGTGCTGAAAGACGCTGCATTGCTTGAGCTTAAGGAAGCGTTGGACCTTCCCGGACTCCCAAGGAGAATCGAAGCCTTTGACATATCAACCATCCAGGGGACTGACGCTGTCGGCAGTATGGTAGTATTTGAACGAGGACGGCCTGACAAGTCGTCGTACCGGCGCTTCAAAATTAGGACAGTGGAAGGTCAAGACGATTATGCCATGATGCATGAGATCATTTCCAGGCGCTACAGGAGGCTTCTAAAGCAGGATCAGAAAGAGAAGCAGTTGCCAGATTTGATTATTATTGACGGGGGCAAGGGCCAGCTCAATGCCGGACTTAAAGCCCTTTCCCAACTGGGCGCCGGAGATATTCCGGTTATCAGTCTTGCAGAATCCCACGAGCTGGTATTCATTGAAGGTCAAGACCAACCCATTGCTCTGCCCAAGGATTCAAAAGCCCTCCTCCTTCTCAGGCATATTCGTGATGAGGCGCATAGATTCGCTGTTTCATACCATAGGAAGCTGAGGACGAAAAGATCTACACTGTCAGCCCTTGAAGAAATCCCCGGTATCGGCAAGAAACGACTTCACGCTCTTCTCACGACGTTTGGATCAGTGAAAGGTATACGCGAGGCAAGCACAGACGAAATTGCGAGTGTTCCGGGAATAAATCATAAACTGGCGGAACGGCTGAAAGAGGCCCTGACACCCGACAGAGACGCTACGCCTTTCTAGGCCATAGAGGACCTGCTTCTATACTCCAGTTGAGTGCCTCGGCCATTCACAAAGTCTTGTACATCCCATGCAACGTACTTCCGTGGTTGAATTCCGTTTCTTGACTAGAGAGAAAAAACGTGAGAATGAAAAGTAGTGCATGTCTTGCTTTACAGTCACGCATCCCGATCTCAACGGCAGTACCATTCAGGCATTACCGTGAAAACTGCTTGTCAAAAACGAGGATCAAGTCTTCTGGGAAAAGGGGGTAGATGATGCTTTGGCTAGAATTGACGTAGTCACGATGGGAGAACTCCTAATAGACTTCGTATCAAGCACAGCTGGCATTTCGATTAGGAACTCGCACGAATTCATAAAGGCCGCCGGGGGCGCACCAGCCAACGTTGCAGTGGGAGTCAGGCGGTTCGATCGTTCATCCGCCTTTATTGGAAAAGTCGGCAACGATGAGTTCGGCAGTTTTCTCGTGGATATGCTTACCAGGGAGGGCGTTGATACGCGTGGCATTCGCTATGAAAATCAAGCCAGAACCGCGTTGGCTTTTGTTTCTCTTGGTGAAAAAGGAGAGAGGGAGTTCATGTTCTATAGGCATCCAAGCGCAGATATGCTACTCGACCCAGGCGAGGTCGATCTAAGCATTATTGCTCAATCTCGCGTTTTTCATCACGGATCGATATCACTCATTAATGAACCTGTTCGATCCGCCACTCGAGCCGCAATAACAGCTGCCAGGGATGCGGGGGCACTCGTTAGCTATGATCCTAATCTGAGATTATCTCTTTGGAAGAGTCCTCACGAAGCACGCAAAGTTATCCTATCAGCGTTTCATACTGCCGATCTCATAAAACTCAGCCATGATGAGATGAGCTTTCTTACCGGTGCAGCTACGGTTGACGAAGGTAAAAGTAGGCTCCGGTCTATTGCTGAGGACCATTGCCTAATCATTGTGACCAGAGGTAAGCAAGGGTGCACGTTTGTTAGGGGTGAGACTTGTTTTGACGTCCCTGGGTTTAATGTTCGTGTTGTTGATACCACCGGAGCAGGTGATGCGTTTATTGCAGGGCTTCTCGTCGGGCTCATTACCAAGTGGGAGATTTTGATGCCTTCGGTTTGCCTTCGTCAAGCTGTGAGGGAGTTGGAAGAGAAAGACTGGCGAGATATTTTGTTGCTTGCCAACGCTACGGGAGCACTATGTACACGAAAGAAAGGTGCGATACCGGCACTACCAACACGTGATGAGACACTGGAGTTTCTTCGGGAGCACGGGTCAACGAGTAAAGCCGATGCTTTTGGATGTGTATGTCAATGTCACCATTCTGAGTTTCTCTCCAGTCCTCGAAGCTAAGACAGGCTGCACCCAGGCTATGCAGAATGCAAAGTGCACTCCCGCGGGGCGAGGAGAGTGGGATTACGTTCTCTCGCATTGCTTACGGGTACCGCTATTAGAGATGTGTTACGGGTAACCTTACCACCAGCGACAGTCTCCATGAAAACAACAGGATGCACGAGAGCGAAAGGAAATTGGGCAAATTGGTTAGGACTAATGAGAAAATTACATCAAGATCTATTGACATTCATTTGCTTGGGTTTTATAATGTCAATACAGGGATTAATAATATTAATATAGATATCAAGAAGTTAAAGGGGGCAGCAATATGAAGCGCAGGGCTCTTGGCAGATGTCCTGTCTGCGGAGAATCGCTTGAAGTCACGAAACTTTCTTGCTCCAGGTGCGATACTTCTATCAGCGGACACTTTGAAACATGCAAGTTCTGTCAGATGACTGATGAGCAAAGAAATTTTGTGGCGACGTTCATCAGATGTCGCGGGAATATAAAAGAAGTTGAGAGAGAACTCGGGATCTCTTACCCTACAGTCCGAGGGCGTCTTGATACAGTAATCCAGGCGCTTGGTTTCCCGATAGAAAGTGATAAGGAAGATGAGGCGGAAGCTGCTGCCAGGCGCAAGGAAATCCTGGATTCCCTTGCTACGGGAGAGCTTGGCGCCGAGGAAGCCGTGAAGCTTCTGAAACAGAAGTGAGTGGACATAGATTGCTAGGAGGGGCGCATTATGCGTGAAGAAGTCATGATGATCCTGAAGATGCTTGAAGAAGGCAAAATCACTTCAGAGCAGGCTTCGTCGTTGATTGAGGCTATTGATGATGCTGTGGGATTCCGCGCTTCCGGAGAATCCTTCGAGACTCCCGAGGGTGACGGTGAGAAATCTGAGGAATCAAAGCCAACGCCTTCTTCAAAAGGGCCTGGCATGACAGAAGTCAAAGGGCTTGTTGATAAGCTTTCAGGCCTTGTTGATGTAGTGGATAAAGAGGCCCTTGATAACTTGGCGGAGACGATCCGCGAGACTGTGGAGAGTGCGGTAAAGAGCACAGATCAAGTTATTGACCGTGTACAGCAGGAAGTAGATCGTAGACTGCGTGTTGAGTCTGATGACGAAGATGATTCACTGGCACGCTGGTCAAAAGCTATTCTTGAGCCGTTCCAACGCATGTTTTCGCCTAGCATCAGGGTGGAGAAGGTTGTAGAGGGGGGTTTTAAGGGGGAAGCCGGCAAGAAGATTGACATAGCGCTCATCACGCGGAATGGAAGCATTGTGGTTGAGCCATGGGACGAATCCGGTTTCCGTGTCATTATGACAGCTAATGTGATCCCCGCTGTAGAAGGGCGGACAAATGATTATGAAGCAGCCAATGCTCTTGTAGAAGAATTCCTCAAATGCGGTGTGACTGATGATTCTCTCAAGATCAAGGCCGGTCATGAGAGGGCTCTGGCAGGCGCGTCTTTCGATGTGAAATTGCCGAGAGAGTTTCTCTACGACATGGATCTCAAGACGCAAAACGGCAGGGTGAGCCTGGGTGAGTTTGAGTGCAGAATGATTAAGGTAGAGACCTCAAACGGTCGTATAGAATTGGACAATACTCACGGTGTCATAACTGAGTTGGAAAGCTCTAACGGCAGAATTAATGTCAGTGGAATTACCCGGAGGCTCAGCGCAAGGACTTCAAACGGAGGGATAGCAGTTATACCCCGAAGGATAACCGGGGAGTCCGAATACGAGCTCAAGACCTCCAACGGAGCAATAGAAGTACAGCTTGCAGACGCTGACAGGGTAGGCTATCATATAGACGCCAAAACAAGCCGGGGGTGCATTGTGCTTGATCTTCCGGGCTTAGCCTATCTGGCAAGGGATGAAGGGACTGCACGGAGAGAATTGATTACTGAGACATCAGGGTTTTCTGAGAGCACTGACAGGTTGACAATTAAGGCGCGGACATCCAACGGCCAGGTGCGTATTGTGCATAGTTAATATGTCCCGAAATGTCTCGAAGTTTCAAGTACATTAAATGGGAGGGAAATTCTGATGTCAGAAGAGAAGAAGAAAGTCCTCGAGCTTGTTCAGGGCGGGAAGGTCTCAGTGGATGAAGGACTGGAGCTGTTGCAGGCTTTAGACAGTTCAAGCCACGAAGGCGCATCAGGTCCTGCGCGCGTTGGTGGCAGCCATGGAAGAATGCTTCGGATACGCGTCTTCGATGCCGGAGACGATACGCGGGTCAACGTTAATATACCTCTTGCCCTAGCCAAAGTCGCAATGAAATTCATTCCAAAAGATGTGTCCAAGCAGCTTGAGAATGAGAATATTGACCTTGACGAGCTTTTGTCCAGTATTACTGAAGTGAATTCAGGGAAAATCGTCGACGTAGACAGTGAGGACACAAAAGTAGAAATATATGTTGAGTAGGGACGTGGTAGCATTGCTGACCGGGCTGACACTTATGGGTGATTCGGTGACTCCGGCCGGGCCCAGGAGACGGACGAGACGGGCGCCCGGAGTCCCTTCGTTTTTCCTCTTGTTCACGTTGAAGTTGCCTGATATGCGATTTCGCGTTCCTATTTTGGTCCCGCTATTCGTGTTGGAAGACCTTTTGGAGTCAGCTGCCATTATCATTAGTGTCTTTGGCTTTTTGTTTCCTTCAGCAAGACGGAAAATACGACTGGACACAGAGCAATTCAAAAGCTCGTTCCGCTTTAGTGAAGAGTTGGATATGATAACAGCGTTGGATCTAGGATCTGAACTGGTGAAGGAATTGCGGTCCTACGGAAGATTTACGTTATTGGAGGTATCAGAAGGGTCTCAAGGTATGAACCTTACTCTGCGTTTCATTTAGGTTGACCGGTGGTAGGGATTAACGAGGCGCCCCGCCTGCTAAGGGTGTCCTCGTTAATGTGTGTTGTAATGAGCTTCTTTATGTACGAGTAGACATGTTGACGGAGAGGGTGATAGTATTGAGAAGGCGCGCATTTGTCATCAGATGGTTAGCAAATGCTATTGTTCTTTTCATCATTCCTTACCTTATGGGTCCGGCAGTCCAAATAACCGGGGTTGCCCCTGCACTTTTGGCTGCCTTCATACTGGGAATTGTGAACGCGCTTATACGGCCTATTCTGATTGTCTTGTCTCTTCCTATACAATTACTTACGTTAGGCTTGTTTACGTTCATGATTAACGGCTTCATGTTGTGGATAGTATCCAGGGTCGTGCAGGGTTTTTACATATCGGGGTTTTGGCCGGCTGTGCTGGCGTCAATACTCCTCTCAATAGGAAGTAGTATCATAAGTTGGGTGGTGGGAGATCAGTGACAGTTTCAGGATCCGAAAAAGCAAGGTTGGTAGCTATCGACATAGACTACACGTTAATTGGCAGCGATCTTAAGATAAGCGACAGAACAAAGCAAGCTATACATGCTGCCACAGATGCCGGAAGCACGGTGACATTGGCGACCGGACGAATGTTCCGGGCGGCAGTGCCTTTCGCTGAAGAATTAGGTCTTGATGCTCCGCTCATAACTTACGACGGCGCTTTGGTGAAAACCGCCAAGACCGAGGAGTTGTACTGGCATAAGCCAATACCCATTGAAGACGCAAGAGAGATCTTAGCTCATCTGCAGAGTCTTGGTTTTCATATTAATGTTTACATAGACGATGAAGTCTATGTTGAACGCCTGAATGAAGAATCCCGCAGTTATACGGCCCATGTTAACGTGGCTGCCAGAGCTGTAGGGGACTTGCTGGAGTTTCTCAACGAACCTCCGACGAAAATCTTAATGATGACGGAGCCGGACGTCATTGATAATCTTCTGCCTGAGTTGGAACGAAAGTTCAGAGACATATCTCATGTGGTACGGTCTTTACCTCAATATGTCGAGTTTACTGCTAAAGATGTCACTAAAGGAGCAGCGCTCGCTGAGTTAGCAAAACGCATGGGCATTCCACAGGCTCAGGTTATGGCTATAGGTGACAGCGAAAATGATGTAACTATGCTGTCGTATGCCGGGATTGGCGTGGCTGTATGCAATGCAGTTGACAGGGCAAAAGAGGCAGCGGACTACGTTACCGAGGGAATAAACGGAGACGGGGTTCGAGAAGCGATATATAGGTTTGTTTTGAGCAGTTAAGTCCACTACTGCCGGATTTGCAGGACTCTCCTGATATTTTATGTGTGTTAGGGGTTGGATGAGTTATGTCAAATGAAGATACAGAATGCAAGGGGCAGCGAGTAGTCGATCTTGAAATAGGACAGGCGGTAAGAAGCATCTTCATGGCCAAATCCAAGCAGCTTTCAGGTTTTGTGTCAAAGCCCGGTTGCTACTTGTCGTTTATGCTTTTTGACAGAACAGGTGAGATAAAAGCTATTGTGTGGGACGATAGTGAGGAGGTATATAATTCATTTGAAAACGGGGATGTAGTGTATGTGGAAGGACATGTCACAGAGTATAGAGGCCTTCCTCAAATCACAGTCGAGACCGTACATAAATGCAGGCGAGATGACTACGATTTATCTCTCTTTCTTCCCCGCACCAGGCAGGATGTGGACAGATTACTCCAGCGATTGACGGGAAAGACGAAAGCCTTCACAAACGCTTATCTTAAAGAGCTGATTCTAGGATTCCTCGAAGACCCGAAATTCGCTGCAGCATATGTCCAAGCCCCCGCTGCAAAATCCATTCACCATGCTGTTATCGGAGGACTAATAGAGCATACCGCGAATGTGGTAGCTCTATGTGAGACTGTGCCCCGGCTTTACCCGTTAATTGACAATGAACTGTTGATCGCAGGGGCGATACTCCATGATATCGGCAAGGTGGTAGAGTATACCTATGACGGGCCTTTTGACTTGAGTGATGAAGGCAAACTCATCGGCCATGTTGTTATTGGAGAACGCATGGTTGCTCAAGCTATAGAACAAATCCCCGGCTTCCCGCAAACCCTGGCTCTTAAGCTGCGTCACATGATTTTAAGCCACCACGGGAAGCTCGAGTGGGGTTCCCCGAAGCGTCCGAAGACTCTGGAAGCAGTGGCCCTCCACTTGGCGGACTACTTGGACGCGTCTATTGCCCAATTTGCTGAAATCGTAGAAGTCAGCGCAGATGTTGAAGGTAACTGGAGCTCTTACAACAAGAGACTGGAGCGCCAGATTTACCTCGAATAGGATTAACAGGGAGATTGTCACGGATTAGCACGGGTTAGGGCAAGTGGACGGGAAATGCTCCATGCCAAGGACACTCATCAACCGGTTGAGTGCCACTCTTAAACAGCTCCCAACGAGTGCCGGGGCAGGCAGGTGAAGCCAGATACCCTGTCTCATGGCATATTTCCACCCGAACTATTCCACGAGGTGTTTGAAAGGATAACGCCGGCATGTCCCGAAGCGCGTTTTCAATGAAATCTGCAAATATCGGTCCTGCGGCAGTCCCTCCTGATTTTCCTAAAGGGATGCCCGGGTCGTCGTTGCCGATGTACACTCCACATACCAGATCCGGAGTGTATCCAATAAACCACGCGTCCGTGTAGTTCTGTGTGGATCCTGTTTTCGCAGCCACCGGCCGTGTAATCCGGGACGAGACGGCGCCTGCAGTACCCCATTGGCTGACGACTTGCCTTAGCATGTCCGTGATAATAAAGGCTGTTCGAGGGTCAAGAACTTGCCTGGCCACGACTCGGGCACGATACAGTTCCCGTCCCCACCTGTCTTCGATGGAGGTTATGAATATCGGTTGAACCCGCTTTCCTCCATTTGCGAAAGGCGCAAAAGCCAATGCCATCTCAAACGGAGTGACTTCTGAGGTTCCAAGGACAAGTGATAAATTAGGTCCCAGCGGGCTTGCTATGCCAAGTTGTTTTGCCAATTCTATTCCCTTTTCAGGACCAAGGATATTCGCAAGGGACACTGATATTACATTGCACGAAACCACTAAAGCTTCTCTCAGAGTCAGCCACCTGAAATGATACTGAAATTCGCCGTAATCAGTGGGAGTGTAAGGCAGTCTCTGCCTGTAGAATGTTATAGGCTCACAAGGTAGCACAGATGCGGCAGTAAACCCGTTATCTAAGGCTGCCGCATAGAAGAAGGGCTTGAATGAAGACCCGGGTTGCCTGAGGGCTTGCATTGCGCGGTTAAACTGGGTTTCAGCATAGCTTCTTCCGCCTATGAGGGCTTTGACATGCCCGTTCCTTGGGTCCAGCGCCACGAGCGCGCCTTGGGGTTGAATCGGTCGTCTCGCTTCAGCATCAGAACCTTCTGTACCCGAAGAGGGCGTAAGAGCGTCAAGCCCCTTTGCGAAAGCTTGTTCAGCAGCCCTTTGAAAGTCCATGTCCAATGATGTGTGAATCTTCAGGTTCCCTGAATAAAGCAACATACCTTCGTCTCCCAGAAGCTTTAGGGCTTCGTCAGTGACATAATCCATGAAATACGGGGCAGCTCTGATTTCGCGTCTCCCGATTCCAACAACGTGAACTGCTTCTTCTGCGGCTCGATCAGCTTCATCTTGGGAAACATAGTTTATCGCTACCATCCGATCAAGGACGGTCTTTCTTCGTCTGATGGCAGCATCCACATCTCTGTAAGGCGAGTAGTAGAACGGCGCCCTTGTGACGCCTGCCAACATAGAGGCTTCTGCAAGGGAAAGATTGGATGCTTGCTTTCCAAAGTAGAGTCTTGCGCCTGCTTCAACACCGTACGCCCCATGCCCCAGATACACCAGGTTCAAGTAGCGCTCCAGGATTTCGTCTTTGGAAAACCTGACTTCCAGGTATAGGGCGAGGATTGCTTCAGCAAGCTTCCTCCCGATAGTCCGTTTTGTAGTCAGGTACATGTTTTTCGCCAATTGCTGAGTAATTGTGCTGCCTCCTTCAACGATCCGCCCTGCGCGGGCATTACGTATGAAAGCCCTTGCTATCCCAATAGGATCGAGCCCCGGATGCTGATAAAAGCGGGAGTCTTCCACTGCGATAAACGCATGCGGAAGGTCACGAGCCATGTCAGAGAGGGACACTTCGATTCTACCGGGGGCTGCAGCTCTTTCTATGACGTTGCCGTGAACATCATAGAAAGTGCTTCCCCCTCTTATGGCAGGGATAGGACCTATGGAGACAATAAGCGAAATCACAAGGACGATGAAGACAAAGAAGACCACTATCCAACGCCACCACAAGGCAGCGCCAAGCTTTTCTTTGTACTTGTGCAGTCCTTCCCAGTTCCCCTTCAGCGCGTATACCACCTTCCGCCATGTGTGGCAGGCGTCGGGATTTCCAAGTTGGAATGCGCTTGTGCCCGGCACACACGCTTATACGATTGTAGTATGTCCTAATGAGGCCTTTGGGGAGGATAATATGAAGACGTAGCGAATATGAGTTAGGTTAAGAGTTAGATGGCAGTCAGAGGAGGAGACAACAACGTGGTAAATATTGAACTCGTAAAGGATCTCTGCCAGAAGACAGAATCGAAAATCGTCATGGTAGTTGTAGATGGCATAGGAGGGCTGCCTTATCCCGGCATCGGGCGCAGCGCTCTGGAAGAGGCAAATACCCCAAACCTGGATAGCCTGGCAGCTATCTCCAGCTGCGGTTTGACAGAGCCGGTGGCTCTCGGCATTACACCTGGAAGCGGGCCTTCGCATCTGGCTTTGTTTGGATATGACCCACTGAAGTACGAGATAGGCAGAGGGGTTCTTGAGGCTCTTGGGGTGGGGATAACGTTGGGGCCTTCTGATGTCGCAGCCAGGGGGAATTTCTGTACAGTGGATGAATCCGGCATCATTACCGACAGACGAGCAGGTAGGATTCCTACTGAAGAGAATCAGCGGCTTATTGAATCCCTTCGTTCAATCTCCGTGGAAGGCATTGAAATCATTCTTGAACCCGGGTCCTTCCACCGTTTTGTTGTGGTATTCCGAGGGCAGGGACTATCCGGCGACATAGAGGACACAGATCCTCAGCATGTCGGCGAAAGGCCGAAGGACGCACTCTCGCGTAGTCCTGAAGCGGCTTACACTGCAGGTCTTGTAAACCGGTGGATTGCAGAAGTTAAGAAAGCACTCAAGAATGAGCGTCCCGCGAATATGATATTGTTGCGTGGTTTTGCCGGGCTTCCCGAAATACCCACCATGTCCCAGGCATTTAAATTGACCCCTGCCGCCATAGCCGGTTATCCTATGTACCGTGGCTTAGCCAGGCTTGTAGGTATGGAAATTCTGGAAACCGGAGTCAGTATCAAAGATGAAGTGGAAACACTCACGACCCACTTTGATGACTATGATTTCTTCTATGTCCATGTGAAAGACACCGACAGTTCCGGCGAAGACGGCAATTTCACGGGTAAGGTCCAAGTGATCGAGGAGTTTGACAGCCTCGTTCCCTCAATCCTTGACCTTGAGCCTGATGTGCTCATAGTGACCGGGGATCATTCCACTCCGGCTAAGATGAAAGGACATAGTTGGCACCCGGTGCCATTCCTCATTCATTCTCAATGGGTGCGGACTGAAGAGGTCGAAGGATTCGGCGAGTCAATGTGCGCCAAGGGTAATCTCGGTGTGTTCCCGGCGCTGGGCGCCTTGCCTCTGGCTCTTGCCAATGCATTGAAGCTGGGCAAATTTGGGGCTTAGAAGCTTGCCTCAAAGATGGCGTTTGTCTCCGTAATAATGATTTATCAGCCTTGCATCGGATCCCATTAATGTATAGTATATATTTGTGATAGAGGCTGCGTTCGGATGGATCCAAGGGGGAGGTATATGCTGTTTAATTTCAGCATGGAGAGGCTTACCGAGAGCCTGGCAAAAGTAAATGCGTTGAATGCAATTCGCTCCGGAGTCGATATTCTCATTGTTGCCTATGTTATCTATAAGCTCTTGGTTATTATCAGGGGAACAAGAGCCGTGTCGCTTCTCAAAGGCATTGCTGTCATTTTTATCGTTACCATGCTCAGTGATTTGCTTGAACTACGCACAGTGAATTGGCTTTTGCAAAAGACAATTACCATGCTTTTTGTCGCTCTGCCCATTGTGTTTTTGCCTGAACTCAGAAGAGCTTTGGAGCAAATCGGCCGCGGCGGTATATTTACGGGCCCGTTAGGACTTCTGGAGAAAGAGGACACAATGATACTGATTTCTGACATTACCAAGGCAGCGACAGTCATGGCCAGAGACAAAATAGGCGCCCTTATTGTGGTTGAACGGGACACCGGTATCGCAGAGCTAATGGAGACAGGCACTAAGATTGACGCTGTGGTTTCAGCAGAGCTCCTTATCAACATATTCATTCCCAACTCGCCATTGCATGACGGCGCCGCGATAATTCGAGGCAGCAGAATAATGGCTGCAGGCTGCTATTTGCCTCTGTCGGAGAATCCTAATATAAGCAAGAGACTTGGTACCAGGCATCGTGCTGCCCTAGGCTTGTCAGAGCAGTCTGATGCCGTGTCTATAGTTGTTTCCGAAGAAACCGGGGTTATTTCAATAGCATACAGCGGGAAGCTAATGCGTTATCTTGATGAAAGCGCGTTGCAAGAGAGACTCATAGAGTTGCTTCACGGAAGCAAACTTCGTCAAGGGATTCCTGCCTGGCTAAGGGGGCATGTGATGTGAAGCTGCAAGTGCCTCGGGAAACCTACCTTAGAATAGCAGCTGTCCTCTTGGCAATCGTCATATGGTTTGTGGCAGGCGCAGACATGAATAAGACCAAGGCTGATATTGCGGAGCGGTTTATTACCACAGGTCTGGAGGTGGAGGGTGCACCTCCTGAATGCATTGTCGAGACCAGGCCAAGGGACGTGGAGGTTCGAGTGCGGGGGCCGAAGTATCTTGTAGAACCGTTAGATGGCGGAAGAGTGAAGGCATTGGTATCTGTAGCCGGTCGCGGTGAAGGTGAATACGCTGCAAGGGTTCACGCATCAGCCCCCGAGGGCGTCCAGGTAATTGAGGTTATTCCGGCTTCAGTAGGTGTGAAGATGGACGCTATTGTCAGCGAAGAGTTTCCGGTTCGGGCAGGGATAATAGGATATCCGGGGGAGATGTGCGTTCCTCTGGAGCCGGAGTTATCGCCTAGGTTCGTCACGATTATCGGCCCTAAGAGCCAGGTGGAATCTGTAGCGGAAGTCGTGGCTCAAATTGATGTGTCAGGTATCACCTCTGCCATCTCCAGGAACGTGAAGGCGAATCCGATAGATGCAGGAGGCAATCTTGTAGCGGACTTGAATACTCAGCCGCAAACCGTTCGCGTATTTGTGCCTGTTGGCAAGATACCTACCGCCCCGCCGGATGACGAAGAGACGGATGAGGCGCCAGAGGAGCAAGATGAAGATGCTAACGGATTGGGGCCTTTGCTTGAGTAGCCCCGCGGTTTGCTGAGGCGGTCATAGATTGTCATATTGATCAGGAGGAACCGGATATGGCGAGATTGTTTGGGACTGACGGGGTACGAGAGATTGCCAACACACGCCTCTCGCCGGAGCTGGCGTTTGTTTTGGGTAGAGTCGGAACCGGAATTATCGCAAGGAGACTGGGGACGAGACCTACGGTTATTGTGGGACGCGATACGAGACTCTCCGGGGATATGCTGGAGGCTGCGGTGGTTGCAGGGATAGCGTCAGTTGGGGGATATGCAGTGAATACCGGTATAATCCCCACTCCCGGAGTGGCGTTCCTGGTGAGGGATCTTCAAGCTGATGCAGGCATCATCATTTCAGCTTCTCATAATCCCATGGAGTATAATGGAATTAAGTTCATATCAGGTGACGGATTTAAGCTGTCAGATAAAGAAGAGCTGGAAATAGAGAAACATGTGATCTCTCATGAAAAAGGCAGGTTGTGTTTTGATACTTCTGATGTCTTCCCCAGGCCGTCAGGGAATGACGTAGGAAGGGTGTTTCAGCTTGAAGACGCCGGAGAGAGATATATACGGCATGCCAAAAGCACTGTCAGTGTTACTATGGAGGGTTTGAAAGTAGTCGTGGATTGCGCAAACGGCGCTGCGTCATCATATACGCCACGACTACTTCAAGATCTCGGCGCTGATGTCATAGCGATAAACGACAAGCCTGACGGAACTAATATTAATGTTAATTGTGGATCAACCTATCCCGGGATTGTATCGGAAGTTGTAGTTGAAACAGGGGCTGATGTCGGGCTTGCGCATGACGGTGACGCTGACAGGTTGATTGCTGTTGATGAGAGGGGCTGTGTGGTTGACGGCGATCACATCATGGCTATTTGCGGTTTGGATCTTCTGCGAAAGGGAATGCTGCCGCATAATACCATAGTTGCCACCGTATACAGCAATTTGGGGTTATCCAGGACCTTCGCGCGTGAAGGCGGTAAGGTTGTAATTACGCAAAACGGTGACAGATATGTCCTGGAACAAATGAGAAAACTAGGTGTTATTCTAGGCGGAGAACAATCAGGGCACATAATCTTCCTGGACCGCAATACCACAGGGGATGGGATTATTACTGCACTTGCCCTTCTATCAGTTCTTCGTACAACAGGCGGGAGATTATCGGAGTTGGCTTCATGGATGGAAGTATACCCGCAAGTTCTTATGAATGTCAGAGTCAGCAACAAACAAAAATTGTCTTCCAATTCTGCAATAGACCGGGCTATTGAGCGCGCTGAGGCATTGATAAGCAAAGAGGGACGAATATTTGTGCGTCCTTCGGGAACAGAGCCCTTGGTTCGCATCTTGGGCGAGGGTCCGGAGGAGTCTGTGGTAAGAACTGCTGTATCTGAGGTAGCAAGAGTAATACAGGAAGAGTTAGGTTAGGTGTTATTGACTTGATGGCTCCTATGTCGCATGTAATCGGTATCGGAGTAGACATTATCGAAATTAGCAGAATTCGCGAATTGATGGAGCGTAAAGGCGACAGGCTCCACGGGCGTGTGTTCACTGATATTGAGATGGATGCTTTTAAGGGAGGACACTATGAGAAACTAGCCGGCAGGTTTGCGGCTAAGGAGGCTGTATCTAAAGCGCTGGGCCGGGGAATGTCCGGAATCGGATGGAATGAAATCGAGATCGGGAACGAACCTTCCGGAAAGCCTTATGTGCGCTTATTAGGCCGGGCCGAAGAACTTGCCAAGGCGCGGGGCGCGAAAGATATTCTTATCAGCATATCCCACACGGACACTCTTGCCATGGCTTTTGCCGTTGCAGTCGGAGGTGGAAATCTTGAAGGTCGTAACCGCTGAAGAGATGCGCGAAATAGACAGACGCGCTATTGAAGTAATAGGTATTCCCGGTGTCGTCCTGATGGAGAATGCAGGGCGAGCTGTGGCTGATACTGTAAAGACGATTCTCCGGGATGTGACAAACCCGCGTGTATGCATATTTGCCGGCAGGGGTAACAATGGAGGGGATGGATTCGTAGTCGCCAGGCACCTGGCAAACTCCGGAGTGAGAGTAAAAACCTTCCTCCTGGGAGATATCAGCCAAGTTCAAGGTGATGCCAGAATTAACTTGGATATTCTTCGAGGCATGGGCATGACAGTGGATGAGCTATATGCAGATGGGCTTCCCACTGCCAGGGTAGCAATGTCCATGTCGGATTTGGTAATAGACGCCATATTCGGGACGGGGTTTAAGGGAGAAAC
>CZCA01001075.1_pt1 | contig 22211 bp, 18 predicted proteins | sample 591981 | NCBI WGS metagenome assembly CZCA01 (sample SAMEA3556810, study PRJEB10932) | anaerobic digester metagenome
CAGGCCAGTGCGTCCGCAATCCGGAGCGTAGACGATCCGCTGACGGCGTCCGCCACACCGCACGCATTGGTCATTGCACCGACGGATGGCGCCATCGTCGCCGCGGGCAACACCATCAGTGTGACGGTGGCGGCGGAGGCTGCGGCGCGACTCAAAGAGGTGGTCATTCGGGTGGACGGCGTCGCAGCGCAGACAATAGGCTTTGCCGAAAGCGACGCCGTGACACAGGCGCAACGCACGGTGGGCGTCTTGATCGCCAACGAAGGGCTGCATACAGTGGAAGTGCAGGCGACGGATTGGGCAGGAGCGATACAGACCACGATCTTCCCAGTCACCTTCACACTGGACACCACCCCGCCGACCGTCACCATCGATGCCAGTGCATTGACAGTAGCGGACACCTGGCAGCCACAGAGTGGCATGTTGCGCTTCAACGGTGCCGCCAGCGACAATGTGGGGCTGGCCGCCGTGCAGGTGCGGGTGGATGACGGCGCGTTCACCGATGCGACGTTTGGCAATGGGACGTGGCAGACAGCGCTGTACGTGCCTGACCCCGAAGGTCGCACGCTTGCCGTCACCGTGCGCGCCATCGACCGCGCCGGGCGGATCGCGGAAATTTCACAAACTATCGAGACGGCGCTTTCGGCGGAAGATGCGCCGGACACTGCCATCACTGGCGGGCCGGCGACGCCCAGCAGCGCCACCACCGCCGCCTTCACCTTCGTGGGGAGCGCTGGCGCCGCTGTGTTCGAATGCCAGCTTGACGACGGCCTCTACCAACCTTGCGCCAGCCCGCAGCAATACGCTGACCTGAGCAAAGGCGATCACCTCTTCCGCGTGCGCGCCGTTGACGGTCGCGGCTTTGTCGATCTGTCGCCAGCAACCTTCGCCTGGACGGTTGTCGCCAGCCCGCTCGACGTCACCCTCACCGAAGCACCGGCGAATCCGACGACCGATCGCAGCGCCACCTTCGTCTTCAGCGGCAGTAGCGAAGCCACTGCGTTTGAGTGTGCGCTCGATGACGGCGCCTATCAGCTCTGCACCAGCCCGCAGAGTTACAGTGGGCTACGCGACGGGGAGCACATTTTCCAGGTGCGCGCCCGCAACGCCGCCAATGCAACGGGCGCAGCGGTGCGTCATGTGTGGCAAGTTGTCAATGCGGCGCCACTCGCCAACGCGCAGAGTGTAACGGTCGCCATGAACCAGGCGACCGCCATCACGCTCACAGCGACTGACAACGAACCGGTGAGCTTCGCCGTCGTCCAGCCACCCGCGCACGGCGTGCTCGTTGGCCTTGCGCCCGACCTGATCTATACCCCCGACACAAATTACGTGGGCGCCGATAGTTTCACCTTCCGCGCCATTGACGGGCAGGGGGCGGAAGGCGTTGGCGTGGTGACGATTACCGTCGGTGGTCAGCCCGGAGAGAGCACATCCTTGTCGATCTACATGCCGATCATCCATCGGTAAGTCCGGTTGGCGTGGGAATAACGTGTGAGGTGATAGACGGCGGTTGGGGAAGATACCGCCAGCCTTCCCGGAAGCTCAGAGCTTCCGGGAAGGTCATTCTTCAACTGCCCACCAGTGACAGCCCACCAGTGACAGCGCCAGCCTCAGCGAGGACGCGCCGCCAGCGTCAACGGCACATCGAGCAGATCGCCGTTGCGCAGCACGGTCAGCGTGATCGTCATGCCGGGGCTGGTGTTGCGCGCCAGGTAGATCAGGATGTCATCAAAGGTGGTGACTGGTTGCCCATCGACGGCGATCACAAAGTCGCCGCCTTTGGCATCCGGGCAGAGCGCAGCGTAAGCGGTTTGCAGCGGGCGCGTGCTGCCGCGCAGCCCGGCGCGCGCCGCCGGCGTGCCGGGCAGGACGCGCTCGACAATGAAGCCACGCTGTTGTTTATCGATGCCCTGTTCCTCGCTGCAAATCGGGCTAAAGGTGACGCCGCTGATGCCCATGTAGCTATGCTCGTACTTGCCGTTCTCGATCAAACTGGGCACCACGCGCGCCACGATGGCGATCGGGATGGCAAAACCGACGCCGCTGTTAGCGCGCACCTCGGAACGAATCTGCGCATTGACGCCGATCACCTCGCCGCGTTCATTGAAGAGTGGCCCGCCGGAGTTGCCAGGATTGATGGCGGCGTCGGTCTGAATCGAGTCGGGGATGCTGAAACTACCGCGCGACGGGATGGTGCGTCCGATGGCGCTGACGATGCCGCTGGTGAGCGTGCCCTGTAAGCCGAAGGGATTGCCGATGGCGGCGACGCGCATGCCGACATAAACATCCTCCATTGCGCCGATCTTCACCGGCGCCAGATCAAAACCGTCCGGATCGATCTTGAGCACGGCCAGGTCGCTATCTTCGTCGCGCCCAACAACTTCAGCCAGCGCGGTGGCGCCATCGTAAAAGGTCACCTGGAAGCGCTGCCCACCCTCAACGACATGAAAATTGGTGACGATGTGCCCCTCGGCATCCCACACAAAACCGGAGCCATTGACCAGGGGCAGCAACTCGCCATTGTTGTTATCGGGCAGCGGAACGGGCAACGTCGATTCACTGTCGATGGGTGGGTGATCCATCCACACGGTGATATTGACCACGGCGCGATTATTCTGTTCGTACACGTTGCGCAGCACAGCGCTTTCGTAGTCAACACCATCGGGCGGCGCCTGGACAATGATCTGTGGGCGCGGCGTTGGCGGCGTGGTGACGGCGCGCACGAACTGTGGATTGGCCGTTGCGGGGCGCGCTGTCGCAGGTTGTAGCAAACTCACAAACCCAAACGTTGCGACGGCGCACAGCGCGACAAACACCACCAGCGCGGCGGCAATCAGAAACACAGGCGCTTTGGTGCGACGGGGAGGTGGAGTCAGATCATACATGTGGTTTCACCATTTGTGAATCGGGTTGTGAATCGGGTTGTGAATCGGACTAGCGATCGGAAGTTGCAGAGCTTCTGGCAAGCTGCAATAGGCTGCGATCAAATATAATGCCACAATCCAGCCATCAATGGGATGCTGCCCCTCAATGCACCGATTCTACGCCGCATTGAGAGCGACAACGGTGACACGGATCACATTGACATTCGCTGTGGGCGGCGTTTGCAGCGTGTCGTGGTACAATGCCCCCATGCAACATCATCCGCCGCCAACGCGTGACCCAGCATGAACCGTCGCCAACTTGCGCTTGTCATTATTCTAAACGCCCTGATCAGCCTGACGATCGCGGTTGCCGTCGTCTGGGTGGTGGAGCAGCGCCGTCCCGACCCGGAGGCGTTGGCCGCGCTTGCCACACCGATTACCGCTCCCGTGATGGCGGCAACCTTCACACCAACGTCGGTGGCTACGACGCCTGTCCCCGCCGAAGCAACGTCTGTCGCCACACCAGCGCCGAACACGGAAGAAGTCTACGTTGTGCAGGCGGGAGACAGCTTGCTGGCGATTGCCGGACGCTACGGGGTAAGCATGCAGGCGATCATGGACGCCAACAATCTAACCAACCCGGATTTTGTCTTTTCAGGGCAACGCCTGGTCATCCCACGCGCCGATGCAGCGCCGTCAGCGGCCCCATCGCCTACGGCAGCGCCGCCAGCTATTGCTGGACAAGGGCTGCGCATCGCCTCCTTCACGAGCAATGGCGCGCTGCCCAACGAGGCAGTGCAGCTTGCCAACGACAGCGACCTGGTGATCAACCTGCAAGGCTGGCGACTGGAAAAAGCAGGTGGACCCGCTTACACATTTGGCGGCCTCTCACTCTTTCCAGGTAGTGGGTTGGTTCTCTACACCGGCGCCGGCGTGGACACCAGCGTGGCGCTCTATTGGAATCAGACGTCACCGCTCTGGGAACGCGGCAGTGTGGCGCGCCTGATCAATCCGCAAGGACAGGAAGTTTCGCAGTTGACTGCGCCCTAGGTCACAGAGCCGGGACGCTCTAGAGCGCCCCGGCAGCTAACCAGCCGACCTGGCGGTCAATCCAAGTAATTTCACAGACCAGGGAGTTCGAACGATGAGCGACGACAAGTCGAACCGCAGCGGGGCGCGACGCAGCCGGCGTCGCTTCTTCCGCCCTAAAAAAGAGACGCCAGGGCAGGCGCCAGCACCCGAACCGACGCGCCCGCCCGAAAACAAACAAGCAGCAGCGCGCCAGCGCAAAGCGCGACGGAAGGCGCATTCACGTCAGCGCGCCCAAGAGGAAGTGCGCGCACAGAACAACGAAGCCGATGTCGCCTATGTTGCGCCCAAAACGGTGTTTATCTACACCCACAGCGCGCACCCGGAAATGCGCGATAGCTACGAATTTCGACCTGAACATTTTTCTAACGTGGGCCGACGTCTTGAAGACTATCAGATCGACATCTCGGCATTGTTTGCCGCCGACAAATTGGGCGCCGACAATCTGCCGGTGGTGAAAAGCCTGCCCAAGCCGGATTTCAATTGGACTGATTGGGAAGAAGAAGAGGAATAAGTGCTGCCATGCAAGCGCCGATTGTAACGATTCGCTCCTTACACGAACATATCGATCAAGAAGTGACCATTCAGGGTTGGTGCTATGCCAAAACCGGCAAAGGGAAGCTCGTCTTTCTGCAGGTGCGCGACGGCACTGGCCTTTGCCAGGCGGTTGTCTTTCGCGGGAACGTCAGCGATGAGGATTTCGACATCGCCAAAGCGGTGACGCAGGAAAGCAGCCTGATCGTGCGCGGCCTCGTCAAGGCCGACCCGCGTGCGCCTGGCATCCCTGGCGGCTATGAACTGGATGTGCGCGGCATCGAGGCGCTCGGCATTTCCGATCCCTACCCGATTCAGCCGAAAGAACACGGCGTCGAGTTCCTGATGCAGAACCGCCACCTGTGGCTGCGCTCCTCGCGGCAGTGGGCAGCGATGCGCGTGCGCGCCACGATCATTCGCGCCATTCGCGAGTGGCTAGACAGCCACGGCTTCCTCAACGTGGATACGCCGATCATCACACCGGCCGCCGCCGAGGGCACAACCACGCTCTTCGAGATCGACTATCACGGCGAGCCGGCGTATCTGGCGCAGACCGGACAGCTCTACAACGAAGCCAACATTTTCGCATTTGGCAAGGTCTATTGCTTTGGCCCCACCTTCCGCGCCGAGAAGAGCAAGACGCGACGCCATCTCCAGGAATTCTGGATGGTGGAGCCAGAGATCGCCTTCTGCGACCTCGACCAGCTGATGGAGATCGAGGAACAATTCGTGAGCGCCATCGTCCAGCGCTGTCTGACGGAATGCGCCCCCGAACTGAAGGTGCTGGAGCGTGACACTACTGCGCTGCAACGCGTTAGCCCGCCCTTCCCGCGCATCCACTACGACGACGCCGTGGAGATGATCAATGCCGCCGCCGCCAGGGGTGAGCTGGTGCCTGGCTATCCCGACCCGGTTCCCGCCATCGAGTGGGGCGATGACTTTGGCAGCCCACACGAGACCTACATCGCCGCCCAGTTCGAGAAGCCGGTCTTCGTCCACCACTACCCGACACAGGTCAAAGCCTTCTACATGGAACCAGAAGCCGGCCGCCCGGAGGTGTGCCGCAGCGTCGATCTATTGGCGCCCGAAGGCTACGGCGAGATCACCGGCGGCAGTGAACGCATGAGCGACGCCTCCAAACTGCTGGCCGCCATCGAGCGCCATCATCTGCCCCTGGAGCCTTATCAGTGGTATGTCGATCTGCGCCGCTATGGTTCGGTCGTGCACAGCGGCTTTGGCCTGGGTGTGGAGCGCACCGTCGCCTGGATTTGTGGGCTGGAGCATGTGCGCGAGACGATCGCCTTCCCGCGCATGTTGACGACCATGCGCCCATGAAAGCGAGATGGACGCACGGTGAATCGGCGACTGTGAAGTGTGCAGGCATGTGCAACGCTGACCATGCCTGCACCACCACTCAGGCTTCACCAAGCGCGCGTCACAAGCTCCTATGATTTTCCTTACCACGCTCACCTTTGCCTTTCTGCTGACACTGCTGTTGACGCCACTCGCTGGCAGGCTTGGTCGTCGATGGGGACTGGTCGATGCACCGGGTGGACGGCGCCGACACAAAGGCATTGTCCCGCGCACGGGTGGGTTGGCGCTCTTTGGCGGCTTTTTTGTCACCGTCTTATTGATTACGCTACTGCCCGAATGGGCGCCAGGAATCGCAGGCTGGTTCCCGGTGCGCAACGACCCCAATGAGGAGCGCCGCTTGATCGCGCTGCTCATCGGCTCAGTCTACTGCGTCGGCTTTGGCTTGTTGGACGACCGTTTCAGCTTCAAATCTGGCCCGCAATATCTGATCCAGTTCGGGGCGGCCATCATCGGTTTCGCCGGCCTGATCTTCATCAAACACGTCAACAATCCGTTCGGTGCGGGCTTCTTGTTCGGGCCAGACGGTTTTCCCTGGTGGCTGGTCTTTGTGCTCACCGTCTTCTGGTTCATGGGGATGATGAACACGATCAACTTTCTTGACGGCGCTAGTGGGCTGGTGGCGGGCGTGACGGCCGTGCTATCGGCAGTGCTGGCATTGCACATGACCTTCAAGGCCGAACCACCGCAGCTCAGTGTAGCGCTCTTGCCCAGCGCGTTGCTCGGTGTGACGCTCGGTTTTCTCCCCTTCAACTTTGGCCGACGCATCTTCATGGGCAGCAGCGGCAGCTATTTCCTCGGCTTCGTGGTCGCCGCGTTGGGGATTATCGGCGGAGCGCGATTGGCCACGGTGATGATGGTGATCGGACTGCCGGCGCTGGAGGTGGGCTGGCTGATGTTCACGCGCTGGCGGCGCGGCGTCTCGCCAGGTGAGGGCGGGCGCGATCACCTGCACTTTCGCCTGCTCGATATGGGCGTAAATGAGCGCACACTCGTGGTGGGCTACTGGCTCTTTTGCGCCGTCCTGGGCGCGTTCACGCTGCTCATTGACGACCGCCTCCTCAAGCTGGCGGCGCTCAGCATTGGCGTCGTCGTGGGGATTGGCGTGTTCATGTGGGCCAGCCGTCAACCGATCAAGCCCGCTGCCTAGTCCACGTGGAACAATGCTGCATGGAGCGTGACGAGGCGCGCCACGCTACGTAGCCCGTTCCCCACCAACGAATTCAAGTCTGGCATCCAAGCTATTCGCGCTCGAAGCCGATCTCGAACATGCTCTCCAGGTCGTGCCGCGAGAAGACCTTGAAGGCAATCAACGTCTCCGAATCAACGATGCCATCGACCTGTAACATCTCGCTGGTGACCAGATCGGCGAGGGCGTCATTGTTGCGCACGCGCAGGATAGCGACCAGGTCATAGACACCGGCCACCGAAAAGACCTCGGAGATACCGCTGATGCCGGCCAGGGTCTCGGCGACGCTGTTAATCTTGTTGCGTTCGCACTTGAGCAAGACGACTGCAGAAACCATGTTTCCCTCCCAAATCTGCATTTATGTAACTGCTGGGCGCTGACGAGAATAGCGCGCGTAGATGCCTTCGTCCACCGCCTGTCGCAGCCGCTGGGCGGCGTGGTAGAGATCGGCAAAGCTCGTGTATAGTGGTGCAATGCCCAGGCGGATATTGTCCGGCGCACGAAAGTCGGGCAATACGTTGAGATCACGGATGAGCGCCTGGTTGATGCGCCAGCCCTCGGCGTGCCCTAGTGAGATGTGTGAGCCGCGCTGCGCCGCTTGACGCGGCGTCTTGAGCATGTAGCCCACTGGCGCCAGCAGCGCTTCCCACAGCGCAACGAAGTACTCGGTCTGCTGCACCGACTTAGCGCGCAGCGCCGCCATGCCTGCCTCCGCCAGGAGATCGACGCCCGGCTCGATCAAGGCCAGCGAAACCACCGGCGGCGTCCCGGTCAGGAAATGGCGCATTCCTGGCTCAGCGACATACTCCAACCCAAAGGCAAAGGGATCGTGCTGCCCCATCCAGCCGCTGACCGGGTTGCGCAAAGGCGCTTGCAAGTCGCGTCGCACAAAGAGAAAGGCCGGGGCGCCCGGCCCGCCGTTGACATATTTGTAGGTGCAACCAATGGCCAGGTCAGCATTAGCAGCGTTCAACGTCACGGGGACGCTGCCGACGGAGTGGCTCAAGTCCCACAGGACAAGCGCGCCCACTGCGTGCGCCGCTGCTGTGATTGCTGTCATGTCGTAGACATAGCCACTCTTGAAAACGGTGTGAGACAGTACGACCAGCGCCACGTCGGCGTCCAGACGCGCCAACAGCGCATCGACCGGCCCATGCACGCCATCCGTTGACGGCGCAATCTCAAGCTGGTGACTGCCCCCCAACATCTCGATGGCGCCTTGCAACACATAGAGATCGGAGGGGAAGTTGAGGTCGTCGGTGAGGATGCGCGTGCGCCCGCGTTGCTGCCGGAGCGCCGCCACTGCCAGCTTGAAGAGATTGACCGAAGTCGAATCGGCGATCGCCACTTCGTCGGCGCGGGCGCCCAGCAACGTTGCCAGCTTGCCGCCGATGCGGGTGGGCAACTCGAACCACCCTTCGTTCCAGCTGCGGATCAGACGAAGTCCCCACTGTCGTTCAACCAGGTCACGCGCCAGCGCGACGCTGGCGAGCGGCAGCCGTCCTAACGAGTTGCCATCTAGGTAGATCAAGTCCGGCTCATCGCACACAAAGCGCTGACGAAAATGCTGCAGGGGGTCTGCAGCATCCAGCGCTTGCGCCTGTTCGAGGCTAAATGAATCCATCGGCGCCTACATCTCCTCAGCCCTTTGTTAGTCAGCCTTCATCGGTCCTTGCATGTATGCCATCGAGCCGGCGCGGTCTGTGCGCCAGTCCCATCCCCAGTGCCGCACGATCAGTACGACCACGCTAACGGCAATGGCGCCCAGTGCGATCCATTGGGCGGTGGGCAGCGTGCCCATCACCCAGGCGTCCGGGCGGAACATCTCGACCCAAAAACGACCAAGCGGGTAGGCAATAAAGTAGAGCCAGATGGCATCGCCTCTGCGGAAGCGTTCACCATACCGACGGAAGATGACAGTCAGCAGCGCAAAGGCCAGCAGATTCCACAACGCTTCATAGAAAAAGGTGGGATGGAAGCCATTGTTGGCGTACCAGTCCAGCGACTCCTGACTGAAGGGTTGTTGAGCGCCAGCGCCGCAGGGCTGCACGGTCAGTGGCCGATTGGCCGGGTCTTGACACGGGAAATTCGGGTTGATGTGAAAAGCCCAGGGCAGATCGGTGGGCGGCCCGTACAGCTCCTGGTTGACCCAGTTACCCAGCCGACCGATGGCCTGCGCCAACAGTACATTCGGGGCGATGAAGTCGAGCCACATCAGAATATCGAGCTTTTGCACGCGGGCGTAGACAACTATCGCCAGGATGCCGCCCACCAGGCCACCGTAGATGCCAAGCCCGCGAAAGCCGCCATTCCAGAAATTGAAAATCTGATCTGGATGCTGCATATAATAGTTGAAGCCGACGCCGTTGGCAGGTGTGCTAAAGACGTGGTAGAGTCGCGCACCGATGATGCCGATGACCAACGCCCACGCCAGCATATTCCACACGTGGTCGGGGTTGTAGCCGGCCCTGGCTGCCGTACGCCCCGCCAGCCACGCCGCCAGCACAGCGCCGCCAACGATGAAGACGCCATACCAATGTAGCGAGAAAGGCCCAATTTGGAAGATGACCGGATTCATACAATTGCTCTTTCTGTTCGACAGGTGGTGGCGACGTCAGGGGCGCCCCCGCCGGATCGGCAGCCGCCCATCCAAGTTGGCTAGTATAGTGTGCATCGATAGAAATGCCAAAGCAGGTCGCCAGTTGAGGCGCTACGCGGCCAGCATGTTCATCACGGCGATGCTGTTGAGTGGCTGCACGCGCACTGCACCGCCGGCTTCGTCTGACCTCTTGCCCACTGCTCTTGCGCCAACCGGCGCCGCGCCCCTCGCCGCAACGCTGCCGGCTAACGCTGCGCTGCCCGCGTTGGTGCTGGCGGAACGCGCTGCCGCCAACGCCCGCGACCTGGCCACGCTGCGTCAATTGTGGGCGGAGGACGCCCAGATCATCGACCAGCGCGGCACGCCCGATCCCGCCGACGATTTCGTATGGCGCGGACGCGACGCCATCCTCGATCGTTACGCGCTGGCCGTCTTCCCGGCGCCGCCACCGCCGTTCACAACCATACCTGCGCTGGCAGCGAGCATCGACGGCGACGCAGCGACCGCTGTCCTTGGCGCCGACGCCTGGCGCTTCAGCTTTCGCGGTGGGCGCTGGTGGCTACAAGAACTGGCATACTGACCGCAGACGCATTCCTTGCCGCCATCCCCTGCCGCCATCCCTTGCTCCTACTGATTGTTCATCCTCTACTGATTTCTGCCTGACGCGCCTTGTGCGTATACTGATGCAAGCAGGCTCCTGTCGTGGCGTCTGCTCCATCTTCTCTCTGCACCCACCGCAAGCAAAGGAGTTGCACGATGAACCTGGCCGACCTGAACACCCTGTACGAATACAACTATTGGGCGAATCGTCGCATTCTTCACGCCGCTGCAGGTCTCACCGACGAGCAATTCGTGGCGCCACACGATCTGAGCTGGGGCAGCATTCGCGATGTCCTGGTGCACACGATGGGCGCCGAATGGATTTGGCGTATGCGCTGCCAGGAACACCGTTCACCCAGCGCGCTGCTCGATCCGCAGGACTTTCCTACGTTGGCGGCGCTGACGACACGCTGGACAGAGGAAGAGGCGGCGATGCGCGGGTATCTGGCGTCGCTGGATGAAGGGGCGCTTTCGCAACCGCTGGCCTACGTCAGCACGGCAGGCCGACCATTTTCCGGCACACTCTGGCACATCCTGGTGCACGTCGTCAATCATGGCACACAACACCGCGCTGAGGTTGCTCACATCCTCACCCAGCTGGGACATTCGCCGGGTGACATTGACATGATCCTGTTTGCGCGAGAGTTGGAGAACTGAGACTGGCGATTGAGGGATGGTGAAAATGTAATGTTGCAGCTGACAGTCCATACCGACATCGATACATTTCTGGCGGCGGCGGGAAATGACCTGGCGCGCGATGAGGTCACCAACGGCCTTATGCTGGGCGTGGCGCTGCGGCTAAAGCAGGACCCGTCGCGCTTCGAACATGCGCCCTTCCTGGCGACCGTGCATGAGCGTGACGCCCTGGTCGCCGTTGGAATGATGACGCCGCCTTACGGCCTGCTCGTCTATGCTGCCGTAGACGACCCGCGACCCGCGCTGCGCCTGATCGCCGCCACGCTGGTCGCCGCGCAGTGGCCACTGCCAACTGTCAACGGTGTGGCGGCGGTCTCTCAAGCCTTTGCCGAGGAGTGGCAGGCGCTGACCGACGGCGCCATTACGCCACTGATGGCGCTGCGCGTCTTCGAACTACGCCGGGTGACGCCGCCGTCATGGCCGCCTGGTCATTTGCGGCTGGCGACGGACGCCGACGCCGATCTGGTCATGGCCTGGTACGACGCCTTTCATGACGAAGCCGTGCCGAACGCAGCCGCGCCGCGACTGCCTCATGTGGAGCGCGCCCTTGCTGAGGGCGCCATCTACCTCTGGGAAGATGGCGGGCGCCCGGTGTCACTGGCTGCCAAAGGCAGACGCACACCCCACGGCGTCTCGATCGGTCCAGTGTATACGCCACCGGAGTGGCGTGGGCGCGGCTATGCCAGCGCTTGCGTCGCCGGCCTCAGCCAACTTATCCTCGACGAGGGCAAGGATTTCTGCACCCTCTTCACCGACCTGGCGAACCCCACCTCCAACCACATCTACCAGCAGATCGGCTATCGGCCCGTCTGTGACTTTGCCGAATACGGGTTGCGGGCTGCTTAGCAGGCATTGCGGGGGATGCCATAGCGCCTTTCTGAAAACGCGCGACTCCCAGGCAGCGTTCACATTCCAGATATTCAAACAAATCGCAAATAAAAACTCAATGACACGCTGACGCGGATTCGCTACACTGTAGGCATCAAACTGAACAGGGCAGGCGTATGACGTTGCGCCTGTGCTGAAATAGAGGGAAATGACCCGAAACAACTGGGAGGCATCAAATATCATGGGCAAAATTATCGGTATCGATCTGGGTACGACGAACAGCGTGGTAGCCGTTATGGAAGGCGGCAACCCGACCGTCATCGCCAACGCTGAAGGCAACCGCACGACGCCGTCGGTGGTCGCCTTCAACAAAAACGGCGAACGGCTGGTCGGCATCACCGCCAAGCGCCAGGCAGTCGTCAACCCGGAAAACACGGTCTATTCGGTCAAGCGCCTCATGGGGCGCCGCTTCGACGACCCGGAGACGCAGAAGGCGCGCAAGATGGTCTCGTATGCGATCACCGAGGGGCCGAATGGTGACGCGCGCGTCAGCATCCCGATCAAGAATAAAGTCTACACGCCGCAGGAGATCAGCGCGATGGTGCTGGCCAAACTCAAGCGGGATGCAGAGAACTACTTGGGTGAGGAAGTCAAGCAGGCCGTCATCACAGTGCCGGCGTACTTCAACGACAGCCAGCGCCAGGCAACCAAAGACGCCGGACAGATCGCCGGCCTCGAAGTGTTGCGCATCATCAACGAACCGACGGCAGCGGCGGTGGCCTACGGTCTGGACAAAAAGAACGACGAGACGATCCTGGTCTTTGACCTGGGCGGCGGCACCTTCGATGTGTCTGTGCTCGAGGTGGGCGATGGCGTGATCGAGGTCAAGTCCACCAATGGCGACACGCTGTTGGGCGGTGACGACTGGGACGAACGCATCGTACAGTGGTTGATTAGTGAATTCAAGAAGGAACAGGGCGTCGATCTCAGCGGCGACCGCCAGGCGCTTCAGCGTCTGCGCGAGGCGGCGGAAAAGGCCAAGATCGAGCTGTCAACGGTCACGCAGACGGAGATCAACCTGCCCTTCATCACGGCGGACAGCACCGGACCCAAGCACCTGGTCGTCACGTTGAGCCGCGCCAAATTCGAACAGCTCACCGCTGACCTGCTGGAGCGCTGCAAGCAACCCTTCTTCAACGCACTGAAGGATGCTGGCTTGACAGCCAAAGACCTGGATGAGGTGGTGCTGGTCGGTGGTTCGACCCGCATGCCGATGGTGCAGGAGTTGGTGCGCCAGCTCACCGGCAAGGAGCCTCACAAGGGCGTCAACCCGGACGAGGTGGTGGCGGTGGGTGCTGCGGTGCAGGCTGGCGTGCTGGGCGGCGAGGTCAGCGACCTGCTGCTGCTCGACGTGACGCCGCTGAGCCTGGGTCTGGAGACGTTGGGCGGCGTCATGACTGTGCTCATCCCGCGCAACACGACGATCCCGACCAAGAAGACGGAGATCTTCAGCACGGCGGCCGACAGCCAGACAGCAGTGGACATCCACATCCTGCAGGGCGAACGGCCAATGGCGAGCGGCAACAAGACGCTGGGCAACTTCCGCCTGGATGGGATTCCGCCGGCGCCGCGTGGTGTGCCACAGATCGAAGTGACCTTCGACATCGACGCCAATGGCATCTTGCACGTGACGGCCAAAGATAAGGCCACCGGCAAGGAGCAGAGCGTCAAGATCACGGCGTCCACCAACCTGGCGAGCGACGAGGTCGAACGCCTGGTGCGCGAGGCGAAGCAGCACGAGGAAGAGGACAAGCGCCAACGGGAGCTTGCCGAGGCGCGCAACGCTGCCGACAACCTGGTCTACGTCACCGAGAAGTCGTTGCGTGACCTGGGTGACAAAGTCCCCACCAACGATCGCGCAACGATCGAGAATCTGGTGGAAGAACTAAAACAGGCGAAGGACACCGGCGAGCTGGCGCGTATCCGCAGCCTGACCGAGCAGTTGCAGCAGGCGACCAACGCCCTGGCGCAGCAGATGTACGCCCAATCTGGCGCCGACGGCGCCGGGATGCCAGGCGGACAGCCGGGCGGCGGGCGCAGCACCAGCGACGACGACGTGGTCGAAGGCGAATACCGCACCGTCTAAGCGGCGCAGACATGCGGCTCCTTAACTGAAGGGCTGCAAAGTTGAATGATAGAGACAGAACGGGCGGGGCGCAACCTCGCCCGTTCTGCTAGAAACCCGTTGAGCTTTCTCTGGCTTTGGCGCAACGTTGCCGAGAGAACCGCGACGTTGCCGAGAGAACACAGAGAAATGCCCGCATCCATTGGGGAACAGGGAGAGACCATGACAGCACTATATGATTCGTTTGGGGGGCGCCGACCGCGCGCCGGGCAAGCAGGCGGTGTGGTGATCAGCCCCGCTGAATTACAAAAAATGCAGCAGATCGTCGAAGAACTGGGTGCACGCCTGGACCAGCAGGTGGCCCAGAATCAGGAATTGCAGGCAGCGCTTGACCGCCAGACAAAAGAACTGCATCATAAGACGCAGGAATTGGAGATCAAGGACGAAGCGCTGCGCAAGCAGAGTGAGCATCAGAAAGAGCTGGAGGCGGAACTGGTCTTTGTGCGGGCGGCGTTAGCCGAGGCGCAAGAAAAACTAGCTGCCACTTCTGAAGAGGCGACCTGGCAAGAGCGCTTCTTGCGCCAGCAAGCGGAGATGGACAACCTGCGCAAGCGCTGGGAGCAGCGCGCCAACGCCGAAACGGCCGAGAATCGCCGGCGCATCCTGGCCGACATGCTGCCGCTGGCCGATCATCTCGATCTGGCGCTGCAGCATCAGCCACAGGTCGATGACGTGCAGGTGCGCAACTTCATCAGCAACATCGAGGCCACACGCCGCGCCTTTTTGGACACACTGCGGCGCTATGGCGTCGAACGCATTGAGCCGGTCAACGCACCATTCGACCCGGAGCAGCATGAAGCCATCGGCCATACGCCATCGACCGAAACGCCCGTCGACCATGTGGCGACCGTCGTCCAGGCTGGCTATACCGAAGGGAATCGTATCTTGCGCCCGGCGCGCGTGCTCGTCAGTAGCGGGCCAGCCGCATAAGCAAAGGAGAGCAGCCTATGGAAGTCAAAGATTATTACACCACGCTCGGTGTATCACGCAACGCCGACGAGAAAGAAATCAAGAAGGCATACCGCAAGCTGGCGCAGCAATATCACCCCGATAAGAATCCGGGTGACAAGAGCGCCGAGCAGCGCTTCAAAGAGATCAACGAGGCGTACACCGTCCTCTCCGATCCCGACAAGCGCGCCAAGTACGATCGTTTTGGCGCGCAGTGGGAGCAGTATGCCCGCGCGGGCGGCCGTCCTGAAGATTTCGACTGGGGACGGTGGGGCGGGAGCGCCCCCGGTCAGGGCGGCAGTTACACCCGCACGATCACGCCCGAAGAATTCGAGCAGATGTTTGGCGGACGTGGCATGGGCGGCTTCTCCAGCTTCTTTGACACGCTCTTTGGCGGGCGCAGCAGCGGGCGCCCTGGCGGCATGGGCGGCATGAACATGAATATGACGCCGCCGCCGACGGAGGCGCCCGTGCAAGTGACGCTGGATGAAGCCTTTCACGGCACGACGCGTACGCTGGAACGCAGCGACGGCACGCGACTGGAGGTCAACATCCCGCGCGGTGTGCAGACCGGCTCGAAAGTGCGGATGCGCGGCGCCTCTGGCCAGGGTGACGTTGTACTCGTCGTCGAGGTGCTGCCCGATGCGCGCTTCACGCGCGAGGGCGACAATCTGCGCGTAACCGTACCGGTGGACCTCTATACGGCGCTACTGGGTGGCGAAGTCGAGGTGCCGGCGCCCGATAAGACAGTGGCGCTGCGCATTCCACCAGGTACACAAAACGGCAAGGTCTTCCGGCTGCGCGGGTTGGGCATGCCCCATCTGAAGAAGCCAGATCAACGCGGCGACCTGTTGGCGGTGGTCGATGTCAAGTTGCCAACGCACCTCAGCGAACGCGAGAAAAAACTCTTTGAGGAGTTGCGTCAGTTGCGACATAAGTGACGGTTGACGCGTGAATCATCACGCGTCTGCCGTCACGCGTCCGCCTATCGCCTCGTCCGCAATTGACAGGGCATCGTTGACGATTGCCATCACTTCACGCAGTTCCGCCTCTGTGACGCAGAGAGGCGGATTGGTGTGCAGGAGGTTGCGCCAGACGTAGGTGTAGACGCCGTGCTGGCGCAGATAGGCGGCGATGCGAGGCATTACCTCGCCGCCGCCAGTGTAAGGCGCAAGCGGCGTCTTGCTCGCCCGATCCTTCACCAGCTCGATACAACCCAACAAGCCGATTGAGCGCACGTCGCCGACGGCGGGATGCTCGGCTTGCAGCTCGTCGTGCAGCTCGGCCAGCACACGCCCCATTCGTCGTGCGTTGCCGACGAGATCGTCCTCTTCAATGACGCGAATCGTTGCCAGCGCCGCCGCCAGACACAACGGATGGGCGCTGTAGGTCAGCCCGCCGTAGAACACATTGGTGCGGAAGTGGTCAAAAACACGGGCGTTCACCGCCACCGCGCTGAGCGGCAAATAGGCTGACGTGAGTCCCTTCGCCATGGTGATGATGTCAGGCGTCACGCCCCAGTGATCGACGCCAAACCAGGCGCCCGTGCGTCCAAAGCCGGTCATCACCTCGTCGCAGATCAACAGGATGCCGTAGCGATCGCACAATTCACGCAGCCCCTGCAGGTAGCCGTCGGGCGGGATGATCACGCCGTTGGTGCCTGTGACCGTCTCCAGCAGGATTGCCGCCACCGTGTGCGGCCCCTCGAACATCAGGATTTCCTCGACCTGCTCCAGACAACGCTGTGCAAAGTCGGCGTCGCTGTCGCCTTCGCGATAGAGCGCGCTGCGATACTTGTACGGATCTGGATAGCGCACCACGCCGGGGATCGCCGGCTCGCTGGCCCAGCGCCGTTGATCACCGGTGAGGCTGATGGCGCCGTAGGTGGCGCCGTGATAGGAGCGATAACGCGCCAACACTTTGTGGCGCCCGGTGACGGCGCGCGCCATTTTGATAGCGTTCTCGTTGGCGTCGGCGCCGCTCACGCCAAAGAAAAAGTGATCCAGCCCTGGCGGCGTGATCTTTGCCAGCGCCTCGCCCAACTCAGCGCGCACGCGTGTCACCATGCCCGGCCCGGCGTAGGCCAGCTCTGCCGCCTGCGCCTGGATCGCTGCGATCACGCGCGGGTCACCGTGCCCGATGTTCATGCACATTGACTGCGAATTGAGGTCGAAATAGCGATTGCCGTCGGCGTCCCAGAAGTAGCAGCCTTCCGCCCGCGTCATCACCAGCGGGTTGACCGTATCCTGCGCCGACCACGAGAAGAAGTTGTGCGCCCGCGCCTGGGCAATGAGTTGTGCGTTGTTCATAGCGTTGGATGTATCGACATCATGATTTGGCATCCTTCTTGAGACAGTGACGCCTTGAGACTGTGACGCCTTGAGACTGTAGCACACAGCCTTGCTGCGTCCAAAAATGAATTTGCAAACGGCAGTTTACCCGCCTCGACCAGTTGTTTGCGCAACCAGCCGACGGGCATCCGGGCGCGGCGTCGAGAGATCGACATTCACCGGTAGACTCGGCTAGACTTGGCGGCGGCGGTGCGATTGGCGAAACGGCGAATCCGTAGGATAATGGGGCGAACAATAGGCGCAAGCTCTTACAGGCTTCTCATCTCCGATTTTCCCAAAACTCAGAAAGTTGTGGGTTACTGACTGACTATGCACATATTGATCACCGGCGGGGCGGGTTTTATCGGTTCACACCTGGTGCGGGCGCTACTGGAACGCGGCGACCAGGTGGCGGTGCTCGACAACTTGAGCACGGGCAGCATCGAGAACATTCGCGCCTTCGCTCATCATCCTCTCTATTCCTTTGCCATCGACGACCTGCGCAACGAACTGGTGCTCGACCGGCTGGCGAGCCAAGCCGACGCCATCGTCCACCTGGCGGCGGCAGTCGGTGTGCAGCTCGTGGTTGAGCGTCCCACCGAGACCATCGAGACCAATGTGATCGGCACGCACACCGTGCTGGCGGCGGCGCGACGCTATCGGTGCCGCACCTTGCTCGCCAGCACCAGCGAAGTCTACGGCAAGGGGGTCAAGGCGCCCTTTGCCGAGGACGACGACCTGCTGCTAGGCCCCTCGAGTCGCAGCCGCTGGAGCTACGCCGCCAGCAAGCTGCTCGACGAATTCCTGGGGCTGGCGGCCTATCGCGAATATGACCTGCCCGTGACGGTGGTGCGCCTCTTCAACACGGTTGGCCCCGGTCAGACCGGGCGTTACGGCATGGTGGTGCCGCGTTTCGTGCGGGCGGCGTTACGATCGGAACCGATCCCGGTATACGGCGACGGTGAGCAATCGCGCTGTTTCTGCCACGTGCGTGACACGGTGCGCGCCGTGATCGACCTGCTGGATCGCCCGGAGCAAACGGCGGGCGAAATTTACAACATCGGCAGCAGCCAGGAAGTGACAATCAACCAACTGGCGCAAAGCGTGATTGCCCGCACAGATAGTCAGTCGGTATTGCAATATATTCCCTACAGCGAAGCGTACGCACCCGGTTTCGAAGACATGCGCCGCCGCGTGCCAGACACAACCAAGTTGCGCACGGCCATCGGCTGGATGCCACGTTACAATCTGCAACAAATTCTCGACGATGTGATCGACTACGAACGCCAACAACTCGCCACAGGCGCGTAGACTGGCGCCATCGATGATCTCTGGTTTCAGCCAAAGGAGGCACCTCTCATGAACAGACCGACCCGATTGCTGCTGCTGTTTTTGATACTGACCCTGGCTTTGACGCCCGCCGGCCTGGGGCTGGCGCAAGACGATGCACCCGCCCCAGCACCCATTGTCAATGACGAAGGTGGGCCAATCGCCATTACCGGGGAGATGAATTACAGCAACCCCATCATTACACTGGGCGTTGCCCAACCGCTGATCGTGCTGGAAGATCAAGCGGGCTTCATCGACCGCAACGAAGGGTTCATCTTTCCCACTGAATCGCAGGTGCTCGGGCAGATCACCGGCGACTTCTTCAATCCGCCGTTTAGTTGGAATCTGTCGCTGCCTATCGAGCCACAAGGCACACTGCGCGATGTCGACAACGACGGCGAAAAAGACACAGGTGTGATGACTTTTGCCATCGCCTACTGGACGAACACCTTTGGCGATCCTTATCTGGAGCAACGCGACCAGAGCGGCGGCGGGTGGTCCACCGCCTTCGCCACCACGCGCATCGACCCCGACCCCAGCGGCAAGGGCGAAGTGATCGGCGGCAAGTACATCGTGTGGGCGCCCGACGATCAACAAGGCTTCCCCAGCGGCTTTGGCGAGGATGGCAAACTCTTCACCGAAGATGACCCCATCGTGCTGCTGCCGGCAGGCTACACCGTCGTTGACATGGACACCGACCCGTTCACCTTCGACCGCTCCGCCCGCCCGCAGATGGAGCTGATCGAGCCGGAAGGGCTGGCGCTGGATGACTTCTCGGACATGAGCTACGCCGAAGCCTTCGACGCTATGATCGACCTCTTCCGCCGCGAGTACGCCTTCACCGAACTGAAGGGCATCGATTGGGACGCCAAGGCCGCTGAGTTCCGCCCACGTTTTGAGGAGGCGGATGCCAACAACGATTCACTCGCCTACCGCCGCGCGCTGCGCGACTTCATCTGGTCGATCCCAGACGGCCACCTGAGCGGGCCATTCATCCAGGAAGACTTCGTCCAGGCGACTGCGGGTGGCGTCGGTTTGGCGATCCGCGACGTGGAGGATGGCCGCACGATTGTCAACTTCTTGACGCCGGATGGCCCAGCGCAACGCGCGGGCATCGAACTGGGCGCCGAAATTCTCACCTGGAACGGTCAGCCCATTGACGAATACATCGACAGCGTCGTCCCCTTCTCCTCACCCTTCTCCAGTGACCACGTGCGGCGCCTGCAACAGTTGCGCTATGGCACACGCGCACCGCTGGGCAGTGAGATCGAGATAACGTTCAAAAATCCGGGCAGCGATGTGGAACAGACCGCAATATTGAAAGCGGTGGAGGAGAACGCCAGTTTCCGCGTCTCTTCGTTCAACGTGGGACGCACCGGCGCTGAACTGCCCGTAGAGTTCCGGCTGCTCGACAACGGCCTGGGCTATGTCAAGCTCTACAGCTTCTCCGACAACGAACTGCTGACCGTGCAGTTGTGGGAGCGCATGATGCAGACGCTCAACGAGAATCAGATCCCAGGACTGATCATCGACATGCGGCAGAACGGCGGCGGCAGCGGCTTCCTGGCCGACCAGATGGCAGCCTACTTCTTTGATGAGCCGCTGGAACTGGGCAAGACCGGCTATTACGACGAGTCGTTGGGCGAATTCTACTTTGACCCGGATCGCACCGATCGCTTCTACTTGCCCGATGAATCGCTGCGCTACAGCGGGCCAGTGGCGGTCATTACCGGGCCTAATTGCGCCAGCGCCTGCGAGTTCTTCACGTACGATATGTCGCTCCAGGGGCGCGCCGACATCGTCGCGCACTATCCAACAGCCGGTCTGGGCGGAGCGCAAAACTTCTTCCAGATGCCGGACTTCGAGATGCTGCAAATCTCGATCGGGCGTCCGGTGGATGTTGATGGCAACATCGTCATCGAAAACGTTGGCGTGCCGCCGACCATTCGCGTACCCGTGACCGAGGAGACGCTCTTCGCTGAGGGCGATGTCCTGCTGGACACAGCGATCGCCGTCGTCACCGGCGCTGACCTGCCTTACGGCGCGGTGGAGAATACAGGATCGGCCTTGAGCCAACCCCAGGCCGCGCCGGAAGCCGCCGCCACCGAGACGCCCGTCGCCAGCGAGGAGGCTGCACCAGAAGCCGCCACTGAAACGCCGGTCGCCAGCGAGGAGGCTGCACCGGAAGCCGCCGCCACCGAGACGCCGGTCGCCAGCGAGGAGGCTGCACCGGAAGCCGCCGCCACCAAGACGCCTGTCGCCAGCGAGGAGGCTGCACCAGAAGCCGCCGCCACCGAGACGCCCGTCGCCAGCGAGGAGGCTGCACCAGCCAGCAATACGGTGACCATTGTCGCCAACGGGCGGGTTCTTGTCCGTTCGCTGCCAGGGCAGGCTGGCGTCATCCTGGGCTTTGTCAACAATGGCGATGTCTACATCTTGCTGGAACAGTCAGCCGATGGCGCCTGGCTCAAGATTGACTTCGGCGCCAACGGCGGCTGGATCGCCGCCAGCCAGGCCAAGATCAACGAATAGCGTGGACAACAACTGACTCTTACGCCCGGCGCCACGCCCGCTCAGCGACAGTTGTGCAGTCAGCCATAGTTGTACAGCCAGCCATAGTTGTACAAACGAGCGTCAAGACACCGACTCGATCCCGGCGTCTTGACGCTCGTTTTTGCTGGCGGTTGGAATCAGGCAGCCATCGACATCCATCACTCTCCAATACCCTCTTGCCTCACCCCCAATTTCAACGTTCCTCGCTGCTCATGCTATCCTTAGCGCCTGTCGATCATGAGCCTGATGCCATCCGCCAGGTACGATAGCACGACCGTAAAACAAGATAAACGCCTCATTGGCGGTAGTAGCTTGACTGGCTCCTTGATCGACGACAGAAATCCGTCTGTTATCATCGTCCACCTGCCTGCCCGCCAGAGCCAGGCAGGCATTCTGTGGAATACGATCGTATGACCCAGCAAACGACCTTGATTGACCGCTTTGCGCGCCGCGACGCCCACGTTGCTGTGATTGGCTTAGGCTATGTCGGGCTGCCGCTGGCGGTGGCGTTCGCCGAGGCTGGCTACCGCGTCACCGGCATCGACCTCGACACGCGCAAGGTGGACGCCATCAACCGCGGCGAATCGTACATCGAGGATGTGCCGGCGGCGAAGGTGGCGGCGTTGGTGCAACAGAGCGAGATTGAGGGATTTGGTGATTGGGCGATTGCGGGGACGATGCGCACGCACGCACCTCACGCACAACCGCCTAAAATCACTGGACGGCTTTCCGCCACAACTGACTTCAGCGTGCTCGCTGCCTGCGACGCTGTCTCAATCTGTGTACCGACCCCGCTCAACAAGACCGGCGACCCCGATGTCTCCTACATCGCCAGCGCCGCTGAGCAGATCGCCCGTTACCTGCATCCGGGTATGGTAATCGTGCTCGAATCGACCACCTATCCGGGCACGACGCGTGAGATGCTGCTCACGCAGTTTGCCGCCAATGCGCAGGGCTGGCGCGTTGGCGAAGACTTCTTCCTGGCTTTCTCGCCCGAACGCGTCGATCCGGGCCGCACCGACTGGACGACGCGCAACACGCCCAAGGTGATCGGCGGGGTGACGCCCGCGTGTCTGGCGGTGGCGACGGCTTA
>CZCA01003133.1_pt2 | contig 21849 bp, 21 predicted proteins | sample 591981 | NCBI WGS metagenome assembly CZCA01 (sample SAMEA3556810, study PRJEB10932) | anaerobic digester metagenome
CAGGACGTGATCGCCACCGCGCTCGGCGGCGAGATGGTGACGACCACGGTCGAGGGCCTGGAGCGCTACGGCGTGTCGGTGCGCTACGCCCGCGGCCTGCGCGACGACCCGGCGCGGCTCGCGTCGGACGTCTTCGTGCCGACCATGAACGGCCCGATCCCGCTCGGCCAGGTGGCCGAGGTGAAGCTGACGCGCGGTGCGCCCGCCATCCGTACCGAGAACGCGCTGCTTGCGGCCTATGTGTATGTCGATACGCGCGAGTCCGACCTCGGCGCCTTCGTCAAGCGCGCGCAGCAGGCGGTGGCCGAAGAGGTCGAATTCCCGCAGGGCTACTACGCCACCTGGAGCGGCCAGTTCGAGAACATGGAGCGCGCCAAGGAGAAGATGAAGATCGTCGTGCCGGTGACGCTGGCGCTGATCTTCGTGCTGCTGTACCTCAACTTCCGCCGCCTCACCGAGACGTTGATCGTGATGCTGTCGGTGCCCTTCGCGCTGGTGGGCGGGGTGTGGCTGATGTGGTGGCTGGACTACCAGATGAGCGTGGCGGTGGCGGTGGGCTTCATCGCGCTCGCCGGGGTGGCGGCGGAAACGGGCGTGATCATGCTGATCTACCTCGACCAGGCGTGGACGGCCGTCTGTGCGCGCTGCCGCGCCGAAGGCCGTGAGGCCGGTGTCGCGGACCTGTACCAGGCGATCATGGAGGGCGCCGCCGGGCGGGTGCGACCGAAGATGATGACGGTGATCACCGTGATGGCGGGCCTGTTGCCGATCATGTGGAGCACGGGTACGGGCAGCGAGGTCATGAGCCGGATTGCTGCGCCCATGATCGGTGGCATGGTGTCGTCGACCGTGCTGACACTGGCGGTGATCCCGGCCCTCTATGCGCTGGTCAAGCAGTGGGGCTTGCCCCGGGGTGCGCTTCCTGCCCCCACGCCACTTCACCGAGCGTCCTGCGCATGATCACCTTGCCGTGCCGGATCGAAGCCAGCGCGCAGCCCTGTGTGCGCAGCACCTCGTAGTCGCTGTCTGCAGAGAGCAGCACCAGGTTCGCGGGGCGGCCGGGCTCGATGCCGTAGCGCTCGCCCAGCGCCAGTGCCCGTGCGCCGTTGTCGGTCACGAAGTCCAGTGCACGCTGCAGGTCTTCGTAGCCGAGCATGTGGCAGATGTGCAGCCCCGCGTCCAGGATGCGCAGGATGTTGCCGTTGCCGAGCGGATACCAGGGATCGACGATCGAGTCCTGCGCGAAGCACACATTGAGGCCGGCGCGGTCGAGCTCCGGCACGCGCGTCAGGCCGCGTCGCTTGGGGTAGGTGTCGAAGCGCCCCTGAAGGTGGATGCTCTCTGTCGGGCAGCTGATGAAGCTGAGCCCCGCCTGCTTGAGCAGGCGGAAGAGCTTGAAGCAGTAGGCGTTGTCGTAAGAGCCCATGGCCGTAGTGTGGCTGGCGGTCACCCGTGCCCCCATGCCCTTCGCGCGGGTGAGTTCGGCGAGCACCTCGAGGAAGCGCGACTGCGGATCGTCGGTTTCGTCGCAGTGAACATCGACCATGCGGCCGTGGCGCTCGGCCAGCTCCATCAGGAAATGCAGCGACGACACCCCCTGGTCGCGGGTGTTCTCGAAGTGCGGGATGCCGCCGACCACGTCGGCGCCCATCTCCACCGCCTCGCGCATCAGGGCACGGCCGTCGGCGAAGGACTCGATGCCCTCCTGCGGAAAGGCGACGATCTGCAGGTCGACGAGGTCGCGTGCTTCGTCGCGCACTTCGAGCATCGCCTGCAGCGTCCCGAGTCCGGGCTCGGTGACATCAACATGACTGCGCACATGCTGGATGCCGTGTGCGGCTAGCATGCGGATCGTACGGTGGGCGCGGGATTTGGTGTCCTCGCGGGTTACCAGCGCCTTGCGTTCGGCCCAGCGCTCGATGCCCTCGAACAGGGTGCCGGTCAGGTTCCAGCTGGGCTCGCCGGCGGTGAGCGCAGCGTCGAGGTGGATGTGCGGCTCGACGAAGGGCGGGATGACCAGCCTGCCGCCAGCGTCCAGCGCATCGGGGCCGATGTCGGATGCGGGCAAGGTCGCGGCCTGGGCGTCGATGGCGCGGATGAGGCCATCGGACCAGCGCACGGTGAACAGGCCAGAGCGGCCGCGCAGGCGAGCATTGACGATACGGTTCATGTGGGGTTCCTCGGGATGGGGTGGTGGGGTGAGAGCCGCCAGATCATCAGCGCGACGGCGATGTCCAGGCGGTGTTGTGCGTCCTGCGGATCCAGACCGATCAGGGCCTCGATCTGGTGCATGCGGTGCTGGAGGGTGTTGCGGTGCACGTTCAGGCGTCGCGCGGCGGCCACGAGGTTGCCGTTGGCCTGTATCCAGGCCTCGAGTGTAGGCGTCAGGACGCCGGGGTGGGCCTTGTCATGTTGGAGCAGCGGACCCAGCGTGGCAGTGACGAAGCGGTCGATCAGACTGCGGTCCGGGATCGCCAGCAGCAATTCGAGCACGCCCAGGTCCTCGAAGCGGCACAGGCGCAGGGGACCGGGCAGCGCGCGCGCGGCCGTCAGCGCCTGGCGGGCCTGGCCGAGCCCGCGTGCGAGGTCGGTCGGCTGCGGACAGATGGTGCTCAAGCCAGCAAGGATGCGCAGCGGCGGCTGGACGCCGTCGAGCGCGTGCAGCAGCGATTCGACTGCCGCGCGATTGCGGGCCTGGACGAGATGCACGATGTCGCCGTCGGCTTCGGGTCCGGCCATGGGCAGCAGGGCGACCCACTGACTGCCCTGGCTGACCACCGGCAGGGGCGGGCCGAGCGCATCCAGGCAGCAGGCCAGGTCCCGCAGTACGCGCTGACGGAAGGCCTGAAGCAGGGTTTCGGCGCGCTCGGGTGGGCACGATTCGAACAGCTCGGCGCTGCCGTTCAGCTGCAACACGAGCACCTGCCGGGGCAGGCCGAGCTCGATGCCAAGGCTGGCGGTGCGGTGGGCGATCAGCGCGGGGTCCGTGAGGCTGCCATCGAGCAGTTGTTCGACGAACCTTTCGCGTGAGCTGCCGAGCAGTTGCGCCTGCACCAGGGCGGAGCCAATGGCTTCGGTGACCACGACCAGTGGCAGCTCGTAGGGCTGCTCGATCAGCGGCACACCGAGGCAGTCGGCCTCGGCCAGCACGCTGTCGGGGATGTGGTCGATGTAGCGCGGGCCGGTCAGGATGACCAGGCCGGCGCATTCGCGCTGGTCTGCTTCGCGAACCAGGCGCAGCAGGTTCGCTTCGTCCCGCGGCCGGTTGATGCCGGTGACGAACACCAGTTCGCCCCCGAGCACCCAATCGGCGATCGAGTCGTTCTCGATCACATACGGCCAGCGCACGGTGCGGCGTTCGCCCGCCTGCCCGGCGCGCAGGTGCAAGCTCTGGAGCCGGGGCAGGAGGAGCACGTCGCGTACGGTCAGACTCATGCCTCGGCCGCTCCGAGCTGCCGGCGCTGCAGGCGCACGCGTTGCAGCTCGAACAGCAGCACGTAGCTCAACGCAGCCACCACGATGCCCACCAGCGGCGCCACCCACGGCGAGACGAACGCACTCAGCGCCCCCAGGCCATACGCGCCGAGGCCAACCGGGTTGAAGCGCGGCAGCGTCGTATCCGCCAGCCGCGGATAGCGCCCTTTGTGAGCGTGGAAGAAGTCGGCCACGATCACGCCGCCGATCGGCGGGATGATGGAGCCGAGCAGGATCAGGAAGGGGATGAGCATGTCGTACATGCCGCCGATAGCAAGCAAGGTGCCCACGCCGGCCCCGATCAGGGTGATCTCGCCGCGGCGATCCTTGCGCAACAGGTTGCAGCCGGCAGCGGCGAAGTTGTAGATCGTGTTGTCCTGGGTGGTCCAGATGTTGAGGAAGAGCATGACCACTGCGGCGATCGACAGGCCTTGCAGCACCATGACCTCGACGATGTCGGGCTGCTGGTAGACGATCGCGCCGTAGGCACCGACCAGGATCATCAGGCCGTTACCAATGAAAAAGCCTACAAGGCTCGAGAGCACTGCGGTCTTGCCGTCGCGGGCGAACCGGGTCCAGTTGGTGGCCTGGGTCGCGCCACTGACGAAGGTGCCGAAGACGAGGGTGATCGCCATGTGCCAGCTCATGCTCTCCTGGGGTTCGATCGCAAGCAGACCCTCCAGCCCCCCGGCGTCGCGGGTGGCGATCCATATTGACCACAGCAGCAGGAGCAGCATGGCCGGCACGGCGACGCGCGAAAGCATGTCCAGCCCCTTGTAGCCGATGAAGGCGGTCAGGCTGAAACCGAAGCCGAACAGCACCATCAGCGGAATGGTCCAGCCCTGAGGCAGATCGAGGAGTTTGACCAGGACCAGCGCGATCGTGGCCGTTCCCCACGCATACCAGCCGATCTGGGTGAAGCCGAGCACGAAATCGGACAGCTTGCTGCCGCGCTCGCCGAAGCAGAACCGGCCCATCAGCACCGAGTTGAGGCCGCTGCGGCAGGCGATGTAGCCCAGTACCGCGGCGTACAGGCCGAGGAGCAGGTTGCCGACGATGCTGGCCCAGATGAGGGTCTTGAAGTCGAAGGCCATTCCCATCTTGCCGCCCGCGAACATGGTGGCGGTAAAGAAGGTGAAGCCGAAAAGCAGGATGGAGGTGGACAGCAGGCCCTTGCGCGCGCCGGCGGGCACTTCGCTGAGCGGGTAGTCGTGATCGAGATCAGGGGCTTGGGACATGGCAATGACTCCGGCAGGGTGAATTCACCGTAGAAACAGCAAGTCGTGTGCCAGGCGCTGGATAGAGCTCAAGAGCGTAAAGCCGGGTCAGTCGGAACGACGGGGCTTGTGCAGGGTGCACAATGCGGATCGAGGTTGGTTATTGCATTGCACCATGTGCGGGCACGCGAGAACGGCGATGCCCCGTCGCGGTGCCGGCACTGGAGCGGTCGCCCGCGCTGCTCGCACCGTTCGGGCCGGCGGTGTCGGGCCGGGCGGCACGGAGCGCTGCGCAGGGTGGGCGGCCAGCGCTATAGTGCTGCTTGCCCTTCATTCCCGGATCTCGCCTGCGCAGCCGCCCGCCCGTCCTCGCCACCGCGGAGGACGGGCGGTGTGAGCTGACGCGGTGGATTTGCCGAGCCCTGCGAGCGAGCCAATGCCTGCACGTCCCCTTTCCATCCATCCCCGCTCCGTGCCCTCCAGCCGGAACTCCGCCGCGGACCTGCCGCCCGTCGAATACCGTATCCGTCCGGCCAATCCCGGCGCGCACCTTTTCGAGGTTACCTGCACCGTGCATGCGCCCGACCCGGACGGCCAGGTTTTCAGCCTGCCGGCCTGGATCCCCGGCAGCTACATGATTCGCGAGTTCGCGCGCAACATCGTTCGCCTGTCGGCCCAGGCCGACGGCGAGCCGTGCGCGGTCGACAAGCTCGACAAACACACCTGGCGCGCTGCCGTCCCGCCCGGGACGAAGAAGGTGACCGTGGATTACGAGGTCTATGCCTGGGACCTGTCGGTGCGTTCCGCCCACCTCGACACCACGCACGGCTTCTTCAACGGCACCAGCGTGTTCCTGGCGGTCGCCGGACGCACGGACGGCCCGTGCCTCGTCACCATCGACAAGCCGGAGGCCGAGGCCTTTCGGCACTGGAAGCTCATCACCGCGTTGCCGCCCGAGCACGGCCGGGCGGGTGATGCGCACCGCTTCGGGCGCTTTCGCGCCGCAGATTACGATGAGCTCATCGACCACCCGGTGGAGATGGGCGAGTTCACCCTCGCGCGTTTCGAGGCCGCCGGGGTGCCGCACGACGTCGCGCTGACAGGACGCCACGACTGCGACCTGGATCGCCTCTGTGCGGACCTCAAGCGCGTGTGCGAATGGCAGATCCGGCTCTTCGGCAAGCCTGCGCCAGTGGATTACTACGCCTTCCTGACCATGGTCGTGGGGGACGGCTATGGCGGGCTCGAGCATCGCGCGTCGACCGCCCTGATCTGCAGCCGCGCGGACCTGCCATGGAAGGGAATGGAAGGCCTGCCCGAGGGCTACAGGACCTTCCTTGGCCTGTGCAGCCATGAGTATTTCCATACGTGGAACGTCAAGCGCATCAAGCCGGCGGCCTTCACGCCCTATGACCTGAGCCGCGAGAACCACACCCGCCTGCTCTGGGCCTTCGAGGGCTTCACCTCCTACTACGATGACCTGGCGCTGGTGCGCAGCGGCGTGATCGGCATCGATGATTACCTCGAACTGCTCGGCAAGACGATCTCGAACGTGATGCGTGGCAGCGGCCGGCTCAAGCAGAGCGTGGCGGAGTCCTCGTTCGACGCGTGGACCAAGTATTACCGCCAGGACGAAAACGCGCCCAATGCGATCGTCAGCTACTACGCCAAGGGCGCGCTGATCGCGCTCGCGCTCGACGTGCAGTTGCGTGCGGGCAGCGAAGGTCGCACCAGCCTCGACGACGTGATGCGCCTGCTTTGGCACCGCCATGGCATCACGGGCGTGGGCGTGCCCGAGGACGGAATCTTTGCTGCCGTGCGCGAGGTCGGCGGCAATCGCCTGGGTGGGCGGCTGGCGCGCTGGTTGGCGCGCGCGGTCGAGGGCTGCGATGACCTGCCGCTCGCCCGCCTGCTCAAGGGCATGGGGGTGGCGCTCGAGGCCTCACCGGCCAGTGCCGCGCCGGCACTTGGGTGGAAGCTCGGCGGCAGCAATGGCGAGGCGAAGGTGCTCAACGTGCATGACGGCGGGCCGGCGCAGGCGGCGGGCGTGTCTGCGGGCGACGTGCTGGTGGCGCTGGACGGGCTGAAGGTGGGCGGGGCGAAGGCGCTGGATGAGATGCTCGCAAGGCGGAAGGCAGGCGATGAGCTCACGCTGCACGTCTTTCGGCGTGACGAGCTGATGAGCTTCCAGCTGAGACTGGCGGAACCGCCGGCGGACAAGTTCACAGCCAAGCGCCTGGATCGCGCCAGCGCAGAGGCGGTCAAGCTGCGCAAGGGCTGGCTGGGCGGCTGATCGGAAGGCCGGCGGTGAGGGCGTCAGTGCGCGCGCCGGCGCGTTCGGAGGGCTCGCTCAGTCGGTGCCTGCGCTGCGCGGCAACAGTTTGCCGCGCCAGTAACGCCATGCGAGGAAGGCGAAGAGGCCCCCCATGATCAGCCAGAAGCCGATCCCCTGCCAGAACGCGATCGGGTCGGTGGCCAGGAAGTAGTCCCGCGGCGGCCGGACGAAGTGGATGCGCCCGCTTGCCAGCGCCTGGCCGACGACGACCAGCGCGGCCAGCGCGGGGGTGAACCACACCACCAGGGCCGTTGCGACGATTGCGCGGTCGAGCAGGGGGGAGGCGGTGCGGCGCGCTTTGTAGACGCTGTCCACCCCGAACCAGATCGCCAGCAGGAAGCCGATGGCCGCGGCGAGCGGGCCGATCGCCATTACGCCGCCGAGCAGGGTGGCTGCGGCCATGAAGGCGATGCCTTCCATGCGCACGATTTCGGGCCACAGGCGCTCGAGCTGGGAGAACAGCAGCCACGACGCGGGCAGTGCGACCAGGGTGACCAGCAGGCTGAAGAGCGCGCGGCGCCGGGCGAGGTCGCCGGGCAGCGGCGCAGCGGTGGGGGCAGGGGAGGTGGCGTGAGGCGCGGGGGCGGTGGGCATTGACGGCATGGGGCGGGTGCAGCACGGCGCTGCGGTTTTCCTTTATCTGGATGAAGCGGCTTGCTCGGGGTAGGAGTGTACTACGTGGTGTGGTGGAGGCTGACCCGAGTCCGGGCCGGGGGTCAGCCGAAATAGCCATGTACGAACCAGCGCTCTGGTGCGTCGAGGGGGTGGAAGATCCAGCACAGGACCTGATGCTCGTCGCGTGCGAGGTAGTAGTCACGGCGTACGGGGTGACCGTCCCACCAGCCGGTTTCGATGCGTTCGGCATCGCCGAGCAGGGTGAAGCGGGTCGCGGACACGGGCTTCGGGGAGGGTAGCAACCACAGCGGGCGCAGGCGTTCGGCAGGCGCAGGCGGTGTTCCCCCGGCCAGCGCGGGTGTCGGCCTGCGCACCTCACCATGCTGTGGTTCGGCGCTCGCCTCGCAGATGCGCCAGGCTGCTTCGGGACGATGGTCGGCGTGCGCAGACAGACGGTACACACCCTTCTGACCCAGTCGGGCCTGCAGGCGGGCGAGCAGCAGGGCGGCATCCTTGCCGGCGACCGGATCGCCGAAGAGGTCGGCACTGCGGGCCGGCGCCCGCACCGGCTGATCGGCCAGCAGCCGCAGGCCAGTGACCTCGCCGGCGAGGGTGATGCCTGCGAGGCGCTCGCGCGCGATCAGCGTGAAGCGGGCCTCGTGCTGGCTGGGTTCGCCGAACACCAGCGCCAGTGTGGTGTGAGGCGGCGAGGTGTGTTCCAGCACCAGCGTGCACAGATCCACTGCGGCGTGACGGGCCTGCAGCCAGGCCGCCAGACTTGTGAACAGGCGGCGGGCTGCAAAGAGCAGGGCGTCGGCGTGATGCGTGGGTACGGGCAACCCGAGACCATGGTCGAAACGCGGCGGCGGCACGAACCAGGCGCGGGGATCAGCCATCTCGCCGCGGGCGCGGGCCAGTGTGCGACTGACGGCCTGGCCCTGGCGGCGTGCGAGGCCGGCGGCGGGCAGGCGCCGGACCTCGCCGAGGTTTTGCAGGCCGAGGCCGGCCAGCAGTTCCAGAGTGTGGGCATCGCAACTGCCGTCGTCGCCCAGCAGCGTGATTGGCAGACGGTCGATCGTCGCCAGCCAGTCCTGACCTGAGGGGTGTTCTGTGTCGGTAAGGCCGCCTGGCGGGTGCATTGCGGCGAGGGAGTCGCTGCCGGCGTCCGGCACGCACGCGCCATCACCACCGGGGCTCACGCCTGCGCGGGCGAACCAGCGTGCTGCGAGTGGCGTGGGGGCGCAGGCGGTGCGGGCGTCGAAACCCAGCTCGGCCAGCCCCTCACCAAGCGCCCGCTCGATCCGGGCGGAACCGCCGAACAGGCGCAAGCAGGAAGAGATCTCCAGCAGCACGGCATCGGGCGGAGACAGGCTGATGCGAGGGCTGAAGCGTCCCGCCCAGATGGCGATCTCGGCGAGGGCTTCGGCTTCGCGGTCTGGATCGCGGGCCTTCAGCTGCAACTCGGGCAGCAGGCTCAGCGCGCTGGCGCTGCGTTGCCCGCAATGGACGCCTGCAGCCTCGGCGCGAGGCGTGGTGGCCAGGATCGTTGGCCGCGGCGGCGGAGCGACGATGGCGATAGGCGGAGGGGACTGGACGCCGCGGGTGAAGACCTGCAGCGGCAGCGCCGGCAGATGGATGGCGAGCCAGAGCATGGCGGCAATGCGCGTTCAGCGCACCAGTGCGGGTGCGCCCGGCGCCGGCTCGGGCTCAGGGGGTGCGCATTGTGCAGCGCGTACATCGAGCAGGAGAGGGCAGCTTGCCGGTGGGCCACGGCGCTTGAGGATGCGAACCTCGAGCAGGCTGTCACGCGCGGCGAGGGCCAGGCGCAAGGGCGCGGGCGAGGACTGGCCCGCGACCGCACTCGGCCGGAACAGGAAGAGCGGCGTAGCGCCTTCCTCGGCAGCCAGTTGCAGCCGGCGCAAGCCGGTGTTGTCGATACGCGGCACCCAGGCCAGCACGGCCGAACAGCTGCCCGAAACGGCCGCCTGACGGGTGGCCCAGAGCAGGGTCTGCGGATCTTCGGGGCGCACGATCAGCAGCCGGGCGAGCGGCACGCCGGCGCGGGCGAGCGCTGGAGCGTAGGGCTGCAGGGGTGGTGAGAGCCAGGCGATCCACTGGTCGGACGGGGTGCGCGCGAGCATCGGCAGCAGCATCGACAGCTCGCCCACCCCCGGGCGTTCGGGCAGCAGTTCGATCAGCGCCCCGGCTGGCCAGCCGCCGCCCGGCAGCGCGGCGTCGAGCGCACTGAAGCCGGTCGGGCGCGCCGTGCCGGGGTGCTGCGCGATGCGGTCGGCCTGCCACACGCTGCCCGCAGGCAGACCGGCAAGCATGTCGAGCCTGTGCTCGGCGTCGAGCCCGGGAGGCGGAGCGAACCTGTCCTGCCGATCGTGTTCGGCGATGCGGAGCGCGGAGGTGGCCATGACCGGAGCGGCATGAACAGGTGGTACGCGCAGTGGTGTGGTCAGTGGTCCTTGCGGATCAGGCCGACCATCACACCCTCGATCACCACCGGTGCGCGCCGGGTGTCGATGACGATGGGGGCGTAATCGGGGTTGGCCGGCAGCAGTTCGACCACCGTGCCCTTGCGCTGCAGGGTCTTCACGGTGACGTCGTCGTCGACGCGGGCGACCACGATCTGGCCGTTGCGCGCTTCGCTGTTGCGATGCACGGCGATCAGATCGCCGTCGAGGATGCCGGCGTCGCGCATGCTCATGCCGCGAACGCGCAGCAGGTAGTCAGCCTTGGGCGAGAACAGCGCGGGGTCGAGCTGGTAGCGGGCTTCGACGTGCTCGGCGGCGAGGATGGGGCTGCCGGCGGCGACGCGACCGACCAGCGGCAAGCCGAGCGCCTCGGCCAGGCGGATGCCGCGCGCGCGACCCTCCTCGAGCAGGATTGCGCCCTTGGCGGCGAGGGCGCGCAGGTGCGTCTCGGCGGCGTTCGGCGAGCGGAAACCGAAGGCGGTGCATACCTCGGCGCGCGTCGGCGGGCGGCCTTCGGATTCGACGGTGGCGCGGATGAAGTCGAGGATTTCCTGCTGGCGTGCAGTAAGGGTTTCGCTGCGGGTGCTCATGACAGCCTCCATGGGATGGCTGTAATTTTAAACAGTTATCCATCGAGAGCAAGCACAAAAGCCGGGCTCGTCCGTGCGCCACGAATGCAGCGTGCCCTGTTTCAGGGTACGAGCACTGCCGCGCCCTGCAGCGCACCGCGGCGCAGGCGCTCGAGGGCGTCGTTGGCGTCTGCGAGTGCGAAACGGGTGACTTCTGTGCGCACCGGAACCCTGGGCGCCAGGGCGAGGAATTCATCGCCGTCCCGTCGAGTGAGGTTGGCCACCGAGACGATGCGGCGCTCGCCCCACAGGATGCTGTAGGGGAAGCTCGGGATATCGCTCATGTGGATGCCGGCGCACACCACCGTGCCACCCTTTTCGGTGGCGCGCAGCGCGGCGGGCACGAGTTCGCCGGCGGGGGCGAAGATCAGCGCGGCTTCCAGCGGACGGGGCGGCAGTTCGTCGCCGGCGCCCACCCAGCAGGCACCGAGCTGGCGCGCGAAAATCTGGCTCTCGGTGTCGCCCTTGCGGGTGAAGGCATGGACCTCCCGGCCCTGCCAGACCGCGATCTGGGCAATGATGTGGGCGGCAGCCCCGAAACCGTAGAGCCCGATCCGGCGCGCATCGCCCGCCATCGCCAGCGCGCGGTAGCCGATCAGCCCCGCGCACAGCAGCGGGGCCGCTTCGGCCGCATCGAGCGTGTCGTCGAGCGGAAAGCAGTAGCGCGCATCAGCGACGGTGTATTCGGCGTAGCCGCCCTGGATCTGATAGCCGGTGAAGCGCGCGCTGTCGCACAGGTTTTCGCGCTGACTGGCGCAGAAGCCGCAGTGGCCGCAGGTCCAGCCCAGCCAGGGTACTCCCATTCGCTGCCCTTGCGTCACGCCGTCCACGCCGGCGCCGACGGACGCCACCCGGCCGACGATCTCGTGTCCCGGGATCATCGGCAGCACGGGGTCGGGGAGTTCGCCATCGACGAGATGAAGGTCGGTGCGGCATACCCCGCAGGCTTCGACCCTGAGCAGGATCTGACCACCGGCGGGAACGGGAACGGGCAGTTCGACCGCCTGCAGGGGCATGCCGGGGCGTTCGAGCCGCATCGCGCGCATGGTGGCGGGGTGGCCGTCTTGGCGGGCGGGGTGCAGGGGCTTGGTCATGTTCATGGCTCCCGATGATCTGGCGCTGAGGTCTTGCGCTGGGGCAGTGTGGCAATGATGCACTGCGTCTTGAGCCGCCGCTCGATCTGGGCTATTGGTTCAGGGCGGTGTCGGTTCGCGGCACCCGAGCGTCAGGCAAAACCAGGGAAGAAGACTCGAATGCTCAATCCGTCCGAAGTCCGTGCCCACGCCCGCACTGGTAGTGTTCGCCGGGGGTCTCGGCTAGAATCCGGCCCACATCAGGGAGACCACATGCTGCAGAGCGGAGATATCGCCCCTGCCTTTTCATTGCCGGATGCCGACATGGAGATGTTCGACCTTGCATCGGTCGTCGGCAAGCAGAATGTCGTTCTCTACTTCTATCCTCGTGACAAGACGCCGGGCTGTACGCTCCAGGCTGCTGATTTCAGCGATCACGAGGACGAGTTCGCCCGTTACGACTGCATCGTGGTTGGCGTGAGCCCGGACGACTGCCTGACTCACGCAGAATTTCGCGACCAGGAGGGACTGTCGATCCGCCTGCTCTCCGATTCGGACACCGAGGTGTGCCGGCTCTACAAGGTCTGGCAGGAGAGAGAGGTCGACGGCGTGAAGAAGATGGGTGTGCGTCGATCGACCTTCATCATCGACAAGCAGGGCAGGATCCGCCACGCCGTCTACGATGTGACACCCCGCGGCCATGCGGCCGCAATTTTTGAACTGGTCAAGGAACTGGAACCGCAGAATGCAAAACGAAATCGTCAAAAATAGCGTCGTCACGCTGCAATACACCGTGCGTGATCCCGAAGGTGCGGTCATCGACGATGGCCACCATCCGCTCGTGTATCTGCATGGCGGCTATGACGGGATCTTCCCGGTGCTTGAAGAAGCGCTGCACGGCAAGAAGGTCGGCGACCAACTGCAGGTCAAGCTGCAGCCCGATGACGCCTTTGGTGACTACGACGAGGAACTCGTTCTCGTCGAGGACGCCAAGCTGTTCCCGGACAACATCGAAGTTGGCATGAGCTTTGAGCGTGTCTCCGACGACGGTGAGGAAGACCTGGTCTATCGCATCACCGACATCGCCGAGGGCAAGGTCGTCGTCGATGGCAATCACCCGCTCGCGGGCGTCGCGCTGGTGTTCGACATCACCGTCGCCGAAGTGCGTCCGGCCAGTGCCGAGGAGCTTTCGCACGGTCACGTGCATGGCCCTGGCGGTCACCACCACTGATGCCATCGAGGGGCCGCGTGAGCGGCCTTTTTTAATCTCCCCGTGCCGATCGCGCCGATGAGTGCTGCTGATCTCGAGAACCGTGCCTGCCCGGATCATGAGGGCCTCCTGCGGGTGACCGGGCTGCGCGTGGCGATCGCGCGCGCGGAGGACGAGATCCGCCCGGTCGATGGCGTCGATCTGAGCATCGACGCCGGGGAAACCTTCGCGCTGCTGGGCGAGTCGGGTTGCGGCAAGTCGATGACTGCGCTTGCGCTCGCACGGCTGCTGCCGGACGCCGGGCGCATCGCCGGCGGCAGCGTCACGCTGGGCGGTGAGGATCTGCTCGCCTTGCCCGAATCGTCGATGCGGCGGGTGCGGGGCGGCCGGATCGGGATGATCTTCCAGGAGCCGTCGACCAGCCTCAATCCGGTGATGACGGTCGGCGCGCAGATCACCGAGGCGCTTGCGCGCCATGGTCTGCGTGGCGACGCCGCGCGGGCCGAAGCCGCCCGCCTGCTCGAGGCCGTGGGCATCCCCGACGCCGCACGGCGATTGCAGGACTACCCGTTCCAGTTCTCGGGCGGCATGAAGCAGCGCGTCATGATCGCGATCGCCCTCGCCGGACGTCCCCAGCTGCTGATCGCCGACGAGCCCACAACCGCGCTCGACGTCACCATCCAGGCTCAGGTGCTCGCCCTGCTGGCCGAGATCCAGCGCCGCGAGGGCATGGGCATGCTGCTGATCACGCACGACCTCGGCGTGGTCGCGCGCATGGCGCACCGGGTGGGCGTGATGTACGCCGGCGAGGTCGTGGAGACGGGTGCGCGCAGCGCGTTCTTCGAGACGCCGCTTCACCCGTACTCGCGCAAGCTTTTTGCCGCCTTGCCGGGCACAGGCAAGCGCGGCAGCGCGCTCGATGCGCCCGAGGGCAGTGTGCCACCGCTCGACCGTCAGTTCCCGGGCTGTCGTTTCGCCGAACGCTGCCCGGCGGCGTTCGACCGCTGCGACGAGGAGGCGCCGGCATGGCATCGGGTCGGGGCCCAGTCGGTGCGCTGCCACCTGTACGAGGGGGTGAGCATTCCGCGCCCGCTTTCCGCCCAGGTTGCGGTGGGGGCCGCGCTGCATCGCCAGCGCATGGCGCAGCCGGTGCTCGAAGTGCGCGACCTCGCGGTGCATTTCCCGGTGCGCAAGGGCTTGCTAAAGCGCACGATTGGGCATGTGAAGGCTGTCGACGGCGTGAGCCTGCGCCTGGCGCCGGGGCGCACGCTGGCGTTGGTGGGTGAGTCCGGCTGCGGCAAGACCACCGTCGGCAAGGCCATCCTGAGGCTGATCGAACCGACCGCCGGCGAGGTCTTCCTCGATGGAGAGGCGATTGGAGGGCTGGCCGAGGATGCTCTGGCACCCATGCGGCGCGCGGTGCAGATGGTGTTCCAGGATCCTTTCGCCTCGCTCAATCCGCGCATGCGTGTGGGCGAGATCATCGAGGAGGGACTGTCGGCGCTGGGGATCGGTGGCGACGTGCGCGAGCGGCGTGCCCGTGTCATCGAGTTGCTCGAGCGTGTGGGGCTGGCGGCAGACATGCGCTGGCGCTATCCGCACGAGTTCTCGGGCGGCCAGCGCCAGCGTATTGCGGTGGCACGCGCGCTGGCCGTGTCGCCGCGCGTGATCGTGTGCGATGAACCGACCAGCGCCCTCGACGTGTCGGTGCAGGCGCAACTGCTCAACCTCATGCGCACGCTGCAGCGCGAACAGGGCCTGGCTTACCTCTTCATCACCCACAATCTTGCCGTGGTCGAGTATCTGGCCGACGAGGTGGCGGTGATGTACCTGGGACGCATCGTCGAGGAAGGGCCGCTGGAGCGGGTGCTGGGCGTGCGTGCCCACCCCTACACCCGTGCCCTGCTCGCAGCCGTGCCGAGGGTGGGCGTCGAGGAGCAGGGGCATGCTGCCTCCGGGGCCGGCGCGCTTGAAATGCCGTCACCGCTCGATCCGCCTGCGGGCTGCCATTTTCATCCGCGTTGCCCGCACGCGACCGATGTCTGTCGCGTCAGTTATCCGCCAGTCACCGAGTTCAGCCAGGGGCACCGGGTGCGCTGCCACTGGCCCCAGCTCGACGGCCCGGCGCCCGCAGCGCAGGGCTGACCGGGAGCGCGCTGACCGGGTGCGGTCAGCGCGTTCGCCCGCCCTTGCGCTTGGTGCCGCGCTTGTCGGCAGAAGCGGATTTGCCCTTTGGCGACTTGAGCCGAGGCTCGCTGCGGCTGCTGCCCGGCGGGTTGAGTTTCAGTCCGGGCTGGCGTACGACCGCAGCCGCCAGCGGCAGCAGTCCACTCACTTCGAGCGCGCCGTCCGGATCCACGCCGTCGGGTACCAGTAGCGCATGGCCGGCGCCGGGCTGGCTGCCCGTGGCCAGTCCATTGAGCTTGAGCAACTCGGCAGTGCTCAACCCGTGGCGCGCAGCCACCGCGGCCAGGCTCTCGCCTGCCTCGAGTACGTGCATGCGCCAGCCGCGGTCGTCCGCCTCGAGCTCGGCCAGGCCGGCCTGGAGTTGCTCGGCACGATCGGTCGGCACGATGAAGGTCTGCCCGGGCGTGGTGACGGCCGGACGATTGAAGCCCGGGTTCAGTGCCAGGAATTCATCCAGCGGCATCTCCGACAGGCGGGCGGCGGTGGCGAGGTCCACCCCCACGGGTGCCTCGACGCTCACGAAGTGCAGTTCATTGGCAACATAAGGCAGTTCGAAGTGGAACAGCTCGGGCTGGGACACGATGTTCTTGATCGCCTGCAGCTTGGGCACGTAGTTGCGTGTCTCCTCGGGCATGCGCAGGTGCTTGTATTCCTGCGGCAGCCCGTCCTCGGCATTGCGTTTGAGCGCGCGCTGCACGGCGCCTTCGCCCCAGTTGTAGGAGGCGAGCGCCAGGTGCCAGTCGCCGTGCATGTCGTAGATGCGCTGCAGGTAGTCGAGCGCGGCGTTGGTCGAGGCGATGACGTCGCGGCGCTCGTCGACCCAGGGGTCCTGGGTGAGGTTGTAGTGCTTGCCGGTCGATGGAATGAACTGCCACAGCCCGGACGCGTGGGCGCGCGAATAGGCCATCGGGTTGTAGCTGCTCTCGACCATCGGCAGCAGCGCAAGCTCGGTAGGCATGCCCCGGCGCTCGAGCTCGTCGACGATGTAGTAGAGGTAGCGCCCACCGCGCTCGAAGACCTGCTTCAGGAAGCGCGGGCGGTTCACGTAGAAGGCCTGCTGGTCCATGACCCGCTCGCTGTCGAGATCGGGCATGCCGAAGCCGCGCCGGATGCGGTCCCAGATGTCGTTGGCGTCGCGCGTCAGGTCGAGGGTGAGGACCCGCTCCGGCTGGGCGATGGACTCAAGCTCAAGCGCTGGGCTGGCAGGCGTCGTACCTTGCGGAGTGCTGAGGCCTGGCGGCTGGGCCTCGCTGTTCAGTTGTGCCTGTGCGGCGGGACCGGACAGGAACAGGCTCAGCCAGGCCGCCAACAGCGCACGGCGCAGGGGGGTGGCCGCCGATGCGGCGCCACGTCGGGAAAGAGGCATGATTCAGTGCTCAGAAGCCGTCCTTCCATGCGCGCAGGGCCGCCAGGCAGTCGGTTGCATCCTGCAAAGCCCGGCCCGCATGAGCCGAGACCGTCTGCGCAACACTCGCTCGGTCGCAACGCAGGAACGGGTTGATCGCGCGCTCGCGCCCTATGGTGCTGGGCAGTGTCGGCGCTCCCTGCGCGCGCATGGTCTCGCAGTGCTGGGCGTAGGCGTCGCGTTCGGCGTTGTCGGGCTCTGCCACGCGGGCGAAGGCCAGGTTGGACAGCGTATATTCATGGGTGCAATACACCCGGGTGTCTGGGGGTAGCGCAGCGAGCTTGCCGAGTGAACTGGCGAGCTGGGCCGGGCTGCCTTCGAAGAGCCGGCCGCAGCCGGCGGAAAAAAGCGTGTCCCCGCAGAACACGAGACCGGGCTCGATGTCCATGGCCACGTAGGCCACATGGCCGGCGGTGTGGCCGGGCACGTCGAGCACGCGAAAGGCGATCCCCGGTGCGGTGATGCGGATTTCGTCGCCTTCGACGACCGGATGGCTGACGAGTTCGATCGCTTCTCCAGCGGGGCCGAAGACCGGTACGCGAGTATGGGCCAGCAGTCGGGCAAGACCGCCGACGTGATCGGCATGGTGATGGGTCACCAGAATTGCGCCGAGTCTGAGGTCAAGTCGTCGCAGCGCGTCTTCCACCGGCTCTGCGTCGCCGGGGTCGACGACGAGTGCGTGGTGGCCGTCGTGCACAAGCCAGATGTAGTTATCGCGGAAGGCGGGAAGAGGGATAATGTTCATCCCGCGAATTGTGAGGACCTGAGTGACGATGTCAATCCTCCAGTTCAAGGACTGGCTCGAGACCCCGCAGGGTCGTTACCTGCTTGATTGGGAGCAGACGCAGTTCGATCGCATCGTGGCTGACATATTCGGCTACTACGCCGTCCAGCTCGGCCTTCCGCAGGAGGCGCTGCTGCGTGCCAGCCGCATGCCGCACCGGCTCTGTTGCGGGCCCGAAGACGCGGACGTGCGCGCGAATGCATTCGCGCTCCCCTTCGCCACCGCAAGCCTCGACCTCGTGGTGCTGCCTCACGTGCTCGAGTTCTCGCCGCATCCCCATCGCGTGCTGCGCGAGGTCGAGCGCGTGCTGGTGCCGGAGGGAAGCATCGTGATCAGCGGGCTCAACCCTTTCAGCCTTTGGGGTGTCCGCAGGCTGGTGGCGCGGCGCGGCGCGGGCTCGCCCTGGAGCGGGCAATTTCGGTCGGTCATGCGCATTCGCGACTGGCTGACGCTGCTCGGGTTCGAGGTGCAGGGCAACGGTTTCGGCTGTTACGCGCCGCCGGTTGCCACTCCGCGCTGGCTCGAGCGTTGGCGAATCATGGACCGGGCAGGGCCGAGGTGGTGGCCGGTGCTTGGCGCAGGCTATCTGATTCACGGGGTCAAGCGCGTGCCCGGCATGCGGCTGATCACCCCCCACTGGCGTGACCGCAAGGCCACGTCGAAAAGACTTTCGCCGATCGCCCAGCGCGATGGCGGCACGAGGAAGACGCAGTAAATGGAAGAAGTGGATATCTACACCGACGGTGCGTGCAGCGGAAACCCAGGGCCGGGCGGCTGGGGCGCGATCCTGCGCTCGGGGGCGCACGAGAAGGAAATCTGGGGTGGGGAGCCCGCTACCACCAACAATCGCATGGAGCTGCTCGCGGTCATCCGCGCCCTCGATGCGCTCAAGCGCCCGGTCGCAGCCCGGGTCCACACCGACAGCCAGTACGTGCAGAAGGGAATCTCCGAGTGGATCCATGGCTGGAAGGCCCGGGGCTGGAAGACCGCCTCCAAGGAGCCGGTCAAGAACGCCGACCTGTGGCGTGCGCTTGACGAAGCTGCAGCCCGGCATCAGGTCAAGTGGCTGTGGGTGCGAGGGCATTCCGGTCACCCGGAGAATGAGCGCGCCGACGCGCTCGCCCGCCGTGGCGTCGATGCGGTGCGTCGTGGCGGCGCGGCGGTGCAGGGCTGAGGGGGCATGGCGATGCGACAAATCGTGCTGGATACCGAGACCACCGGCCTGGACTGGCGAAATGGTGACCGCGTCATCGAGATCGGCTGCGTCGAGTTGCTCAACCGAAGCCTGACCGGGCGGCATTTTCACGTCTACATCAACCCGGAACGTGGCATCGATGCCGAGGCAGTCGCGGTCCACGGCATCACAGAGGAGTTTCTCGCCGACAAGCCGAGGTTCGCGAGCATCGTCGCCGAGTTCGAAGACTTCGTGCGTGACGCCGAGCTCATCATCCACAACGCGAGCTTCGACGTCGGCTTCCTCGACAGCGAACTCGAACGCCTCGGCCGGGCGCGGATCTCGGGCCTGTGCGCCGGGGTCATCGATACGCTGAGGCTCGCCAAGGAGCAGAACCCGGGCAAGAAGGCCTCGCTCGACGCGTTATGCGATCGCTACGAGATCGACAACGCCCACCGCGAACTGCACGGCGCCTTGCTCGACGCGGAGTTGCTGGCCGAGGTCTATCTGGCCATGACGCGTGGCCAGGAGAGCCTGATGATCGGGCTCGAGGACGAACCTGCCGTGCGCGAGACCGACTCGGAGGGCGCGCTGGCGGTCAGGGTTGCACTGAAGGTGCTGCGCGCGACCGAGGCCGAGACGCAGTCTCACGAGGCGGTGCTGGACGACATCGCCAAGGCGAACAAGGGGTTATGTCTCTGGCGCCCGCAGGAGCCGGCGCAGGCAAGCTGATGGAGTCTGCGGTCGGCGCAGTTCCTGGTGCCGGGGAAAGGGCTTCCCAAAGGGACGCCATCGCCCGCTGGGCGCTCAGCGCGCTTCGCGCCTGAGCTTCTCCAGCCCCTTGAGGATATCGCGGCGTGAAAGCTGGCCGACCAGCCGTGAGCCTTCCACCACCGGCAGGCAGCGGTAATGCTTGCTCAGGAAGGTCTCGATGGCGTCGATCAGGCTGGCGTCGCCTGAAATGGAGGTTACGTCACGGCTCATGAAGTCCTGGACGGTACCTTCCTCGCGACGGAAGTACGACGCGTCAAGGGCGGCCTTGAGACAGTCCTTCTCCGAGAGATAGCCGATCAAGCGCTTGTTCGCATCCACCACCGGGGCACCACTCAGCCCATGCTCGAGCAGCGTATGGATCGCCTTGAGCAGGTTTGTGTCGGCGTTGAAGGCGAGGTGATCGCCAACCATGTAGTCCTTGACGAGCAGGGAACTGAGCATGCTGAGACTCCCGGGGTTCTTCAGTGTTGTTGTTCTGCTTTCTGGGCATCGAGGCGGGCCTGGCGCTTCGAGCAGGGCTTCTTGCAGCCAAACTCGCAGTCCAGACCCATCGCGCCCATGCCGCCGCAACTACCTGCGATCGGTTTGCGACCGAACATGACGCCGATGGCCATGGCCGCAATGACGATGGCGACAACGATAAGGGTGATCAGGAAAGTGTTCATTTGAGGACACCTCGCTCAGCAAGGTTTGCGCAAAGTGTTTCGAACCGAAGAATAGCGCGTCGAAGGGCTTTTTGACCACGCGCGAACGCCATATGTCGCGCGATCACAGCAACAGGTGCCCGCCGACCAGCTGGCCCGACTGCTCGAGGCGGCTGATGGTGGGCCCGAGATCGAGCCCAGTCTCGGCTTTCAGTGCGATCGCACGCTCGCGTAATTCGGCAATGGTGCGCGCGATTGGTTCGCCATTGGCGCCGAAGGCCACGACGTTGCCGCTGTCGCACGATGGAAAGGCGAGCGCGCGATCGTCGTAGGCGCGCACGATGCGCTCGAGGCTCGCCTTGTAGCCGCGCGAGCGCCCAAACAGGTTGACCGCCATGATGCCTCGCCTTGAGAGCCGGGCACGCACGGCCAGGTGGAAAGGCTCGGTGTCGAGTACGCCGGCGCGGGCGTTGCGATCGAAGCCGTCGACCAGCACGTAGTCCCATTCCTCGTCATGTTCGAGCACGTACTGCGCGCCACAGCCGATATGGATCGAGAAGCGCGCATCCTCCTGCGGGAGTTTGAAGAACTGGCGCGCGGCGGCGACCACCGCCGGGGCGATCTCGACCACGCGGATCTTCGCCTGCGGCAGGTGGTGATGCACGAAGCGGGCGAGCGAGGCGGCGCCGAGGCCGATGATCAACACCCTGCGCGGCCAGTGCCCGCCGTCGGCGACGAGCCCGTCGCGCAGCAGCAGGCCGGCCATCATCTCGCGGGTGTAGGCGAGCTCGAGCGCATGCGGCTTGCGGATGCGCATCGCGCCCTGGATCCAGTCGGAGCCGAAGTGCAGGTAGCGGACGCCGGCTTCTTCGGCGATGTCGATCGGCGGGTTCATGCTGCGGCGTCTCCAGCCAGGCGTTTCAGGGCGTAGAGGCGCTCGAGCGCCTCGCGCGGGCTCAATGCGTCCGGGTCGATATCGGCGAGCTCGGTCAGCACCGGGTGCGACAGCGGCGCGGCGTCCGGCTCGGGCAGGGCGGCGAACAGGTCGGCCTGCGGGCCGGCGACGATCTCGCGGTTCTCCAGCGCGCGCAGCCGGCGCTTGGCGTCGCGGATCACCGTGGCCGGAATGCCGGCGAGCGCGGCGACCTCGATGCCGTAGCTCTGACTCGCCGGGCCTTCCTCCAGCGCGTGCAGGAAGACGATGCGGTGGCCGTGCTCGACCGCATCCAGATGCACGTTGGCGCACTCGGGGTAGTCGGCGTTGAGGCGGGTGAGCTCGAAGTAGTGGGTGGCGAAGAGCGTCAGCGAGCGCGACTTCTCAAGCAAGTGGCGGGCGATCGCGAAGGCGAGCGCGAGGCCGTCGAAGGTCGAGGTGCCGCGGCCGATCTCGTCCATCAGCACCAGGCTGCGCTCGGTGGCGCCATGCAGGATGGCGGCGGCCTCGGTCATCTCGACCATGAAGGTCGAGCGCCCCGAGGCGAGGTCGTCGGAAGCACCGATGCGGGTGAAGATGGCATCCAGGGGGCCGAGCTCGGCGGCATCCGCCGGTACGAAGCTGCCGACGTGGGCGAGCAGGCAGATCAACGCCACCTGGCGCATGAAGGTCGATTTGCCGCCCATGTTGGGGCCGGTGATCATCAGCATGCGGCGGGTGGCGGCCAGCCGGGCGTCGTTGCGGATGAAGTTCTCCACCTGGCGCTCGACCACCGGATGGCGGCCGCCGACGATGGTGAGGCCCGGACTATCGACGAAGCGTGGCTGGACGTAGCCGTAACGCAGCGCGGCTTCGGCCAGAGCGGCGAGGCCGTCGAGCAGGGCGAGCGCGCGCGCGATGCGCTGCAGCGCCGG
>CZCA01001270.1_pt1 | contig 21690 bp, 23 predicted proteins | sample 591981 | NCBI WGS metagenome assembly CZCA01 (sample SAMEA3556810, study PRJEB10932) | anaerobic digester metagenome
CGGTTGGGATCTCAAGGGGCGTCTCATGTCGAGCGTGGGTCACTACTACGTTTCTCCTCGGGTTATGCGGCAACTCCCCGTGTGGGTATGGATGCCTCTCTTCGAGGGTTGATATCTCTGCCCCAACGACTGGGCATGCAGCCAATTCAGAGATGTTTCTGGCGACTGCCACTGCGCCCTCATCGCGCACATCATGTGGATGTATCTGAGTTGCAAAGATCATGCTTCTACACCTCGTGCTAATAGTCTCCTGTCACGGCTGTCAGCACATCACCGCTAGCCGCATCGCCGCCCAACTCCTGCACAATCCTGCCGCGCCGCATGATAAGTATCCTGTCGCATACTCGCGACAACTCCTCAGGGTCGTCGCTGATCATGATAAGAGCTGAACCTGCTGCAGCAAGCCGTCGCAAGAACACATAGATTTCCTCTTTGGTGCCTACATCCACTCCCGCTGTTGGCTGGTCAAGTATGAGTATGTCGGGAGAAGCGGCAAGCCACTTGGCGAGAACTACTTTCTGCTGATTGCCGCCTGACAGTGTTCCTACAGAAACATCCTGCGATGCGCACTTGATGCTCAGACGTTTGATCATGGAGTGGACTTCTCTATGCCTTGCACGATGATCCAAGAAAAGGCCTCTAACAAGCTTGTGTGCTACTGCCAGCATCGTATTGTCGGATACAGGCCTGACCAGCACCAGGCCCTGCTGCTTTCTATCCTCAGGAAGCAGAGCTATTCCAGAACGCACAGCCTTTCGAGGCGTCTTTGGATGGTACGTCTTCCCTTTCAAGACTATATTCCCGGAATCAACGGCTCCATCTGCTCCAAATATGGCTCGTGCAAGATCTGTCCGCCCCGATCCAACCAGGCCAGCTATGCCCAGGACCTCGCCTCGGTGCAGTTTGAAGCTGATGCCCTCTAACTTGCCATTGCAGCTCAATCCATCAACACTCAGAACAGCCTCGCCCATTCCAGCCTTATCAGCAGCTGAAGGAACACGTACCTTGTCACCGCTCTGGATGTCTCGCCCGAGCATTAGCCTTACAAGCTCACGCCTATCAAGATCTTCGACTTGGTGCACAGCCACTACCTTGCCATCGCGCATCACTGTCACTCTGTCGGCCACCTGAAACACTTCTTCAAGGAAATGGCTGATATAGACTATTGAAGTCCCGGCATGCTTCAATCGATCAATAATCCTGAACAGTTCATCACGCTCGGCCTTGGAAAGCCTTGCAGTAGGCTCATCCATAACAAGGATTCTCGCATCTGCGGCTATCGCTTTGGCTATCTGGACCAATTGCTGCTCCGCTACACTCAAGTCGGCGACACGCGAGTCCGGATCCACCTTGTCGAAGCCCAGTTCATCTAAGAGTGATGCAGCCTGTTGCCGAAGCCTGGGCCAGTCAAGAAAGGCCTTTCCAAGCATCCCCGTGCCTCGTCGCGGTTCCATGCCAAGCACTATGTTCTCAGCTACTGTCAGGGTGGAAACAAGGCTGAATTCCTGGTGTATCACGGAAACCCCATGTTCCTGTGCCTCACGCGGCGAACGCATCTCACAGGCGTTCTGGCCTATGAGGATTTGGCCGCGATAGTCACCGTATACCCCGCCAAGTACCTTCATGAGAGTTGACTTGCCGGCACCATTAGCCCCAACCAGTCCATGAACCTCACCTGGCATTAAGGTGAAATCCACCTTGTCGAGAGCCAACACTCCGGGGAACCTCTTTACGATGCTGCGCATTTCGAGCACAGGCTGATTTGAAACATCGCGATTCGTCGACACAAGATCACCTTCATTCTAGCTCTGCAGGGGCATGTGAGGGGGTCGTCGTAAACACGACCCCCAAGTAGTTCAGTGATATCCTAGTCTGTTTCTCCGCGAACCTACCAGGCAGGCGGATAGTCGTCCACGTTCTTGATGGTAATAAGGGGCAACTCCAGGAAGTAGTTAGGCGCAGGTATCTTGGACTTCTCGCCCTTCAGATAGAGCGAAGCCATATGCAATGCCTCTACTGCCTGAGGGTACGGATCCTGGTTCACAGTGCCGTACACGGTGCCGTCCTTTACAGCATCCCGCACGTCCTTGGGATAATCTCCAAGGACCCAGCGAATCTCCGTGCGCCCAGCTTGCTTGGAGTACTTGGCTCCAGGGACTGCCTCAGGCCCCTGGCACACAATAGCATCAAGCTGGCCCTTGGGGTAACGTGATAGAATGTCCTGCGTATTGGCGAGTGCCTTTGCACTATCCCAATCATCGCTGACGGAAGTGACTATCTTGATGTTTGGGTAGTCCTTAAGATAATCATCGAGACCCTTTTTGCGCAGAATCTGTGCGGACGTGCCGAGCTGACCCATTATGAGAGCAACTTTGCCCGAATCACCTATTGCCTCGACGAGCAACTTGCCCTGCTGCTTGCCAAAGTAGTAGTCGTCGGCTCCGACAAACGTAACAACCTCGGCACCCTCACCCACCTTGTTGTTGGCGGCAATGACGGGGATGCCGGCTGCATTTGCCTGACGTATCACTGGCACAACTGCCTGGGCGTCGCCAGGAACGATTACTATCATGTCGACCTTCTCAACAATGAACTGCCTAACAACTGCTACCTGAGTGTTTGGGTCCCCCTGGCCGTCTCTGAGCAGAAGCTTGAACCCGTACTTGGCTGCGCCGTCATTCAGTCCCTTAATGAAATTGGCGTAGAATGGCACTGACATGTTCCATATGGTTGCGCCTATGGTGAACTGCTTGGCTGTTGCAGGTACAGTTCCCATCAGCATCAGGGCGGCAAGAAGTGCCGCGACCGCGACGGTACGAACACTGCGTCTCATTGATATTACCTCCTGTAATCATAAGTAACCTCGATGTTTAGGTAGCTTCGCGATTGCCTGGCTCGACCTATCGCCTCACTTTCTCTTCCTACTGACCGTGTCGATACCCACAGCCACCAAGATGATCAGGCCGGTGACTGCTGGTTGCCAGTATGGCGATACGTTCATCAGGTTGAGCGCATTGGAGATCAAGCCTAATACCAACGCGCCAATGATGGTATTGACTATGCTTCCCTGCCCTCCGGAGAGAGGAGTTCCTCCTACTACAACCGCAGCAATGGCATTGAGCTCATATCCCGAGGCGGCTTGTGGTTGCCCGGTGTTTGTTTGCCCCAGCAATATCAACCCGCCTATGCCCGCAAGAATCGCCGCTATGGTGTATACAGCCGTCTTGGTTCGGTCGACGTCGATGCCAGAAAGCCTCGTTGCATCCTCATTGCCTCCAAGAGCCAACACGTATTGGCCGAACGGCGTATGTTTCAGTACAACGCTCATTATCACAGCAACAACAACTGCAATGGATGTGGCGATCGGAAACGGACCGATGCTGCCAAGTCCGACAGTCATGTACTCTAAGGGAAGGCCATAAATGGGCGTGGCGTTAGTGGAGATAAAAAGTATTCCTTTGGTGATTATCTGAACACCCAGTGTAGCAACGAAAGGAACAATTCCTACTTTAGATATGAGCAAGCCGTTGAGCAAACCGGCTGCGGCTGCCGCAACAAGCCCTGCAACGACTCCCAGGGCTATACCGTGTCGAACCATGACCGCGGCAGCGGCCATGCCAGCAAGAGCAGCGGTAGACCCAGCCGAGAGGTCAATGCCTCCGGTGATTATCACTAGCGTCATGCCCGACGCAATCACAGCATTCACAGCATTCTGCTGCAGCAAGTTAAGCAAGTTCTGCGGGTTTCTGAAAGTTGGCAATGAGGAATACAAAACAATAAACATAACAGCCAAAATCACAAGCATTCCATAAGTGCGGAAGAACTTCTTCATCGACATGACCTCACTTGTCAATGCTGCCCAGGGGATCCCCCCTGGTGCCATGCAATGTCAGCGCCACTGCTCCCATGACGCCTGCATCAACGCCAAGGGCACTCACTCTGATGTCAGGCTTGGCCTGAAGCACAGGGCCAGTGAGCTCTTCAATCTTCTCTTTGAACAAGTCTGTGCCGTTGGCCACACCGCCACCGAGAACAATGACCTCCGGATCAAGAACGGCTGCCACTGCCAGAACCGCCATTGAGAGATGGCGCGCAAAAGTATCAACAGCCTGTAGAGCCGTGACATCCTCCGAGCGAGCCAACTTGAACACCTCTTCTGCGTCAACGTCACCTGCGCCAGGATTCAGCTCACGATATATACGCGAAAGTCCGGGACCACTGGCTGTTCTCTCCAGACATCCAAAAGGCTTGTACTCGCGGCCCAGGCAAGAGGGGTCAATCACGAGGTCGCATACCTCTCCGGCAGACCTTGTAGCACCCGTGTAGAGCTGCCCGTCGAGTATGATTCCTGCTCCCAAGCCAGTGCCAATGGCCAGGCATACCATGCTAGAACAGCCCTGACCTGCCCCATACCAGAACTCTCCGAGAGCCAGGAGGTTCACGTCGTTCTCAATAAACACTCGATACGGCAATGCCTTTCGCAGCTCTCCATGGATGTCTAGGTTTCGCCATCCGAGCGCGGGAGCCCACTCAACAATCCCTCCTGGAAGCACGACACCTGGAACTCCTACTCCCACGCCTCTGATGAGATCTGGATCTACCCCAGACTTGTCAACCATGCCTTGAATGAACTCGATCAAAGATTCTAGAACCGCCCTGGCTCCATGTTCGGCACACGTAGGCTGCACTAACTTCACAAGCTGATTCCCACCCAGGTCAGCAAGAGCCCCGGCCATCTTCGTGCCGCCAAGGTCTACCCCTACTACGTAACCCGCTGTCTCGTTTAACCCTAGTAACACCTGACGTCGCCCACCGCCCTTTGACTTTGCCCTCTTAACGTCTACAACTAGTCCTTCTGTCTTAAGCTCTCTGACTATGTTTGACACAGTCGATCTTGCTAGCCCTGTGGCTTCACAGATCTGCGTCTGAGATATAGGTCCCTGCTTTGATATCAAGTCCACTACAATGGCTCTATTCATGGCTTTCATGAGGCCAGGGTTGCCTGGACGGATCATCATAAGCACCTCATTTACATATCTCGCATAGTTTATTCGGTGCATAAACTAATTCTCCTGCCTCCCTGCGGAAGAAATTAATAGCAACCTCCCGGGCAGCTATGTCTCTGCATTGAGCCAGTCACACAATGTGTAAGGGGCCTTGCCGTCTCGCATGCGTTGAAATTCCTCCAAGGCTAGCCAAGCGATTCTCCAGCAAAACAGCGAGCCAAATTTCTGGAGACTGGGAGGCAAACAACATGAAAATCGCGCATGACCTACACAGCTTGCGTAAAGTGCTGCTTATTCTGGTAGTTACTCTGTCGTGCACGATGGTGTTGACGGGATGCTCGCTACTTACCCGTTCATACACCATATCAGGCGTCGTGACGGATGCCCTCTACGGCGAGGGGGTTGGGGGCGTAACCATTTCCTTCAGCGGATTGCTGAGCGATCCTGTTGCCACAGCAGCAGACGGAACATGGACTAAGTCCAGACTCAAAGGAGCCGTCACTGTGACGCCATCCAAGACCGGCATGGTCTTGTCGCCTTCCTCGACGGTTGTAAGCAAAGCCTCGTCCAACGTTGACTTTGTAGGAAGCAAAGCGATCGAATCAGTCTACTGGTACTCCGTATGGGATGCGAGCAATTTCCACGGCGGAAGCGGCCCAGTGTCACCAACCGAAGATCTCACATTGAACTACTTCGTTACGGAAGAAAGCTCGGCTGTACAGACAGAGGCCCCTCAGGGCTACGATGTCCTGGTCATCTCCGATGTGGGGGCCAGTTTCGACATTTGTGATTTCGAAGGGTCAGTCATAGTCACGTTTGACAGCGGCATATCCCCGCTATTCTACTGGCTCACCGGCGACTTCGGAAAAGAGACCTACTGGGACTATGACTCCGAGGAGCAGCTCGAATGGCTCAACCCTGTTGCGGGAACAGAGCTTGGTACGTATGGAGATGCCAGAGTATACCATAGCCTGGCAAGCGAACCTGGTTTCACCCGAAGGAATGACATACTTGAAGCACGATCGACTGATGATGCTGACGATATCATTGTGTACAAGATAGAGCATGAAGGAAAAGCCTGGTGGTGAGTGCACATAGGCCCACATTTCGGCAGTTATGACGAGGAAGTAACCGAAACCAGAGTCTCGGAGATCTTGTGCTATGCCTTGGACGTGCTCAATTTCGGTTCTCCCGATTTCCCAGACCCGCCTGCATACCCAGACCCTGTGAGTGCTTCCAGCGTAGGGTCTAGGAATAAGTAGGCACATCATAGCAGACAACAGCATAGGCCGGGAATCTTCCCGGCCTTTCATTGTTCTGCGCCTGATTCATTTCAGAATGCCGCCGGGCCCGATACCCAGCGCACTTGTCGGCGCCCCAACTAAAAGGGCATAAAAATGGTGAGCCACGCGGGACTCGAACCCGCGACACCCGGATTAAAAGTCCGGTGCTCTACCGCCTGAGCTAGTGGCCCACTCAACATGTTTAGCCTTGTCATTATATCATACGCACAGAACATCTTTCAAGGAGCTTGCGCCGATAGCACCTGGGCTTCGCCACAGTGTATGGTAGAATTCCATGCTACTGCCATGGAAAGAGCGTGGGGTTCTCAGCCTCACCGTGATCTCTCAGCTGGGGGCCGGATGCAGCCAGATCCTGGCCGCGCAATATGGTTTCCACCATCTCAGAAACAGTCTCGCTTGCGAGCATAGTCAGGTGTGACATTCCAAAGCCTGTGACTTGATAATTCTTCGCGCCGCACATAATGGCATTCTCTGCCGGAATCACTACCCCATCTGCAGGAGTCCAAATCGAATGGAACTCAACTCCGGGAGCTACTTCCTCCGGAGCGTTGAGATGGCGCAGAAAGTCGCTTCCGGGCGTCATCTCCCTGGCACATCTGCTGGCAGACGGAGCTATCTTGCCGCTTAAGGTTCCGTGGTGTGGCGTCCCGATAGTAACAACCAAATTCACCTGCGAAGTCGTCCTCAGGTGCTTCAAGTAATACCTTGTGACCAGTCCACCCATGCTGTGAGCCACAATAGCCACATCGCTCTTGCCCGCACAATCCACTTCGACTTTTCGCGCCAGCTCCATGGCGTAGTCAGCAATAGAGTCTACAACACCAAGATAGGAAAGATTTATATGGTCACATTCGAATCCGGCCCTCTCGAGCCTGTACTTGAGCATGCTCATGTCCATGGATGTCGCGAGCCAGCCATGGACAAGAATGACGTAGGGCTTCCGATCAGCAACGACGCGGGCAATGTCGATGCCGCGCGGTACATCCTGCGCATGGCTGGGAATACTGAACAAAGAGAAAAGCATAGCCGCTGTAACCATGATAGCAACACCATTCTCCATGCCGATAATCCTCCAGTCCACAATATGGCCCGGCGCTTTGCGCGACGAGCTTCATGTAGGGAGATGATCGAATGATGGACTATGCAAAGAGAGCTAAGCGCCTAGAACCGGAACGCGCCTTTTCAATGCTTGAGAGGATTTCCAGGATCGTTGCCGCTGGCCAGAACATAATAGGTTTTCACATAGGCGAACCTGATTTCGCCACGCCTGAGAACATCAAAACAGCAGCTTGCTCCTCAATCCATGCCAACAGGACGCACTACTCGCCTCCGTCCGGAGTGCCCGACCTCCGCATCGCCATCGCTGATCACATATCCAAAACCCGAGAAATACAGGTATCACCTGAGCAAGTCGTGGTGTCTGCCGGAACCAAACTCGCGATATTCTGCGCGATCATGTCATGCGTAGAAAGCGGCGCTGATGTTCTGGGACCTGTTCCTGCATATCCAGCCTATCCGTCAATAGCCAGCCTGGTAGGGGCGAACTACGTTCCGGTTCCCTTCATTGAGACCGACCGTGGCTTCCGCATGGATCTTGACCGCCTTGCCAACGCGGTAACTCCCAACGCATCGATGATAGTGCTGAACTCTCCACATAACCCGACCGGCGCTCTCCTCCCCAGAGAAGACCTGGAGCGCATTGCGGAAATAGCGACTGAACACGACCTTTGGGTGCTGTCGGATGAGATATACTCCCGCCTTGTATATGACGGCCGCTTCGCCAGCATCCTGTCCCTGCCCGGCATGGCCGACCGCACAATCCTGGTAGACGGCTTCTCGAAGGCATACGCCATGACAGGCTGGCGGCTTGGTTTCGCCATAGTCAACAGGACACTTGCAGGCCTGCTTGACACCTTCATAGCCAATGTACATTCATGCACAGCCACATTCACGCAATATGCGGGAATAGAGGCCCTAACCGGGCCCCAGCACGAAGTTGAGAAGATGCGCCTGAAGCTTCTCAAGCGCCGCGACCTCATGGTCACCGAGCTAAACCATATCCCCGGCTTCAGATGCCATATGCCTCCGGGCGCATTCTACGCTTTCCCTAACGTTACAGAAGCATGCCAGATAGCGGGCTTGGCCGATGCCGACCAGCTTCAGGATGCCCTGTTGGAACTGGCAGGCGTTGCAGTCCTGTCTATGACCGCTTTCCATGGGCCACGCGACCCCAAAGCCGATCAGTACATACGAATGTCCTACGCTACCGGCGACAGGGAGATCCTCGAAGGCACGCGGCGGATTCGAGACTTCATGTACGCTCGAATCGGGCTGCCGCTCCGCCACAATTGACAGTACAGCCTAGGCCGACTCGCCCTGCGCAAACCTCTCCAGGTTCCGAAAACGCGTGTACTCCCTCTGCCACATCAGCTCGATCGTGCCTGTCGGTCCATTACGCTGCTTAGCAATGATTATCTCCGCAATGTTCCTGCGTTCGGTATCAGGCTTGTAGTAGTCCTCGCGGTAGATAAAGGCGACCACGTCCGCCGACTGCTCAATCTCGCCACTCTCTCTGAGATGTGAAAGCAGCGGGCGCTTGTCTGCTGTAGCCTCAACCGCCCTGCTGAGCTGAGCAAGAGAGATCACCGGAACCTCGAGCTCACGCGCAAGCGTCTTTAGCGACCTGGTGATCTCAGCAATCTCCTGGTTGCGGTTTTCTACGCGGCCATGCCCCTGCACTAGCTGGAGGTAGTCTATGATGATCAGCGACAGGCCATGCTCCGCTTTAAGCCGACGCGCCCTGGTCCGTATGTCCAGTGCAGTAGCTGATGGACTGTCATCAATGAATATCGGAGCCTCGCTGAGGCGGCCTATTGCATGTGACAGACGCTGCCAGTCCGCCTCCGACAGATTGCCTCGTCTGAGCCTCTGCCCATCCACTGTAGCCTGGGAACATAGCATCCTCTGGGCCAGTTGCTCCCTGGACATCTCAAGGCTGAAGATGAGGACAGGCTTGCCTTCATTAGCCCCAACATGTTCAGCTATGTTCAGTGCAAGCGCAGTTTTGCCCATGGACGGCCGCCCGGCAATGACAACAAGTTCAGATGGCTGCAACCCTGACAAAATGTTATCGAGCTCTGCGAAGCCCGTCGACAGGCCTGTGATTGCACCTTTGGTGGTATACAGCCGCTCAATCCGGTCGAAAGTACTCATCAGCACAGTTTTCATGTCAGAGACTGTCCCGGTCTCGCCGCTCTGTGAGATCCTGAATATGAGCTGCTCCGCCTTGTCCAGAGATTCCGGCACATCAGCTGTCTGGTCATAGCCTATGGAAGCTATCTGCGATCCAGCCGTCACCAGCGCTCGCATGATGGACCTGTTCTTGACGATCTTTGCGTAGTACTCACAGTTAGCCGACGTCGGCACGGTATTTGCGAGCGTGCTGATGTAGGACGCGCCCCCCACGGCATCGAGCGCATTGCGTTGGCGTAACGCCTCCGTAACAGTGATCAAATCGGCTGGTTCGCCCTTGTTGAACAGGGAGATAAGCGCGTCGAATATCGTTCTGTGCGCATCCCTGTAGAAATCCTCAGCCACAAGGATCTCGGCAGCTGTGGCAATTGCCTCTTTGTCCAGCAACATTGAGCCCAATGTAGACTGCTCCGCCTCAAGGCTCTGGGGCGGCACACGATCAACGCCCACTACACCCGCAGTTGCCAAAGTAACTCACTCCCTATCCAGATCGCCAAAGACTGCGTCGCCCTGGAATATGTGCTCGAAAGCATCGGCCACATCGGTTACTGACACCACTTCAATCCCAGTGATGCCAGGAGGGACGTCTTTGGCGTTCTCCGCCGGCACGATCACTTTCTTGATTCCCGCCTGCCGTGCCCCGTATATCTTCTCGAAGATTCCCCCCACAGCCCTGACATTCCCCTGAATGGAAAGCTCTCCGGTGACCGCAACATCCTGCCTGACAGGGCAGTTGTAGACAGAGCTCAGAATTGCAAGAAGAACTGCCGTTCCGGCAGATGGCCCGTCGATATCGCCTCCGCCCACAACATTTACGTGGACGTCAAAGTCTGCGAGATCTCTGTTGGTGACAAATCTGAACACAGATGCCGCGTTGAACACAGAGTCCTTCGTCATGCTGCCTGCGGTCTCATTGAACCTGATGGTCCCCTTGCCCGCTTCCCGAGCGGGAAACGCGACTGCTTCAAACTCTATTACAGAGCCCAGGAAGCCCGCAACTCCGAGGCCAAAAACCTTTCCCACCTCCGCATTATCAGAGGCTCGAACATGCACGTAAGGGGAGAGGCGTCCCAAACGGATAGTCTCCTCAAGGTCATCAAGGGTAATCTTCACACGATTGTCCCCGGAATCCGCCTCCTTGCCCTTTGAGGCCTGCTCCATCCCACGGAACAAGGCGATACCGTATGCATCCACTAGAAGGCTCGTAGCCTTTCTGCCCTCGATTGTGTAGTCGCTTACAACAGACGGAATCTCAGAAGCCATGTCCACTTCCAGTTTGCCGGCGGCATTGCGCACGATTTGCGCTATGTCTACCTGGTTCAGGGGTTCGAAGTACACTTCTGCGGTTCGGGAGCGCAGAGCCGGACTCAGCTCAGATGGATCACGAGTGGTCGCCCCAATAAGCACGAAGTCTGCCGGCGCTCCCTCTTCAAAGAGCTTCTTGATATACGACGGCACATTCGGGTCCGAGGGATCGTAGTATGAAGACTCGAATTTGACCCTCTTGTCTTCCATGACCTTCAGCAGCTTATTCAAGAGCAATGGATCCATCTCGCCTATCTCATCAATGAATAACACACCACCATGGGCCTCAGTCACGAGGCCGAGCTTGGGTTCGGGCACACCGCCTTCCGCAAGATCCCGCTTTGCGCCCTGATATATGGGGTCATGCACCGAACCAAGAAGCGGATTGGTTACCTCTCTAGGATCCCACCTGAGCGTCGTGCCATCCACTTCAACGAACTTCGACTCCTCCCCAAACGGGGTAAGAGCCACCTTCTTTGCCTCTTCCAGAGCAAGGCGAGCAGCGGTCGTCTTCCCTACCCCAGGCGGGCCGTACAAGATTACGTGCTGCGGGAATGGGGAAGCCACCTTGGCAAGAAGGGCCCTGACCGCACGGTCTTGTCCAACGATCTCCGACATCGAAGTCGGACGCACAATCTCCAATGCAGACCTGGAAAGCTGCCTCTTCTCCAGATTCTCCAATTCCGCCAGCTTCCGGAGAGTCTCCTCTGTATCAGGTCCTGCATCTTCCTTCAGTATCTGTAGTCTTATCTCATTTACGTAATCCTCATGCCTCTGCTGCATGCGGTCGGATATCTGTTTCTCGATCTTCTCTTCTACCCGCCGCCTGGCGATGACATCCGCTATTTCCTCTTCAATATCTGCCAAAACCGACTCATACTCATTGGGCGATGGCTTTCGATCGATTGTAGGATCCTCAAAAACTATTCTTTCAAGGGCCAGTATCCTGTCCTCAAGCTCTGTTGAGCGCATGAGGCTCAGCGCATCAAGCTTTCCAGCCTTGAGAACTAGTCTGTCAGGCCCATAAATATCCGAAAGGATCTCGAAAAGGGCCATCACCTGCCGCACAAGTTGCTCGTCATCCTGGAGCTTGCCTGCCAGGTTCCTGCTGCCCATCTTGCTGAACTTCTTAACGAGCGACTTCATGTAAGCAAAACCCCTTTCGTCTGTGCCTCTATGCACGCTGTGAGCAACTATTCTTCACCTTCCGCCGAAACGACATTGATTGCGACTTCGGCGCTTACCCCGGCAAAAAGCTTCACAGTTGCAGTAAATGTACCGATTTCCCTTATGGGATCGCTGAGCTCAATCTTCCTGCGATCAATCTCAACGCCCAGTTCTTCACGGATGGCATCAGCGACATCCTTGGACGTGATCGAGCCATAAAGCCTTCCAGTCTCACCTGCCTTGGCCCGAATCGTGACTCCTTGTTCCTTCAGCTTACGCGCGTCTTCCCGGGCCTTCTCCTCCTCGCGCATCTCTTTCCGCTTCTCGACCTCACGAAGCTCGCTCACCCTCTTGAGCTCATTAGAGCTCGCCGGAATAGCCAGGCCCCGTGGAATCAAGTAGTTGCGGGCATAGCCATCCGCCACGTCTACTGCAGTATCCGTCTTTCCCAAACCAGGGACGTCTTTTAGGAGGACAACTTTCATGACCTGCCGCAGGCGAGGCATTACATTCAGCTCCCCGCCTGCTACCCCCTTTCAAATAGGTTCTTGCGCGCCCCTACTGCGCAGCCAGATTTCTAAAATCAAGCCAGGTGTCCAGCACACCGGCTATGGGAATGAGAAGATTGAGCGGCGGAGTCATGTACACCAGTATTATTACGATTACCGCCACGAACTTGGGAAGCTTGCGTTTGACGAAGAAGTGCCAGATAATCGCGATCCCCTGTACAGTATAGAGCAAGGTAAACCCCATAGTCACATTTCTTCCAACAGCACTGATAGACTCTATATCCATCCATTGCCCGACGTACAAAAGGATGATTCCTGCGATAAGGCCCCAAATCCACTGCCACCCAAGCTGCCAGTGGGCAAAGGGAGGAGCTGGCACTACCCTTTGTTTCATTCGCAGAAGCACCCAGCGAGCGATAGACGCTACGATCAATGCGCCCAGTACTGCTGTGCCTAGGACGATGACAGGGAGAAACAATCTGAGCCAATTGCCCATTAGCTCCATGGATTGCCTCGCCAGCGTCAGCGATGCTTCACCCATCCCTATCTTCTCATAGATCTGTACAGCCTGCTCTCCCGCCACCGTGAACTCATCAATGATCCGGGCTAACAAGGCAGACGGCGAAAGCTTGGCCAACGCTGCAGCCAGCATGAAGTCGATCACTACCTGCGCAAGCGAAGCAATTGTGGCAATGCCTATGGTTCGCGGCCACGGCAACATCTTTGCCAGACACACTCCGAGTGTGAGCCCGAGCGTGGCGACGCGCACAAAAACGATTACGGAATCGATTGGCCCCAGGATAAGTCCCACGCCAAGGGCGGAGACTGCCGCAGCCATCAGGCCTGTACGGAGATTATGCCTCACAACGAGAATTGCAATGGGTACGGGAACCACATAAACGAGTATTCGAGTATAGACATCGGCAACATAAAGCACTATTGTCAGTGCAGCAAGCAGCGCCCCTTCAGTAAGCGCCCGCACATTGTGATTCCGAGATGAACTCAAATGGAACGCCCCTTCCTGTGATTGGCCAAAGCGCTGAAGTCTCCGTACCACCTTTCAATCTCATGCCCGCTCTCAATGTTCTCCCGAATATTGCCGTTGATCTGCTCATCCAGCTCAGCATAGCTGATCCCAAGCCTTTTGGCCAACAGGTAACAACCAATGATAGCGTTGGCAAGATCGGCCACGCGCGGATCTTCATCCGCCCGCGCCAGGGAACGATACAACGATGCGATGCTTCCAAGTATCTCGGCCTCAAGCCAGTCGATGGTTTTGACACTGCAGGCGATATCGGTGTACCTCGGGTATGGCATTCCTACCCCTCCCCACAACCAAGTGGCGTCTGCGTACCGCATTCGTTCGTTCTCGATTCCAGAAGCGAAATCCTCCTGCCCCCCACTCATCCATTCTAACGTAAAACACAGGGGCACATGTGCAAGAAAACTCCTTGGGGCTGCCGCCGCCAAAGAGTTTTCCAATTAGCTATAGCCTAAGTTCCATCCCGACTGGATTAGTCCACCGAATACGGCATCAGAGCCACTTGCCTCGCACGCTTTATGGCCAGTGTAACCTGGCGCTGGTGCTTAGCGCAGTTTCCGGAGATCCGACGCGGAACGATCTTGCCGCGTTCATTGATGTATCTCCGCAGCCTGGCCGTGTCTTTGTAATCTATATCCTGGATTTTGTCGACACAGAAGGAACAGACTCGCCTTCTGGACTTGCGCCCTCTTTCTCGTCTCACTTATATGGTACCTCCACTGATTCAGGCAGTGGTGTTGTCGTTAGAAGCCCATGTCCGGGTCTACCTGTTCCCCGAAAGTCCCAGGTTCTTCAGAGACTGGAACGTCGTCCTCATACCCGTTAGGATCTGACTGGATGCGATCCGCTCCGCCCTGAGACATCTGCGAACCTGCGTCAGCCCTTCGGTCAAGGAACTCAACTCTGTCAGCGACTACTTCCCATACTCTCCGCCTCTGGCCCTCGGGCGTTTCGTAGCTGCGAACTTGCACACGGCCATCTACAGCGGCGAGACTGCCTTTTCTCAGATATGCTGCCACGTTCTCCGCTTGCCTGCGCCAGACCACCACATCAAGGAAATCAGTTTCACGCTCTCCTTGCTGGTTCGTAAAAGGCCTGTCAATAGCCAGCGAAAACCTGGTGACAGCTATGCCATTCTGAGTGAATCGCAATTCGGGATCATGGGTTAGACGTCCCACTAGCACGACCTTGTTCATGATTACACCACCCTGCCTTGATATTTGCAGCCCGGCAAGGAATTAGACGTCCTTTCGAACAACCATAGAGCGCAGTATATTATCTGTGATCTTATACACACGCTCCAGCTCAACGACTGCATCAGGCTCAGCGTTGAAATAAAGTATCACGTAGTATCCTTCCGTGAAATCCTTTATTTCGTACGCCAGCCGGCGCCTGCCCATTCGGTCGATCTCTGTGATCTCGCCTCCCTTGTTCACTATTAGCTGAGCGAACCTATCAATGAAGGCGTCGATCTCTTCCTCGGGCACTGTCGGAGCAATAACGAACATGCTCTCATAAGCGCGCACTGACTTCACCTCCCCTCGGACTGTCGGCCCCGCGTTCCACGCGGAGCAGGGATTGCGAAATGAATTATAACATCCACGCAAGTCAGGCGCAACCCGCCGTGCGGGTGAAAAAGGCCAACCTACCGGGCTCACCCCAGTCAAACATTGAAACGGAAGAGAACCACGTCCCCGTCCTGCATGGCATATTCCTTCCCCTCTATTCTGACGCGGCCATGCTCGCGCGCTGCAACGAAAGATCCCTCCCTAAGGAGCTCATCCCATCGAATCACTTCCGCCCTGATAAACCCACGTTCCATATCTGAATGCACCTTTCCCGCAGCCTTCGGTGCCGTCGTTCCGGACACAACATTCCATGCCCTGGTTTCAGGGCCCTTTATAGTGAAAAATGTGATGAGATCTAAGATCCTGTGGCCGACAGCAACCAGATTATCAAGGGCTGAGCGGGCTAGCCCCAAAGACTCCATGTAATCCCGGGCATCGTCCGGCTCCAACTCGCTGAGCTGCCGTTCGAGCTCTGCACATACGGGAACGACCGGAACGCCGTGGGCAGCGGCGCTCATTGCCTTAAGGAGAGCGCGGACATCACCGTTGGCGCCTACGCCGTGATCCGCCGCACCGCCCCCCTCCGGAGAGCCTGAGTTTGACCCGGGAACCAGATCCGCGGGCCAAAGCTGGCCCAGTTCTTCCACGCACTCTTCTGACAGATTGGCAACGAACATCGTAGGCTTCGTTGTTAGCAAGAAGAGCTCATCCATAAGAGCGCGTTCCTCAGCATCCAACTCCGCTTCCCGCGCCGGCAATCCGGATTCGAGATGCTGCTTTAGACAGGTCAATACCTCCATCTCGAATCTGGCCCGCTTATCGCCTGTTTTGAGGAGCGGCTGCGTCTTGTCCATGCGCCTTCCGACAGTCTCCAGGTCAGCCAGTATGAGCTCTGTCTCTATTATCTCCACATCTCGCACAGGATCCAGCTGATTGTAGACGTGCGATACATTGGGATCAAAGAAGCACCTCACCACATGTACGACAGCATCCACCTCGCGGACATGGGAGAGGAACTTGTTTCCCAAACCTTCCCCCCTGCTAGCTCCGCGAACGAGTCCCGCAATGTCCACGAATCGAACTGTGGCGGGAGTCACCTTCTGCGCCCCTGCAATCCCCGCAACCGCTTGAAGCCGGTCATCAGGAACGTCAACCACTCCCACATTGGAATCGATTGTCGTAAACGGGTAGTTAGCTACCTGAGCCCGTCCGCGAGTCAACGCATTGAACAACGTCGATTTGCCCACATTAGGCAGGCCCACGATTCCCAGACTTAGAATCAGCATCGCCTCCCAAGCCAGAGTCGGCTATCCCCCGTACGTTCTTCATGAACTGAGGCCGCGAAAGCATAACCACGCGGCCGCAGCCTGTGCACTTAATGCGGAAATCTGCCCCAACCCTGAGTATCTTCCATGTCGAGCTTCCGCAGGGATGAGGTTTCTTCATTCGGACAACATCGCCCACGCGGTAGTTCATGCTCCGTGTTCAGCGCCTTCCTCATCATGTGACCGCTTCAGCCCAGCAGAGTCGTCAACGATGATCCGGCGGTGCAAGACCGGAGGCTCCACCCCGGCCTCGTCAAGCGACTTCCTTGCTATCATCTTAAGCCGCCTTTCCACAGACCACTGCTGCATAGGCTCTGCCATCGCCCACACCCGAAGGAAAACCCCTGTTTCGTTCATGTCCTGGACTCCCAGGACAGTTGGACCCTCCACAATATCGGGGATGCTCGCCTTCTGGTCCTCAAAAGCCTTCTCGAGCACACGCACTGCGCTCTCTACATCAACAGAATATGGAACAGGCACATCAAACACTACTCTCATGCTGTGCCCTTGGAAATTCGTCACCATACCTATGGATCCGTTGGGGATGATATGGAGTTGCCCTCCGAAGTCGCGTATCCGCGTTACCCTGATGCCAATGGACTCCACCACTCCTGAGATTCCCGCCACAGATACGTAATCCCCTACAGCATACTGATCCTCAAACAGAACGAAGAACCCTGTTATGACATCCTTTACAAGGTTCTGGGCGCCAAAACCCACTGCCAATCCCACGATCCCGGCCCCGGCAATCAAACTGGCAGTGTCAACCCCTAACTCAGAGAGTATCATGATACCCCCGATGAAGTACACGACGTATCTAGTAATGCTTTTGCTTACGGAGCGTAGCGTAACCAGGCGGCGCGTATCTTTGAGCAGCGCAAGATTCTCGTCCTCGCGGCTCCTGAACAAGCGATCGATCACGCGAAAGGCAATGCGGATAATCAAGGCCGCTATTGCTACTATTACACCTATCTTGATCAAGGTCGACACGATGCCCAAAGTCTTATCCGCGACGGCGCTACCGGAGATTTCCTCTGCTAGTACATCGCCTATCGAAGATAATGATAATGTCTCTGTCTTCATCAACAACCACCCCTGTACTTCCGCGTAGCTTAAGGCATAAGTTAGACACCGTCCTAACATGTCCTGCATTGGAAAATGAAAACCCCTCCCGGCCTCATGCCGAAAGGGGTGGGCGCAGGCATCGAATGTTTCACGTGAAACTTTCAGCGCAAGGTGGTTGGGATGAACATGTCAACCAGACCAATCACAAATGCCGCTAGCAGGGCACCTGGAATGGTTATTACCATGCCCGGCACAATGAATGCCGTAGCATATATTACCACCGCTGACACGAGAAAGCCCACAATCCCCCTTGCATATGGAGATACCCCACGCCCGAGGATAGCTTCAACCAGCCATCCGAGCACGGTGATGACTACCGCCGCAACCACAGCTGTTCCAAACGTCAAGCTAGCAAAGCCAGGTATTAGAGAGGAGATCAACATCAACACGATCGCCGACACAACAAGTCTCACGATATGTCCTAACCACTGACTCATCGACTCTTCTGCCCCCCAGTACATGTGCTGGTTTGATTCGCCAATCGTGGTTATAGGATATCCAGCATTGGGGGGACTATGCCTAATCTTGCTTCGCGGGCTCATGTAGCCTCTCTCTTGCCCGGCAACAACAGCCTGTCCTTCAGATATTCCTCAGGAATTTGGCTGTGTCTTCCGGTGTTGCCGTATTGATGTATATCCCTGTCCCCATCTCGAAGCCGGCCGCTATCGCCAGTTTGGGGAATATCCTGATATGCCAGTGCAGATGCTCTGAATCCTCATATTCATCGCCGATTGGAGCAGTGCGTATCACGTAGTTGTATGGTGGATCGTTGAGTCCATCGGCAATCTTGCGCATGGTCAAGCCCAGGGCATCAGCAAGCTGTTGAATCTCCTGGTCCGATATCTCTCCAAAAGAAGGAGAGTGACGCAGTGGCATGATGCATGTTTCAAATGGCGTCCTTGATGCAAACGGCTCGAATACGACAAAACCCGGGTTGCTGTAGACCACTCGCACACCCGCCTCGCGCTCTTCTTCAAGCACATAGCAATACACGCATTTGCCTGTTCGACTGTGGTAATCATTGGCTGCAGAGATAGAATCCTGGATACGTGGAGGGACTATTGGTGTAGCTATTATTTGCGAATGTGGGTGCTCCAGAGAAGCTCCCGCGCTCCTTCCATGATTCCGGAAGATCGATACGTACTTGATTCTATCGTCCTCGAGAAGCGCGCGATAGCGATGGCGATAGGTTGCTATAACATCTTCCAGTTCCTGCTGAGTCAGTTCAGCAGGACTTCGGTCATGATCGGGTGTCTCCAATATCACTTCATGAGCCCCTACACCCGACATGGTACGGTAAATGCCAACGTCACCTGTGGAAACCTGCCCATTTGAGGTAAGCGCCGGAAATTTGTTGGGGACAGCTCTCACTTTCCACCCGGGCTGGTCGGGCTGTGAACCATCTCTCCTGACAGCATAAACCTCGGGCGGCGTTTGCCCCTCATTCCCGACACAAAACGGACAGTTCTCACGGTAATGCTCCTTGTGGGGCTTCTCCGGCTTGGAAAAGTCTTCCGGCCTCCGCGCCCTCTCCTTAGCAACAATAACCCAATTGCCTGTAATGATGTCTTGCCTGAATTCCGGCATAGTGCCTGGCCTCCTTGATTAAAACGGACCTCCATAATCCGCAAATGGCAGCATGATAGAGGCTTTCCCCTGGTACATGGCCAAGTATCTTCGAGCCGCTCGATCCCACGTGAAATTGGTCATGACATGGGGTCTACCATTAGCCCTGATCTTATCTATCTTCTCCGGGTCATCTATCTGAAGCAGACCCATTCTTACCATGGCCTCAGCCAGTTCCCTGGGCTTTCTCGGACGAACCAACTTGCCTGTAGCCTTTTCTCTGGCTGTATCAATGTCGAGGACAGTGTCATTAATGCCCCCGACCCTCGTCCCAATCGGAATGGATCCCATGCACATAGCCTCGAGCTGAACAAGTCCAAAAGGCTCGAAATTGGAGGGGATGAGACAGAAGTCTGATGCTCCGTAATACTCTCTTGTTGTCTCTCTTCCCAGGTATCCTATGATGGCCTTAACGTTACGCGGATACTTCTTCTCCATGTCGCGAGCCAGCTTCTCAAGGACTGGATCGCCCGAGCCCAGCACAATAATCCTCAGACTGGGAATGAGCCTCTCTCCCCCCGGGATCTCACCATCCAAGATCATCCGGGTCGCCTCGAACATATGGTCTACACCCTTCTGCTCCATGTCGAATCGGCCAACATAGAAGTAAAGCGTTCCATCTTCCATACCGTTCTCTTTGAGCAGGGCAGCTCGGCGTTCCTGCCTCGACCGGTCAGGCATGTCGACTTTAGCCGGGTCCCAGAAGGAATGGTCCATGCCATTCCATACATACGTGGCCTTCCCGGCATATTTCCCGAAGAACTCGTCCCATTCCTCACGAAGATATGAGTAGCTCACCGTATTTAGATAGTCGCAGACTCTGCAGCCGTAAGTCTCCAGATTGAACATCTCTTGCTTGCCAGAGATCTCGACTGATTCCGGGTCGACAAACTCGGCTAGAGCCGCATCTTCCATATCGCGCACGCCTATCTTCTCGCGGCATATACGATGTATCGTATATGCCATGGGTATCCCCAGATACTTCTTGGCAACGGCTCCTCCCAACACACAATGCCAGTCGTTGATATGGGCGACATCCGGTTTCTTGCCTTCCTTGCCCATTATCAAGTTGATTGCAGCCGGAAAAGCGTAGGCAAACCTCAGTATCTTCGCAGTCAGAGTCTCTCTTGGCATGTACACGTCAGGGTGGTCCATCACTTCATCGCTCAGAAGGAAGACGCGAACGCCCTTTCGTTGCATCTCATACACTGTGATCTCTGTCGAGGATGAACCCGCCTTGAGGGAAAACCTGCCGAACTTCTTGATTTTGAGCTCTTTTTCTGTCTTATGTATCCCATGGGATGGCATGAAGACCATTACCTCATTCTCGCCGGCCAGCGATTCTCCAATAGAGGTTGCGGCCTCTGCAAGACCTCCCACACGTTTGGGCAAATGCTCGAAGGTAGCAAGGCTAATGATCATGGATACCGGCGGCTGGACCCCGGTCACATCCAGGGGAACTACCGCCATTCGCCTCCTTTCATACTGGTTTTCTGCGTTCACAGGCCCGATGGGCTCTATTCTGCCCCACAGTGGCACGTTCTTGCGCTCCTGAGCAATCGACCGATCTCAACGCTCCAGGTCGCCCGGATTGGCGCCTGGCGTGCCAGGCACAACGGAGCCATCCCGGAAGGTGCCTAATCTGCCGACCCGCTTTAATATGCCCCATACCATCACTTTTGCCTGCACGACGAATACAATAGGGTGCAGCCATCCTGCGGCCCCAAACGCATCAGGAGGGATATGTCATGTTGAGGTTCCTCGAGTCCGTAATGAGTCCCCTCTTTCGTCTGCAAAGGCGCACATGCATTGTGATAGTCAGGTTCAGGAGAAGATGATCGCTCCCAGAATTCCGCATGCGGCAAGGACCAGGATAGGGTTGATCTTGGCCACAAAGGTCATGACTGCGGCGACGGCGGCAACTGCTATGGATCGAGGTTCAACAATAGCGACTCTTGCCACAGATATCGCCGCGGCAGCAATGAGTCCAGCAACCGCAGGGCGCATGCCGGCCTTGATACGGCTAAGCACCGTAGTCTGCGCGTATTTCTGGACCAGAGCTGCAAGTGCCAGGACAATGATTATTGACGGGGTTATGACTCCGAGGGTAGCTACGAGCCCGCCTACTATGCCGGCAAGCCTGTATCCTACAAACGTGGCGCTATTTACTGCTATGGGTCCCGGCGTAACTTCTGCGATGCCAACGATGTCTGTGAATTCGGCCATCGACAGCCAGCCGCGTTTTTGGATTATGTCTGATTCAATAAGCGGCAACATGGCGTATCCGCCGCCGAACGTGAATAGGCCAACTTTGGCAAAGCTCAAGTATATGTTGAGTAGGTTCATGCGGAATCCCCTCCAACCCCGGTCATAAGGCCTGCCAGGGCAGCGATGACAATAACCAATGCCGGGCTGATATTGAAGAACGACACCATCACCAGCGCCGCCGCTGCTATCGCCA
>CZCA01000926.1_pt1 | contig 21607 bp, 30 predicted proteins | sample 591981 | NCBI WGS metagenome assembly CZCA01 (sample SAMEA3556810, study PRJEB10932) | anaerobic digester metagenome
TCCCCTGCCAGCGCCGCCAACGGCGCAATCCCCTGTCCTCGTCTTTGCATGACAATCCCTGTTATCGGCGGAAGTTGGCGCCGGATACGACATCCGGCGCCAACTGAACCTACCGCTGCAACCCGACGCAGCCAACGACCTGCCCCGCGTCGTTGCGAAGCAGTTCGCCAGGCTGCCATACATCGCCACGATCCGGCACGGCGGCGCGGAACAGACCACTCACGACATAGATCGTGTCGGTCGCCGGTTCTGGCAGACCTTCCGGCTCGCCGTAGATCGCTTTGTACAGCGGAATGCCGTCGATGTCTCCCACCTCCACCCGGCGCACCGCAACGCGTGCGACCGTTCCCGATGGCGCAATGCTCATCACATGCTCGCCGTCGGCATTCACAATGTTGATTTCGTGTGGAGTCAGATTTACAAAGTTCATGTCGTTGTCCTTTCTTACAATTACAAACTGAGACCGAGTTGCTTCGCCACCAGCGCACTGTGCAGGTCGGCAGGCTCCTGCAAGTGCTCCAGATAGACCTTCGTCGTGTTGAGGCTCTTGTGCCCCAGCAGCTTCGACGCCAGATAGATGTCGTTGCCGCTGCCCTTATACACATTCCAGGCGAACATGTGGCGCAGCGAATGGATCGAGTAGCGCCCCGCCTCCGTCGCCGCATACTCACGCGCCGCCGCGCTGTCCAGCCCGGCCCGCTCCGCCGCCTGCCGGAAATAGCGCCGCAGCGCCGAGTTCAGGATGCCGTTGCACGTGCTCTGCGTGATGTGCCGGTTCTCCGCCAACCGGCGCACATTGCCAAAGTTGGCGCAGCCATGCACCCGCACCGGCTTCCAGATATACTCATCATCCTGGATATGGTCGGCGCCGCCAGGGTTCCAGCGCCCGTCCGCCTTCAGGTAGGCGACAATCGCATCATAGATCGGCTTCGGCAGACTGCGCTTCTCCTCCGCGCCGTCCCTCGCCTTCCCCGTCCAGCGATAGGTAAACTCGCCCTTGCGCTGCGAGTTCGGGGCGATCTTGCCCCACGTCATCGAGATCACTTCCTCATTGCGCCAGCCGTTCAGTCCGAACGCCAGCAGCAACGCCAGGTTGCGCAGATTCGCCGCCGACGGCGTGCGGCTGCGCAAATCCTCAATAATCCAGCTGTATGCCTCATTCGGCACACCAATTACATCGGAGAACTGCTCAACTTTCGGGCGCTCCACCGCCGACCCCGCAAACGGATTCATGCGCGTCGAGCCGTAGGCGTCCACGAACAGCGACACCTCCCGCCCGCCCATCATCGCTTTGGTAGAGGAACAAAACTGATACAACGAAGAAAGCGCCGCCAGCCGGGTCGCAATCGTGCGCTTCGCCAACCCCTCCGCCTGCATATCGCCGAGCCACGCCTGCACGATGTGGTCGTCAACCTGCCACATCCCATACACCGCATGGCGCTCACGCAGATACCGCCGGAACTCCAGCACCGCAAAGCGATACGCCCGCCGCGTGTTCTCCGACCGGCGCCGCCCACTGTGCAGCCACCGCTCAATGGCTTCTTCCCACAGCCCGGCCCACATCTGCCGCTGGTGCTCACCGTAGGAATGCGCATACAGCGCACCAAACGGCAGCGACGCATCCGGCTCGACATTCACCGCCAGCCACGGCAGCCCACCCACCGCCGGCGCACTCACCACCAGCGCCGTCGAGTCCGCCGCCAAACCATCCGCCGCCAAATCGTCGAGCACCTCAACCGTCACCGGTCGAGCTTTTTCGCCTGCCATGTGCTATACTCTCCTTGTCGAGTCCTGGCGCATCCCCGCGCCACTTGTCGAGTCCGAGTGCGCCGCCGTCCAGGGCGGCGCACTCATGTAGCGTGCCGGTGCCGTCCGGCGTTTGGCGTCGAAGCGTCGCAGTCCGTCCCGTCAGCCTGCGGCGCCCCGGCGTGAGCACAACAGCGCCAACCGTTGCGCCCACGCCGGGCCATCTATCGCCGGTCGTACTCATTCGCCTTTGCCTGCCGGTGCAGACTCGCCAACCGCCCCGTCGCCGCCTGCACCCTCGCCAGCATCAGCACCATCTCCGCCACCCGCAGCTGCCCGGCTTTATCAAAGCGATTGCGCGCCGCCGCCTGCTCCCCCTCCAGCCGGTCGAGCAAAGCGCCCAACCCCTCGGCAATCTCGGCGTCCAGCGCAATCGCCTCCTGCATCGCCCAAATCACCTTGTTCGTCGCCCGCAGCGCCGTCGCCATCAGCCCGCTTCCTCACGATGCTCGTTGATCAGCGACCGCCCGATCACCCCGACGCTGCTGGCAGCCACCACCCCGGCCACCATCCCCCACGTCGCCAGATCGAGCACCAACAGCAAAATCGCCAGGTCGCCGCCCACGCCGATCACCACCGTGATCCACGTGCGCCGCACCGCCAGCCAGCGCCCCCACGGATGCACCTGGAGAAACACCGCCCAGATCACCCCCCAAAAAAGCGCCAACACCAGCGCCGCCAACGTGCCCATGCTATGCTGCCAACAGCACGCCGCTGCGCTCGCCGATCTCCGGCTCATCGCCCTCATGCCGCTCGACATACTCCTCCACCGCCAGCCGGATATGATCCGACAACTGGCCAAGGCGCTTATCGGCGACAATCCGCTCCAACCGCCGCTTCAACGACGCCGTACAGCGCACCTGCGGCAGATACTCGCTCAGCGTTTCAGATTCGTTCGTCCCGTCGCTCATCCGGCGCTCCTGTGCTCCATTGATAAATGAAATTGTCGTATACTGGAATTATACATCATTGCAATACATTGTCAAGACCCAAAATACACCATATCGGCATCTGCCGTCGCTGCCGTCGCCGTGCGCCGCACGCCAGCGCCACCCCACGCCCCACCGCCATCACCCTACCCACGCCCACCCCAACCGCCACCCTCGACGCCGCCGGCTTGCGTCAGCGCCGCCTCGCCGCCGGCTTCAGCGCGTGGGATGGCTCACACATCGCCCTCACCCGTGCCATCAAAGCCGCCATGCACGACCCGTCCAGCTACCAACACGTGGACACCACCTACATCGACCGTGGCGACTACCTGGTCGTCACCACCACCTACCGAGGCCGCAACGCGTTCGGCGCCATCGTCGAACACAGCATCACCGCCCACACCGATCTGGACGGCGCCATCATCCGCATCGTCGCCCAGACCCCATAACCAAAAGCGCCGCGCGGGTTTTGTCCAACCCGGCGGCGCCACTCCAAAACAGCACTTTCCGACGATAATCAAACTTATCTCTCGAAGCCACGCCGCGCACCCAAGCCCCGTACCATCGGACACACTCCCGCGCCGGCGCTTATCATCCAACGCCCGCATGATGCAGCCATACACCGAGGACGAAGTGCGCCGCATCCTCGCCGCCGTCGCCAAAATGAACGCCTACGACCGCCGTCACGACCGCCACGTCACCGGGCGCAGACCTACCGCCGCGCGCGACATCGCCATCATCCTGATCCTGCTCGACGCCGGCCTGCGCGTCTCCGAACTCTGCGACCTGCGCCTGCGCCACTACGACCGCAAAAACCGGGCGCCTGCTCATCGAGCACGGCAGGGCGACAAACAGCGCGTCGTCTACATCGGCATGGCGGCCCGCCGTGCCCTGTGGAAATACCTCGCCAGCCGCGGCGACCTGCCCGCCGCCGCGCCCCTCATCGCCCACGCCGACGGCAGCGCCACCAACCGCGACGCCGTGCGCAAACTCATCCAGCGCGCCGGCGCGCGCGCCGGCGTCAACGGCGCCACCCCGCACCGCTTTCGCCACACGTTTGCAATCAATTTTCTCAGAAATGGAGGCAACATGGCCGCGCTTCAGGACATGCTCGGCCATGCCACCTTAGAAATGGTGCGCCGCTACGCCCGCCTCGCCGAGGTCGATCTCGCCGAGGCGCAGCGCATCGCGTCGCCTGCGGACAAATGGGGACTTTGAGTGATAAAAGACGCCGCCTAGCGTCTTTCTAGCTTAATCGCCATTTGGTGGTTCCGTTTTCAGCCGCTTGAACTGCCGCCCGTCAAACTCCCATTCCTGCACGGCCTGCTCAACAGGCACGCCAAGCGTCTCGGCCAACCATTCGCCAGCTAGATTCAGTGCCGCCTGATACTGTATGCGCACGATCTGCAATGCCTCTCCCTGCCTCTCGATATTCCTCGACAAATACGCAGGCGGTTTTAGCACGTCACTCACAATCCTCTCCTCCTAAAGTGAAAATGAAATCTCATCAAAACTGAACAGTGATCCGTTGTTTGGCGTCCAATCGACCGTCTGTATTTCACCGGTGGTCAAAATATCGATTCGCCTACTGGTCGAACCTTCTCCGGGAACATACGACCAAACCCAAAACAAGCGCCTTGCCGACGGCCTGTAACCAGATGGCAACGTCGCAACGATTGTGTTTGTGCTGGACGAATACGCCAGGCCGCGCAATGAAATGCGATCACCAAATCGGCGATACTGACACGAGTGGTATCCGTTACCGTAATTGCTCCAGCCGCTACTAAACGCAACATTACTCCAATCACTACCCAATACGCCGCTGACATCAAACCGGCCTGTGACGAACGTGTTTCCAGTGAGCGACAGACCATACTGCGTAGATACCGTTAGGCTGTAGTTGTAAATATCATTACGTACTACCAACATCCAATCGGCTGTTTGGCTCGATGGTGCATCGACTACGGTTAGCATTCCCGCATGTCTGCCCGTAGCGGAATACACATTCATCTCGATTTTGTCCGTGTTCGAGCCCATATACCCATAAATGCCGCCCAGCACGCGCGACAGATCAGACGATAACAGGCGATACCCATTCCTTTCGATCAACGTACTGGCGCTACTCGCAACACCAATCCCCGTTGATGAAAGCTGTACAGCGCCCTGACCTGCTACGATCTGTCCGCTCGTATTGAGCACCACCTGATCGACGCCCGCCGCCTGCCCGACAATCTCGCCGACGTCGATGTTCCAGCCGTTGAGGTTGACATCCTTCGTGCCCGACCCTACCCTAATATTGGCGCCGTTGATCAGCGTCGACAGCACCGAGTTATCGAGTGACGTGTTGGCTTTGTCCGACGGCGCCACCGTCCACGGCACAATCTCGCTGCCCTCAACCACCATGACGTTGTCAAACTCGATCCAGCCGTTGGCGATGGCGGCGGTCGCCGCAATGGACAAATGCCAATTGTCGGTGTTGCTGCTCGTCCACTGCAGGCGGGCGGCGTAAAATTGCCAGGATGTACCGGCGGTCGGCCAACGCAGATAGGTCGTTGTTGTCGGGTGGATGTTGTGGGCGAGCGCCAGGCTGACGGCGGTATTGGTGCGCGCCCAAAAAGTGATCACATAGTCCGTACTGGCGCGGCGCGTGCCGGCGTGGAAATATATCCCTTTCGTGGTTGCGTTCGTACCCGTCCAGGAAATGCGCTGCGCCCAGGTCGATTTCTCGCCTGCTACGCGGCTGGCGGTCGTCGGTACGCTGCCGCCGTCGTTGTTGTAGATGCTGAATCCGTCCGCCAAGCCGTCGTTATTGGTATCTGTTTCAAAGCTGGCGTTTGCCACCAGGTTGATGGCTCCTGTCACGTTGTCCAACGTTGCCGCATTTCCGCCCAGCACATTGATCGCTCCACTCACCGTGAGCGTTGCGCCGTCCCAAGACAAAAAATTGCTGCCTGCTCCAGCGTTGACATAGAAGCGGCCGGCGTTGTCCATGTAGGTGCGCCATGCCGTACCCGTCCAGTAGCCCATATAGTCTCCGCCGAGCAACAAACCTGCCAGTCCTGCGCCAGGATTCGCTCCCCAGTTGGTGTTTGGATCAATCCGACTAATTACAACGCCAGTAGAATTTATCGCCGTTGTGATGCGTCCATCGGTCAGTTCGGTAGGTCGATTGGACACCTGCGTCGTCCAGCTCGCAGAGTTCGCGGTTGCCAGCGCCCCCTGATTGACTATCGAGTTTGCAGCCCCTCCCGGCGTTGCAGCGCCCGCGTAGTTAACGCCGGAAAACGATCCGGTCACGACGATTGTGCCGCGCACCGTGAGGTTGGAACCGTCCCAGTGAATGCCCTGTGCCAACTGACCATTAGAGATCGACCCGACCCGAAACTGATACGCGCCACCCGCCAGCCCCATCCAGACGCCGGAATTGGTGAGTGGTGCAGTGGGTAACGGCGACCCCATCGCAAAAAAGGGCGCATTGTTGTTCGCACCCGCCGACAGCAGCGCCGTGTTGTTCGCACCGTCAAACAGCGCCAGCGGCACATTGCGCAGCTCGACCGCTGACGATGATGCCCGCACATAGCGATCCGTCACTGCCGTGCCACTCCCGGCAAACAGGCCAAATTCACCGTCAACATTGGTGATGCCGCGCAAATTGCCAAACCGAGTGCGTACGCTTTGTGTCGCCGGGTGCGTCTGCCACGTCACGATTTGCGCATAGGGAGAGTTCGCTGCATACAGCCCATCGATGGCGTTGACCTCGTAGAATCCGTTTCCCGACACGCCAAAATCCAACACGATGCTATCCGCTGCAATCGTGCCGCTGGCGGAGCCGGGCGTCGTGGCGTGGCGTGTAAATGTCCAGGTCTGCGTGCCGTCCGGCTGATCGGCGTAGTTGGTTACGGTGCCCCACGCCCAGCCAATAGTGAGTGACCCACCGGAGCGGGAAAACTGCCGCAGCCCAACGTAGTCTCCCGATTGGAACACCGCCATGTTTGGAGCACTAGGCAAATCACGCACCTGCAACGTGGCGGCGCTCCCCGCACCCGGCAGCGCAAAATCCGCCGCCAGCACCGCCACCGATTTGCTGATAATCTGCCCGCCCGCAAGCGCCTGCTCAAGGTCGGCTATGAACGATTTGGCGTGCAATTCGTCGGTGAACAAATACCGGAAATCGCCCTCGCCCGCGTAGGAGATTCGCATTCCTGTGGTTTGGCTGGCGTAATTGTCAGATTGTAATACACGACCTGCTGCCAGGCGCACCAAATTGCTGCCAGGCGACAGCGTTAGATCAGCGGCAGGCGAAACAGTCATATTGCCAGCCGCCGTATCGAGCAACGGTGTCCTTACCCTGGTCGAAGCGTGCAGTGATGACAGTGTGGTAATGCCGGATGCAGGTGAGAGTGCCAGATCGCCCAATGCCGTATCGATCAACGATGCTCGAAGACGCTCGGATAGCGTCAGTTGGACCAACGTCAGCAATCCTGCCACATTTGTCGCCAAGATGCTCGCCGCTGCGCCAGGATTGTTGCTGCTGGTCAAACGAATCTGGTCAGCCTCGACTGACAAGCCAGCAGCGCCAGTGTTCGTCACACCCACAGCAAATTGGCCGTTTGTAAATGTCAGACCGTTTCCGGCGAGGGAGGCTAACGCCGTCCATGACGGTGCGAACGGTGATGTGCCAGTCACTTGCACCTGATATTGTTGAGTGCCGTTTGCCAGCGCCACCTGTTGGCCGGTTACGGCGATTCCGTTGCCGGCTGTTACTGGTTCGTGGTGTGCTGCGGGATCGCCAGCATGTGCCGAAATGTCGATCCCATCAATCGTGATCCCACTTGCCACCGCCAGATTGCCCGTCAGCGTGCGCGCCCCATCCGTCCGCAAATACTGCGGATGGTCGTCGCCCAACAGCCCCGTCAGCGCGCCGTGCGCACTCGGCGTAAAGCTGATCCCGCTGCTCCCGCCGCCATTGCCCGCCGCCACACGCCGCGCCAGATACGGCCACAACTGATCCGCCAATTGACTCAACCGTTGCTCAGCCATCACTCACACCCCACGACAAGACACATTATCTTCGGAACTACCCAAGCTCGAACGCACCCAGCCGCAGCGGGTCGAGCCGTTCCGCCGGCGTCAACGTCATCCGACCACTTTGCGCGTCATACTCCGCCCGCTCGATGAACACACTGCGCCCCACATCCGCCAACGCCGCCGGCAGACCATCCACCCACACCCACCGGCCCGCCGGCAACACCCCCGGCTCCACCTCGCCGCCGCCCGCATTCACCAACCGGTTCTCCGCCGTCCATCGCCAATCACTCGCCGTCGCCGCGTTCACCCCACGCACCGACACCGCCCGGCGCTCATCCACCCACGCCGACATCCGTGCATTGTTCGCACCACCAAACAACAGCACCTTCTCCAGCGCATCACGCAGCGTCAACTCTCCCGTTGCGTATGGATGCCGCCACACTCCGGCGCCGGCCTGCACATCCGCCAGGCTGAACAGCGGATTCCGCATTATCATCTCGCCGAGCAGCACATTCACCGCCACCGCACCCCACACCCGGAACAACATCGACGCCGCGCCCGACGGCACACCGACCCAGCTTGACCCCGTGTACACCAACGCCTGTCCCTCCGGCGCCAGCGTCTGGTCGTTCAACTCCACCTCATACCACGCATCCGCCGCCAGGCTGCCGGTGCTCAACACAATCCAATACACCGTGTTCGCCGTCGGCGTCCACGAATGGTCAAAATCCACCCGCACCCACGTCATCGCCTCCGGCGCGCTGCTGATCGTCCCCGACGCCACAGTGGTCGAACTCGGCGCGCCGCCGCTGTCCGTGCGCACCTGCATCGTCAGCGCCGCCGCCGGCGTCCCCACCCGCCTACAGCGCACCGCAATGCTGCTCAGGCGCCACGTCTCGCCCGCCGGCATCCGCCACGCCTGCCCAATCGTCGAGTATTTCGTCAGCGTCACCGTAGCGCCCGGCGCCTCCGTATTGTTGCGGGTCGTCGTCGTAATCGCGTGCCCCTGCTCAATCGTGCGCGTCCCCGACGGCGTATAATCGACGATTCCGCCGAACGCACCTTCCACATTCAGATAGCTCGGCGTCGCCTGCTCGATCAGCCGATACCCCGTATTCGGCCCGCCGTTCGAGATATAAATCATCCCCGGCGCCCGCAGCCCGCCCATGCCCGCCGCCGGATCACGAATATCGTCGTTCGCCTCGAAATAAAGCGTTGTGCTCGTAATCGTCACCCGTGCATCCTTCGTGCCGCTCTCCACCGTGCGCGGCCCGTTGTTGTTCGCCGAGCCGCTCACAAAGAAAATATCGCCCTCCTTCAGCCCGCCCAGCCCCGCGCCCAAATGATGTATGCATTGCTGCCGAAAGCCGATCTGGTTGCTCGTCAGTTGCCAGCCGATAGACTGCACCGCGTTGCCCGCCTGCTCCGTAAACTCCACCCGTGCGCCCGGTCGCTCAAAATAGCACCAATCCGCCGTGTGCCACCACCCCCGGCACAACACCAGCCCCTCCTCGGCGCCCGACGACGACAACGATAGCGTCGGCTTCCCACGCCGCGCCGCTTCTGTCGCCAGCATTGCGTTTGCCTCATCCACGCGCAGCGCCGCCCCCGCCGACAATTTGCGCTCAATCGTGCCATAGCGCGTCATCGAGTCATAGTCATACGCCCAATCCGTCTCCGCCGACTCCTCCACCCCGTCCGCGCCATCGACCGTATACAAAATCTTGATCTTGTTCCCCATCTCCGCCATCGACGCGCCCACCGTGCGCCCCGGCTGCCCGACGCGCACCTCGTGTACATAGCCCGCCCAGACCACCGTCCCCGCGTCGCTGCGGATCACCACCGCCCGCCGCAGCCAGCCGCCGATCTGCGCCAGCGCATCCACCCCGCCAATGGCGCGTAATTCCGCTTTGTCCGGCCCCCCAAACGCCATCGCCGAGTAATAACTCACCTCCAGCGTCAGCCCCGCCGCAACCCCGCCCTCGACCTCAACCCACATCCCTCATTCCCCAATCCGCAATCCGCAATCATCACACCGTCAACCGCCGTGGCCGATACCACGCCCGCACCGCAAACGACCGGCCGATCACGCTCGTTTTCGACGGCGATCCTTCATCACACAACACCACGATCCGCTGCGTCTGCCCCGGCACAACCATCACCGTCGATCCGCCCCGCACCGCCATCGCCAGCCGTTCGCCCGTCGTTTCGCTATACGCCAATCCCTCTATCTCGTCTATGATCAGCGCAGCGTTGTTTACCAGCGGCGCGTCGTTGCATCCCAGCACCCGCATAAACTCCATCGGCGTCAGCTGCACATAGTCCAAATGAGCCGTCATCGTCGCCCCATTTGGCACTGTGATCCGCAATTGAAACACCAGCGTCACCGCACTCGCATTATTGCCCAAATCCAACGGCGGCAGCGGCACCGCGCCCAGGTCGCGCAGCCGCAGATCGCTCGCCGTCGTCTGGATCAACGTCTCCGGCCCCCACCACAACACCGCGTTGCTCGCATCCTGCACATAGATCGAGCAGTACATCGGCGCCGATAGCGACACAAAGCGCGCTAAGCAGCGCACCCACCGGCCCGCCATTTTCTGCATCAATGTCGCGCCTACCGTAAACGGACGCGGAAACACCAGCGACACCGCGCTGCCCGTGGTGTTGGTATAGCTGTAGCTCGTATATTGCCCGTTTGATGAATTTCCATCACTCACCGGATTCGGATTATGTTGATTTTCGCCCTCAAGAATTAGTGATACCCCAGTCACATCCATGTTCGCCAGCGTTGACACATAGAAATTGCTGAAATAGCGTGTCGCCCCGCTCGTGTTCTGAATCGACAACCGCACCGGCGCCGGCAGCGCACCCCCCACCTGCGCTGCCGCAATCTGCACCCAATTGTCGTCTCCGGCGCCGCTGTCATCGTGGTTGACAATCGTGCAACCACCCGTCGCCGCCGCCTGGTTGCTCGTGCTCAGCTCAAGCTCCACCTCGGCGCCCTCAAAATAGGGCCGGCGCTGGATGATCAGCTGCGCCTCCACCGCCTTGCCCGGCCACCAGCGCAGCGCATCCTCCGCCAGCACCAATCGCCCGCTCACAATCTCCGAGCGCCACGCCGAAGCCTCGCCATCCACCTGCACCACCAGGTAGACGCGCGCCCCGCTGCGTAGCCGCTGCCGCCGGTGCGCTTTCTCCAGCATCGCCTCAATCGAGCGCACCAACGCCTGAAGCGCCGCCACCGACGTTGCTCGCAAAAACAGATCGGCGCTCTCCGTCACATTCCGATACAGCGGCGCGCCGATCTCCTCGCCATAGGTCGCCGTGCGCACCGCCGCGCCCGTCGTCACATCCGGCGTCTTCGGCGTGTACCGCTCCACAAAGCAGGTCGAGCCGTCCGCCAGATTGATCGTCGTCGTGCCATCCGTCAAACTCAGCGCATGCGCCATCTATCCTCCAACGACAACAACACTTATCGGCGGAACTACCCGCGCCGCCGCAGCCGATCCGCAATCCGCCGCGTCCACTCCTCAACATCCATCTCCGTATTGATCACCGGATAGATGTTGATCGTCGGCTGCGCCTCCGCCGTCATCCGCCGCGACTGCCCAGCCGTATGCACATAGCTCCCCTGCGGCAGCGCCACCAACTCCGGCCCAAACTCGCCCACCCACGTCAGCCCGCCTGCGCGCCCGCCAACCGCTCGCCCCTCGCCGCCGCCGCCCGTCAACCACGACAACCACGACGGCGCCGGAATCGACGGCCACGACCACGACGGCAGCGACGGGACCACGACGGCAGCGACGGCCACGACCACGACGGCAGCGCCGGCCACGACCACGACGGCAACGACGGCCACGCGAATTTCGGCATTGCCGGCCACGCAAACTCCGGCATCTCCGGCCACTCGAACGACGGCAGCCGCGGCCACTCCCACGCCGGCAGCGCAGGCCACGTCCACGCCGGCCACGTCACGGTCGGCATCTGCGGCCACGTCCACCCCTGAAGCGATTGCAGCGCCGCCTCGAACCCGCCAAAATAGCCCGACAGCGTGCTGCCCACATCCGCCATGCCCGCCGCAAAATCGTCCACCGCCTGCTGCACACCCCAGTCAATCGCCAGGTCGCTCAGCAACTGCCCAAAATTCGCCGAAGCCTCCGCCAACGAGCTGCCCACCGCCTGGCTCATCGCTTCCTGGATCGGCTGCCCGTTCCACGTCACGCTGGTGACAACGAAATCCCCTTCCGGCTGCTGCGCATACTCAAACGCGCCGATGCGCAGCGTAAACTCCTGCTCGCCCGCCGACGTATAGTCGATCAGATCGCCAATCCGAATCTGCTTGACCGTACCGTCGGCGCTCACAAAGTCAAAAAAATCGCCAAGAGACAGCTTGGCGATTGCCCCGTCAAACGAGTAATCAATTGCGTCTTTGATGTAGACCTTCTGGATCACCCCGTCCTCGCTGAAGAACTCAAAAAAGTCGCTCAGCTTGAACTTCGTAATCCCGACGTTCCACCCCTCCGTGCTGAAGTCAAAATCAATCAGATCGCCGATCTTCAGCGTAAATCGGTTCTCCGTCGTCAGCGTGTTCCAGAACGACTCCATCTGCCCGGTCACTTGCGCCTGCCACTGCGGATCGCTCAACTGCGTCGTAATTTGCGTGACATACGGCGTCACCCACGCCGCCAGGCTGTCCATCCAGCCCTGCAAAATCGGCTGCGCCGTCGTCACCGCCTGCGTCAACCCCTGCACCACCGCCCGCGCCGGCTCCTGAAACGCCGCGCCAATTTGCAGCTTGATCCCATCGACCACGCCGCCAAAAATCTCGATGTCGCCCGCCAGGTTGTTCATCCGCTGCGACGCCATCGTCAGCGCGTCCGTCTGCCCGATCCGGTTTTGCAGCGCCCGGAACTCTTCCTCAGTATATGCCGCCATGCCCGCCGCTGCGCGCATCGCATCCGTGCCGAAAATCGTCGTCATGTAGCTGATGCGCTGCTCCGCCGACAACCCGGCGAACGCCCGATTCAACTCGCCAGCCACCTCCGCCATGTCGCGCATCGAGCCATCGGCATTGAAGAAATTCAGCCCCAACTCCTGCATCACCGCCGCCGCCTCACGGCTTTGCGGAATCAGCCGCTGCACCATCGTTTTCAGGCTCGTACCGGCGTCGCTGCCGCTGGCAAAATTGCTCGCAATCGCCGCCATGCTGGTGTTGAACTCCTCGAACGACACCCCGGCCACCGCCGCCGCCGCGCCGCCCTGCGCCAGCGCCAGCTGATAATCCTGAATGCCAAATTTCGACGACGCCACCACGCCCGTGATGCCGTTGACCGCCGTCGCCATGTCCTCGGCTTGGATGTTGAACAGCGACATCGCATCGGTCGCAATGTCCGCCGCCGTGCCAAAATCGGCGCCCGTCGAGTTCGCCAGCAATACCGTCTGCTCTGCCGCGCCCGCAAACACCTGGTCGAGCGTCAGTCCGTTGCGCACCAACATCTCAATGGCGTCCGCCGCCTCCAGCGTCGTCACCTTCAGGTTCGGGTTCACGCCCAACGCCATGATCGTATCGCTCAGCCGCTGCATGTCCGTCGCCGAAGCGCCCGCCAGCGCGCCGATCCCGTCGATCTGCGCCTCCAGGTCGCCCGCCTCCGTCACCATGCCCGCCATCGCCGCGCCTGCCGCCTGTGCGCCGCCCACCAGCCCGGCAAACGCATTCGCCAGCCCGATGCCGCCCGCCACCGACGCCATCTGCCCCAACACCCCGCTGATCCCACGCAGCGGCCCGCTGGCGCGGTCAACCCCCTCAACTACGATCCGGATTACGTGATCAGCCATCGTCGCCTACCTCGACCATCCCGGCCTGCTTGTGCCGCTGCTCGCCACGCTTCGCCAGCGCCGCCAACTCCTCGCGCCAGCACATCCACCGCTGCCACCATTCCGCCGACGCCTCCGCCTCAATCACCCACGGCGCGCAGCCCCATTCCTTTGCCGCCTCCAACACCATCACCCACCCCGGCGCCTGGCTGGAACTGCCGCGCAGCCAGCGGCGAATCAGGCGCCGTTCGGAGGGTTTACGCTGTCATCGCCGCCCGTCGCTGCCCGGAACAACGAATCCCACTCGTCCTTGCTCAGGTCGAGCAGCGCCGCGCGCACGTCCACGCCCTCCGGCGCCTCCACCTCGGCTTCACTCAACACAAAATCAATCATCTGGTCGAGCAGCGCCACCGTCAGCCCACCCTGCGCACGCTCCTGAATCTCCATTGCCCGGCGCATCCGGCGCAGATAGCCCGGCTTCTCTCGTCCCGGCGCCCGAATCACCACATCCACCATGCTGCGCACTTCCCTTCATTTGCCGTTTCCGCCGATAAGAATCCTTCTCCATAGGAGTCAACTCCCATGCGCCGCCTACGTCAATGTCTGCACGCCGTTGGTCAGCGTCATCTTCAGCCAGTTCGCAAAAGTTGCATGGTAGGTGCGCGTCAGCGTCAACTCGACCGCCACCACGCCATCATCGTCGCCAAAAATCTCCAGGTCATCCGTCACCGTGCCCGCAAACTGAAGTTGCAGCGCACGGGTCGTGTCCGCAAAGTTGATCTCCACCTGCTTCTGCGTCAGCGTTCCGCCGATGATGTTGTCAACGTCGGTCTTGGTCGTGGCGTTGAACTCCAGGCTCAGCCGCAGCGTCCCGTTCCACGCTCGTTCCGCATATTGATCTTTGCTCAAACTGCCAAAGCACGGACGCAGCGCACGATCCGGCTCCACCGTCAGTTCGACCATGCGCACAAAACAGCGATCCAGCGACGTACCGCCCATCGTGCCCGCCCACGTGTCCCACTTGATCGTCGCCACATGGTTCGCCAGGATCGGGTTCACCGTCACGTCGGAAAGCGACGCCAACGCCTGCGTGTTCACCTTGTTGCCCACCAGGTCGCCGTTCAACATCAACGGCTTGCCCTGCTCCAACCGCAGCGTCATGCTCGACAGCAGCGCCCCCACCAGCCGATAACTCCCCGTGCTCGTCCCCTTCACCAGGCTCAAAATGCGCGGCGTCGGCGCCGTCGTCGTCGGCGCCGCATAAGCCCGCACATACGGCCCCGCGCCCGTCGGCGTCGCCTGACCAAACAAATTGTCCAGCCAGTACGCCAAATGCTCGTAGGAGCACCACGCCGTCACCGCGCCCTCGCCGCCGATGCCAGTCACAATCGCCTGGCTCGCACCCGCCAGCCCCAGCGTCATGTCCTCCAGCATCGTCACTTCATTCTTGCTGCGGATCGCCAGCTCTTCGATCCCGCGCAGCTGCACCGTTGGCGTCACCCCCGTGCCGAATGCGCTCTGCGTGCCTGCCTGCACCCGCACCTCACGTGTCAAATCTGCCATTACACACCGTCCTCTTCCTGGCTCTCGCCAAACTCAAGCTCATACAGCCCACTCCAGCCCGCCGCCGACCGCTGCTCATCGGTCAACGCCGCCCACTCCGCCGCCGTCAAATCACGCGCCGGCACACCCAACAAAAAGCCGCCGCCTCGAAAACGCACGACCGTCACCGTCTGCCCGTCGCTCATGGTCGCCTCAATTGCTGTTTCGCCCGCTGGCGCCCGTTTCGCCATCTCCTCGACCTCCTGTCCGCAGCACATGCGTCAATCTCCGATCTCGCCGACAATCTCACAGCGCAGCCGGATCAGCTCCCGCCGATACTCCACGCCGCCAATCGTGATCGCATCCGGCTCCGTTGGCCCCTCATAGGTCAGCCCGTGCCAGTTCGCCGTCGCGCTGTTCGCCAGCACCACATCGGCGATCATCGCCTCAATCGTGTCGAGCGCATCCTCGGCGTCCGCCTCCGTCCAGCCCGTCGCCGCGTATGCCACGAACACCCACACATACAGCGACATCGCCGTCCGCCAGCACGCGCCAAACCCGTTGCGCACCCGCTCCACCGGCCCCGACGCCACCACCACCACCGGCGACTGCCCGGCAAAATCGCCCACCTGATAGCCATAGAGCGCCGCCGCCGGCTTGCCCGTGCCCACCAGCGCACTTTGCAGCAGCCCGCTCAGCGCGTCGCGCACCGTCTCACGGCTGATCGCCATCATTCGCCTCGCCTTCGTTCACCAACCGATGCACCAGCGCCTCCAGATGCAGGACCCGCTGCTCTAGCCGCTCGATCTGCCGCTTGGCTTTGTTCGGCCACGCCTCGATGCGCCGGTGCTCTGGCGTCCACGCCTCCAGTTCGCCCGGCATCGCATACTCGCCGTCCATGATGTCGATCGCACTGCTGTCAATCGCCATGCTCGCCCCTCTCACCGCAGATAGCGTTGAATCCCACGCGCCGCCGCGTCCACAATCTCGTTGGCGCGCTCATTCACCACGCGCCGATAGAACGCATGGCTGCCCCCGCGTGCGTGCTCCACCGGCCCATACTGCGCCGGTCGCCCGCCGTCGCTGCGCCGTGCATTCGGATCAATGTAAATCTCCGCCCGCGTGCGCGCCACCCGCAGCCGGTGCGCACCCTTCAGCGCGCCCGTGTCCACGTGCGTAATCGCCACCGCATAGCGCAGCGCCACCACGCCCGCCTCACGCAGCGCCGACTCCAGCGCGCCGCCCGGCCGCGCCGCATTGATCGCCCGGTTCGCCGCCGCCTGTGCGTCCTGGATTCCGACAATCGAGACCGGCATCAGCGTTTCAACTCCTCAACAACCAGCACATAGAAATAGTCGCCGCCATCCGCCGTCACCTGGAGCAGCTCATGCGGCGTATTCAGCGCCAGCCGCTGCGCCACCTCCGGGTCAACCGGATCAAGCGGCGTGCAGCGCACGCCCGTCAGGTTCGTCGTCGGTGCGCCGCGCTTGCCGCCTGTAATCGTCGGCGACCGCTTCGTGCTGGCCGTCTCCGTACACAGCCGCCGCATCGCCCGCCCACGCGCACCCCACGCCCAGCCCGCACACGACCGGATCGGGTATTCTTTGCCGCCCATCACCAACACATCGCCCTCACGAATGTCCAGCATTGCACAGCCTCCACACGATCCAATCGCCCTCCTCCGAGCGCGCCAGCGCGCCGACTTTCACCAGCGCCGCCAACGAATGTTCCTGCACCGGTCGCCCGCTGTGCCGCTTGCGCCACCGCGCATCAGTCATAGCCGGCACAATCCGGCACATCTGCCGCGGCCCCCGCTTGCGAATGATCGCCTCCGCCGCGCCGTCGTGGAACATGCGCAGAATCTCAAGCTGCGTCGCCGTCAAACGCACCGGGCGCGGCGTCTCCGCTCTCATTTTGCCCGCTCGCTGAATCCATCCACCCGCACCGGCAGCACCACGAACGCGCCGCCGCCCGCGCCGCCCAACGCCTGCGCCTGCCGCTCCCACGCCTGCGCCACCTGCGACAAACTCTCACGCCGTGGCCCGATGGACACATCCGCCATCACCGCCCAGCGCCGCGCCAGCGTGCCCGCCAACATCCGCACCACCGTCGGCACATCGCCGCCGGCGTCGCGCAGAAACAGCGCAATCTCCTCATTGCTCAGGTTTCCCCCGTCTGGCAACACGCCAACATCCTCTGTCGTGTCGCCGATCTCCAGCCGCACACGCGCAATCGCCGCCACCTGCGGGTCTGGCGAATCCGGCAGATAGCTAAAGCTCATGATCGCTTGCGTCCCTTCGACGCCGGCGGCGCCAACTCCGGATCAGGCGCAGGCAGCAGCGCCGCTTCCGGCGTTGTCTGCTCGCCCACGGCCTCCGCCGTCGGCGCATCCTCGATCAGCCGTCCCTCGGCGTCATACCATCGCCCATCCTCGCCGACATAGCGCCCGCCCTTCACAGTCTCCGCCATCGTCGCACCTCCACACACATCAGGATCAGGGCGAGCCGCTCATCACAGCCCGCCCCAATCATCCTGTCCAACTTCCGACGACAAATCAGCTTATCGTCGGCACCGTGTACGAACTGCCGCCGAAGTAGAGCACGGCGCCGTTCGTGCGCGTCCACACGCCGATCCCGAACTCCGCCTCCATATACTGCGCGTGCAGCGGATGCGTGTTCAGGTCAGCCGCCACGCGCAGCCCCTGGAGCGTCGTCTGTGCGCGCTGCCGAAACGCCAATGGTTTGTTCGGGTCGCCCGCATCCCACACGAACGCATAGCTCGCAATCGCCCACGGCTTCACCCACACCTCGGCGCCGCCGAAGATGCCAATGGCGCGGTTGTCCAACCGGCTGATGTCCAGCGTCTGCCCTGGCGTGTCGGTCGCCCGATAGATGATGCGCGGGTCAGGATACGGCGTAAAGCCGGTCAGCGCCCGCACCGCCGCCTCGTTGGTGCGGTTGATCGCCACCTGCACGCGGTTGCCGTGCCCGTGCTCCATCACATCGTCGATCGTCGCCAACAGCCCGTTGGCGCTCAGGCTCGACTCGGCGTCATAGTGCGTGTGGCTGGCGCCGTCGAAAATCTCGCCGTTCGGCCCATCTGGGATCGCCGCCGAGTCTGCGTTGAGGAAGCGTTTCACGTTGAGGTCAATGCGATCAACCAGAAAATCATTGAACGTGTAGTTCGTTGACCCGAAAATCGCCTTCTTCAACTCACGCTGCACCGCGCGCAAATGCGACTTCTGCGCATTCTGCACCGCCGTTGCCATGTCCGCCGGCGTGTGCGTCTCGAACCACTTCGCCGTCCAGCCCACCGCATACTGGTAGAGCCGCAGCGGAAAACCCACCGTCGCGCCCGGTCGATCCACCTGCGTCTGGCTGCGCCCGTACTCATCCACCTCGACCATCTGCCCGCTCACGCTCGTGCCATAGCGCCGCTGGCGGTCGGTCGTCACATCACACAGCCCGCTCACCATCTCCTGCACAATCGCATTGTGCGCGGCAACATCCGCCGCCAGAATCTGCTGGATCGTGTCGAGGCCGAACTCGGCGGCGCTCTGAAAACGCGTCGCCAGCAGTGTCGAAATATCCTGCGTGCCTGTAGTCATCATGCACCCCCTATGCGTCCCGGATTACCCGGATGTCGGTCGCCGTGATCGCCTGCGCCACGCCCACCGCGTCCCCAGTCGTCGCCGCCGTGTCGAGCCGTCCCGCCGTCGCGCCGATGTAGAACACATCGCCCGGCGTCAGCCCGCTGCCATAGTGAAAGCGCGTGCCGCGGCCAAACAGCGTCACCGGCTGCCCGCTCTTCACCGCACGCGGCGTAAAGCCGACGACTTCCGCCGCCTCGTTCGCCGCCGTGCCATTGCTCATGTACACCTTGCCGTCGCTGCTCTTGATGTAGCACGGCGCCGCTGGGTCGAGGTCTTCGCCCGCAAACAGCCCCGTGATCTGAGGAGCATACTGGCCGGTGCTTACATCCATCTGGGCGGTTGCCGCCCGTGTCACCAATGCCATCGTGTCAATCCTCCTGTTGACTCATCTGTTCTACTGCTAGATCGGCGCATATTCGCCCGTCGCCAGCTTGCGCCGCACCAGGTCATCGACCGACGCGCGGGTCTGTCGCCCCGCTGCCGTCGCATTGATCTCCCCCGTGCCCGCCGCCTGGCGCACCAGGTGCGGCTTTGCCTTCGCCAACGCCTTCAGCGCCTCCTCGACCCCGCTCACACGCCCGTCCTCGCCGATCTGGACTCCCTCCAAATCCGCCAGCCGGAACGCATCCTCCGGATCGTGGAAATTCGCCCGCGTCGCCGCCAGCACCACCGCATTGCGAATCATCGCCGTGCGCATCCGCTCCTCCGCGGCTTGCGCCCGTGCCTCGGCGTTCGCCTGCGCCTTCTTCGCCTTGTCGATCTCCGACATCTCGGCGTTCTTGCGCTCGACCTCCGCCGCCTCCAACTCCTCCAGCCGTCGGCGCCGCGTCGCGCTCTCTGCGTTCGCCGCCTTCAACGCCTTGCGCAGATTCTCCAACTCCGCCGCCAGCTGCTCGACCGTCATCCCCGCGCCGTTCGGCGTCCCGCCGTCCTGCGCACCCTGGAGCATCTCGCCCCCACCGTTCACTTGCTCAGACATCGCGTCCTCTCCTCTCAAATGGCGGATCCCCCGCCTTGCCTACAATCAGATAATAGCTATGGCTATCTCCCGCTCCGTGCGTGCGCCGGCGTGATCACCCGGCGCATCCCCGTTGTCTCGCGCAGCGTCACTTCCCGATCCGCCGCCTCCACCATCTGCTGCGTCAGCGTGTCGCCGGCGTCCTCCTGCCGCACCAGACACACACTGGTGCGGCAATACTCATGAAATGGCGGATTGTGCAGCCGTTCGGCAAAGCGCGGCGTCCCCGTCAACACAAAATCGTCACGCATCCCCACCACCTGCCCATGCACGCGCAGACAACAATCCGTCGTGCGCTCGTCGATGGCCGCCACCGCCTGCCGCAAAAAATCTTCCTGCCGCCGTCCCCCCCGGCTGATACCCTGCACCGTCGTCGCCGTCCAGCCCGCCAGCGCCGTCAACGCCACCCAGCGCGCCCCCTCGCGCACCACCGGCCCCGGCGACAGCAGCCCAACCCGCTCCTCATCGCCCACAATCAGCGCCAGGTCGCCGTCCGACGCGATCCACGTGCCCTGCACCGCCTGAAACTGCGCATCCACCATCGCCATCCACGCCGCCCACTCCGTCACCGTCTCCACCGGCGCCGCCTGATTCGGCAGCCCGTACACCGCAAGCTCCGTCATCGCCTGGCGCACTCCCACCGCCACCGCCGCCGCCAGTACATCTCGCATCACCACGCTCAGCGTTGCCCGCAGTTCCGCCAGCACATCAAGCAACCCGCTCAGTCCGTCCACCTGCGCCGCTGCCCGCCGTGCCTGTCGATACGCCGACAGCACCCGGCCGCGTGGCGCCGCCTTCGTGCCCATCCGGTCGAGCAACTTGCCCAACTCATCGTTGGTGCGCAGCGCCAGCGACACCGCGCGCTTGTGTTCATTCAGCGCCATGATCAATAACTTGGTCACCGTTCGCGGACACGCAGCGATATAGAGCGATCATCGATGCGTCCATCCGCCGATTCCACTCGACAGGTAACGCGATAATTGACGCCAGCAACGCCGCCAGACAACCACGCCGTCACAATCGAACCAACTACATTGACAGTATTGACGCTCAAATCATCGCTGTTCGTTGTCACCGTTGCGGCCACAATAGAATCGGCAGGAACTAGCCACTCCGACCAATTCCACTGGTAATCCAATACGGCATTTGGATCTTTGATGAACTCGCTCATGATTACGCTGGAGCAGGAATACCAATCGTGAACGATGATAGCGTGAACGTGTTGCCGCTAGTGACAACTTGCGATGCGGATAATGCACCGGTTGCCAACAATCGACTATTGGCTGTGTCAGAAATTGCGTAGTGCGTCGCCGTACCGGTTGCAGTCACCGTACCGTCCGTGATTGCTGCCACTACCACCTCACGTCCACCGCCGCTGCGATTGGCAGGCGAGCCAACGTTCAGATTCGTTTTGTTGCCGAGAGTATACGTGCTGGTGGCGCCCGCATACGTCGTTGGCTCCTGGCTGCAAATATCCAGCCTGTTTGCCTCTGTGTCCAGCACTGCCAATCCGTTGTCAAACACTCGATCTGCTAAAAAAGCCATTTTTTAACCTCCGGCTGTGTAAATGCGGCGTTCCGCCGCAACAAGAACTTCACGGCGTTCCGCTGCGATTGCCAAAATCCGAGATGCAGGAGCCGGCGCCTCATTCAGCGCAGCAACACCAATTCTCGGATTACCAGCCACCAAAATCACCGCCAGCAGAATGTGAATCTGGTTGATCACAACAGCGTCGAGCACCGGCGCACCTGTTGTGATTGCTGTCGCAGTCAACGCAATCTCACCGCCTATACTCGGCGCACCAAGCAGCGGCGCACC
>CZCA01000672.1_pt1 | contig 21587 bp, 26 predicted proteins | sample 591981 | NCBI WGS metagenome assembly CZCA01 (sample SAMEA3556810, study PRJEB10932) | anaerobic digester metagenome
GATTGCTCTATTGGAATAGCCTAACCTTTTAAGCCCTTGTATGATTCCTCTTTCTTCTGCTCCTAGATGTTGTCCTCTCTTGCGTTCTTCTGTTTTTGTGATAGAATTGTTATTGTCCATAGTAATTGAGTCCTTCTGTCAGACTTTTGTTTGGTAACTTTATTCTAACAGAAATCCATTTACTATGGTTCTTTTTTATGTGTTCAATTTCATTTTACAATTTACCTTTTTCTTTGTATTTCTCGATTCGTTTGTTTTGGGCAATTGGATATTCCTGAACTGTTTTAGCCTGTAGTGCTTCATTTCTAATTTCTAAAGGAATTTTGCAGTGGTATCTATCTTGTAGTCGCTCTGTTGAATAAAATCGTATATAATCATTTATTACATGTCTTAAAGAAGTTTCGTTTGTGATTTCGTATAGTTGATACATTTCAGCTTTTAAAATACCCCAAAATCCCTCTGTAGGTCCGTTATCAATACAATGTCCAACTCTTGACATTGATTGTTCCATTTCCTGTTCAATAAGCTTTCGTTTAAACACTTTACTGATATACTGAAACCCTCTGTCTGAGTGAAAAAGTGGTTTGGCATCAGGATTAGCGGCGATTGCTTTATCAAATGTTTTAAATACCAGATGATTATCATTTCTACAACTTATGACATGATATACAAAAGTATTTTCCACTTCTCCCGGTTCCACGTTGAAAAACGGAGGATCTTCCAACAGCAGCCCTTTGACCATAGCCGGAATTTGTCCTGCAATATATGCCGCTAATATGCCACCCGAAGAATGTCCGCTTACAATGCACGGCTCGCCAATCACTTTTTCAATAAATTCGCATAAAAGATTCCCGATTTTCTCGCAGGTGTACAATTCGGCGTTCTTCTCGCTTTTGCCGTATCCCAGGCAGTCAACAGCAAATATGTGATACCACTCGCTCAGTGCCTCAAAAACAGATTCGTAATCTCGGAAGCACATACACTGACCATGTATTAAAACAAGCGGTATTGTACCGTGTGGAGCGTCGCTCTGAATCTCCGCATAGTGAATGTGAAATTGCTCTTTGTTCAGATAATCTTTTTCTGAAAGCCTCATCATAACCCTGCCTCCTGTAAATCTGTTTTTTATAGGAGTGTTTTCCCGACAGACCTTTTTTATAATTCCAACACCTTATTGCATCCGCCAAAGATTTCCCCTGGTTGTCCGCAAAGAAATTCCGGATATAGGTGTTATATTCAAACTGCTTGCCGATTACGGTTTTATTGATACAGCTCATCGCTTTCAAACAATTTGCAGTATTTCATGAGCTGCCTGTAAAAACCGTCATGGTTTCCGCCTGTAAATTTTTTCTTGATGTCCTCGCTCAGTGTTTCGTCTGCATCTACGATTTCGGGATAAGTGTACGCATAGAAATACGCCCGCTTCTCCCACACATCACACACGCTTGCCGGATAGCGGAAGTCCTTGTCGGGATTCTTGAAATAATCAGCTCTTGCAGTGAGCCTCATCTTGGAATATCCATCTGCTTCTAATCGCTTTGCCTGCTCGTAAAAATGCCCGCTGCCGCATACGAAAAGTATGCGTGAATCGTCGGAATATGCCGCCGATTTCAAGATGATGTTATTATGTATTTCATCGTCCCGTCTGCCGTTGGTTTTGTTTTCTTCATAGGTATTATCCACAACCCACCAGTCGATCAGCTCAACAGGAATGCTGTTATCTAAGCAGTAGGCATAAACAACCGACATATCCACCGGGCCGTCTACTGCGCCGTATTCTTCAAATATGTCCGCTCTTGCTTCAAGCATGACAACATCCGGATTGATATTTTTTACAGCACTCAAAATATCCTCCATCGAATATCCGGCGAGCTTGTTGAAATGCGTATCATGAAGCGTTCCGAGAATATAGATTTCCCGTCCCTGCAAAGAGGAATATGCGGTAATCAGACTATTCTTATTTAGATACCGATTCCATAGAATACCTCCGACTGTCACCACAACCAATAATACACCTGCAATCGACAGCAGAATCGCATTCCTGATTTTATGTCGCTTCTTCACTTGCATAATAAGATCTCCCTGTCAATATTTCCATTTTCAGTTCTACAAGTTGGGATTTATCGCTCTGCCATATATTTTCGTATTTCGTCAGATGATAATTTTCTTATCTGTGTGTTTGCGTATTCTCTATACTTTTCGACAATGAAAATAGGTTTCATATCTTCGCAGGTTTTCCCTTTATTCTTATTTAGATATAACTGAAAGTCCTCGCTATCCGCAAAAATTTTGTATGAAAGTCTGCCATTTTCACTTTTTAGTTCATAAATACCACATGGCTTTTTCATACTATAATCAGCAGTACGCAAATACAATTTTGCAATTTTTAACGACTTGAAAGGAAAATTCCATCGTTGCAATCCACGATTGGGGTCATGTTCAATGCAAATGCACCGCCCGCAAGTACCACAAATGTATTGTGTGTGATTTTCTAAACAATCCAATGGATTGAATAGTGGCGTTATTCTATTTTCATCAACATAACATTCCATACACATTTCGTTTTCAATCCCTTTGCAAATTCAAAGTTTACTTATTCTGCCTATGCATCTACTATAGCGCTATCAAGAAAAAGTCTTTCCCTCTAAATGTTCCAATTCGTCCAGCTTAATATATTGGGAATTATGAAAGCATTTTATAAACCGCATTTAATGTTTTTTCTTCATCTGACCCATTGTCTGTGTATAATTGTACTTCATACTTTATATCTTTATATTGCAAACATAAATCAAGAAAGCATAAGAAAATTCCAATATCAATTTGATTATAAAAAGACACTCTATCAGCAGGCATTATTCCTCGCTTACCTTGCTTTTTATATCTATAAACATTTAAAGCGGTATCAGTATGTTCTACTATCCAGGGCTGTGTGTTACAAGCACTGGGGGCAAATCTAACAATATCAGATATTCCCTCAAGCGGTTCTCCCAGCCAAATTTCATCAATAAACTTACGTTTGCTCTTGAACATATCTTTGCGGAATTTTCTTTCATCATCTACTTTTGATATTGCAATCATAATGATAAAATCAAGACCATCAAATGACGGTTCATTCGTCTTTCCAATACCAAACCATAGTGTTCCGATGTTTTGTGAAACAAGGTATAAATCTAATTGCTCCCCTAAATACCCAATGTTCTGCAAATAATTGTCCTTCTTCTCACTATATAGTAAAATACAGAACTGTTGACCACGTTTACAAGTAGTTTCATTCGCAGGAACAATTCTAATTGCTGTTTTTATATCAGGACACAGCGGAATAAATGTCTTATATAATTTTTTAATATGTTCAATGTCATTTGCAGATATGGTTTCGTTGCCGATATTCCTAAAGAGATGAAAAGATTTCCTCATAAAAATCATATTGTGCAATTCTTTGTTTAAGTTCATAGCCTTGTCCTCGCAAATTTCAATTTGTATTATTTCTTAGTTTTCTTATTTAAACTAATATTTGATGATAAAAGACAAATACCGCCACATAACATTATTATCCATATCCAATAATTATCACCAATTACAATGTTGTATACTAAACAAATAACACTTATTATAATCTGAGTAATACTACATATTACTCCAACTTTATTTATCAATTTATTCTTTTTCATTTTATTATTTCCAATCTGACTTTCAAATTACCATTTATCTGTTAGTTGTATTACATGATAAAATCTTCTTATTTTATATGTATTAGACTAATACTGATTGATGCCCAAAATACAAAGAACGGCAATACAGCTCCAGTCGGACGGGAAGGTAACAATGAGAATACCTCCGACTGTCACCGCAGCCAATAATACACCTGCAATCGACAGCAGAATCGCATTCCTGATTTTATGCCGCTTTTTCACTTGCATAACAATATCTTCCTGTTAATATTTCCATTTTCAGTTCTACAAGCTGGGATTTTTCTATTTCTTTTTCTTAGGAGTTGGAAGTTCCTCATACATAGAATTTAATAGTCTTGTCAAGAAATCCTTATTATCAACATCATCAACCATCAGCATCTCTTTTGCTCCTTCATAGGGCAATTCATAAGTTGCTTCTGGCATTAGTGTGATAGCTGATTTAACAGGCTTTACAAGTAACCTGTCATCATAGATTCCACCAACGATTTTGCAACGATAGTATAAAATATATTCTCCCATCATTGCTCTATATGTTATCTCTTCCAATTCAGATAATTGTTCTAATATAAAATCTAAATACTCTTTGCTTGAAGCCATAGTACCCTCCACAAATTCAATTTTTTACTATTCCTTTTTCACTTCTTCAAGTTGTGAGTTATACGTCCTTACTCTCAAACGGTTTATTCCAAGAGCCTATCTCAATTAAATTTCCTTCCGGGTCAGCAATATAACAGGTTCTCTGTCCCCAAGGTTCTGTTACAGGCTCAAGCACAGCCACTGCACCCTTATTTATAGCTTTTTTGAACTCCATATCTACTTCATCAAAAGTATCAACATAAAGAGCGATTTCTGAATGACCGTTTATTCCCTTCACATATTCATATTTTCGCTCTGTCATATTCTCAAAATCTTTCCGACCATAAAGCAAAAATAACGTACCATCCTTAACCAAATACACATTTGATGCATCTTCATTCTCTTTTATCTCAAACCCCAATACATCTCTGTAAAAACGAATCATAGTCCCCATATCGTTCACTAATAAACCAAATCCATCTAATCTCATAATTAACCTCCCAAATTTCAATTTGTATTATTCTATATTAAAAATTTCACTATTCAAATCGCAATAATATCTACCGCTTATAGCAGTAAATTTCAAAACACAATAGCTCAACAATTCCTGATTTTTTGTCGCTTCTTCACTTGCATAACAATTATATTTCAAAATCTTCGGACTTAAAATTGCTGTAATACCGGCCTTTTGCTGCTGTAAATTTCAAAACACAATAATCGGGGTCTGTCACACCGCCATGATAATACAGGGTATCACCCTTTTTCCAAATTCGTTCCTTTGCCTCAGGGGTTTCTAACACCTCAACCACCCCCGAAATGCTGACACCTCTAAAAAAGCGTTTATCCACAAAATAAATGCTTGCTTTGGGGTTGTCACGAAAAAATTTTACCTTATTAGAGGAAGTATTCGTTGAAAACCAGAAGGTCTTGATACCTTCTCGCTCACGCGGAGCGAGCATAGCTTTCGTGATGGGAAATCCATCACCGTCAATGTAGCTAATCAGAGTAAGTTTTGTTTTGTCAATCATATTACTTATGGTTTTTTCAGCATCTCTCATCATCTTTCTTTTTTCCTTTCTTGTATATAAAAATCTCAGCTCAACAACTTCAAATTTCTTATCAGCCCCGGCAATCGGGATTTATCGAGGTTAGGGTTATGATCATTTGCTGTGGCTATTTTAAAAATTCTATAATCATTGTTTTTTCTTGTTCTGTTAGTAAATGCATATGTCCTCTGTTTTTTAACTCATAAGTAACAACATTTGGAATCATAGTTTTAGCTCGCCTTAAAACCTTTTTAGCTGGGAACAGGCAATCTTTTTCACTTGCCATAACAAGCGTCGGTGCACAGCATTGTTTCATAAGCTTTGCACTGACATTTGACGGCATTCCTACTTTTGTTTTTACATGATCAAAACTGTTTTTTACTGTATCAAGTGTATCGGTATCTAAAACATCTTCTGTAATAGACATAAATAGAGCTGTTTGCTTGATATATGCATCGTTTTTTGTACATAGATATTTTACAAGCGGAATCATCATTTTGATGGAGGAGATAGGAAAAGCATTATTTATGCCTGATGGTACAACAAGCACACTTTTTTCAATTTTATTTGGTGCAACACACATGAACTTTGCTAAAACTCCACCGCCAAAAGAGCCACCAAAACATCGAATTTTTTCAAACCCAAGCTTGCAGACAACCTCATTTGCCCATTTTCCGTAACTATATCCGTATGGAGGAAGGCAAGTTTCTGCGCTTTTACCGGGATGTCCAATAATATCTACAGCGTAGATGTGAAAATTGCTCAGTAAAAATTGACAAGCCAAAAGATTGTACGCAGTGGTAGAGTTTCCACCATGAAATACCAATAATGGTTTGCCATTGAGGTTTCCCGTTTCAATTAGATGTGTTTCACCAAAGGAAGTGTTAACATAAATATCTATGTATGGATAACCCAGTTTTGTTATCTGAGCATTATATAATTTTAACGTAGCATTTTTGCTTTCGTTAGTTTTATAAATAGTTTTCATGTTTTCTCCTTTGCGGGAATTATATAAACAACCTTACCTCGCAAATTCCAATTTGTATTATTCTATATTAAAAATTTCACTATTCACATATCAACCGCCTATGATAACGCCGATATTCCCTTGTAGCCAAATTCTGATAAGACCGCATAGTATCAGATGCCCGACATAATAGAGATAGAAGAACCACTTCATACCTTTCCATGTTCCTCTTTTTCCGTTGTAGTTCATCATAAACGGAACGCAAATGATGACCATCATCTGTATTAAGCCATAAACAACATCGACAAAAATCGCATAAATGGCAGCATAGAAGGCGACATAAATCAGGATTTCAACCATTTGCCTTTTCAGGTTTCCGTAATACTGATTGATGCCCAAAATACAAAGAACGGCAATACAGCTCCAGTCGGACGGGAAAGTAACAATGAGAATACCTGCTGTTAAAGCGATCCTTAACCACTGTTTGATATGGCAGCGTTCTTTATCATTGATGTAAAGTGCAACGGCTCCCCAAGCCAGCGGCCACATCACGCTCGTTTGATTCAGAACAGATGTCTGAAACGGAAGGAAGGGGATTCCGAAGCAGAAATTATAAGCGAAATGTGCAATGACCGAAAAGACAAATAAGCGTGAAATGTATTTTTTTAGGTCGTGCGTATGTCGGTATCCCTCAACGATCATAAACCACATGATCGGAGCGGCAAGCCTGCCGATGATATGCAGCAAAACAATCCACCATGTTTTTTCATATCCCGGAATTATGACGCTTGTTAAATGGTCGACCGTCATTGCGATAATCGCAAACAGCTTCAACTGATTCCCTGTAAATCCTCTTTTCAAAAGCTTTTCCTGCATCGTTGTTTCTCCTTATTTCTGCCTGTGTGCCGTAATAATCGTATAGCTGTACGCATTTACGGTTATCATGCAGCCGCCTATGCCGATGTACCAGTTTTTTCCCGTTCTTTCAATTTCGGCGTCCGCAGACTGAATCTGCTTTTTGCACCAAAGAACCACATCGTCCGTACATAAGGAAAGATTCTTTTTAATGCGCACCGCACCGAGCTCTGTGGTGTGCAGCCGATCTATATTTGCAAGCAAAGCGTTTTCATTTTTCGTATTCAAATTAAAGACTCCTTGTCAATGTTTAATTTTTCCGTGCCTGTTTGTGCTGTTTTATAAACAGCAATATGCTTAAAGTCAAGGATGCTCCGCCCATCAAAATAAACGCCGACCACAGAAGATTCCAATAGGATGCCGATGTATCAAACATTTTCAGAAGAAGCTCATGCCAAAAACGGACTCCGGCGGCAATGGCAAATAAATCAAATAACACATATCCTCCACCAAACAGGTAAATCCATCGCCACCAATAGTTTTGGCGTCGGTTTCGCCAAAAGGTGATGATACCCAAAATGCAAAGCAATGCTAAAACACCCATCAGAGAATAGTAGATTACACCCTTTTCCGTCATCACCTCAAGCCAGAAGTCCGCATAAGCTTCCCTGTCAAAGAGTCCCCATATGCGATGCAGATGAAACAAACCGAACAGGAAAAAGAACCATGGCTCGTATATCTGAATTTTTTTCATATTACCGCCTGTCATTGTTCTTCAGTCTTTATCAATCGGCACGGCGGAAAAAGAAACCCTTCTCGGCGTATGCTTTGCTTCGTCTGAAAGACGAACATATTTATGAATCAGCTCCGTTGCCTCGGAAACGAGTTCCTTAAACTGTTCGTCCGATATGCTCAGTACACAATTTCCCAATATTACACGATCCCAGCAGGCAGCTTCGCTCGAAGCGTATTTTTGAAATGCGCCGAACATACTCATAAAATGCTGCCATGCGATACCGGCAATATCTTCTTCAGCAGTTTTTGTCAGCTTATTCGTGTTGATCGCTAAAAGCCGTTCTAAGCTACCACGGACCTCACGCTTCTCCTTAATGATCAGATATTCCTCTTTAATCAAAAAGTTTACATGGCGGTAAACAGTGGGGGCGGACACAGTCCGTATTGCTTCTGAAATCTGTTTTGTTGTAGCTTCTCCGTTTGCTTCTAAATACTGCATAATCTGAACACGAAGGGGATTTGAAAATACCTCAAAAAAGTTCATGCTGAAGCTCCTTTCCTTTATCACTAATAATTATATTATCATCAGTAATAAAAGTCAATAGTACAGCACAATATGATATAAAATATACGGTGTACAAAGAAGCAGGGCAAGTTCCCGGATATCCGGAGCCTGCCCTGTCTGACTGTCATTATGAAGCACCGTATGTCATTAAATCAATGATCCTGTCTGCCCGCCTCGCCAGCTCAGGACTGTGGGTTACCATAATGACCGTTTTGTTATGCTGCTTGCACAAGCTTTGAATCAGCGAAAATGCAATGTCCGCACTGCGGGTATCCAAAGCGCCTGTCGGCTCATCCGCTAAAATTAGCTTACCGGGTTTCAGCATCGTGCGTGCCAAAGCTACTCGCTGCTGTTCGCCGCCTGACAGCGTGTTAACAACCGAGCTTTTATGCGACAGCATATTGACAGACTCCAGCACTGCGTCAATACGGCTGTTTTTCTTACGCTCGCTTACCTTAATGAATTGCATAGATAAAAGCAGATTTTGCTGGACAGTCATGTCTGTGATCAGTGCAAAGGATTGGAACAGATAATTTATGGTATTTCTGCGCAGGAGCGTAGCACCGTGTCCGTTGATTGCCGGAACAGCATTGCCGAAAATGCGGATTTCTCCGCTGTCATAGGATTCCAGAACACCGATCATATTGAGGATCGTGGATTTTCCGCAGCCGGAAGGACCGACCAAAGCCACAAATTCTCCTTCGTCAACCGACAGAGAAAGATTGTTCAAAATTATTTTTTTTCCATATCGTTTGGTTACATTTTTCAGTTCTACTGCTTTCATATCATTACTCTCCTTTGAATGCGGTTAAAAGTCTTTTTAACTCGTTTTTTGTGATGCTTTTTCCGAAAACAATCAGCTGCAATAAGGCTGCAAAGCATACAAGGGCAAGACCGAATTTTGATTGTAATAGCAGTACGACGGCAAGCTGTATAAAGACAGCCAGCAAGAGCAGGCTCATCGGTATTCTATATAAGCTCCAAAAGTCAAATCCGAAGAATTTCTTTACATTAAGCTTTTCCTGATTTGCAATGCGGAAGATGGATACTAAAGTAATCAGGAGTCCAATCAAAATCACAATCAATACAACCACAGCCAAACCATAACCGAGAATAGTAGTCCACAGATTTTTTTGAAGTCCGTCGATATACTCCCGCACCTCTGAGAACACAGGCGCATTATCGCTTAACGCAAACTGTTCCCACATAGCAGGCTGCGTATATTGCTCCGCCGCGTTAAGGCTTGAAAATTTGATGTAACCCGCAAGCCCTGTTGTTCTGAGGCTTTCATCTTCAAAGTAACGCATATTTTCGGGAGTGCATACATATATGACAGGCGCTTTGACGGTCATGTCGTTGTCCGAAGAGGTTGCCCATGTAAACAGCTCCTTTGACGGCTCATATGTTATAAATTCAAAATTCTGTTCCTTTGTGAAAGTGGTTTGAATATCACCCTCTGAAAGGCTTTTTGTAGAGGAATGTTTCAGATATTCTTTCATCTGCGCTTGCTCAGATTCCGAAAGGGTACTCGGCAACAGATAAAGCCGTGCTCCGTCCTTTGCACTTGTCAGAGCATTGCCATTTGTCGTGATTCCAAGCTCCGTTAAATAATTCGGAGATACGGTAAAGTACCAAAACGGATTTTCGGGAATTCCCGTGTAAACCTTGTTGTCACGCCAACCGCTGATAACATCTTCTCCAAAATACTCTGTATGGATAATATAAACATCGCTTTGGTCTGCAATGGAGGAATACCACCTATACAGATCGGTGTTCAGCTTATTTGATTGCCCTCTGATAGATTCGGAGTCCTGCCCAACAGACAAATCTCTGAGAAGTGCATAATCGGATACGCTTGCCCATTGCTCGCTGATTTTTGCGTTCTCATCTATTTTTCGAAGCGGCGTATCAAAATAGCTGCCGAAGCAAACGGTTCCAATACTCACAAGCAGATATGCCATGACGCCTAAAACATAGAGCGGTTTTTTGGGAATCCGCCCACGGATCGCATCTAACGCTTTAATGCTCAACAGAATAAAGGCCGAAAAGCAGAGCTCAATCATAAGCAGGAAGATATTGACGATACAGCCCGCAAATAAGTACCCCATCAGATTTATGGAAAAGGCTGACCACCCTGATAAAATCCAGCCTGCAATGATAAGCGGCGGAATAAAGGCTACTGCCGTTTTCACAAAAACTCCTAAGGTTTCTTTTACGAACGCTTTTTGCGACCAGCCGAGGAGCACAAGCTTACCTTCTTTTGTCAGACTCTTCACGGCAATCACAAGATAAAACACGCTGCTCAGAAACACCTGTGCACAAAGAAAAATCAGCAGCATATCCCGGACAAGGCTGTTATCCGCCGCCATTCCCGCACCTTGTTGTGTAAGCTTGTCTATGGAGATACCGCTTACTTCGCTTAACCCCGCAAGAAAGCTCTGTCTGTTTTGCTCGTTTAGACCGACGATAGAATACGATCCGTTGATTGTTTCACTGCTGCTGATCAGCTGCGGAAGCTGTTTTACTACAATGGAGTTTTGAAAGCGAAAAGACGGAATATCACCTAAGCTGCCTGCGCTTCCCGTTTCAACGCCAAGTGTACTGTCTGTGTTTTCCGAGGTAAGCAGCAGTGCGAGATTATCACTGTCAAGAATACTTTGATGCATAAAGGACATCGACGCATCCGGAAGCTCGTAATTTCCGTACACGCCGAAAATTAGGCTGCCGTTCATTCCTCCGTTGTTCAGAGAAATGTCACGGCGGACGATAAACAGCTCCATCTCATCTGCACAATTCGTCAAATAACGGCCGGTTGCCGTTTGGCGGTCATCCGATACGCCACTTAGATATATGTTGTCCGTATTACCCGAAGGGTAGTTCTCCCAAGCCTGCATATAGCTTCCGTTTACAAAGAATGCAGCAAGCAATGTAAGTAGCAATCCCTGCAACGCAATCAACACATAGCCTAAGTATCTGGACTTGCCAATCAGTAAAGTTTTTTTCATAATGGCTCCTTCCAAGATCAATGCTATCGCATTATATCTAATCTTCAGATGAGATATAAAAATCCCCACCTTGATACTGTATATTGTATCAAAGCGGGGATTTTCAGTGTTTTGCTTATTGTTCGTGTATTATGACTTCTTTCTGACTGAATTCATACGTTTTTATGATATTCTTTCGGAATGGCAATTACAAATCGAATGGTTTCATTTTCACTATATGCGGTAATCGTACCATGATGAAGCTCGACAATCTTTTTTGTTATGGCAAGTCCGAGTCCGGCTCCGCCAGTTTCGCCGGAGCGGGAGGAATCCATACGATAAAACTGTTCAAAGATTTTTGTAAGCTTTTCTTTGGGAATGGTCTTTCCTGCGTTCGCAATGCTGATTTCAACATCACGGTCTGTCTGTGACAGAACAAATTGAACGGAAGTATTTTCATAGCTGTACAAGACCGCATTGCGTACCAAATTGTCGATTGCCCGTTCCATTTTATCAATGTCGCAAATCAGCTCAATGCCTTCTGGTATCTCCAAATCCCAAGTCAAGTTTTTCTCTGACAATATCGGAGTAAACTCATTCGTAATCTGCATCAGCATACGGCTCAGATTTGTTTTCGTTGCTTCAAGAGAAAGCTTGCTTGTACTGAAGCGGGTGATTTCAAAAAATTCGCTCAAAAATTCTTCCAATCGTTCAGCTTTTGACCTTGCGATTCCGGCATATCGGGAAATGCTTTCCGCAGGCATCGTAGGCTCATCTTCAATCAGTTTTGTATATCCAAGTATGCTGGAAAGCGGTGTTTTCAAATCGTGAGCAAGATAGATCAGTAAATCATCTTTTTCCTGTGCCGCAGCTTTTTCGGCATTCCGGCTTTTAACGACGCTCTCTCTTATTTCGTTCAAATCGTTTTCAATTTCTGTCATATCCTCGGGCAAGGCTATAGGCGTTTCGGGCTGAACAGCCAATTGCTTAGCTGACTGCGCCAGTTGCTCTAAGCATTTTAGTGGGCGTAACATAAAGCGGTAAGTTGTATAGCAGCAGAAAGCAATCGCGAATATCAGTTCGCACGGTAAGAATACGAATTTGAATACCGTAATATATGTCCTGTACCTTTCGGGAGCATCCATACGGAGAGACTCTATCATATTAAAAGGAATGAGCGTTAAGGCAATTAAAAAGAAAAACAACAGCAGAATCAAAGCTAAGTACTGAAATGCAAATTTCCTTGCCGCTTTTTTGTGCGATGCATAGATTGGCTCATCCTTGTGTTTATTCAACGACATAGCCTACCCCCCAAACAGTTTTTATGTATTTTGGCTTTCTCGGAGCTTCGTGCATTTTTTCTCTCATACGGGCAATATGCGCCATAACGGTGTTATTGTCCCGTTCCAGATATTTCTCTCCCCAAATTGTTTCAAACAATTCCTCCGCTGATACAACCCGTCCGTGATTTTTGCACAAAAACCAAAGAATATCAAATTCCATCGGCGTCAGCGGTAATTCCTCGCCGTTCAGAATACATTTGTGGCTGCCAGGAGCGATGTACAGCCCCTTGTTATCATAATCAGACGGTGCACTTGCATCAGAATCCTTATTGTACTGCTTATACCGCCTTAGCTGTGTTTTTACTCTTGCAACAACCTCAAGGGGATTGAACGGCTTTGTTATGTAATCGTCCGCACCCATCGTTAATCCTGTAATCTTATCCATATCTTCAATTTTAGCCGTGAGCATAATCACAGGAAACATATAGGTTGCCCGTATCTTTCTGCATAAATCAAATCCGTTTATGTCCGGAAGCATTACATCAAGTATTGCTAAGTCAATATCGGTTTTTTCAATGCATTTCAAGGCGTCAAGACCGTTATAGAATTTGTATACCTTATAGCCATCGTTTTTAAGATACAATTCAATCAAATCGGCAATTTCTATTTCATCATCAACGATTAAGATGTTTTGGCTCATATCGTTTTATTCTCCTTGTCCTCTTGTACCGCTTCCATAATATCCCCGAAATCGCAATGCAGATAACTACATATTGACAGCAGAACGGGCAGCGTAACATTTTCATTTTTTCCGAGCTTCGCAAAAGTGCTTTTGCTCGCACCGACTGCTTCACGGAGCTGACTTTTTTTCATATTTTTATCGATCAGCAGTTTCCAGAGCTTATTGTAGCTTACCCTCATCAAAATCACCTCGTTGGTATTTTTGATAAGTATATCACATTTGGTCTCTAAACGCAATGATTAGGTCTGTAAATAAAGACTTTTAGTATGAAAATGTCCCTATATGTATGGCAGCCGCAAAAGCGGCTGCTTTTTTAATATGCCGGAACACCGTAGCCGAGAATTTCATAATAGCCTAATGGATAGCTGTTTTGCCGACAGGTGTCGCCGGAGTTGCCCTCGACGGTGTAAACCCTGCCGTTTTCAACACGCTCCACAATACCTGTGTGATCGGATTCACCGTCCTGACCGCCATCGTTCCAATCAAAGAAGATAATATCACCGGGCTGCGGCTCATAGCTGTTATCCTGCCACTGATGATTCAAGAATATCAGAAAAGAAGCAATGAACAAAAGTAATTTCTAATATTATATGAATACAACTTTTAATAACTCACTATTTCATGCTGTTTGCACCTCCGTCGCACACAAATTTGCACCCCAAAAAAATTTATGGGTAAATTGTATCAAAATATAAGTCATTTCCCAAATAAATTAGGAGGGTTGATTTTATCTGCCCTCCTTTTTCATACCCTATACAAGCCCTATAAAGACTGGGCTTGAAAAGGAGGATAGGATTTTTTCCTAAAAATCTGTCCTAAAAAGCTCCTGTGGAGGTTTTTAGGATTAACACTGCGGTCTTGTTTTTTGTGCTGTGGCACGTTAAAACACGTTAATACGCAAAAAAATACAAGTCAAAAACCAGCCCCTACTACTTACCACCAGGGGTGGGGGCTGGTTTTTATGTTCTATCCTTTAATTTCTGGCAATCCATCCACACCGTCAGCACCGACAATATGCCTCACTTTGTTAAGTGTGCAAAAACCATGTTAAACTGGCAGGATAGAATACTTTCTTCCTTTACCGCTCCTGTTACTAACGGATTTACAGAAGGCTGTAACAACAAAATCAAAGTTCTTAAAAGAAATGCTTATGGATTTCGTAATTTTAAACGTTTTCGTAATCGTATTTTACATATGTTTTCTCATCAAAAGACCAATATACTTAAACAAGCGACAGCTTAACGCCATCGCTTGCTTCACTTTTGTTTTATTTGGGTTACCACAATTATTGACATAGAGCCTTATTAGAGCATATTTGTAATCCCTTCTAGTGTTTTGTCCACATTTTTCATTTTAAAGGGTTTTCAAATATGCTCTATTTTTATTAATATTTTTAATTTTCGCAGACTATATTTTTTACCAAAATATTTAGTACGGGGTTGTGAAGAAATAATATAATTCCTAATCTGTAAACACAATTATCCATCTGAGTACAACAGCAGTGGGAAAATTGTTTTGTTATTATAAGGCTTACTAATAACTATGACCTTCCTCCCATAATTTGTGTGCTTATAATATACCGTGTATATGTGTTATTTATATACAACGCATATATTGCCTTCATCAGTTTTGTTTTCGTACAATTTTATACTCATCATACAGCTTAAAATAATGGCAGCTGTCATTGGTTCCTTGCATAAACCTTATCATATCATCCTCATCTAAATTTATTTCACAATTATAGCACTCGTATTCCTCGTCGTAAACATAATATGCACAATGCTCACAGTTACTAGATGCCATGCCAATTCCCCATTTCTTAAAATATATAAATTAATTATAACAAAATACAAAACAATGTAAAGTGTTTACATATATATTGATACTTAAATTTATGCTGGGTGACTGTTGGGATAAACTTTATTAAATGTAGGATTTAATATTTACGTAGAATTAATATAAAGCAATCCCCTTAAAATTGACTAAAAGGATAAAATAAACCACAGTCAACTTTAAGGGGATTTGTATATTATTAACGTTTTTATAAGTTCATTATTTAGCTGTCTGCTTGGGTTTCACCGTTATCCTCTAATAGGGTAATAGTTATATCAAACGTTTCGCCATCCTTGTTTTCGTCCTCTGATGGACGGTATATCTTTAACGTTACCTTGTCACCAGGCTGGTGTTTAGCTAGCTCACTATAAAAGATTGAAAATGATGTTACCTTTACATCATCAATATATGTGATAATGTCGCCCTCTTGTACATCCTGTGCTTTTAATGGGCTGTCGTCGCTAAAGGTAGCAATATAAATACCAGGTTGTACGCTATAAGCTTCTGCTGTGCTTTCAGAAATAGCCCTGCCTGTTACGCCTACTCGTACTCTATTTGAAACATATCCCTGCTTTATAATATCATCTGCTATTTCCTTAATAGTAGCACTTGGTATTGCAAAGCCCATACCTTCATATTCAGTATCTACTACTTTGATAGTGGTAATGCCAATTACCTGTCCATACAGATTTGCCAAAGGTCCACCGGAGTTACCAGGGTTAATAGCAGCGTCAGTCTGAATATACAAAACACTGCTGCTGCTAACTGTCCTATCCAAAGCAGAAATGATACCCTTTGTTAGGGAGTTGGAGTAGTTTATCCCACCTGGATTTCCCAAGGCGATAACATCTTGACCAACAGATATTTTGGTAGAATCCGCAAATTCAGCTGACTGCAAACCAGTTTTATCTATTCTTAGCACAGCTAAATCAGTACGGGTATCATATCCAATTATTACAGCATCATATTCCTCGCCGTTTTTTAGGGTTACTACAATTTTGTTTTGTTTAGTATCACCTATAACGTGGCTGTTTGTTACAATATACCCGTCATTGCTAATTATTATACCAGTACCTTGACCGGATAAACCATCATTACTGCTGTCATCAATACTTTTTGATGAGCTGTCACTGCTGTATTCTGATACAGTTACTACACTAGGTGATAATTTCTCAAACGCTGTTTGTGCGTTAGCATCCCCTGTGTTAGGTGTTTCATTGTATGAAATTGATGGACCGTTTGGATCAGCTAAATTGGGTTGTGTGTCTTTTTCACTGCTGTTGCTGCTTGATGATGATTTAGGAAAATCAGGTATTATTTTGTAGTTGTTATTAGAGATGTTCATAACAGAGTAACCGCAGAAAGCAATCAGTCCAATAAAACAAACTGCAAACAATGAAATTAAACAGATTAAAAACACCTTGACCGATGTAGCCATCTTCTTTTTAGGCGGCGTGCTGTATGGTGTTTGCATATAGTATAATCTACCCTTGTAGTAGTAGGGCGTACCGTATGGCTGTTGGTTAGCTTGATTGTTATAGCCCATATATGGGTTTTGGGCTGATTGATTATTGTAGGTATTTTGTGGCGGAATATTATTTTGCGGTTCATTAGTATTTTGTTGTGTTGGTGCATATCCGCTGTTTGTATAATTATTAGGTGTGGGTGGAGCATTTGAATTAATTTGGTTGGCTTGAGCCTCATAGTCATTGGAAGCTTCTATTGTGGTTTTATTATTGTTTACATAATCACCATCAATAGGTGCTTGCCCACCATTATTAAATGTATCTTCGCTGTGAATGTTATCTTCCGACTTTTCCCCCACCCCATTAGATGGTTCACCAGCCTCGTTTTCTAATGGTGTGCTGTTGTTTTTGTCCAAATTTTCTGTATCATTATCGTTAAATAAATCACTCATGTCGTTCACTCTCCTTGTGAGCATTATCAATAGGTATTTGTTCTATTTCCTCTGCGGTGGTTTCTATTACTTTAGAACAGGCAACATCTAGCGGGGATATATTAGACTTATCCGTCACCGGAATGTTGTCCTTTATTTTACGTTGCTTACTGCTGCTGTCCTTTGGCAGCCACAGCGAGAAGGTGCAATAATTATTAACAACGCTGTCAGCTGTTATGTCACCACCGTGCAATCGCATAATAGTTTTTACAATATACAGTCCTAATCCCATTCCATTTTTATCCTGACTACGAGATTTATCAGTTTTGTAAAAACGTTCAAAGATATGCATAAGCTCCTCTGGCTCTATACCTGCACCGCTGTTTTTTATTGATAGGCTGATACGGTCTGGCATGTTATTTATTACAATTTCTATATAGCCACCTTGATTAACAAATTTAACAGCGTTTTCAATGATATTATAAACCACCTGATGAATTAGGTCAGGGTCACCAGCTACTGGCGTAGGTTCACAGTTTTCTAAGCCACGTATTTCTATTTGTCGCATATCTATCTTTTGTTCAAAGGTTAACAAGGTGCTGATAACAATATCTGTTAAGTCAAACCGTTGCTTATTCATCTTTAATTCGCCATTATCAATACGTGACAGCGACAGCATTGAGGCTACCAAGCGTGACAACCGACAAACCTCAACAGAAACAATGCCAAGGTAATGCTTCTGTTTCTCTGGTGGTATAGTACCATCCAGTATGCCATCTATAAAGCCTGCTATAGTTGTCATTGGCGTTTTTAATTCGTGTGATACGTTGGCAATAAAGCTTCGTCTGGTGCTTTCTGATACAGCTAAGGAATCTGCCATATGGTTAAACGCTTGTGACAGCTGCCCAATTTCATCATTTGAGGTAACAGGCACTCGTACCGAAAAGTCCCCTTTAGCCAGGCTGTTAGCAGCCTTAGACATATGCTGTAAAGGACTAACCATATTATATGTATAAACACCTATTATACAGAACACAATAAAAAATGTTGTAATCGCCGCTAATAAAAATATCCTTGCAATCTCCTGTGTTACATCAGAAAAAGACTCGGCTGGCGTTGATACAAAAACAACGCCAACCGTTGCGTTGCTATTACCTGTATCAGATACAATAGGTATTGCTACTACATAATGGTCATTATTGTACATTCCTCCTAAGTCGGTGGTAGCAAAATATTTTCCGCTTAATGCTTTTGCCATTATATCATTAGGAACAACATGGTCTGAAAAGTTGCCGTGATCTGCAAACAATTTTGTATTGCCGTTAGAATCAGTTACAAAAATATCAGCGTCGATACTGTTAGCAATAATAGAAATTGTGCTGCGAACCCATAAGGTTTCTGTTTCCCCTAAATATACGCCACCGTTTACAGAGGTTGAACTGTTAGAAATCATATTTGCTATGGAAACAGCGTTTTCCGTCAGCAGGTTTTGTTTTTCCGTCTTGGAATATTGTGCTACAAAAAACACTAACATTATACCCAGTATTAAAAAACTTATAAACACAACCAGCAGACTGATTGACAAATATTTTACAAATAAAGAATTTTTCATTTTGACGTACTTTTTATCTTTTGGTTTTCTCTCTGTCATACTCATACTTCCCTTGTTTAATTTTTATATAAACAGCAAAGGTATTCCTCAGTAATATGTTGGGGAATACCTTTGTGAAAAATATTAGAAGGAAAAGACGTCAATATTATTCCTTAACCTCAAATTTATAGCCAACACCCCAAACTGTTTTTAGCTCCCATTGGTCAGAAACACCATCTATTTTTTCACGAAGTCTTTTAACATGTACATCAACTGTTCTGGAATCTCCATAATAATCGAAGCCCCACACCTCATCTAATAGCTGATCTCTGGTAAAAACCCTGTTTGGGTTGCTGGATAAGTGATACAGTAATTCCATTTCCTTAGGTGGAGTATCTACCTGTACGCCATCTACTTTTAATTCGTAGTTAGTCAGATTAATTGAAAGCTTGTCCCACTTAACCTCTTTTACCTGACCTGCCTCTGCTTTATCAGTTCTACGCAAAACAGCACGAATACGAGCCACAACCTCTTTCGCTTCAAAGGGCTTTACTACATAGTCATCAGCACCTAGCTCCAAACCTAAAATTTTATCAAATACTTCACCCTTAGCAGTTAGCATAATAATAGGGCATTGAGAAGATTTTCTAATTTCTCTACATACCTGCCAACCATCTAAGCCCGGCAGCATAATGTCAAGCATAACAAGGTCAGGGTTTTCCCTTTCAAACATCTCTACAGCATGAGCACCGTCGTTAGCGGTAACCGTATCAAAGCCTTCCTTTTCAATATAAAGTCGTAATAGTTCACATATGTTTAAGTCATCATCAACAATTAAAATTTTCTTTCCTGTAGTACTCATAATAATGTACCTCCTAAGTGAAACGTGAAATATTTTCTTACTTTTTATTATAGCATAATACACGTTCATCTTCATCTATTATAAAAGAAAATTCTCATAAAAAGTTAACAAATTAAGAATTATACACCAACATTTTATAAATAAAGCTGTCCTAAAGTGTGTCAAAACTTATTTACCACACTTTAGGACAGCTTTTTGTTGTGTAATTGCTATTGTTATAGTTGCTTTTACAGCTTGCCTTCTTCATCTAAATGTTGATATTTTTGCTTGGTTGCCATACCGCCACGAATATGACGTTGTGCCTTGTTAATCTCCAAAATACTTTTTACCTGTCGATACAGCTGTGGATTAACATATTTTAAACGCTCACTAACATCTTTATGTACGGTGCTTTTACTAACACCGAATTTCTTAGCAGCACTGCGCACCGTGGTTTTTTGTTCTAAAATGTACTGACCAAGCTCTACAGCTCGCTTCTCGACTATACCTTTCATATATAAACCCCCGATTGTAGGTTAGTGATAATTTATATGAAAAGTATGGTTAGTTTATGCAGGATATAGCTACGCTAAAGGACAAGCATATTGAATTTTGTGCTGATAAAATCAGCCTGTATTTAATTGGTTACTTACAAAAATTATATCCTCTTTTTAAATCTGCGTTGTGCTAGTTCTTCCAATATTACATAATCCACCTTTTTATTATATTTATTTAGGTTTTCTGAAATTGTTTCTAATGACTCATTGTCAAATATTGTCATTCCACCAATAAATTTGTTCATAACAAATTTTCTATAATCATTTTTTAGCTGTGAGAAATCTGCTACATTACCACTTGAGTATTTATCAAAAAATTTATCAAATTCATCAGAATCTTCTTGGACAAAGGTAGAGAAAATATTTTTTATTATTAGTTTTTTCTCCTCGTAGCCGGGAGCCCATATAAATTTATCTGCTCGTCCTGAGCGCAGTAATGGTGCATACACCTTTGAATAATCATTACCTGTTAATATAATAGGCACCTTCGCTTTAGTGTTGTCATCTGCCAGATTCATTAAATAACCAGTAAGCAGGTTAGAGTTAATAGAACAGGTCACATTTTTATCATAAATTGCACTGCCCAAATGGAAGTCATCAATTAGCAGCGCTACTCTTTTGGTGCTTTGCCTCATTGCCAACGCAGCAGCATATATTTTATCCATAATTTCAATAGAGTCACCTTCCTGAGCACCAGAAAGCTGTGAGGCTGATATATATAAAATGTCAATGCCATGCTGTATACAGGTGGCTATTGTTTGAACTGTTTTACCCTCACCTGGCTCACCCTCAATAGCAAGAAACATGGGTGGTACAAAAAAGGTGTTATTGGGCAAATATAAGGAAATTACATGCAGTAAAACCTCTCGTGAAAATGTTTCTGGAACACACAAGGAGGAATAAAATTGATTATCACATCTTATATGTAAATAATCAGTATTTTTAGATTTTAGGTCATTTTGAAAACCACCAAATTCTCTTTTTGTCTTTTGAACAAAGCTCATTTTGTTTTACCCCTTTTAATAATAGATTGTTTCAATAGTTGTTTTGATATGTTTATTTCAGCTTAATTTTTTTGCAATTAATATTTTAGCGTTTGCCAATATTAATCGCTGTTTTATCTGGATCACTATTACATTTTTTATACTAATTAATAATAACGTTTACAATAAGCTGTGTCAAGATAATCAATGGTTATTTTGGCTAGATGTGGTACAAAACGCATTTTTTATATAGATTTAAAATGTAAGCGTATTTTTATACTTTAAAAGATTCATTTATGTATAGACTACAACGTAAAATCACATTATAGATAGTTCATAAGATGATTTATAAGAAATTTTCCATAAACTATCATTGGACCACACGGAAATCAATTTTGAAAAAATTAGAGAAATGAAGTATAATAAAGATATGAAAAACAACG
>CZCA01000630.1_pt1 | contig 21578 bp, 16 predicted proteins | sample 591981 | NCBI WGS metagenome assembly CZCA01 (sample SAMEA3556810, study PRJEB10932) | anaerobic digester metagenome
CACCACAACAGGTCCTGCCCACGCGAGTTGGTGCCAAAGGGATGCGCCATCGAGGGCGGCATATCCTGTGGCACCAAAAAGGTGCGGTTGGGTGCATACGGCGAGAAAAGCGACAGCGCTGCCAGCGTGAAAGTGAGCAACAGAAAGAACGCCGCTACCCGAAAACGGCCATCGTACTTGAGTAGATCACGTAAGATTGTCAGCATGACTTTGCTCTATTGGATTCGCACTCGTGGATCAAACAGCGGATAGATAAAATCTAGAATCAGCACCATTGTTGCCACGCCAATGATCGAAAGCAACGTGATTCCCATGATCAGCGTATAGTCGTTTGCCATCACCGCTTGATAGGTCAAGGTGCCTATCCCCGGATAGCCAAAGACCACTTCCATAATCAGCGCTCCGCTAAAAATTAACCCAATTTGCAACGCCAGTCCGGTAATCTGTGGCAACATTGCATTGCGTATGATGTATTGGGCGAGGATGCGCCTTTTGGCAAGCCCTATATTCTCGGCATACACTACATAATCCTCCGCAATGATGTTCGAGGTCAGCGATTTCATTCCGATGAACCACCCTCCAATGCCAATCAACACCAGACTTAGCAACGGCAATATGGAATGTCGGATTACAATCAAGGCAAAGTTGAAGCTAAACTCAGGGCGTGTGCCCGGTGGGTAGGCGCCGCTGAATGGGAAGATTGGAATCCAATAGGCAAAGACAGCCAACAGGACCAGTGCCATGATATAGTAAGGAATTGGTCGTACAGCCTGGCTCAGAACATCGATCACCTGGATCACACGATTATTTTCGTAATAGCTGGAGATAGCGCCCAGAACGTTGCCAACGATCCAGGAGATCATGATTGAGGTCATCAACAGGCCAAACGTCCACGGCATGGCTCCCGCCAGTAGTTCTGTCACAGGCGTCGGGAACGCCGATAGGGATGGGCCGAGATCTCCTTGAAAGAGGCGACCCCAAAACGCCAGATATTGTTCCCACGGACTGCCCGAAAGCCCGTACATTTCGGTCAATGCTTCGCGCATCGCAATGATTGCTTCTGGGCTGACGTGCGACCCACTCATCATAAGCTGGCTGACTTGCCTTTCCACCGGGTCGCTGGGTGAAAGACGCGGGATAATGAACGTCAATGTCACTCCCAGGAAAATCACTAAAAGATATTGGCCGATGCGAGGAATAAGATAACCCAAGACAAACTTGCGCACGTCGCCTCCCTTCGCAAAGACGGTGTATGCCATCCGAGAAGCTGTGCAGCTTCCCGGATGGCGGTTGTGAATAAACCTATGCCTTGGGCTTGATCTTCACATACATGTACTTGGTGTTTGCCCAATTTGCGACGGGATTTGTGTAAGGGTTCTCCGCCGTGGGGAATCCTTCCCAGTAGGTTTCATCGCAGACAGAGAAGACGTTGTACGACATAATCGGCGTGATCGGCATTTCAGTCGCTGCCAGCTTAATGAACTCCAACCCCAGCTCGATTCCCTTCGGGTCATCGAAGTCCAGTCGCTGAATTCCCTCAATGATTGGATCCAGGTCAGGGTGGCGCCAGCGCATGCGGTTGCGCCCCACAGCGTTTTCGCCGCTCGGTTTGTAGAAGGACGAGTGCCACGACTCCAGGAAGAAGAACAGGTCAGGATGGCCGCCCCACGTTTCGACTGTCCAGCCAAACTCTGCATCCATTTCGCCGAGCAATGCCAGTTTGGTGCGCGTGGCGTTGTCGCGTACATCGAGTGTGGCGTCGATGCCAAACTCGCTCCAGTTCTCAACAATCATCGCCGCGCCGCGGTTCATGATGGGGCGCGTTTCACCCTCTGCCAGCAAAGCGATCTTGAACGGTGTGCCATCTGGCAGCAACCACTTGCCACTGCCGTCGCGCGTGCAGCCCGCCTTGATCATCAGTTTTTCAGCCGCCGCCGGGTCAAACTTCCACCAACCATAGCCGATAGATTTGCGGATCTCTTCGGGGTCGGTTGGCACCATATCGCCCAACGACGCACGCGCGGCTTCCGCAATGCGTGACGCCGCATCTGGATCGTAGGGTGCATATTGTTCACCGTTGCCTAAATCCAGGGTGAAGGCTCGCAGCCATTCCTGCATCGGTTCAAAGTAGTAGCCTGGGTAGAGTCCGGTCGGTGGCACATGGATCGCCGAAATCGTCGCTGCACCTCGATACGACGCCATCGCCACGCGCGCAATGTCGATTGCCAGCGTCAACGCCCAACGTACATCGCGATTATCCAACCCGGGTTTTTCATTGTTATAGATAACAGAAGGCAGCGTTGGATCAGGGTGCGCCCACGGGAAAGATTTGAACCAGCCTTTGGAGGTTGGGTTTGTTTTCGCCAGCGTAATCATACCCTCAGGGGCGATGTCGTGGATTACGTCTAGCTCTCCTGAAGTCTGCGCCATCACCTTCTTGTCGCTCGGTCCAGGCGAGATATACATGGCGTACTTGGGCGCCGGCATGCCGAAGCGCGCCAGGCTGGTGCGTTCCCAATCTTCGCGCCGTTCCCAAAGATACCAATCTCCCTGGGGATCGTAATCCTTGAGCACATAGGGACCCAGACTGACCGGCGGGTTGAAGGTGTAGGCCACGATATCAGGTTGTTTTTCGAAGATATGCTTGGGCATCATGAAGCACGCACTCCAGCGCACCGTGAAGAGACCATGGAAGCGGGAGTTCGGTTCAGCCAGATTGAAGATCACTGTATATTTATCTGGCATTTCGATGCTGGCGACATACTTATTGAACTGGCCGTTGTAGCTCATGCCGGCGGTAGCCTTCAACGTTTCGACGGTGTAGACCAAGTCTTCCGCCGTAAACTCGACGCCGTCGCTCCAATAGATGCCTTCGCGCAGCTTCACGGTCATTTGAGTAAAGTCTTCGTTATAGATGGGTTTCTCCGCAGCCAGTGAGTTGTCCCATACACCGTCGATGCCTGCGTCCGGGTCGATATACCATAGTGCATCCAACCCCAGTTGTTGGAGTCCGGTCGAAGCGCTTTGGATGCCAGGGCGCCAGCGGTTGAAATCGTCGGCCGGCACAACTTTGCCTGTGGGGTTTTCTAGAATCAATGTCTCTGAACGGAGAACACCCGGTGCAATTTCCCGGTCTCCAGCAGGGGCTACACCGGCGGCCGGGGCGGCGCCCGGCGCTCCGCCTGGCCCGGCTGGCGCCGTACACGCCGCTAACACTGTGCCTGCTGTTACAAGCCCTAGCTGAGCGAGAAACTCGCGTCTTGAAAGCGTATACCTCTTCATTTCTTCCTCCTGAGTCAATAAGATAGACAACTATGCTTCAGATTCCGGCTGTTGCCAGGGAGAGTACGCTATAATGAGTTGAAATGCCTTGATCACTGCGAACAATGCGCCACCTTAGTGACCAAAAAGGCACAACGATTCATGATGCGCCCAAAGGCATATCAAAGCCATGTGATTGACAATCAGTATTTCGTTTGACGACAATTCAAGGAGTGACTAAACTATATTGAATTACTTTGAAATTGTCAACTGTAGTTTTGGGTGTAAATTTTACTAAATTTTTTTAGTTGTTGAGTTGCAAGTCCTACCCGGTGCAAGTCTTATCGATTTCTAGGTTGTCACGTGATATTGCTCGCTATCTTCCCGGAAGCTCCAAAGCTTCTGGGAAGATAAACGGTTAACCTGGCGGTTAGTAGTTAAATTAATAATGGATAGTTCACTTGAGTAAACGACCATCACTGCGCGACATTGCCGCCTTAACGGACGTGTCGATTGCCACAGTTTCACTCGTGCTAAATGATCGGCCTGGTATCTCACCACAAACCCGATTGCGTGTACTGGAAGCCGCAGCCAGGCTCGGCTATGAAAGCGCGCTGCCCGTCGCCAATCATCAGGCGAAACGCGCCATCGGATTGATGATCGAACATGGCTCGATTCACGCCATGCTGGATATTTTCTATGGCGATGTGATCCGCGGCTTTCAAGCAGAAGCCCAACGTTTGGGATATCAAGTGCTGTTGCACATGTACGACGCTTCGGTGGAAGGCGTGGGGGTTTCCAACCTGATCGAGCAAGTTCAGGGGCTAGTCATTGCCAACGATGGCGATATTACGCCGCCAATGGTTGTCCGACTAGAGAAAGCCGAGATTCCGCTCGTTCTGATCGAAAACCATATTGAAGGGCACCGATTACCCAGCATCTTAGGCGATAATTTCACGGCGGGCTACACCGTCATGCGCCATCTCCTCAATCTGGGGCATCGTGAAATTGCCGTGTTGCGCGGTCCTGCCAAATACAGCAGCCTGGTGGATAGGTGGCGAGGTTGTCTGGCGGCTTTAGGCGAAGCCAGGTTAACAATTCCTGAAGCCTTTTTGCCGGCGCCTGTCTCTGAACACCCACAAAAAGGCTATGTGCAGATGAAGCAAATCCTGTCGTTGAACTCACGCCCCACCGCTGTGGTTGCCATCAGCGACAAAACCGCTTTCGGCGCAATGAGCGCTATCAAGGAAGCCGGACTATCGATCCCGCAAGATATCGCCATCGTGAGTATCGACAATGTCGCCGACAGCATCTACACTCACCCACCGCTGACAACTTATCACATCCCTAAACAAGAAATGGGTATGCTTGCCATGCAAAAGTTGCATCGCATCATTGAAGGACGCCCGGAAATTGCCGTGAAAAGCGTTGTTTACGGTGAGTTGATTGTGCGCGAATCGTGTGGGGGTGTTTAGCCTGCCCCTTTGTCACCCGATCTCCGATCGTAACCCATCTATTTGTTAAACTCCATGATTCACCGATGTGGCGCCGTAGTTTGCCATTAACATGAAGCACCCCCTGTTCATTGTTCAAAGTGCTCAATTGACGCAAGCACGGATGATCTGTTATCCTTCTTACAATTGACGGCGCAAGCCTATCCCTCTGGATTCGTATGAATCCGCCACCGATACGTGGTCTGCTACATGGCACGATTTCTCAGGTCACCGCGTTTCCTTGAAATCGCGCTGCCGATTGCGGCGGTGCTGGTTGCGTTTACAATCGGTGGGGTGCTGTTGTGGCTCCTGGGCGCCAATCCCTTCGAGGCGTACTGGGTGCTGCTGAACGGCGCCTTTGGCAGCGTCAGCGCGCTGGCCGCCACCCTCACCAAGATGACGCCGCTGCTGCTGGTGGCGTTGGGCATCTGCATCTCTTTTCGCGGCGGTGTGATCAACATCGGCGGCGAGGGGCAGATCATCATCGGCGCGCTGGCGGCGACGGCCTTTGCGTTGTGGCTACGCGACCTGCCCGGCTGGTTGTTGCTGACGTTGACGCTGCTCGTCGGTGCGCTGGCAGGAGCAGCCTGGGGCGCTATTGCGGGCGTGCTCAAGGCGCGGCTCAACGTCAACGAAATCCTCAGCACAGTGATGCTCAACGCCATCGCCCTGCAACTGATGAACTTCCTGTTGCGCGGCCCCATGCTCGACCCGGAACAGATCGCCGCCGGCACTAACATCGCCCAGAGCGAGGCGCTGCCGCGCAGCATGTGGCTGCTGCGGCTGGCGCCCCCCACGCTGCTCCACGCCGGCGTGATCCTGGCGTTGGCGCTGGCGGTGCTGGTGTACGTGTTGCTCTGGCGCACGACTATCGGCTATCGTATCCGCACAGTTGGCTTGAACCCGTCGGCGGCGCGTTACGCCGGGATGCCGGTGCCGCTCTACGTTGCCCTCTCGCTCACGCTGGCGGGTGCATTCGCCGGGCTGGCAGGCGCCGTCGAGGTGGCGGGTGTGCAGCATCGCATGTTAGAAGGGCTTTCCGGTGGCTACGGCTTCAGCGGCATCGTGGCGGCGCTCTTTGGCAAGCTCCACCCGCTGGGCGCCATTCCGGCCTCATTCCTCTTTGGCGGGTTGCTGGTGGGCGCCAATAAAATGCAACTCACCGTACAGGTGCCCAGCGCCCTGATCACCGCCATCAACGGGCTGGTGGTCATGTTCGTTGTGGCAAGCGAAGTCTACGTCCGGCGGGCGCGGCGGCGCGCCGGACGCGAGGCGGCTGCGGCATCCTTGAAAAGCGACACCGCCGCTCCACTCACGCAGGCGTCGACATCCTGATGGATAACTTTCTGAGTATCGCCACCTTGATCGGGATCGCACATAGCGGCGTGCGATTGGCGACGCCCTATCTCTATGCGGCGATCGGCGAGATGTTCGGCCAACGCTCGGGCGTGCTCAATCTTGGCGTCGAAGGCGCCATGTTGATGGGCGCGTTCGCCGCCTATTACGCCGTCTTCCTGGGCAACGATCCCTGGCTGGGCGTGCTGGCGGCGCTGGTCGTCGGCGCGCTGATGGGGCTGCTGATGGCAGTGATCAGCGTCACCATGCAGGCGGAGCAGGGCATCAGTGGGATTGGGCTATCGCTCTTTGGTCTGGGCCTGAGTAGCTTGCTGTTGAAGGTGCTCGTCGGCTCACCGATCAGCATCCAGGGCTTCCCCGTCTGGCAAATACCGGGCTTGAGCCAGCTTCCCATTATCGGGCCGATTTTCTTTGATCACGATGTGCTGGTTTACGTCGCCTATCTCCTGGTGCCGATCAGCCTCTACGTGCTCTATCGAACCACCTTTGGCCTCAAGGTGCGCGCAGTGGGGCAAAACCCGGAAGCAGCGGATTCGCTGGGCGTGCGCGTCAATGCTGTCCGCTACGCCACCGTGATCCTGGGCAGCGCGTTGGCGGGCCTGGCAGGCGCGTCGTTGAGCGTCGGCCTGCTCAACATCTTTCAAGAGAACATGACCAACGGGCTTGGTTTCATCGCTGTGGCGCTGGTCTACTTTGGCGGCTGGCGCCCGGTCGGCGTATTGCTCGGCGCGTTGCTCTTCAGCACCGTCAGCGCGTTTCAACTCTGGATGCAGGTGCTTGGTGTGCCGATTCCCTCCGACCTGGCCGTCATGCTGCCCTATGTCCTGACCATCATTGTGCTGGCGGTCGGCGTCAAACAGATTCGCCAGCCAGCAGCGCTCACCAAGCCGTATGAGCGAGGGGAGTAGGTCGTCCGAACTGCGCAACTCCGCCAAGCTGGATTGCGGGATTGGACGATGGTGAGATTCGTTGGTTCAATTCGTTTTTGTTGGGAGGAAACAACTTATGCGCAAACTTTCTTGGGGATTGGTGCTTGTCTTGATCGCCAGCCTGGTGTTGACGGCGTGTACGGCGCCGGTGGCTGCACCCACTGGCGGCGCTCAACCTGCGGCAGAAGCGCCGGCGGCTGGCGGCGCCGATGATGTCGTGCGCGTGGCGTTGCTTTTGCCGAGCACGATCAACGACATCGCCTGGAGTCAGTCGATCTACACCAGCCTGAAGGAGCTACAGGCGGAGATGGGCGAGGACAAGCTGGAGATCGCCTACAGCGAAAATATGTTCAATGTGCCGGACGCCGCCGCCGCCATTCGCGAATACGCCGCCAACGGCTACGACCTGGTCATTGCTCACGGCGCCCAGTACGGCGACTCGTTGATGGAGATTGCGCCCGACTTCCCGGAAGTCAGCTTTGCCTGGGGCACCAGCACGCGCACGGGCGCAGATCAGGGGATCACCAACATTTTTGCCTATGAACCTCGTGGCGATCAGGCTGGCTACGTCACAGGCGTATTAGCCGCCAAGCTTACCAAAGCCAAAGTGATCGGCCTGGTTGGTCCGGTCGATGCCGGCGACGCCAAGCTGCATGTCGATGGCTTCCTGGCCGGCGTCAAGGCGACTGACCCGGAGGTGAAGGTCAACGTCTCCTTCACAGGCTCCTTTGGCGACACGGCTCTGGCGGCCGAAGCTGCCAACACACACATCAAGGCCGGCGCCGACGTGCTGACTGGATCGTCACAGCAGGTGGTTGGCGCCATTGGTGTGGCGAAGGAAAATAGCATCCCGTGGATCGGCGTGCAGGCTGACCAGAGCACCGCTGCCCCGGAGACAGTGATGGCAAGCGCCATCTACGACTGGAAGCAACTGCTCAAGGACATCATCGCCAAGCGCGCTGCCGGCACATTGGGCGGCGAAGTGCTGCAGCTAACCTACGCCAACGGCGGCATCCGCACGATCTATAACGAAGCCGCGCCCGCCGAAGCCGTTGAAGCTGCCAAAGCCGCCGAAGCCGGTCTGGCGGATGGGTCGATTGAGATTGTGGTCGAGCCGCGCTAAAGAAACATTTGGAGATTAGAGATTGTCGAAGGGCGCCAAACTTGCCACCCAATCCCCAATCTCTAATCTCCAATCTCCAATCTCTAATCTCTGATTTCCTCATCATGAACGACGATCACCTGACTTACCTGCGCACCGCCATCGCCGTGGCGCGCCGGGCGCGTGAAAAAGGCAACCACCCCTTCGGTGCGATCCTGGTGGATGCAGACGGCATCGTGTTGCTAGAGGCGGAAAACACCGTCAACACCGAACATGATTGCACCGGACACGCCGAGACGAACCTGGTGCGGATGGCATGCCGCCGCTTTGAACGCGCTCAATTGGCGCGTTGCACACTCTACACCAGCACCGAGCCATGCGCCATGTGCGCTGGCGCCATCCACTGGAGTGGGATCGGGCGCGTGGTGTACGGGTTGGGGGAAGATAGCCTGTACGCCATGACGAGCGACGGCGCTCACCCAGACAACGAAACCATGATGTTGCCTTGTCGCGAGGTCTTTGCTCGCTGCGTGCGCCCGGTTGAGGTGATCGGCCCACTGCTCGAAGATGAAGCGCGTGTAGTTCATGAGGGCTTTTGGACACGATGAGCCACCATCAGCGCAAAATCAACTCGCTGGAGATGATCAACATCACCAAGCGCTTCCCCGGCGTATTGGCGAATGATCAGGTTACCTTTGACGTAAAGGGCGGCGAGATTCACGCACTCTTGGGCGAGAATGGCGCCGGCAAGAGCACGCTGATGCGTCAGCTCTACGGTCTCTATCATCCCGATGCCGGTGAAATTCGCGTCAACGGTCAGCCGGTGACGATCCAATCGCCCACCGACGCCATCGCGCATGGCATCGGCATGATCCATCAACATTTTATGCTGGTGGATGAGCTCACCGTCACAGAAAATGTGGCGCTGGGGATGCCTTCGAGTCGCGGCCCGGTGCTTGATCTCGATCGGGTGGAGGCGCGCATCAGGACGCTTTCGCAGGCATACGGGCTGCACGTCGATCCGAAAGCGCCCGTGTGGACGCTGGCGGTCGGTGAGCGACAGCGCGTGGAGATCATCAAGGCGCTCTATCGCGGCGCGGCGCTGCTCATCCTCGACGAGCCAACCGCTGTGCTGACGCCGCAGGAGGCCGACGATCTGTTCGTTACGCTGAAACAGATGAAAGCGGACGGCCACGCGCTGATCTTTATCAGCCATAAGCTGCGCGAAGTGATTGCTATCAGCGATCGCATCAGTGTGCTGCGCGCTGGGCGTCTGGTCGATACGACGCCGAATCAGGGCGTTACGCGGGCGATGCTGGCGCGCATGATGGTCGGTCGCGATGTGTTGTTGGAGCGAGCGCACAAGCCTCTTGCCCCTGGCGCCGTGCGACTGGCGTTGCGCAACGTGAGTGCACGCAACGTCACCGGGCAGGCGGCGCTGCGCGAGGTGACGCTGGAAGTGCACGCCGGCGAGATTCTCGGCGTGGCGGGCGTTTCGGGCAACGGTCAACGCGAGCTGGCGGAAGTGGTCGCTGGGCTACGCCCCTTGACGGGCGGCAGCGTCGAGCTGGATGGCCGCAACGTCAGCGCGTGGCCGCCAGGCAAACGCACCGACGCCGGGCTGGCTTACATCCCCGAAGAGCGTATGCATGACGGCATTGTCCAGGAATTTTCGGTGGCGCAAAATCTGGTGTTGCAGGATTACGACCACCCGCCCATCAGTCGCGGCATTTTTCTCAACTTCAACGCAATTGCTGCACGTGGGCGCGAACTGGTGTCGGCCTTTAACATTCGCACGCCGTCGATCGAGACGCCGACGCGCAGTCTCTCTGGCGGCAACATCCAGAAGCTGATCCTGGCGCGCGAGCTGTCACGCGATCCGAAGGTTCTCGTCGCCGCTCAACCGACGCGTGGGGTGGACATCGGCGCCACCGAGTACATCCACCAGCGCCTGCTCGACCAGCGCGCACGCGGCACTGCAACTTTGCTCATCTCTGAAGACCTGGACGAGATTCTAGCCTTGGCTGACCGCATCGCTGTGATTTATGAGGGGCGCATCATGGACATCGTCCCGCGTGAGCAGGCGACGGCGGAGCGGCTGGGGCTGCTGATGGCAGGGGTGGCGGAGAAAGAGTAATCACAGGCATCCCCGGTACGGCCCACAGCCGCACCGGGGAAACACGCCATCATAGACATGGCGAATGTGCGTAGGTCATCGCCTCCGGCGTGACATGGCTTTTAAGTCAGACGCGACGGCTACAAACCGCAATTATTGCTCCTTCGCCGTAATTTGCACCTCGATGCCAAACTCATCCGCCACCGTCAGTGTATTGGCGAAATTGGGCGGCTCAATGCCGAAGTCGCTCATTTTCAGGCGCGTCGTCGCTACGCCGGTGAGCGTGTCGCCACGCAGCGTGGCGGTCACGTCGAAGGTGACGGGGCGCGTGATCTCGCGGATCGTCAGATCGCCGCTGAGCTTGAAGCTGACTTCCTCGCCTTCGTTGTACGCCGCCGGCGCGCCTTCGATGCTGGTCGCCGTGAAGGTTGCCAGCGGATAGTCGTTGAAGCGCGGCCCGTTCTCGCGAATCCACTTATCGCGGTCGCGCTGATCAGTGGTGAAGGTGTTCATTTTCACCGTGAAGGTGTTTTCGCCTAGCGGCGCGCTCAGGTCGTCCAGGTTAAGCGTCAGACGTCCTTCGATCTCCTGTGTGCTGCCGACCACGTCCACCAGACCGGCGGCGATCCCCAATTTTGCCAGCGCCCCGGCGAAGAACTCTTCGTCCACCAGGTAAGATGCCTTCGACTCGGCGGGTACAATCACAAAGGTGCGTTGACCGGCGACGGGCGCACCGGCGGCTGATGCGCCTTCAACGACTGGCGCGGCGGTGGGCAGGGGCGTGGGTGAGGGAGCGGGTTGTGCGCATGCCGCCAACAGGGAGATGAAGAGCAACAAGAGCGCAATTTTGGTTGTGCTGCGAAGCATGTGATTCTCCTTCCGTCTTCTTTTTCAGAGGGTGATGCATCCGACTGCGTGCGATTTAGCATTCCACAGATCACACCAAAATCCCGTATCGCCGCGTACAGAGTTCAGTTGGGCACAGGTTGTCCCGGCACGACGCCGCGTGGCAGGTAATCCGGCGCAGCCACCTGACCTGCACCGTATTGTCCAAGCAACACGCGCATGAACAGCGAATAGAAGCCTTCATGGCGCAGCTTCGGCTCCAGATCGGTGACGGCCAATCCTGGTGTGAAGCCATAGGCGCCGAGGGCGTCCGCCAGTGTGGCGTCGCGGCTGATGATATGCACCGGCGTCGACCAACCATCGTCGCGGCGCGAAACGGCCGGTGGCTGATGGTCGCCGATCAAGATGAAGATGCTGTTGTCGTCGCCCACATCCTGAATCAACTGGGTGAGCATACGCAACTGGTAGTCGATTGCATTCAGATAGTAACGCCGCCGCGTATCCAGATCGAGCGTCTCTGGATCGACGGGCGCTGGCTCCTCGCCGGGTTGGTTGAGTGTGCGCCAATCCTCGACCAGCGCCGGATGCGGCGCCCAGGGATAGTGCGAGTTCTGTGTGATGGTGAAGAACAGGAGCGGCTTATCCGTTTCCGCCTGTAGATAGTCATGCGCCCAATGCAGCACCCACTGGTCGGGCGGCGCTGGGCCCCAACCATAGCGCGGCCCGACGTAGCCCATCTGCTCGTTGCGGATCAATTCATCGACCCCCAGGAAGCGCGTGTACTTGGCCCATGCCAGGTCAGAGAGATTCTCGTCGAGCGAGGAGACCCAGGCAAAGTGGTAGCCCTGATCTTGCAACGACTTGCCCAGGCTAGGGTACTTGCCCAGCTGGTAGCGGTTGCGCAGTTCCAAATATTGCGGATGGTTGTCGATGCGCATGCCCAGGATTGTGCTGGTGTAAGAGAGCCACGAGCCGCCGCCCCACGTCGGCGATTCGCTTAGCGCAGTCACCACATGCCAGCCGCTCTCGGTTAAGGTCGTCTCCAGCTCGCTCAGCAGTGCAGTGTACGCTGGGCGAAAGTGGCTGCGTTTGTAGAGCACACTGCCGTACGATTCGACGAAGATCAAATAGATGTCGGGTTTGCGCTCCAGGCGATAACCGGCGTAGTTGTAGGCTGTCTGCACCTGTCGGTCGTCGAACGCCATCACATCGTGATAGGTCTTGAGCGAAGTTGCGATATTCCGTTCCAACTTGAAACCGAAGCTGCTGGGCACCATCTCTGGTCGCGCCGTGTGCATCTGAAAGAGCGCCGTCGCCGTTACGCACAGCGCAGCCAACCCGCTGATCCCCACGCGTGACGCCGGGTGCAAAGTGGGTGAAGCGCCGCTGCGCAGCAGCACCCGCAGCAGCACGACGATCAGCGCCACACCCAGCGCCGCCCCCACGCCGCCGAGCAGCAGCACGCGCCAGCCGACCTTGACGTGCTCGGCCAGAAAGGGCAGCCCATCGCGCGCCAGGTAGAACTGGCTGTAGAAGGATGGTTCGAGCAGCCACACCGACAGGATCAGCGCCTCGTAGATCGCGTAGGCCAGCATCAGGCCATAGATGACGCCGATCAGCGCACCAACCCAGCGCCGCTGCAGCCGACGCACCAGCACCCATAGCGCCGCCAACACCGTCAGCTCGACCGAGATGCGCCACGGGTCAAGATTGGTGCGCCAGACAAAGAGTTGATTGATCGTCAACCACCAGTCGCTGGTAAAGATGGCGGCTGGCAGCCACAGGCTGCTCTGCGCATCGAGCAGCGCCATTGGCAGAAAAAGCAGAAAGTTCAGCACCAGAAATGCACTCCAGAAACATAGATTCGGGTGACGTGAGCAAATGGTGCGCAGCGTTAGACGTTCGAACATGCAGATAGGGATCCTCTTCGTGCAGAATCCATCTATTGTAGCCGGAAGCTGGATTGTGCTCAAAGCAACGATCTCTGTCATGATCGCATAAAGAACGCTCTCGTTGTGCGTTTTGGTTTGCCAGCCGCCTACGATCTGCCCGAAAGGTTGCATGTCATGAAGCCGCGCGCCCAGTGCGCAACTGCATATCGTCAGATTCACTTGCTGCGAGTACAATGGCTGCTATGGACAAAGCAGCGCCGCCATCGATTCAAACGATCGCCAGCGAACCATTGCTAACGACGAAGTTCTTCATCCCGCAGGTGCGCGCCGTCCAGGTGGCGCGCCCGGCGTTGTGCGCCCAGCTGGAACGCGGCTGCGCTGGTGGGGTGATGTTGCTGTCGGCGCCCGCAGGCTACGGCAAGACATCGTTGCTCGCGGCATGGGCTGCACAGCGTCAGAGTCCGGTCGCCTGGCTTTCGCTTGACGCCGCCGACAACGACCCGATTCGTTTTTTGCGTTATCTGCTGGCCGCGCTGCAGCGTCTGGACGCCACGCTTGGACAGGAGACGCAGGCAGCGTTGCAAGGCGCCACGCCGCCAGCCGCCGTGATCACCAACCTGATCAACGAGTTGGCGGCGCGCGCCCATCAACCTTGCGTTCTCGTCCTTGACGACTTTCACCTGATCGAGGACACAGGGGTGATGGGGCTGATCCAGATGTTGGTCGCACATCGTCCGGCGTGTCTACATCTGGTCATCGCCACGCGCGAGGATCCAGCGTTGCCGCTGGCGCGCTTGCGCGCTCAAGGCCAACTGGTCGAGGTGCGCGCCCAGGATTTACGTTTCACGGCGGTGGAAACGGCGCAGTTTCTGCAGGAGGTGATGGGGGTGGCGCTGCCAGCGGAGGTCATTGCCGCGCTGGATGCGCGCATCGAGGGCTGGCCGGCTGGTTTGCAACTGGCGGCGCTGTCGCTGCAACGTCAAGATGACCCGGCGACGGCGCTGGCGGCGCTGTCTGGCAGTCAGCACTATATCTTGAGTTATCTGACCGAGGAGGTGCTGGGTCGCTTGCCAGCAGAGCAGCAGGCATTCCTGCTCGACACTGCCCTTCTGCCACGACTCAGCGGGCCGCTGTGCGACGCACTGCTCGACCGCCACGACAGTGCTGCACAGCTTGAAGCACTCTATGCCGCCAATCTGTTTGTTACACCGCTCGACGACGCTCATCACTGGTGGCGCTATCATCACCTCTTTGCGGAGCTATTGCGCATACAGCGCCAATCCCGGCAGCCTGCGCGCACCGCCGATTTGCTGCGCCGCGCCAGCGCCTGGTTCGCCGCACAAGGCCAGCCTGCCGAAGCCTTCGATCTTGCCTGCACTGCACAGGATTATGCACAGGCCGTAGCCCTGGCGGAGCAATATGCACGGCAGCAGGTGCAACAAGGCTATGTGCGGACGGTGGAACAGTGGTTGCAACGCCTGCCCGCGTCGTGGCGTCCTGCCGGGCGCCGCGCCAATCTCGCTTTTGCCTGGTCGCTGTTGTTGCGCGGCCGTCTGAACGAGGTCGAACCCTATCTGCTACATGCCGAAGGCGCCCACGCCAGCGCCGCAGATGTTAATATTCGCGCCGAAGCGTTGGCGTTACGGGCAGCGCTGGCAGCAGTGCGCAGCGAGGTGGCGCATGCGCAGCAACTGGCCGCCGACGCGTTGGCGCTGGCGCCGGCGGACGATCCTTATGTATTGGGTGCGGCGCACTTTGCCTTGGGCACGGCTCACAATTACGCCGGGAATGCAGGCGCGGCCATCGCCAGCTATCGTGCAGCGTTGCCGTTGTGTCAGGCAGCTGGCAACACGGTTGCAGTGATGCTGATTGTCAGCAATCTGTCGATGCTCTATCTGGCGCGCGGCCAGCTTCACGCCGCCGCTGTGCTCTGCCAGGAGACCATCGCCAGCGCCACAGGACGCCATGCAGCGCGCTCACCGGCGCTGGCGTCGGTCTATGGTGCATACAGCCATGTTTACTACGCGTGGGGTGAACTGGAATCCGCCCGTCTTCTCGCTGAACAGGCGCTGACGGCAGCACGCCTGGGAGGACATGCCGCAGTGCTGGCCTATGGCAGCGTGATCTATGCGCGGATTTTGCAGGCGGCGGGCGATCTGACGGGCGCCGAAGCCAGCCTGACGCAAGTGCGCGACCTGCGTGGGATGCCAGCCTGGGTGGAGCCGCAGATCGTGGCGCAGCAGGCGGCGCTGGCATTGGCGCGCAACGACGCTGCCGCTGCACACCAGGTGCTGGCGCAAAGCGGCGTCGCCCTGGACGATCCAACCGACCGCAACATCGAGGTCATTCACCTGGCGTGGGCGCGCCTCTTACTGCACCAGGCCATGGCGAGTCAAGATGGGGCGCATGCGCAATGGCTGGACGCCGCTTACAAAATCACCGGACGGGTGTTGGCTGCCGCCACCGACGCCGAACGGATGGGCGTTGTGCTGGAGACGCTGCTGTTGCGCGCGCTGATCCAGCACGCCCTGGGCGACGACGCCGCTGCCCTCCACGCTGTACAGCAGGCGCTGCGCCTGGGCGAAGCAGAAGGTTATGTGCAGCCCTTCATCGAGGCGGGCGCGGCGATGTGGGTTTTACTTGCGCACCTTCACTCCATCCTTGCCACACAGCCGGCGCCTCGCGACGACGCGCCATCCCTCGCCTACATTGCCCACTTGCAGCAAGCAATCCAGCCATTCACACAATCGAGAGCGCTCTCGCAATCGCCGAATCCTCCAATCTCTCAATCTCCACTCTCCACTCTCATTGAACCTCTCAGCGCCCGTGAACTCGACGTGCTGCGCCTGCTGGCCGACGGCCTGACCTATCAGCAGATCGCCGATCGTTTGATCGTAAGTGTGAACACGGTGCGCTTTCACGTGAAGGCGATTTACGGGAAACTGGGCGTGGACAAACGGCTGGCGGCGGTCGATGTTGCGCGCAGGTTAGGGTTGGTGTGAAGGTCTAACGCTCTGCCAACCGTCATGTGGCCGCGCCGATGACATCTGTCAGCGACATGGTCTGCCCGGCGCGATGCGCAGCTTCCCACGCCGGTAAATCCAGCGCACGTTGTGTTATTTCTGCCGTGCGTTGATAGACGGACTGTTCCCCCGCGAACAGCGGCGCCGCCAGTTCTTCCCGCAGCGCGTCTGCCGCGCCCAGCAGCATCGCTGCACGCGCCGGCTCGTTTCGAGACGTGGCCGTCGCCGCCAGCCCGATCAGGCACTCGACCACACCCATCCGATTGCCGATGGCGCGGTGCAACGCCAGACCTTCGGTAAAGAGCGCCTGCGCGTGGCTGGCGTCGCCTTGCGCCAGCACGACGTGGCCGAGATTGTGCAACACCGCAGGGATTTCACTTTTGGCGTTGGCCTGGCGCAGGAGCGGCAGGGCAGCCGTATAGCGCGCCGCTGCAGTGGCGTAGTCTCCGCGCAGGCGCGCTACATCTCCCTGGTAGTTAAATGCCAGGCCGATGCCGTAGGGCTGACCAAGCCGCCGGAAGATCGCCATGCCGTCGTCGGCGTATTGCTGCGCAGCGTCGAGATCGCCGCGTTCAAATGTCAACAGCGTGCGCGCCAGGCTGGTGACGCCGACATGCCAGGTGGCCGCTTCGCCAGCCGCGCGCAGCATGGCGTGTCCCTCACCCAAGACGGCGTGCCCTTCGCCGTCCCCGGAGAGCACCATCACCGTGCCGATCATGAAAGTCGCATAGCCTGCGGTGAGCGTGTCGCCGACTGCCGCCCCCAACGCGCGCGCCTGCTCGAAGCGCGGCAAGGCGTCCTCGACCTCACCGGCAAAGAAAGCCAGGATGCCTTCGCCGAGCAGTGCACGGGCAAACGCAGCGGTGTGATGGCGTTCGGCGGTGCGCGCAATGAGTTCCTGCAGCCAGCGTCGCCCTTCACCCACCAGCCCGCTGGTCCACCAGAACCACCACAGCGCGGCGCCTGCCGCCAGTCCCAGATCGAGATCGCCCTGTGGGGAGAGCGACCAGGCCAGCGCCGCGCGCAGGTTGTACAGCTCGGTGTGCAGGCGGTGCATCCAGGCGACCTGTTCCGTCCCTTGCAGGTTGTGTTCAGCAGCGCACGCCAGCGCCAGAAAGAACCGTGCATGACGCGCCTCGCTGACCGCACGTTCGCCCCGTTCGTCCAGCCGCATGAGGGCAAATTCGCGGATCGTCTCGAACATGCTAAAGCGCACGTCGCCTTGATCGCCATGTTCAGATTGGACAAGGCTGTGATCCACCAGCGCCGCCAGCGCGTCGAGCACAGAATGCTCATCACCGCAGATAGCCTCGGCGGCTTCCAGCGTCCAGCCGCCCCAGAAGCACCCCAGCCGCGCCAGACAGAGCTGCTCTGCCGAGCCGAGCAGGTCATAACTCCAGCCGATTGCTGCTGCCAACGTGCGTTGACGCGCCGGCGCATCACGCGCGCCGCCGGTCAGGAAAGGGAGACGGCGCTCCAGCCGCGCCAGCAGCGCCGCCGGGGCAAATAGCTTGCTGCGATTGGCGGCCAGTTCGATTGCCAGCGGCAGCCCATCGAGGCGGTGACAAAGTTCGGCGATCAGATGGGCGTTCTCACCGGTCACGGCGAAGGCAGGATAGACGGCGCGCGCACGCGCCACAAAGAGCGCCACCGCAGGGTTCAACTCCAGCGCGGCCAGGTCAGGCAAATGCAGCATATCCGGCAGCGCCAATGGCGGCACGACGAATTCGTGTTCGCCGGTGATGCGGAGCGGCACGCGGCTCGTGCAAAGCACTTTGAGGTCAGGCGCCGCGGCAAGCAGTGTGGCAATTGCCGGCGCAGCCGCAAGCACATGCTCGCAGTTGTCGAGCAGCAACACCATCTCTTCATGGCTGAGCCGATCCGCCAGCGCAACGGCAAGCGGGCGCCCGCTGTCCACCAGATCGAGCGCCTGGGCGATGGCGGGCAGCACCCCGGCAGCCTCTTGCAGGGGCGCCAGCGCCACAAAACAGACGCCGCTGCGAAAATGCTGCCAGACCTCCTCGGCGACTTGCAGCGCCAGCCGCGATTTGCCCACACCCGGCGGTCCGATCAACGTGACGAGCCGTACATCGGGGCGCAGCAGCAACTCGGTCGCCACGCCCGTAATATGCACGCGTCCGATCAGGTCGCCAACCGCCGCCGGCGCCCTGTAACGCTGTGTCGACAGTGAATTGGGGGCTGTGGCGGGCGCCTCTGCACGCGTCTGAATTTTGGCGGCTACGAATGTGTGAGGCTGCACCGTTGTTATGCCCTGGCGTGCGAACTCGATAAACTCTGCCTGCAAAGCCGGTGGCACCTCCAACACTGCGGCCAGACGTGCAGCAAGTTGCTTGGAAGGACGCAGATCGTCCGACTCGATGCGGCGGATCGTGCCTTTGGCGCACGGCACGCGCGCCGCCAGTTCGCCCTGGGTAAGATCGGCTGCCCGGCGCTGTTGGCGTAGCCAGGCGCCAAAGGTGACATCCGCTGCGTGTGGTGACATGGTTGCCGATTATATCACGTTCGTGACGGCGGGGACGATGTCGGTGCGCCGATTGGTGGCGCGTTTTGTGGCGCGGCGCGCCTCACACTCGCCTGCCCAACCGGCGTAGACTGGCGCTATCACGTGGAAAAATTCTAGTTGACGAGGAGAACAACCATATGTCCAATCAGCAGTATAAGACCATTGTGCGCCGGGTGAATGAGGAAGCCTTCAGCGCCGACGGCGATCTCTCGGTCATCGATGAGTTCGTCGCGGCGGACCTGGTGGATCACACGGCGCCGCCACATTTGCAGCATGGAAACGCAAGCCTGAAAGAACTTGCCCTGATCTGGCGTCGAGCTTTCCCCGACCTCAAGGTGACGGTGCACGATATCGTCGCTGAAGATGATCTGGTTGTCATCGCCTGGTCAGGGGGCGGCACGCATTTGGGCGAACTGATGGGCATTCCGCCCACAGGAAAGTCCGGGTGGATGTCCGGCATCACCTTCAACCGGATGCAGGACGGTCGCATCGTCGAACGGTGGGGCAACAACGACCAGGTCGGGCTGTTCATCCAGTTGGGGCTGATGCCTGCCCCGGCGGCTGGCTGAGGCGTCGAGGATTCACTGAATCAATCAACACGGAGCACAATCATGACAACCACAACCAACAAGACAATCGTGCAGCGTTTCTACGCAGCAGTAGATCAGGGCGATGTGAGCACGGTCGACGAACTTTTTGCGCCGGAGTGGGTGAATGTAGACCCTTCGCTGCCGCCGCTGCAAGGGCTGGAAGGCGCTCGCACGCTGGTGAGTATGTTCACGGCCAGTTTCCCCGACTTTACCAGCCGCATCGAATTGATGGCCGCCGAAGGGGATCGTGTTGCCGTGCGCGCCGTACACACGGGCACGCACAGCGGGCCATTTCTCGGCGTCCCGGCTACGGGACGCAAGGTCACGGTGACGGCTACAGGAATCTTCACTTGCAAGGATGGGAAACTCGTTGAGAACCGTGTGGTCTTCGACGCCTACGGTCTGTTGCAACAGCTTGGCGTCGCGCCGTAACAGGAACGCGATAGGCATAACGAAAATTCTATGAAAAACAGGGAGGCGCTGCGAACAGCGCCTCCCTCTTTCACATCCAACGCATGTAGCTGCCAACAGCAACGCGCAGGATTCTGTGCATCGCCCGTCGCAACTCGCCCCTCGCAACCCTCTCAGTTCACCATCTGGATGATTCCCGCCGCGCCCATGCCGCCGCCGATGCACATCGTCACCAGACCGGTCTCCTTGCCCTGGCGCTGCAGCTCGTGGATGATCTGCACGGTGAGCTTGGCGCCGGTGCAACCGAGTGGGTGGCCTAGCGCAATCGCGCCGCCGTTGACGTTCACCTTCTCTTCGTCCATGCCCAATTCGCGGATCACGGCAAGACCCTGCGCGGCAAAGGCTTCGTTGAGTTCGATCAGGTCGATGTCCTTGAGCTCCATGCCCGCGTATTTGAGCGCCTTGGGCACCGCCGCCACGGGTCCGATGCCCATGATCTCCGGCGGAACGCCGCCGACGGCGAAGCTGACAAAGCGCGCCAGCGGCTTGAGACCGAGCGCCTTCGCCTTCTCCTCGCTCATGATCAGCAGCGCCGCCGCGCCGTCGCTGGTCTGCGAGCTGTTGCCAGCGGTGACGGTGCCGTTCATGGCAAAGGCAGGCTTGAGCTTGGCGAGCGCCTCCAGGCTGGTGTCGCGGCGCACGCCTTCATCCACCTGGAAGACGGTGCGGATTTCCTTGACGGAACTGCCCTCGCCCACCTTCATCACGACTTCGAGCGGCACGATCTCGGCGTCGAATTTGCCCGCTGCCTGCGCCGCCGCGGCGCGCTGATGGCTGCGCAGGGCAAACGCGTCTTGATCGGCGCGGCTGACGCCGTACTGCTTCGCCACATTCTCGGCGGTCAGACCCATGCCCAGGTAGACGCCGGGATATTCGCTCGCCAGGTACGGGTTGGGCACGAACTTATTGCCGATCATCGGCACCATCGACATGCTCTCGGCGCCGCCGGCAATGATCACGTCGCCCATGCCGGCCATGATCTGCTGGCTGGCGGTGGCAATCGTCTGCAAACCGCTGGAGCAGAAGCGGTTGACCGTCTGCCCGGCGGTCGTCACCGGCATGCCAGCGCGCAGCGCGACGATACGCGCCATGTTCATGCCCTGCTCCCCTTCCGGGAACGCGCAGCCGAGCACGATATCCTCGACCTCGTTCTTGTCGATCCCGGCGCGCTCCACCACCGCCTTGACCACTGCCGCCGCCATCTCATCTGGCCGCGTCGTGCGCAGCGTGCCCTTCGGCGCCTTTCCCACCGCCGTGCGTGCGGCGGCAACAATTACAGCATTTCGCATGATTATCAGTCTCCTTTATAGTTGCGAGGGGCGAGGGGCGACATGTGGTCAGCCTTTTCGCCGTTGCTCCGTTCACTCGCAAGCATCGCGGTTGGAATAGTTCGTTCGTCTTTGCGTTTTGATGGCCGGTACGATCATGGCGATGATTTCGTCACAAAGCTCCAGTCTATGTTGCAACACGTCGGCTTTCAGCAGATGGCGAGCACGCACGTACCATCCTTGTGTCTCACGCGCCGATGCCACAGCAATCGACAAAAACCTGGCGTAATCACGGCCAAATCCCCGGCCATATCCTTCCTCAATGTTTGCACTGATCGAGCCGCAACTCCGAATAATCTGCCCGGCGATGGAGCGACCACGCGGGTCATTGAGCCACGGCTCACAGTCAAACCAGCACAGATCGTGCAGAAACAGCGCTTTCTGGTAGAAGAGCGAAGTCCACAACTGATGGCTTTTGATGGTCGCAGGTACGGAGTCTTTCCACGCATCAAACGAATGTGGTTGTTCCGTACCAGTGATTGCACCGTGAGTCTGCACCATCGTCGCCCCTCGCAACTCGCCCCTAGTTGCGTAACGGCTTATTATTCTCCAGCATGTACTGGATGCGATCCTGCGTCTTCTTCTCGCCGACCAGGCTGAGGAAGGCTTCGCGTTCCAGGTCGAGGAAGTATTGCTCGTCCATCCAC
>CZCA01007892.1_pt1 | contig 21533 bp, 18 predicted proteins | sample 591981 | NCBI WGS metagenome assembly CZCA01 (sample SAMEA3556810, study PRJEB10932) | anaerobic digester metagenome
AGGATGCTGCATAGTTCAAACAGCCTTGAGGAAAAAGTGTAAAGAGATATTGACAATATCAGCTCTACATGGGAGGAAATTCAAAAATCTTTCGGACAAACAAAATATCGCAAACCAAAGCATATCGACAAAAATATGTTTTCAGGATTTTTGAAATGCTCTGACTGTGGTGCAAACCTCAATTACAAATACACCAATGATAATCCGGACAATCACTATTTCTCTTGCCGTAACAAACGTGCAAACAACGGTTTGTGTAACAAAACGCATCATATCCGTGTGGACGCTATAACAGATATTGTAACAAAGAATCTTTCCAATATTGTTCGTTTTGCTTCACAGTTTGAAGATGAGTTTGTAAAAATTGTTATGGATGAGCAGTATAAACAAATTGTTCTGCAACAGCGGAAAAATCAAAGTGCTTTGAATGAGGTTCTTGCTCGTGAAAAAGAGGTTGATCTTCTCTATGAAAAGTTGTTTGAGGAAAAGATACTTGGAAACCTCACAGAGGAGCGATTCAAGAAGTTGTCTTATAAATATGAGGATGAGCAAACAGCTCTACGGCAAAAGGTAAAGCACCTAAAAGATGTAGTCGCTGAAGAAAAGAAACACGAAATGAATGCTGACGGATTTTTGCAGATTGTGCGGCAATATACGGACATCAAGGAACTGACACCTGAAATTTTGCACGAATTTATTGATAAAATCGTTGTACATCACAGGGAGCAAGTTTTCGGTGAGACCGTACAAAAGGTTGAAATCTATTATAAGATGATCGGCTATATAGAACTGCCACAGATGAGCAAATCGGAAAAGCAATCTCTTGCTCTTACATTCGGACGTAAAGAAATAGACCAAAGTGCATGAAGCTAATACAAATCAGCCTCAAATACTTTGGTCTATACAAAACAAAATACCCACAAGGGCACTCAAGTCCCTTATGGGTATTCAGTATGGTGCGGGTGACAGGACTTGAACCTGCACGTACTGCTACACTAGAACCTAAATCTAGCGCGTCTGCCAATTCCGCCACACCCGCACAACATTGAGTATTATACAATAAGATTTAGTAAAAATCAAGCCCTTTTATAGTTTTTTTCGTATTTTTTGTATGTTTTACAATTCCTAAAAACATAACTAAACTTCAAAAGAATTTTTTGTTTATCATTACTAAATTAGTCATTAATCTCCCGTTTTAATTAGGTTACACTGTCTGTAGTACATTCATATTCTGTTCTAACAATAGGCTACAGAAAAACATATTATCTTTTTCATAGAAATCTATCATACCATTATGGGTCTTAACAATATCTTTAACACTTAAAATACCTATTCCGTGGTTTTCATTATCCGATTTTGTTGTATTCAGGTTAGCATTTTTACTTAAAACAGAATCTTTTATGGTGTTTCCAACAATAATACCAATGTAATTTTTCTTATCGTATATTTCCACAGAAATTAATGGTTTTTCTATATTAGCACACGCTTCTATAGCATTATCAAGTAAATTTGCCATTAATATACTAAAATCAATATCCGCTATTTTTTCAATAGTTCCAGATATATGACATTTTGTATCTATATTTTTCTCGCTGCATAGTGTAAACTTGGAGTTAAGCAAAGCATTTAAGATATAGTTTGTTGTATGTATATACATACCAGCCTTTGGTATCTTTTTTTCTCCTAGCTCCTCTAAATACTTTTTAGCTTCAATATAGCATCCGTCATTAATTAGTGCCGCTGCACAGGCAATATAGTTTTTAAAGTCATGGCGAATTTTCACTATATTATCGTACTTACTATTGATTTCCATTATGCTTTTAGTCTGCTGCTTTAGCTGTAGCTTTAACAAATCAACCTTTATCTTCTTATCATTTTCCTTTGCCATTCTTATGGTTAAGATAACAGCCGCAATATTAATTATAATTAAACCACACAATATAATAATAACTACACCATTGGTTTCTATGGTATTAGGCATTTTTATTGTAAGCTCAAACATTCCTAAAGCAATTAAAAATGAACACAAAAAAACTGAAATTATGATTGACCATTCATATTTTGAAAAATATATTTTGTCATTGTTTTTAATTCTTAAGGCTACAGCTACTATGAACATAAATAAGAACTTGGCAAGCAACAAACATACCAATCGCCATATTTCCTGTTCTGTAATAAGATCCAAAAATGATTTGCCAGACACCATGGTTAAAACAAAAATTGTAAAATAGCTTATAAGCACCATGGAAATCTCCACACAACAGCATACCATTAGCTTATACCATGCCTTGCCCCTTAAAAACGCCATACAGAACGCAAAGGAAATTAGCATATACAGCATTCCGCCTATCAAGCCATCAACGAAAGCGAACTGGTTAAACAGCGTTACAATTGCACACTCTGTTAATGTTGCTAAAACAAAAACAAGCTTGTTTATGGGTTTATCTTTTTTAAATTGAAAAAAATGTGTTAAAAAATACACCTTTGTTGTCGCTTCAATTAATGTAAAAATTAACTCTATAACACCCCACATACTATCACCACTTTCTAATAAAATAATGTAGCTTATGCTTGACATCTGCTATCCTATATCTACTAATAGGGATTGTATGTCCGTTGTCCATAACAACACCCTCCCTATCAATAGAAAAAATAAATCTATAATTAACCAGATAACTACTATGTACCCTTATAAATCCATTTGGCGATAAACGCTCCTCCAACTTTTTCATTGTTGCTACAATTTCAATATTTTCCTTTGTTGTCACTGCATACACATGATGTCTTACACTGGTAAAGCACATAATATCGTCCACCTTAGCACAAATCATACCACGTGCTCCTGGCAGCTCTACACACAACTCGTCAGAAGCAATTTTATGTACTAGGGCAGAAACACATTCGCTTAGCTCTGTATCTAAATGGCTTTTTCTGACGAAACGAAATGGCTGGCATTTAATAGACTGATAAACCAAATCATCCATATTAGTAACAAACACTATACACAATCTTTTACTAATATCACGTAATGACTGTGCTACCTCAATCCCTGAAAATTCCGGCATATCAATATCTAAAAACACCGCATCCAGTGTAGCTATATCAGAATTATCCATTAACTCACTACTGTGAGTAAACTGTTTTATTTCAACAGAAATATCAAGTTGTTCAAAGACGGTTGTTATATCACCACAAATGCTTTTTAGCATAGTTTCATCATCTTCACAAACTGCAATTCTATATGCCAATATTAGCACACCTCAATTCTATAAAAATTCATTAAAATGATAAATTATATATTTTAAGTATAACTAATATTTCTATAAATTTCAATTTTATTTTCTATTTTTTAACAATTTACCACTTTAACACGGGAAAATATAATGTTTTTGTCGTTTTTACTTATACTTATCTTTAAAAAAACAAAAATTATTTTACAATTTCTATTGTATCCTACGAAATAATCACATATGACTTGCTATGATATACACCTGACGCTAACACACTATCGCTAAAAATAAACTCATATATAATACAGTAGCCCCTATCTTTTCCACAATTCTGTACGCTGTTAACCACACTAAAATTTTTTTATTAATCAATATTAGCATGACTGTTAGTCTAAATTAAATCAGAGCTATTTAAATGACAGAGATGTTTTTACATAATCAATATAAGCCAACAGGACTATTCAACGTGAACAGGCCTGTTGGCTTATCTTATCTATTTAGTTTATTTATCCCCGTTGAAAAAATTTACAACATCGTTAAAAATCTCCACTGTTTTAAACTTATATTCATATTTATCTCCGTTCTCCACCATATCTACCTGTTCATCGTTTAAAGCTGTGTCCACCTCGTCACTGCATTCACCAGCAGAAAAGCACATTGGTGGAAACATAACGCACCACCAGTTTTTACCCTCACCCTCACCTATTGTTATACGCAAAGCGTCATATGTGCCAGAGGGAATTGTTAAGCTGTCATAGGTTCGTGTGTTAAATGGCATATTAACAAGTCCACCCTGTACCTTATAATCGTAACCACGTTCATATACATAGCCCTGAGCTACACTTAAAATATGGTCAATATTATCCTGTGTTAATTGCTCTGCCTGTTTTTTAGAATTTGTATTTTCAAACAGACTGCTACACTCTTGTAAAATTTTATCACGAACATCCAATTTTAATCCTTGATCCTCCTGGGAATCAGAATTTGCCAATATATGCAGTCGTAGTAAACGGTCTGACATATCCTCGCACTGTGCTGAAAAGTATGTTTGTGAAAAAAGTGCTGTAATAACAAATGCCATACATATAGATTTAATAAGTAATTTCATAAAAAACTGCCCCTTCAAGTTTCATTGTTATCTTGAGTATAGGCAGTTTATTTGTTTTTATTCAATTGTAACAGTGCATCCGTAATTAATAGGCTGTGCTATAAACACCTCAGTATAGCTTTCCTTTAATATTGCTGAGCATTCCTGTGCCTTTTGCAGGCTACTGAACATACCAAAAACAGTAGAGCCACTACCGCTCATACAGCAGCCATCACCACCATTAGATAAAATTGTGTGTTTTATAGCATTCACTGGCTCAAGGCTAAGCAGGCTTTCAAAATCATTGTACATACTGCTGCACATTTCATTATAGTTATAGCTTTCTAAGCCCTTGATGAATGCGGTACTATGTATATTACCCTTATATGGTCTGTTATCAGCCAAGGCATATGCCTTGACCGTGGACACTGACTGCTGTGGCTTGCAAAGCAAAATGTAGCACTGTGGCATAGGATATGAAAGCCTTTTAAGCTGTGTGCCAATACCTGTTGCCAAAGCAGTGCCGCCATGCAAGCAAAATGGTACATCAGCACCAATTTCACAGGCAATTTTCAATAATTCATCATCAGGTAATGGATTGTCAAAAATACGATTAAGGGCTGTTAAAACAGCTGCTCCATCTGTACTGCCACCTGCCAGCCCCGCCTGTGTAGGTATATGCTTTTCAATAATTATACTAGCGCCGCTGTTAATGCCAGAGTTCTCAAAGAAAAGCTGTGCCGCCTTATAGGCGGTGTTACTGCTGTCAACAGGTATATAGTCCCATGTACAGCGTAAACGCACACCATCATCATAGGGAGCAACAGTAACAATATCATATAAGTCAACCGCTTGCATAACCATATCTACTGTATGATATCCGTTTGGTAGTCTGCCAGTAATATCCAAAGTAAAGTTTATTTTAGCAGGGGCTTTTACTACTGCTTTCACAATATACACTCCCAACCAATATTATTTTTCTTGTAAAAATTCTTCAATACGGTTTAAGGCTTCATCAATATGCTGAATAGAAAAGGAATAGGATACACGAATATATCCCTCACCACACTCTCCAAAGGCATTACCAGGAACTACTGCTACGCTTTTAGATTTTATCAGCTGTAGACAGAACTCCTCTGAGGATAGTCCTGTACTTTTTATACAAGGAAAAACATAAAAAGCACCATTTGGTTCAAAGCAGTCCAAGCCCATTTTTCTAAACCTGTCCACAACAAACCTGCGACGCATATCATATTCTTCACGCATATGCTCAATGTCACCATCACCATTACGCAACGCCTCAATAGCAGCATATTGTGCTGTTGTTGGTGCACTCATAATAGCGAACTGATGTAGCTTTGTCATAGCAGAAATAACAGGCTTTGGTCCTAGGGCATATCCCAAACGCCAGCCTGTCATAGAATAGGATTTTGAAAAGCCGCTGACAACCACAGTTCTCTCACGCATACCGTCTATTTCTACGATAGATACATGACGGTCATCACCATATGTAAGCTCAGCATATATTTCGTCAGAAATAACAAAGAGGTCGTGCTTTATTATAACCTTTGCCAATGACTCTAAATCGTCACGACGAATTATTCCCCCAGTAGGGTTGTTTGGAAAGGGTAAAACCAGAATCTTGCTTTTAGGTGTTATATGAGCCTCTAGCTCCTCCGGAGTTATTCTGAAATCATTTTCCACCTTTGTTTCTATAATTACAGGTACACCATCTGCCATTTCACACAGTGGTTCATAGCATACAAAGCTAGGCTGTGGAATTAGCACCTCGTCACCTTCATTTATAAGTGTACGCATACACAAATCAATAGCCTCTGAACCACCTACTGTTACTATTGTTTCGTCCTTATCACTATAAATCGTGTCAAAGCGTCTGGCAAAATATTTACATATCTCCACACGCAAGGCAGACAAGCCCTTGTTAGGTGTATATCGAATATTACCACGCTCTAGGTTTTCAATACCAGCCTTGCGAACGTGCCAAGGCGTTTTAAAATCCGGCTCGCCAATGCTAAGTGATATGACATGCTCCATCTCTGAAGCTATGTCAAAAAACTTTCGTATACCTGACGGTTTAATTTCCTGAACCGTTTTATTTAATAAATTATCATAGTCAATCACAGTACTAAGCTCCTTTTGTCATCCTCTGACTCATCATTATCAAAGCTTACGCCTGAATCCTTGTAGGTTTTTAACATAAAGTAAGTACCTGTAGATACAACAGAATCCAGCGTTGACAGCTTGTTAGCTACAAACATGGCTATTTCTGTAATGGTTTTTGCTTTAACTGTTACCAAAAAGTCAAAGGCGCCAGCCATTAAACGCACAGTATCAACCTCATCAAAGGACATTAGCTTATTGGCAATCTCATCAAAACCAGTATCACGCTTTGGTGTTACCTTTAATTCAATAAGTGCAGTAGCTGGAGCGTCTGTAACCTTCCCCCAGTTTACAACAGCTCTATAACCTGTGATAACACCCTGCTTTTCGTACTCTTTAATTTGTTTTATAATATATTCCTCAGGCTCATTAAGCATAACAGCTATCTCACCTGTTGTAAGCTTTGAATTTTCGCTTAAAAGCTTTAAAAGTTTATCCATAATAACAACCCCTGTTCCAAAGAAATTTATTTTACTAATTATATACTATATGCGTCAAAAAGTCCAATTAATCACCTTAATTTTACTGTTGCTTTTCTAGGTCATTAAGCCACATAGTAACGGCTACATCACTAGGCATTCTAAAGTCACCACGAGGCGATAATGTAACTGTACCAACCTTTGGACCATCTGGTAAGCAGGAACGCTTAAACTGCTGCGTAAAAAAGCGTCGTACAAAAACCGTCAGCCATTTTTTTATTGTTTCATCATTGTAGCTGCCTTTAAATGCCATTTTAGCAATATAATAAATTTTAGACGGTGTATAGCCAAAGCGAACCAAATAATACAAAAAGAAATCATGCAGCTCATACGGTCCTACAAGCTCCTCTGTCTTTTGTGATATAACACCATCAGTAGGCGGCAGCAGCTCAGGGCTAACAGGTGTATCTAAAATATCCAATAAAACATTGCTAAGCTCACCTGATGTACGTTGAGCCTCATATGCTGTGATATATCGTACCAAGGTTTTTGGTACAGAGGCATTAACTGCATACATTGACATATGGTCACCGTTGTAGGTTGCCCAACCTAATGCCAGCTCTGACAGATCACCTGTTCCTATAACAATGCCCCCAATTTTATTGGCAATGTCCATTAGCACCTGTGTACGTTCCCTGGCCTGACTGTTTTCGTAGGTTACGTCCAGCACATGGCTGTCTTGTCCTATATCCATAAAATGTTGATTAACTGCTTTGGTAATGTCTATATCCATAAAATGCACACCATATGCTTGTGCTAATATTTCTGCGTTTGACTTTGTCCGTTTAGTAGTACCAAAGCATGGCATTGTCACCGCCGTAATCAGCTGTCTGTCCATACCCAAATAATCAAAAGCATGGACAGCAACTATGAGAGCCAAGGTAGAATCCAGCCCACCTGACAAACCTACCACCGCACCTTTTATGTGTGCATTTTTTATTCTGGTTGCTAAGCCCATAGACTGTATAGATAATATTTCTTTACAGCGGGCTTCAACATCAGCTTTTTCATTAGGTACAAAGGGAGTTTTTGAAAATGTTCGTGCCACATCAAAGCCTTTAACAGGCAAATCAAAGTTAAAATATGTGGCATTTTCCTGTGTAACATAGGTATTCACACGTCTGCGTTCGCTGACAATACGCTGTAAATCTATATCCCCATATATAACGCCTGTGGTATAACGCTGTGATTGTGCCAACGTTGTACCGTTTTCTGCTATTAGGTTGTTACCAGAGAACACCATATCAGTTGTAGACTCACCCACGCCAGCGTCAGCATAAGCATAAGCACATACAAGCTTAGCAGACTGGATTTCTACCAAAGCCTGTCTATACCTTGGCTTACCAATAACCTCATCGCTGGCAGACAGATTCAATATAATATTGGCACCGTTTTGCGTTAGCATATTAGACGGCGAGCTTGCTACCCACAGATCCTCACACAGCTCTACACCAAAGGTAAAATCCCTAAAATCCTTACATCTGAAAACTGCATTAGTACAAACTGGCACTGAATTACCATTAATAATCACCTGACAGTCCTTACCCTCTGAAAAATGGCGAGCCTCATAAAACTCAGAATAATTAGGTATATTCATCTTTGGTACAAGGGCTATTACACATCCTTCATACACAACCGCACCACAGTTGTACAAGCCCCCGTTAACTGCTATGGGTACACCTACAACAGACACAATTGGCAATTTAGCTGTAGCACCAGCAATATCAAGCAACGCTTCTGCCGCACCATCTAACAGCACCTTTTGTAAAAACAAATCCCCACAGGTATATCCTGTAATACACAGCTCTGGAAACACCACTAAGGAAGCACCGTTACCATTTGCCAGATTAATTTGTTCTATAATTTTATTCTTGTTATAATCACAGTCACCTACACGAATTTCTGGTGTAGCCGCTGCAATTCTTAAAAAACCATAATTCATAAAAAACACCTCCATAGACGTAAAATCTATGAAGGTATTATAACCTATTAAGGTGAATATTACAACTACGACTACTGTATTTTCATTATTGCTTGAGTGTTGTTTTCATCTATTATTGCTGCGTCATCTTCAGCTTCTATGTCAGCGTCATCTAAGGTAAATTTAGTTCCTTGTTTATCTTTTTTCTTAAAAAGACCGGTTATATCAAATTTGTCATTTATATGATTAAACTTCACCATATAACAGCTCATATAGCCCAGCACCAACCAAAACATAACCACCATATAGGTCTGTTCATAAAGCAGGGTTTTTTCAAAAGCCGCATATACACAATAGGCAACAATAAACGCAAATAGACACGGAAAAATGCTGTTGCTTAAGTTTTTCTTTTCCAGAAATAAGCTTTTTACTGCGTGACGTGCCACGTGTATAGCAAAACCAACAAATATAACAAAGCCAATAATACCTGCACAGACCAATATGGTTAAGTAACCGTTGTGTAAATCAGAAAAATGCAAGCCACCATCAATGTATCGGTTACCATAGTCTATTAAATTTTCCTTACCTATGCCCAGCAAAGGATAGTTGCCAAACAGCACAACCGCCTCTGTTAACAGCTCTATTCTGCCACTGTCTAAATTTTTGTTAATATGCTCAAAGGAAATTGATGGTTCTTTAATATCCGTGCTGGCACTTTGTGGAGTTTGAAAAGCCATTTCGTGATTTTTTACCACTGTGGAAAAGCCTTGATTTGCACCCCAGCGTATAACCAAAAACGATGAACCAATGACCATTAAACATACTACTAAAATTAGTACCTTTTTAAAAATTCCCCCTATTGTTAGGTGCTGCAAACCACCAAATAATTTATATATCAGATTGCCAAATACGTACATTGTCAGTAACAGCAGTGAACCATTTGAATCACACAAAAACAATGCTATTACATTAACTGACAATGAAGAAATTAATAATATTTTTGATGGACGCTTGTGTCCGCATTCCTTTAAAAAATCTTTTTTTGTAAGCATATGCGTACAAAATATAGCAACAACAGAATAAAAGCCCAACAGATTAGGGTTAGTATAAAGCCCTGTAAACCTATTCTCATATACAACGATGTCATAATTAAGCTGGTCTATTCTAATTTTTCCTGTAATAAAAATCATAGCTATACCAATGACAGCGGTTATGGTACATGCGAAAACTATAAACATAGCTATGTTGTATATTTCTTTTTTTACACGTTTTTGATTTCGTTCTGTGTGCATACCATAAAAAATAAAAAAGCATATAATTACATGTGCCAGCATTACCATATTAGGTAAAAAGTTATCCACAACGTGTAGTACCGCTGTTAAAAACGATGCACCTACAAACGCAATTAACCACCTAGAGTACAAAACATTGTATATTCTGCGTGCCTTTATGTAATAAAAAAATACAATCTGGATACCCCAAATCATCAGAACATATTTTAGCACCACAGCCAGCGTTCCTACAAAATAAAAGGAACATAAAAACAAAGTAACAATATATACAACCCTAAACAGTGATACATTCAGCAATACTCTATTAAAAAAGCTGCCCTTCTGTGACAGTGTCATCCTACTGCCTCCTACAAATTTAACATAACCTCAAAATACTTCTATTACGGTTTTAAACATAATTTTTAAATCATACAAAACATTGAATTTATAATAATACTCTAAATTAAGCTTCATTTTTTCAGGTAAAATTATCTCCAAATAATTTTTTTCTATCATCTTGCGATCTGTGAAAAGCTCGTCATTATCCCTGTAGTCTATGCTTGCAAAGGACGTTACACCTGCCGGCGTTAATAACGTTGCGTACATCTCTGGCTGGTATTTTGCCACATATTTAGGCACCTCTGGTCGTGTGCCTACCAAACTCATCTGTCCCACCAGAACATTGAACACCTGTGGCAATTCATCCAATCGGTACTTTCGCAGAAATTTACCGTTCTTCGTTATACGGCTGTCCTCTGCCTCTGTTATTAATCCACCCAATTTTTCTGCGTTATCCACCATTGTGCGAAATTTTAATATTTTGAAAATTTTTCCGTTTGTTGTTACCCTGCGTTGTGTAAAGAACAGCGGACCTTTGGAGCCTGCCTTTACTACAATACCAATGATAATCATAGGTATTATTAACACCACTATTAAAATTAAAGAGACAAAAATATCTCCTAGTCTTTTCCAAACCAAATGACCTTTTTTCTTTTGCAATAAATCATAATATGGACGCACCGCATCAGTGCGAATTCGGTCAGGTAAATCTTCCCATTTAATTAGAAACATTTATTTTCCTCACTTACTTATATATCTTTATTTCTTAGCTTTTGTGAAAAATTAGGTTATATTTAGAAGCTGTATATATCCCAAATAATGCCACAAAGCTCTTGTTTTCGCCGTAAGAATAAATTATACCTTAATTTTTGATATATATCAATATTCAGTTTTAACCTAAAAAATGAACAAATTTGATCGATAAAACATATATAATATACACAATACAAAAATAAAGCCGTTAGCAAGAACAGCTAACGGCTCATTTATAGTTATATATTCTGGATACGGGATTATCAAACAATGTATCAACTGCTTTTAGAAAATACATTTGGCTACGAATATAAATACCGCAAACCATCGAATTATTAAAAATACAATTCTTAATGCTTTACTCTACACATAACCGATCTCGTTATGTCGCAGCACCATTTAAGTTATTCCTAATTTAAAGGCATCAACGGAGCTTTTCTAAAGCATGAAACACGTCTGCCAAATCTGATTTTAATATACAAAATTAATTGCATAATCAAATCAATAAAACTAAGTATAAATATTAAATTGTAACGAACAATACAACTGTAACCCTATTATATCCATTTTGTTTAATACTAAAGGTTTTAGAAATCATAGCAACGAATATTAATAATAAATTTATTGTTTGCTAATATTTTTCTCGTATAAAAATGATAAACTCAGATTAAGTTATATCTAACGGCTTCACTCATGGGAACGAAGCCATGTAAATGTGCTGGTGTTATCTCGCCCATTGGACTCAGCCCCTTTCATCCAAATACCTAAGACAGGTCGCAAACTACTTAATGATGGTTTCTTTTTTGTAAACCTCTTTGTTTAATCGTCCCTTTCCTTAAGCTCAACTATATTATAGCACCTATTGCAAATATGTCAATAGTTTTTTTAAACTTTTTCTAAAAAAATTGTAATATTAGTGAAATGCACAAATTTTTGCTAATCACTTGACTTAATAGCCTAGTAAGGTTAAAATAGTGTCATGGTAACGAAAGGAATGATTATAATGGATAATGAATACGAGGCAGACCTTATCACACTAATTGACGATGAGGATAACGAGCATACTTTTGAAATAATAGATTCTATCGAAAAAGATGATAACGTTTATTATGCTTTATACCCTGTTTATGATTCACCTGAGGAGCAGGTTGAAGCTGATGGAGAATATTATATCTTTGAAGTAGTTGATGAGGACGGCGAAGAAATGCTACAGGAAGTCGAGGATGACACATTATTAGATGAATTAGCAGAGGTTTTTGAGAGTCGTTTTGAGGATTCTATGGACGATGATAACGAATAATTTATTAGCTTAACACATACAATAAAAATGTCCTGCCTGATGCGTATATGGTGTTTATATAACCCTACAACCTTTTTTTTGGGAGCTTTACTCCTATGGCGGATTTGCAGACCTCCTGGTTTCACCAGATGTTGGGAGCAGTTAAACCATAGGGAAAGCACCCACCTGTCTTTTTTGTAGGCAGGTTATGATTGGCACCTTACGGTCAGGTGGGATTTTTTATTATATTTTATGAATTTTCCCTGTATTATAGGTAAAAATAAATATATCAATATCAGTTCAGCAAAGCTTATTAATTTTTTAACCCTTGCTGGCTATTACACCACCGCCTGAAAGCTGATTTCGGGCGGTTCTTTAATTATATTGATTTATAATACCAGTGTACTGAAAAAATATTATTTGATTCAATCCCTTTTATAGTGCTGTGGTATTTCTTAAAAATTAACAAGTCTTGCATTTTGCAAGGATAGTTGCTTTCAAAATTTTATATATAACTCCTATGATTTTTTCACGGAAGCCTATTACAGCTTTTTCTAATATTTGTGTTTAAACAGGTGTTTTGCCAAATCTTAGGATAAGTAATGAAAAAACAAATTTAAAATTTAATAACCCCATAAAAAGGAGGGTGCTACAGATGAAGCTGCGTACAGTGGTCGGCGGCTTAGTAACAGGTATATTAAACGGATTGCTAGGTGCTGGCGGTGGTATGATAGCCGTACCCATGCTAAAAAAACAATTGGATACAAAAACAGCCCATGCCACATCTGTGTGTATTATTTTACCCATTTGTATAATCAGCAGCATTAACTATTTATCACAAGGCAGGGTAACCATAAATGACGCTCTCCCCTATATTTTATGGGGTGTAATAGGAGCTATAATTGGCACAATTGCATTGCAAAGGCTTCGGGCAAGGGTACTGCGAAAGCTGTTTGCTTTGTTGATGCTGTGGGCAGGCATTCGCCTGTTAACTGCATGAGCGGGCTATGGTGTGGTTTGGCAGGCCTATTGTCAGGAATCTTAGGCTCAATGGGCATGGGCGGCGGCGGAATATTAATCATATATCTGTCCATCTTTACTAGTATTCCTCAAAGCACAGCACAAGGAATTAATCTGCTATTCTTTATACCTATTGGAATTTTCTCCGTAATTATGTATCAGCGTAAGCATCTTATATGTTGGAGAATTGCTATCCCCTTTGCCATATTCGGCGTAATTGGCTCATTTTTAGGTGGCTATATTTCACAAATGCTAGATGATAAATTATTGTCCAAGCTGTTCGCCATACTGCTGCTGATAATGGGAGCAAAGGAGCTTTTTACCAAAAGCAAGGATAAAAAGTAGGATTTTTACCGAAAATGTCATAAAAATTTCACACCCCCTTTGTGGTAATGTGGTATATATTATGGTATAATTATTTACGTTAAATTTTTACTATAAATTAGGTGGGTGTATAATATGAATATTTCAGTATTAGGTTGTGGTAGATGGGGTTCCTGCATAGCTTGGTATTTAGATAAAACAGGTCATAACGTGTATTCCTGGGGGTTGGAAACAGAACCAGTATACCAGCAATTAAAAAAAGAAAGAAAAAATGAATATCTATCATTTAGCGACAAAATAACTATAACCTCAGATTTAGAGGCAGCCATAAAGCACGCAGAGGTTATTATAATTTCTATCAGCTCTCAAGCATTAGATTCATTTATGAACAGCATAACAAAATACAGCCTTGACGGAAAAATTTTTGTACTTTGCATGAAGGGTATTGAAGAGAAAACTGGCAGACGCTTATCACAAATTGTATCTGCTCATGTTGACACGGATAAAACGCCTGTGGCGGTATGGGTAGGTCCTGGACATCCTCAGGATTACGTACGTGGTATTCCTAACTGTATGGTTATTGATTCTGACAATCTGGCTGTGAAGGAAAAGCTGGTAAATTCATTTAACAGCGAGCTTATCCGTTTCTACTTTGGTCAGGATTTAATAGGCACAGAGGTAGGTGCCGCCGCCAAAAACGTAGTGGGTATAGCAGCGGGTATGCTGGACGGTATGGGCTATACCTCCCTCAAAGGTGCATTAATGGCCCGTGGTACCAGAGAAATTTCCAGACTAATAAGAGCAATGGGCGGTAACGAGATGTCAGCCTTTGGATTGTGTCATTTAGGAGATTATGAAGCTACTCTGTTCTCCCCCTTTAGTCACAACAGACGTTACGGTGAAATGCTGATAAATGGTGAACATTTTGGAAAGCTAGCCGAGGGAGTATCTACTACTAAGGCCTTGGTAAAGCTAAGTCAGGACTATCATGTAGACCTACCAATTGTGAATGCGGTTAACGATGTTTTGTTTAACAGCAAGGATCCAAAAGAAACATTATCTAATCTATTTATAAGGACAGTCAAAAAAGAATTCTAAAAAAATATATAATTTGCTATTGACAATCAGCAAAAAAAGAAGTATAAAAGATTATAGAACTTAATATATATAACTTAATATAACAAACGCTAAGACGAGGACAAAGCAATAAGCAAGCCTTTCTACAGAGAGCTGTTGGTTGGTGTAAAACAGTGTAGGCTCTTGTTACCATCACCTTGGAGCAGACTTCTGAAATTTATGTAAAAAGTAGGACAGTACGGGTTCTCCCGTTATAGAGATAGCACATTGATAGATGTGATAATAAAGTGGCTGTTATTAACGGCAAATTAAGGTGGTACCACGGAAAACTGTATGTCTTTCGTCCTTTCTAGGACGAAAGACTTTTTTATTTTACAAATTTACAAAAGGGAGAAAAATATTATGCTTACTCTTGACAAAATCTACCATGCTTCATATATTTTAAAGGAGGTCATCAGACCTACCGACCTTATAAAAGCACCTGACCTAATACCAGACAGCAAGCTTTACCTTAAAACCGAAAACCTACAGGTTACAGGCTCCTTTAAGGTTCGTGGTGCCTACTATAAAATATCTCAGCTAACAGAGGCTGAAAAAGCAAAGGGCGTTATTGCTTGTTCAGCAGGTAATCACGCACAGGGTGTAGCGTTAGCTGCTACAAAAAGTGGTATTAGGTCCTTAATCTGTATCCCTGATAACGCACCTATCTCAAAGGTAGAGGCTACCAAAAAGTTTGGTGCGGAGGTATGCTTGGTAGAGGGTACATATGATGATGCCTATAAAAAGGCAACGGAGCTACAGGCAGAAAGCGGAGCAACCTTTATACACCCATTTGACGATGATATGGTTATTGCCGGTCAAGGTACTATTGGTTTAGAAATTTTAGATCAACAGCCCGACATAGATGCTGTAATCGTACCCGTTGGCGGTGGTGGCTTAATATCAGGCGTAGCCTTCGCAATAAAATCATTAAACCCTAACGTTAAGGTTTATGGCGTACAGGCTGCTGGTGCACCATCTATGAAGAACTCTCTTGAACATAAAAAAATTGAAACATTACCTAATGTACACACATTTCAGGACGGTATAGCTGTTAAAACACCTGGAGAAAACACCTTTAAAATTTGCAGTAAATATGTAGATGACGTAATCACAGTTACAGACGATGAGGTATCAGCTGCTATATTAACATTGCTGGAAAAGCAAAAGATGATTACAGAGGGTGCAGGTGCGGCTGCTTTTGCTGCTGCACTGTTTAATAAGCTGCCAATCAAGGGTAAACGTGTATGCTGTCTGTTGTCTGGGGGTAACATCGACGTTACTATATTATCACGTGTTATCAACCGTGGTTTACAAATGTCTGGCAGATTGGCAGAGCTTACCATTGCATTAACCGACAAACCAGGTCAGTTAATGGGGGTATCAGACATTATCGCTAAGCTAGGTGGCAACGTAGTATCAATTAATCATGATAGAGCCGATGTGGATATGGATATCAACGCTTGTTATCTGCGTATCTCTATGGAAACCAGAAATCAGCAGCACGTTGATGAAATTAAAAAAACATTGGTTAACAATGGATATAAATTAGTATAAAAACGGAGGAATTTATTATGGCAAACAAGGTTTATACAAAAAACGCACCAGAGGCTATAGGACCATATTCACAGGCTGTGGTAGCAGGTGGTCTTGTATTCACATCAGGTCAAATTGCATTAGACCCAAAAACACAACAGGTTAACGGTACAACCATCAGCCAGCAAACTGAACAAATTATGAAAAATTTAGATGAAGTTTTACAGGCTGCAGGCTCTGGCTTTGACAAAGCGGTAAAGACAACCTGTTTTCTGGCAAATATGAGTGACTTTGCCACATTTAACGAAATATATGGCAAATACTTTACAAATAAACCAGCACGTTCCTGTGTAGCCGTGAAGGAGCTGCCAAAGGGTGTTTTAGCCGAGGTTGAAGTAATAGCAGAGGTTTAATGACTTGGGTAATGTGCCTTGGATTTTTTAGTAAACAAAGCAGTGTGGTATGTAATCAATGATTACATACCACACTGCTTATTATTTTCATACAGCCACCATTTTATACCCGTAAAGCTTTTCCACAAATATAGCTATGACATATATACCATTGTAAAAATCACTTTACATATCATATAATAATGCCGTTACAGTGATCTATTTCATGCTGGATAATTTGTGCCGTCCAATTAGTAAAGGTTTTTATACGCATCTGAAAATTTAAATTTTGGTATTCAACCTTTATGTATTTGTAACGTTTAGTTTTTCGTTTACCGGTTAATGACAAACAGCTCTCCTCTGTTTCAAACGCCCCTGAATATTTTATGATTTTAGGATTAATCATAACCATATATTCTTTATCATTTTGAAATGCGATGATTTGTTTTGTCACACCTATCATGTTAGCAGCCATCCCTACACACGTTTGTGCGTTTGCCTTTAGTGTATCTAACAGATCCGTTGCTACACCTATATCCTCTAACGTTGCCAGCTGGGACTTTCTCTCCAAAAAAAGCACATCCTTGATAATTGGTTTAATCACCAACTAATCACCCCCTGATAGCTATAACCTTCTGCACCTTGTATTTTTCGCATTATAAAATAAATCGTTAAATCTATTATACATTTTATATATTAGCTTGTCTTTACTTTTACAAAATTTATTATTAAAAGCATATTAAACATTAGTTTTTATGTTATTTATTCACAGTTTACGGCGTAATGTTAATTATTTATATCTATAATTAGCGCATAAAAAATATTTACATAAATTAAAATGGGGACAAAATACTGCTATGTTTATGTAAAAAGCTATATGATTTATCAAATAAATTTACCTATTACTTCCTTATTAGTATATATTTTGCTGTTTTTTGCTTGAATGCAATTATCGCATTGCATTTATTTTTTCTGAATGTTAAACTGATATTGCAAACATTAAGTTTTTGCAAAAAAACAAAAAGGAGAGATGTTTTGTGAGAAAAAGAACAAAGAGTATTGTTTCGGAGGTACTGGCATTATTAATAATAATGTCAACGCTATTTGTAGGAACAATACAGGCAAATGCAGCTATTAGCTATTGGAGAGTCTGCGGAGATTTCAATGGCTGGGGTGCATCAACAGATGTAATATCTGGCAGTCCAGGAGAAATAACACTTAATTTAAAAGATTATGTGGGAAAAACAATCGAATTCAAAATGGTTGCATTTGAAAACGGAGGTAACACATGGTGTGCAACCAGCGGACAAACTCTAACATCAGGCACAGCATATAAGATGACCTGGGGCGGCAGCTCATCTAATATGAAATACACTGTTACAAATGGCGATGTAAACTTTAAAATCAGTGTAATTAACAATGCCAATTATGTAACGGTTACAGAGCAATCACCAACAGAGCCTGTAACCGATGCCCCTACGGCAGCACCTACTGATGCTCCTACGACAGCACCTACTAATGCTCCTACGACAGCACCTACTGATGCTCCTACGACAGCACCTACTGATGCTCCTACGACAGCACCTACTGATGCTCCTACGGTAGCACCTACTGATGCTCCTACGGTAGCACCTACTGATGCTCCTACGACAGCACCTACTGATACTCCTACGGCAGCACCTACTGATGCTCCTACGGCAGCACCTACTGATGCTCCTACGGCAGCACCTACTGATGCTCCTACGGCAGCACCTACTGATGCTCCTACTACAAACGACACTAAAGAATTAAAACAAAAAGCATTTACCGGTAAAACACTCTGGGTTGATACAGCTGAAAACCCCAGCTTGGTTAACTCAACATTATCCCTTGTAAAAATGTATGAGAAATCAAGTGGCTCTTACTATTTATATTTACCTGAAACAGCAAACGTTAAAAATCTTCCTGTTTATTTTTCTGGCTATTCCAGTGTAAAAATTGGCAATCAAACAATTAAAAGTGGCGATGAGTATTCATTTGATGCAGATTCATCATATACACTTTATTTAAACGGAAGTAACGCAGGCTCATTGAAAATATACAAATCCACATCACCTGCTATGTACTTATCTACAAAAGAGAGTATGCCTACTACCACATATGCTAAATCCGCTAACGGTACACCTTTGGATAACAAAGATGCATTCTCAACATCTGGTACTCTAGCAACATCTGAACAAGGTAAAAGCTTCCAGGAAACCTCCCTAAAGAAAATAAAAGGCAGAGGTAATTCCTCCTGGCAAGCCAGCTACGAGTGCTTTGGAAAGTATTCGTATAACATAACATTAGGTTCAAAGACAAAAATATATTCTACCATGAACAGCGGTAAAAAATATTGTCTTTTAGCAAATAATGCCGACGAGTCATACTTAAGAAATGTATTCACATTTGCATTGGCAGACCAAATTGGTTTAGCATATACACCAACCTTTCAATATGTAGACCTATATGATAATGGCGAATACATGGGTTCATTTATGGTTACAGATAAAATTGAGGTTAATTCTCAATCAGTAGACCTAGCATATAATTTGGACGATTTAAACGAAACTGCAAACAAAGGCACTGACCTTTCTAAGGCTGCCAGAAGCTCATCCACTGGTAACGTAAACGATACAACAACAGCAAACTTTAAAAAATGGGTTGATATGAAAGACCCTACAACTGACCAAAACGGCAACACAATAAATGTTTCAAACGGTGACGGTGCATACCTGCTAGAATTTGAATTACAGGACAGATTTGCTGATGAAATCAGTGGATTTATCTCTAACAAGGGTCAGCAGGTAGTTGTAAAGGTGCCAGAGCTTGCATCTAAAGCAGAGATTAATTATGTATCATCATTATTCAACAAGGCAGAAAACGTTGTTTATAACTCAACCAGCACACTGGCAGACCTTGAAAAAGTAATAGATGTAGATTCCTTCCTAAAAGTATTCCTAATACAGGAGCTTTCAGAGAACCTAGACTCTTGTGCTACATCATATTATATTTACATAGACTCATCTATCGACAATCGTTTACACGCAGCACCTGTATGGGACTACGATTGGAGCTATGGTCAATACAATCAAGTAAGACAAATTGCATCATCTACATATAAAAATCCAGTAGTTGCAGAACAATGGTATGCAAAAATAAAAGAAATATACAGGGCAAACCAGTCGTTAGGCACAACAACAGGTATTAAAAATTTTCAAGCAGCCGCAGCCAACAACAGCTACGCTTGGAACCAAATAAAAGTGCTATGGAACGGCACAGACGGTTTCTATAATATTGCAAAGACTATTGCTAACGGTAACGACAGCATAAAAGGCTCTTTGGCATATTATATAAAAGACGTTGAGGGTTCTGCTAAAATGAACGAATCCCGTTGGGACTTTATCGCTAAAAACCCTATACTATTATGGGGTTCAGCCGATACTGGTAGCACATATTCAGCAACCACCTCATACCTAAAAAATTGGATTAACGCTCGTTTAGATTGGATGCACAATGGAACAGAAAACACTACTCCACTAAAATCTGAAGCTATAATCCCAACAAATCAATATATATACTTTAACAATAATAGCTACAACTGGAACAACATATATGCGTATATTTATAACAGCGCCTCAGACATATATGAAACCTGGAGTGGCAGCACTATGACATATGATTCAGCAACAGGTTATTATAAAATACAAGTACCTGCTGGCTATGAAAACGCCTATGTTATTTTCAATAATGGCAGTGGTACACAGGTGCCTGGTCAAAACCAATCTGGCTTCAAAATGTCTGGTAAATCTATATTGTTTGCAAATGGTACTGTAACAGAATATGAACTGGAAAATCCAACTGAAGCACCTACTGAAGCACCTACTGCTATTCCAACAGAAACACCTACAGAAACACCAACAGAAAATCCTACAGAACCAAACGCCACTAAAACTATTCAGGTAGGCATCGCATATTATCTGATTGACAGTGGCAAGCTTCATGGTGATATTACCGCTCATTATTGGAATAATTCACTGGGAATTAGCGGTGATGCGACACTGGTTGATTCTGGAAAAAGTATTAACTGCTCTGTTGGTTCACAATACTGGAACAATCAGTCAGTTAAATTTTACCTATACACAGTGGAAATACCAGCATCTGCAGATGGGTTCAAACTACACATGGGCAATACTTGGTATGGAAATGATGTAACCTTGACAAATGGACAAGGTGTATTAATGTTTGAATATGGTGGCGGCTATATATATAACCAACAGACCCTATAAGACCTGTTTAAGTAAGCTACACGATAAATAAAAGCTATTTTCTTAACTGACATCGTTTTTTTGACGGTGTCAGTTTTTTATATCAATAGCCAAAATAAGCTTCTCATAAACACCAATTCTTAACTTTACAATTAGGGTTCTATAATAAAGGTTATGTAATTCATTTTGTTATATAAGTAATATATATGCCAGAGAGCTTTTGTTTGTGTATGATAATAGCATTGTATGTTAAAAAGCATATATAGCTGTCTCTTATACACATCTGACGCTGCCGACGAAGAGGATAGTGTAGATCTCG
>CZCA01001983.1_pt1 | contig 21418 bp, 21 predicted proteins | sample 591981 | NCBI WGS metagenome assembly CZCA01 (sample SAMEA3556810, study PRJEB10932) | anaerobic digester metagenome
CGACCCTCTTCGTCGGCAGCGTCAGATGTGTATAAGAGACAGGCATGGCGCGGCGCTGATCGAAAGCGGCGACTACGTCCGGCTCACCGGCGACGAGCGCATCAACGATGCGGCGCTGCGCGTCGCTCCCGGCACGCCGCCCGCTGCGGTTGCCGAGGCGCTGCGCGCGCGCTTCGGCGCAGAGCACATCACCATCGCCTTGCCCGGCGAGATCCGCGCGCTCAGCCTCGAGATCTTCGACCGCACCTTTCTGATCACCTACCTGATGGAGGCGGTGGCGGTGCTGATCGGGCTGTTCGGCATCGCCACCACCTTCGCCGCGCTTGCCACCACCCGCCAGGGTGAATTCGGCATGCTGCGCCACCTCGGCTTCACCCGCGCTGAGGTCGGCCGCCTGATTGCGGTGGAAGGTGCGCTGACGGCCGGCATGGGCGTGCTCGCCGGGCTGCTTGCCGGCGGCGCCATCGCGTGGGTGCTGATCGAGATCATCAACCGTCAGAGCTTCCACTGGAGCATGGACGTGGCAGTGCCCTGGGGGGCGCTCGCGCTGTTCGCGGTGACCCTGGTGGTCCTGGCGGCGCTGGTAGCGCGGCTGGCCGGGCGGCACGCGATGCAGCGCTCGGCGGTCCTGGCGGTGAAGGCAGACTGGTGATCGAGGCAGGAGACGGCGGATGGCGTGCGGAGAAGGTGCGGCAGGGCGTAGCGTGAGGCTTGGAGGCGTTGCGATGCGGGAGGGCAGGATAAGCGCCGCGAGGACGGTGCGCCCGAGCCGTGGCGGTTTCTGGCTGCGCGGCTTGCCGGTCGTGCTCCTGCTGCTGGCGATGCTCCTCGGCATCGGGGCGCAGGCGCAGGACGAACTGTCGTCGTATCCGCCGGTGGTGCCGGGCAGGGCGCTTGTGTTCCCGCAGGACTTCGGCGCACATCCCGACTATCGTACCGAGTGGTGGTACATCACCGGCTGGTTGCGGGATGCGGAGGGCGTCGAGCGGGGCTTTCAGCTCACCTTTTTCCGCGTTCGCACCCGTATCGGCGAGGACAACCCGAGCCGCTTCGCGCCACGACAGCTGGTGCTTGCGCACGCCGCGATCGCGGATCCGGCGACCGGGCGCCTGCGTCACGCCGAGCGGTCGGGGCGAGCCTATCCCGGGCTGGTGGAGGCGCAGGAAGGGCGTACCGAGGTCAGAGTGGATGACTGGTTCCTGAGCGGCGGCGAGGCGCTGGATGCGTCTTACCACAGCCGAATCCAGGCCGCGGATTTCGGCTTCGAACTCGCTTTCGCGCCCGACCGCGCGCCGGTCCTCAACGGCAAGGCAGGCTTCAGCCAGAAGGCGCCTGATCCGCTCAATTCCAGCTATTACTACAGCCGGCCGCAGCTCGCGGTGAGCGGCACCTTGCGCCTGGACGGCGCGGAAGTGGCGGTGAGCGGCCACGCCTGGCTGGACCACGAGTGGTCGAGCGAGATCCTGCCCGAGGGCGCGCGCGGCTGGGACTGGATTGGCATCAACCTGCATGACGGCGGCGGGCTGATGGGCTTCCAGATGCGCGATGGGGAGGGTAGGGCGATCTGGGGCGCAGGCACCTTGAGCGATCCGCAGGGCGAAAGCACCGTGCTCGGACCGGGGGACGTGCGCTTCACCCCGGTGCGGCGCTGGCGCTCGCCGCGCACGGGCATCGAGTATCCGGTCGAATGGACGCTGGCGCTCGGCGATGGCCGGCGATTCCGCCTGCAGCCGCTGATGGACGACCAGGAGCTCGACAGCCGCGCCTCCACCGGTGCGATCTACTGGGAGGGGGCCGTGCGCCTGTTTGCGCTCGAGGACGCCGGGGGCGAGGCCAGCGAGCGGGAGGTCGGGCAGGGCTACCTCGAAATGACCGGCTACGCCGAGCGTCTGCGCATGTAGCGAAAGCTGGAGTCCGGACCCCGTCGGCCAGCCTCCGGCTCCGGTCGGTGCAACGTGGTCGCGGGCTGCGTTCGCGCAGAACCGGGGGCGTTGAAGGGGCTTTCGTGCCGTTCGTCTCCCTGCCCCCTGATTCCGGATGCCATAATTGCGCCTTTGGCAATTGGGCAGGGACGATAACGTGATCCTCGTGACAGGCGGCGCTGGCTTCATCGGCGCGAACTTCGTGCTCGACTGGCTGGCTGCCAGCGGCGAGCCGGTCATCAACCTCGATGCGCTCACCTACGCCGGAAACCTCGAGACACTGGCTTCCCTGCGGGACGACCCGCGTCATGTCTTCGTACAAGGTGACATCTGTGATCGCACGCTGGTCGATCGGTTGTTCGCCGAGTACAGGCCACGTGCGGTGGTGCACTTCGCTGCCGAGAGCCATGTCGACCGCTCCATCCATGGCCCGGGCGCCTTCGTGCGCACCAACGTCGATGGCACCTTCACGCTGCTCGAGGCCGCGCGCGCGCACTGGAGCGCGCTGCCCGCAGGCGAGCGCGAGGCCTTCCGCTTCCTGCACGTGAGCACCGACGAGGTTTACGGGTCGCTGGGTCCGACTGAACCGGCCTTCACCGAGACCAAGGCCTACGAGCCCAACAGTCCCTATTCGGCGAGCAAGGCCGCGAGCGATCATCTGGTGCGCGCCTGGCACCACACCTACGGCCTGCCGGTGCTCACCACCAACTGCTCGAACAACTATGGCCCCTACCAGTTTCCCGAAAAGCTGATCCCGCTGATGATCGTCAATGCGCTCGCCGGCAAGCCGCTGCCGATCTATGGCGATGGCCAGAACGTGCGCGACTGGCTCTACGTCGGGGACCACTGCGGTGCGATCCGCGAGGTGCTCGCGCGCGGCCGCCTGGGCGAGACCTACAACGTCGGCGGCTGGAACGAGATGGCCAACATCGAGATCGTCCGCACCCTGTGCGCGTTGCTTGACGAGCTTCGCCCCGACGCGGCCGGCAGCTACAGCCGGCTGATCACCTACGTCAAGGACCGCCCAGGGCACGACCGTCGCTACGCCATCGATGCGCGCAAGATCGAGCGCGAGCTGGGCTGGCGTCCGGCCGAAACCTTCCAGACCGGGATCCGCAAGACAGTGCAGTGGTACCTGGACAATCCGGGCTGGATCGCCAACGTGCAGAGTGGCGCCTATCGCGAATGGGTTGCGCGCAACTACGCCGGGCGCGGGGAGCAGGCATGAAGATCCTGCTGCTCGGCAAGAACGGCCAGGTCGGCTGGGAACTTCAGCGCGCGCTGGCGCCGCTGGGGACAGTGGTCGCGCTCGATCGTGGCGGCGCGGACGGTCTGTGCGGCGACCTCGAGGATCTTGACGGGCTCGACCGTACGGTGCGCAAGCTCGTCCCCGATGTCATCGTCAATGCTGCGGCTTATACCGCGGTGGACAAGGCCGAGACCGATGCCAACCGCGCGCATCGCATCAACGCCGAAGCGCCCGGCGCGCTGGCGACAGCGGCTTCGGCGCTGGGTGCGCTATTGGTGCACTACTCGACCGACTACGTCTTCGACGGGGGTGGGGACCGGGCCTGGCGCGAGGACTCGCCCACCGGCCCGCTGTCGGTCTATGGGCGCACCAAGCTCGCCGGCGAAGAGGCGATCCGTGCCAGCGGCTGCCGACACCTGATCTTTCGCACGTCGTGGGTGTACGGCGCACGTGGAGGTAACTTCGCCCGCACCATGCTGCGCCTGGCCTCCGAGCGCGACCGCCTCACCGTGATCGCTGACCAGATCGGGGCGCCCACCGGCGCCGACCTCATCGCCGACGTCAGCGCGCATGCAATCCGTGCCTGCCTGGCAACGCCAGAGCGTTGTGGCACCTACCACCTTGTCGCCAGCGGCGAGACGAGCTGGCACGGCTATGCCGGCTTCGTGATCGAGACCGCGCGCGAACTCGGGGTTGCACTGAAGGTCGAGGAGGTCGCAGCGATCGCCAGCCGCGACTACCCAAGCGCTGCAGTGCGCCCGCTCAACTCCCGCCTCGACACCGCGCGGCTGCGCGACACCTTCGGCCTGCATCTGCCGGACTGGCGCGATGGCGTGGCGCGCATGCTGCGCGAAGTTCTCAGCTGATTCCCGGATCAACCTTCGCCGGGTCGCTGCGGCACGCGCCCGCGACCCGCTCGTCTGCGGCGCACCTGCGCATTGGCAACTCGAAAAGGACCACCCTGACATGACGATCAAGAGCGTGATTCTCTCCGGCGGCTCCGGTACCCGTTTGTGGCCGGCTTCGCGGGAGAGCTACCCCAAGCAGCTCCTGCCGTTGACCGGCGAACACTCCTTGCTGCAGGAGACGGCAGCGCGCCTGAAGGGCTTTGCTGCGCTTGAAGTCGATCCTCGGCCGCTGGTGGTCACGAACGAGGAATACCGTTTCATCATCGCCGAACAACTCCGCCAGATCGGCGTGCGTTCGCCGCAGATCGTGCTCGAGCCAGTGGGTCGCAATACCGCGCCGGCGCTCACCCTCGCCGCGCTCGCTGCGCAGGAGGAGGGGGATCCGATCCTGCTCGTGATGCCGGCCGATCACGTCATCACCGACCTCACGGCCTTCCAGCATGCGATCGCGGTCGGCGCCAGGGCCGCTGCGGATGGAGCGCTCGTGACCTTCGGTATCGTGCCCGACCACCCGGAGACCGGCTACGGATATATCCGGGCGGGCAGGGCACTGGAGGGCGGCGAGGGTGCCCGGGCGCTGGAGGAGTTCGTCGAGAAGCCCGACCTGACGACGGCCGAGCGCTATGTCGCCAGCGGGGAGTACTACTGGAACAGCGGCATTTTCATGATGAAGGCCTCTGTCTGGATGCGCGCGATCGGCCAGTTGAACCCGGACATGGCCAGCGCCTGCAGCGCAGCGATTGGTGCCCGCAGCCACGATGCCGATTTCATCCGCCTCGATGCCGCGGCATTCGAGCGCAGCCCGAGCGATTCCATCGACTATTCGGTCATGGAAAAGCTCGCTGGCGCGCCGGAGCTCGGGCAGGGGGTGGTCGTACCGCTCGCGGCCGGCTGGTCGGACGTCGGCGCCTGGGATGCACTGTGGGCGGTATCCGCCAAGGACGCGGACGGCAACGCCGCGCGCGGCGAGGTGTTGTTCGAGTCGAGCAGTAACACGCTGGTGCATGCGGGCAGTCGCCTGGTTGCGGCAGTGGGCTGCGAGGACATGATCGTCGTCGAGACCCCTGACGCGGTCATGGTTGCGCACAAGGACCACACCCAGGACGTCAAGAAGGTCGTGGCCCGACTCAAGGCAGAAGGCCGCAGCCTTACGCAGACTCATCGAAAGGTCTATCGCCCTTGGGGATGGTACGACTCGATCGACGCCGGCGAACGCTTCCAGGTCAAGCGCATCGTCGTCAATCCAGGGGCCAAACTGAGCCTGCAGATGCACCATCACCGCGCCGAGCACTGGATCGTGGTGCGTGGCACGGCCGAGGTGACCAGCGGCGACCGGACCTTCCTGCTCGCGGAGAACGAGTCGACCTATATCCCGCTTGGCCACACGCACCGGCTTGCCAACCCGGGCAAGGTGCCGCTCGAGATCATCGAGGTGCAGTCGGGCAGTTACCTGGGCGAAGACGACATCGTGCGCTTCGAGGACACATACGGCCGCGCACCCGCCTGACGGGCTTCGAGCGCGCAGATGTGCTGGGCCCTGGTTCCGGTGCTGGCCGATGTGGCTTTCAGCGGCATGAGGACCCGTCGCGCTGTGTATAATGCGGCCCGCTTCACTGAAGCGCCGCGGGGATGGCGGAATTGGTAGACGCACTGGATTTAGGTTCCAGCGCCGCAAGGCGTGAGAGTTCGAGTCTCTTTCCCCGCACCAGGACACCGCAGGCACGAGCATCCGGTCAGGGGTTCGTGCCTGTTTTGCTTTGCACGTCGCCGTGGTAGAGGCGCGGATAGAAAAGCGCGGAAGCGGCGGGAATTAAACCGCGCTGCGGAAGGTTGGACGCGGATTTAAGCCGCCCCGGGTCGGGAACAGGGTCGGTTGATTGTCGCCATGGGTCGGGCCACCGATTCAGGGCTATGGCGTGCGTCTCGCCCTGCGGTGATTGCCCATCTTGGGAGGAAGATTGCATTGCCGAGCGGGACACCCCCTTGCCCCAGGCTGCGAACCCGGTCCTTCAGCCAGGCAAGGTCAGGGAGAAAGCACTCGGCGACCAACGCACGAAGCATCCCGCCTGCCCCGTTTGCGGGCGTTTTGTCGCAGCGGGGTCAATACTCGGCCGATTGGCCTGGTCCGTCGCATGTCGCCGGCACGAAGCCACCGTCAGGACTGGCATCGCCCTGCACCCGGAGCTGTTGCCCCTCGGCCTTCGGGGATACCGTCTTCAACACGATCGACACCCACCGAGTAGTGACCCCGAACGCGAGGGCGCACTCTTCAAGCGTTGCCCCGTCGTCATAGAACGAAACAATTGCACGATTTCGGGCGCGGCGAAGCGCCGTTTTGCAGTTGGGGATGTTGAGCACGTCGTCACCGTAACAGCGCAGGATCACGTCAGCAGCCTGCCTTCCGACGATCTCGGCGAGTTGCAGATACCGTCTGGCGCCGGCCGCGTTATTGTTCGCCCGCTTGGGTACGGGAAAGGGCACTCCTCCCAACTCGGCAATCAGTGCTTGAGTGCGCTCCCACCCGATCAATCCGATCAGGTCCAGAGCCGTCTCGGGCAGATCGTGATCGGAAATGAAGCGACTCGCTTGGGCTTGGAGATCCTTTCTCTTCATGCCTTTTCCTATGGTAAGTCGTCGGCGCTACGGGTTGCCCTGATCAACCCCGGTGCGGGGCGAAGATTCTAGTCAGTCGCGTCACCCCCGGCGCCCGCGTTGCAGGGCCGCCCGGCGGAACAAGTTGATCATGTCTTGCTCCACGTCGCGCCTGGTCTCGATTTGCCATTGCCCAACCCCGGGGACAACCAAGGTAGAGGGGACCCGCTGCGCGCCAGGCTCATCAACCGAGCTCGGCATGATGCCGCTCTGGACAAGCCCGCCTGCGGCGAAGCGGGGCAGCTGAAGGGCGTTGATCCGGGACAGAAGATCGGCACCGTAGTAACGCACGGCGGCTGAGCGCATCACGAACTCGCCGTTCGACAGACGAGCAAGAATGCTGTCGCTCGTCCCTGTTCCCGGCCCGCGAACCATGCCGCCTGAGGCAAAGGACCCCTCGGGCTTGATGGCGTTCTCGCCACTCAAGAGATTGCCGCCACCGACGCTATTCACGGTCACCGTGATGGTCTTGTCCTGCAGCCCATCCAGTCTCGCCTTCAGGGCATCAAGGTTCTTCTCCGCCTCGGCGATCTCGACCTCGACTGGGACGGGCTCATCCAACTCCGCCTTCAGCGAGGCGATCCGCTGTTCGACGGACGAGAGCTGTTGATCGATCGCGCTGGCCGCAGCTTCCTGAGTGGAGGCCTCCCGTTCGCGCATCTTTCCTTGTGCTTCCAGCGCTCTCTTCTCGACCTCGCCGATCTGCCGCAGAAACCGGGCCGCGCTGGGGTCGTCACCCATGTCCCTCACATAGCCGGCAGCCTCTTGCGCGAGTCGCAATGCGTCCTCGGCGTTCTTCCTGACCGCATCAGCTCGCCCGTCCATTGCGGCCACGCCGGCGACCTGCGAAAGGTAGTCCGCCTCCTGGATGAGCGATCGCGGAGATTTCGCGTTCGAGAAGCTGCTCAGTCCCCCAGAACGTTCCTCAGCCGACGTACCGGTTCGGCTCGCCTCTGCCTCACGCTTCCGGGACGCTTCGTCCGCCTGTCGGAAGAACTCGACAGCTTCTCTCCGTGCCTCACGGGCTGCCTGCGCGCTCTCTTTCCAGGCACTGCGCAGCGCGTCCCCGAGGCGCTCTGCACCCTTGATCTCTTCCTTCGTCGCATTGCTGGCCGCCGTCTGCCGCAGCTTGTCCAATCGGGCGGAGGCTTCGGCGACCTCCCGCTCGAGCTTGGTACGGTCTTCCGCCAGGCCCTTCTCGGTGTTCAGGCGTTGGCTGGCGAGCTTCTCGTGACCCCGCGCGAGCTCTTGCGTATCGGCGCCGTCCGCACTCTCGGCGACGTCGTTTAGTACATTCCGGAGCGCGAAATAGGCTGCCGTCGCCGCTACAACACCGGCGGCCGCCATGAGGGGATTCAGGGCAGCGAGCGCGATTGCTGCCCTGGTCGCGGCGACAGTGGCGAGGCCCAGACGCGCGATAAGCGGCACGGTCGCCGCCGCGACGAGTGGAATCGTCACCTGCGCGACAACATCAAGGTTTGCGGCAAGCGCGGCGATCCCGCCCGACAGCAAGCTCGTTGCCCCTACGCTCTTGTCGATCTCGCCCACGAACTTCAGGAAGGCATTGCCCAGCAGCGTAATCGACTGCCCCACCGTGATGGGCAGCTTCTCAAAATCGTCCTGCACGCGGCCAGCGACGCGCTGAAGCGCCTTGACGACCTTCTCGCTTGTGAGCACGCCCTGTGTTCCGAGCTCCCTGAGCTCGCCGATCGTGACGCCAAGGCCTTCCGCAATTGCAGAGGCGAGCGCCGGCGTCTGCTCAAGCACGCTGGCGAGCTCGTCGCCCCGCAAGGCGCCAGAGGCGAGGGCCTGGCCGAACTGTGTAAGCGAGGCCTCTGCGGCCTGAGCAGAGACGCCCGATAGCCCGATGGCCTGGTTCACGGTCGTAACGACCGACACAGCGCTCTTGCCAGTCAAGCCCAGCGCGTTCAGTGCCGGGGCCATTCGGGTGTAGAGCCCCACGGTCTCGGTCAGCGGTGCGCGGGTGGCGGTCGCCGATTTCTCGAGCAGCCCCATCACCAGGCTGAAGTCACCGGTTTCCTTCGTCGCGAGTTGCAACCGAGCCGTCATCTGGGCATACGTGTCCGCAAGTTGGATGACCTCGCGCACTCCGATGCCCGCAGTAACCGAGGCGAGCGCCGTGCTCAAGGGACGAAGCTGCGTGACGAGCGAGTCGGCGCCCCGTGTCGCTCGAGCGACGGAGTCGGTGAACGGGTCAAGCGCGTTTCGTCCAGTGCCCCCGACGCCTCGAATCGCTTGCTGCACCTTCCTGATTTCGGCCTTGATGTCGGCAGATCCGCCCACGCCGAGCGCGTCGAGCGCCCTGCCGTCGATGGCGGCGCCTACCTTGCCCTGTCGCGCAGCGCGCTCGGCGCTCGCTGCTGCGGCGACTTGCTGCGCCGCCGATGCCTTCGCTTCTTGCCCCAGGCGGCGATACTCGGACGCGAGGTTCTTCACGTCCACTCCGGACGCGGCGAGCGAGCGGCGCGACATCTCTAGCGCCTCGCGCTTCTCGGTAACGGCGCCCTTGAGGCTAGCCGCCTCTCGCTTGGCGGCCTCGAAACTGCGCTGCAGCTCCTTCGTCGGCGCATCGGTTGCCTTGAGCTCGCGCGCAAGCGTGGCGACCTTCTCCTGAGCGGCCTGGAACGCCTTTTGTGTGTCGGCCAGCCCTTTCTTGAGCTGCACGAATGCGTCGATACCTTGCCTCGCGTCAGCAGTGACGCGGACGGCAAGGCTCAAATCTCGCGAGGCCATCGATCAGCCCCCCAGTCGTGCCAGAGCTTGCTGTAGGCTTTGCGCGATCGACTTGTAGCCCTTTCCGCTGGCCGCCGCCGCCCGGGCGATCACCAGATCGTTTATCCGCTGCTCGGCGGCCAAGCGCGCGTGCGCGAGGCTGAGTTGCTCGATCTGAGCAAGGGTGTAGCCCTTGATGTCCTCGAGGCGATGCCCACGCTCGACCAGGAGCGCTACCGAGGTCTCGATGCTTCGCAGGCCATGACGCCCAGCCGCCCCTTTTGCGCGCGCCCGGGGCAAAGCGGCGTCGCCAAATATCGATGGATTGGCCGCGCGGCATGCCGCTTCCAGGAAGGCGAAGTCGCTATCTGAAAGCGCGGCGATGTCGGCAGGATCGAGACCCGACATCAGCGCGACCAGCGCAAGCGCCACCTCCAGCCGATCCCCTATCGACTCGTCGTCATCCGGCATCGAACTGCTGAGGTTGAGCAGCTCGATCAGATCGGGGAGTCCTGCCAGCGTGATAGGGTTCAACATGACCGTGCCGGTGCTCAGGTGACACGGCCACGGCAAGCCGAGGAGTTCTTTCAGGCTCTGGTCGAGTGACCGTTCATGGCTCGGTGCGTTCACGTGTTGCTGCTCCTGTTGAGTCTTCCGGGATGGGGCAAGCCAATCCGCTGGCGGCGACCGTGCCCCTGATCCTGGCCGAATGCTGGCAATGCGGCTGATTGGCTGCCTGCGGGGCCGTTCACGGATCAAGCCCCAAGATCGTTCCGAATGCGTTCATGAAGGCCTCGCGCGCCCGATCGGAGCCCAGCCGATCGACCGCCCGCCTGAGCTCGATCCGCCGCTGCGCCTCGCTCGAGATGGGCGTGACGGCAGGCGCTGCAGATGGGAGCGCAGCCACTGGCGGAACCATGGACAGACGCGCCAAATCGGCGAGTCCTTTCAGCGCCGGCATGTTGGTGAGCGCTACGCTCACCACGCGGGTAACGGCGCCGGTATCGGCGTCGAAGGTGAACACGGGCGACACGTGCCGGTACTCGCCCGCCTCGATCATGTCGCGCGCCGGGTCGGCCCAGCGTATTCCGGCCATGTACAGCCCATCGCCCTCACGCCACTCGAGCGAAGAGAACCAGCCGGCTGCGGGGGCCGGCAGACCGTTCTTGCTCGCGTTGAGCGACTGGTGTTCGTAGTCGATCAGGAAATCGCTGCCGCTCGGCGCCCCGGCCGCAACCAGGCGGGCGGCGATCGCGGCGTCGAGATACCAGCCAGGCGCGCGCAATGGCCGGCCATCGCCCGGGCGAAACCGGCCAGCCGGAAGAATCCGCACCTGTGCGCCTGGCTGCAGCGCCGCGCGGCTCAGGGCCGGGAAGGGGCCAGGATCGAACATCACACACGCCTGCCGAGCTTGCGGCGCAGCTGCGCCAGGCGACCGATGTTGCGCTCATGCTCTTCCAGCAACGCGTGCAACTGCGCTTCGGCGGCCTCGACCAATAGGGCACGCGCGGCAAGCGACTCACCTGCGACGCCGCCGCTTCCATAGGACACCGGGCGGTGTGTGACCAGCGTCTCGAGCTTGGCCTTGATCTGGTCGGCGAAGAGGTACATCAGGACCTCAGTCCTGATGGCGCCGCCTTGGCCCACGGGAAGAGGTGAAGGGCAGGGACCGACCAGGCGAGGCACGTCGCGCCCGTTCATCATGGCGACCGCCTGATCGAACGCCAGGGGCACCCGGCGCGCCAGGTTGTGCGGGTTGTCCTGAACGTTGGCAACTTCGGCGTCGAGGTGCTTGCTGAGGATCTCGCTCCCCTTCGCAGCGATGGCGTCGACATAGCCCGCCAGGAAGGCGCCAAAGTCGTCGGCCGGAATCGGCTGGGTCTTCAGCCTGTGAAGGGTGTCCCGGCACCGGGCAATCTCACGCTCCAGTTCGGACACCTTGGGGGCAAGCTCATCGACGGCGGCTTCGAGCGCGGAAAAGTAAGCGCTTTCGCGGTCATCGATCAGCGCGATCGAAACGGTCGGGTTCTCGGTTTTCGGTTCAGTCATGTCGCGTTACTCCAGGGGAAGGGGGGCGGGTACGGGGCCGTCGGGTGACGGCTGATGCGGTGATGCAAAAAGCGGCGGTGCGCCGCTGTGAACCTGCTGCTTCAACAGCTTGCTGATGCGCCGGGAACTTAGGCCGAACTCGCAAACGAGGTTCTCGATCGTGGCGCCCTCCTTGAACCGGGCACAGATGGCGCGATCGCGTGCCAGAAATGCCTCGCGTTCGAGCGCATGCGCGCAGCTCGGGATGGTCACGACCTGGCCGCCGTGTTCCGCTACAAGGCATGCAGCGCCAGCCTCGCCGACTGTGTCGACGAGCTGGGCGTAGCGGCGGCTTCCGTCCGGATTGTTCCCGGCGGCCTTGGGCACGGGGAACTTGCGGCCGCCGAAGCGGCTGATCAGGCTTGCGGCGCCCTTCCATCCAAGCACTCGCACAAGCTCGATAGCCGTTTTCGGCAGGTGTGCCTTCATCCCCGGCGAGATGCGCTCGGCAAAGTGCGCCAGCGTCATCGCCCCCGGGGGGGCCGCCGCCTCTGGGGCCGCCACCACGGATGCGGACAGCAAGCGAACCGGCACACGGGGGGCCGGGCGCTGCTCGAGCAGCACGGCGAGGTGGATTACTCGCTCGGAACGGAACCGGCGCCGGGCCGCTTCGGACCACTCAACCCCCGTGGCGACGATCCCCTTGTCGGGTACGAACGCCAGGGCGGCGATACGCGCAGCGTGCTGGGCGGGCTCACCCACCTGCGTCTGAACGCGGCTGGCGCCGGGAGCGATCTCGACCTCGCGCAGCTGCGCACTTGCATCGAGGATCGCGGGCGCCGTGTGGGCATCAAGGCGCCACCCGCCCCCCCGTTCCCCGATTTGGTTAACCGCGCAGAACCGCCCCGGCGGCAACAGCGCGAGGCTTGCCTCCAGGGCGGTCAGGCGGGCGGTGAACACGGCGAGCATTGTCGGGGGCACGGGCAATCTCCAAAGGACGGCCCCACGATAGGTGACGCGCTTCACCGTGCTGCAGGTGAAGCCGTTCCCCTCCCCAGCCGTTGAAGCGTGCCGCGGCATCGTTCAGCGGCTGCAGCGCGATGCCGCGCCGCGCCGCGCAAGGCGATCTACCCCTTGCTCTTGCCCGGGTAGATGGCTGGCGCGTCTGCCAAGGGCGTGCCGTCGCGCTCCACGAAGCTGGCGCAATCTGTCTGGAAGCCGAACGGCACGGGCGCGTTTTCCACGAGGCACCACGCCACGCCGCGCCGAACGGGCTTGGTACGGTTGCGGCAATCCCGGCACTGGTAGGGGAGACCCTGAGCGAATCTGGGCATTCTCAATCTCCTGAGAGTCTTGACGGGTTCCCAAGCGATCGCGAAACCCAACGTCGGCCACGCGCGCGAGGAAGAAAAAAGCCCGGACGCGAAATCCGGGCTTCTGAGCGGTTTAGATGGTGCGCCTAGGGGTAGGTATGGGCGCGAACCCAGTAACGGAGTGGAGGCGAAAGTAACGGCGGTTCCGGGTCAAGACTGGGTGCCTGCATTGGACATCACCCTAATCTGATGCGCGTGGTCCCCAATTTGCGCCCCATGCGCCCGAATCCGCAACCCGAGGGCTTCAACCAGGCATCCCACCCCGTGCAGAACCGGAATGTCGGAATGCCCCATGGTCATTTCCTCGTCACTGGCCTGCAGCAGGGCAGCCAGGGCGCCAAGGCCTGCACCGAGGCGTTCAACATTCGATACGTGAGCCTCGATCTCCCATGCCGCAGCGGACAAGGCGGAGAGGCCGTTCAATTCGTTTTGCATTGCTGCTCCTTCTTCCGGGGAAGTTACGCGGGTTGCGGCCGATCAGGCGGGCGTGGTGTGCTGCTTCCAAAGATCGAGGATCCTCTCTTCGGGCGATCTTTCGATCGGCCTTGCGGCGGTGGCCATCGCTTCCGAGATTTGACCGCGCAGGCGGCATGCATCGCTCTCGATCCGGAAACCCCGCTCGATGGACCGCTCTGCAAGCTCCTCGAGCAGATCGCCAAGGCCGTGAAGGATCGGATTCCGGTTGCCGTCGGTCACCCCCGGATCAGCGGACTGCATCAAGGTGGCGAGCGCTTGAAGGCCGCGACCAACCTTCGCCACGTCACCCCCGGTGAACTCAAGAACTAAGGTCTGCTCGCGCAGAGCATTCATGTCGCTATCCTCGGTGCTCATGCCTGTTGCTCCTTCTTCCGGTCGTGTTCAATCCAGTTTTCCAGCCCGAGAATCACCGCCCGGACACCGTTCCTCGTGAGAAAGCGGGGGTTGTCCACCTTGGCGATCCGCCGAACGAAGGTGGAAAAGCCGTGATCGTCGATTCCATCCGGCCAGCCGCGCTGCTTGCACAGCACCTTGAGCTTGATCCACTGCGCCCGCGTCGGGCGGTCGATCCCCTTGCCGCCCGTACCGGCCTTGCCCAGCGGGCGGCCATCGTCCAGGGCGCCGGCGGCGCGCAGCAGATCGCACAGGCGCGACAGCTCGGCATCGGTGCAGTCCTTGGCGCTGCGCTGGCCGGTGTGCTTCTCCATCCAGGCGCGGCGGGTCGGTTCGTCCATGCCCAGGCGCTTGGGACCCATGTGCACGATCTTGATCAAGTCCTTGCGGCTCATGAGAGCACCCCGCGCAACTTGATCTCATCGAGCAACATTTCAGACGTGATGGCCTTGCCGGGATTCCTGCGTTCAACGCTCTCGACCAGCTTTTTCAACTCGCGCAATCCGCCTTCGTTGTCGCGTGACTGTCTCAATGCCAAGCGGGAAAGCCCGTCCGCCAGCGCTTTCCCTGAAAAGCCCTTCCACACCATCCAGGCGTCCACGTCTGCGCGGCTGTTGCCCTTGCTGAAGTCATGCACTTCGGCGCGGCTCAGGAAGGCGCCATAGGCATCGTTACCGAGAATCCCCTCCCTCCTTTTTCGCAGAAGTGGGTTACCAATCACTGCGATACCCGCACCTGTGTCCTTCCACAGGTCTCGCACGACTTCAACCATTGCACCGTTCCCGCACTTCGCCAGGCGATGACCTTCATCCAAGATAAGCAGGTCCCCACGCCGTAACACACGACACAAGCCGGCGTAGCCGCCTTCCCCGTGCAGGTCGTGCCTGAGCCGCTTGAGGATGGTCTCAATGCACTGGGAAACGGTCTTGTCGCTCTCACGCAGTTCCACGAGGACGGCGCCGGGCTGGTTGATCGAGCGGGGGCGCTCGTCCACTAGCACTGTTGCGGCGTGAGACTTCCCGATACCGCAAGCACCGATGATCACCGTCAGTAACGCATGGTCCATAGCTTCAACCAGGACGCTGTAGACCGCTTTCAGTGTCGGCGTCGGTGCATGTAAGGGCGCCGCGTTTCGCTGCTGAGCATCCGCTTTCAGCCACTCCACCAGCTTTCCGAGAGCCTCACGCCATGCGTCCACTGAGCGGATTTGCCCCGCGTTCATGCACTTCGGTTGTTCTGGCGGTGGCGTGCGATCGAGAAGAGAGCGCAGCGCCTCCTCATGGATTCCGGTCTCCGCAAGGATTCGCGTGAACAAATGCTCCTGATGGCACCGCCGTTCGACGGCAGAGACAATCGGCTCCGCTTCGGCGAGGCGCTCGGCGTTCCAGGCGTCGCGTTCTGCGCGCTTCCGGTCGTAATACTCATCATCAGTCATGCGACGGCGCACCGCCGGGAAGGGCGCGTTTCCTGCGCCAACGTTGGATTCAAGGCCCTCGCCGGGCAGCATTTCGAGTAACATTCGATCTCCGTTCATCGCTCAGTTCCATTCGGACGGGGTACTGCATCAGGGCTCGACGAAGGGGGGTCTTCGTCGAGCCTTTCTTTCTGCGCGAACCGCTTCGCGACTTCCGCCCAATCGGGTTCGTCGTCCTCTTCGGCGGGCTGGTGGCGGGCGGTGTAGTGGTCGGGGAAGGCGCGGACGATCTCGCCGGTTTTGCGGTCAAGGACCTCCCCGTAGCCCAGATGCAGCGGGTCGTTTTCCGGCGGCGGCAGCTTGGCCGCCTCGACGGCCGATTGCAGCTCATCAGATAGCGCGATGGCCGGTCCCTTGAGCACCGGGACATCCTTTCCGACTGCGGCCACGTGCCGCGACATTTCCGCGAGAGGATCAATCGGCCGCGTTGTCGCTTTCAGCTCGCGCACATGGGCGTTCAGGATGCGGTCCATGTCGGCCTGATGCCTTGCGCCCTCGCCATCGGCGTAGCCGAAAACCGGCGCACGCCCGACGAGAAGAGGGGTGCTCGCGTCGGCCATCATGAAGATGTAATCCGGCGCCCACTTCGCGTAGCGCACGGTCACTTTCTGGCCGGTGTACTTGAGCGTTGCCGGGGAGCGATACCACACGCCGCCGACCTCGATACCCCTGGTGACAACGTTGCGCGTCATGGTCTCGGACAGCGCGAAAACGAGCGCTTGGAGCGGCACGTCCGGGGGCAGGGCGCCACCATCGCGCTGGAACGCGTCGCGAACCTCGTTGACCGACCTCCCCCCCAGGCTCTTGCGGGCACGCGTGCGCCAGTAACTCATGGCGTCGAAGAACAGGGCCTCGAACGCTTCCTGCGAGCCGGGAAAGGGCTTGGGCGCCTTACCCATCTGGTGCGTCTTCTTGTTCATGCGGTCGCCGCCGATCCAGCCCGGAAAATGCTTGAACAAGAGTCGCTCCAGCACCGCAAAAATGCCCTCGATAGGCTTTGACGCAGGGCGATGCGGCAGGGCGCGCAGAATGGGGGTTTCACGCGCTTCGATGCTGTCCTCAGGTTCGTCCATGAAGGGCGTGGCGTCCGCCTCCTCGCGCACCATGAACCTCATGGCGGCCTTAAATCCATTCGCCAGCATCGCAAGCTCGCGGAAGCCGCGTTCCAGCTCGCCCCACGAGTATTCCTTACCGTTATCCAGCATCAGCAGCCGCGGCAGCCCCCACGCTTGCACCATCGCGGCGAACGATGCGGCGATGTGTGCCTGCGTGACGCTCTTGTTGGGCTCGAACAGCACCAGCGTGCCGAAAATATCGCCCGTGGCAATGTCCAGCCACGCAATCAGCCGGAACGTCGCTTCGCTTCCATCAGCGCGCAGCACAATGACGTCGACCGGGTGCACGTCGCCGACGACGATATCCCCCGGCCTCAGACCCTCGCGGGTGCGCTGGATGCGCGGCACAAACTCGTCGTGCCAGCGCTTGGCGTCGCCGGTCTTGACGGCGAGAATTTTCGTTTCGCTGTGCTTCTGGACATAATGGCGACCGACGCGGCACTGCGTATAAGCAGCGGCCGCCCAGCCGGCGGCGCGGCTCGCTTCCAGCAGTTGAGACGATGCAAGTTCCTCGATTTGCGTCCATCCCATGCCTTTCGCCCAAAGGCTGCGCACGTACGCCTGAATCTCGCGCTCGATTGACCATTTTGCGTCGAGCGGCAGCGGGCACGCGCTGTCCCACAGGCGGCAGATGATGTTGCGCGAGGGCTTTTCCTCGCGCGGCTTGCGTAGCAGCGCGAGCGCGCTCTGTGCTTTTTTGATACGCGTGATCCACTCTTGCAGGGTGCGCAGCGCGAAGCGCCTTGGCTTGCCGTCCGGCCCGGTATGGGTGCGTTTCGCCAGCTCGCGCAGCCACTCCGCGCGGCCGGGGGTGCCCTCGGCGAACTCCAGCGCGGGCGCCAGAATCTTCAGCTTCCATTCCAGTTCGGCGTAGTCCTTCGCCGCGCGTGGATTGACCTTCTCCGGCATGTCGAGCGCCGCGCCGACCTTGACGTCGACCGGCGGCGACATCAGCGCGGCGCGCTCGTAGTACGCACCTGCCAGGGCAGGCGGCAGGGAGTCCACATGCACCAGGTAGGGATTCTGCGCGCTCGCCGGGCCGCCGTCCTTCGTGCGGACTTTCAAGGCATGCTGGCGCCAGGTGCCGCCGGCGGCGCACTTCGCGAGGGCCTGCCGCGTCTTTTGCTCCGAGATCCCGGCGAGGCCGGCCACTGTCGCCGCATCGATCCATACCGGCGCGGCGGTCGGTTCGAAGGGCAAGGGCAGGGAGCGTTCTTCACCGCTCATGATGCCGCCCCGCTGGTGCGACCCAAGGCGAGCCCGCCCGACTGCAGGTCTCGCCACAGGTGATGCCCACGCTCATTGCCGGCGAAGTACGCGTCGAACTCGACCGAGCCTTCGCGGTAGGGACACCGGATCGGATCGCCGAGCATGCGGAACCGGAGCGCATCCAGGGCGCCGCGCCAGTATTCGGCGCTGCGCCTGTTTCCGGACCGCTGAGCGGCCGCGATGACTTGCTCAGGCGCGCTCACGGCCTTCATCCTCGACGATCACCCCTTCCTTGAAGCCGTACTCACGGCCGTTGTCCTCGACGATCACCCCATCCTTTACGCCGAGCAGCACCGCAATCTTGTGCGCCTCGCCGATGCGCCCCTTGAGGCTTCCGCGCAGGACGCCTCGCACCAGTTCCGCACTGACGCCATGCTTGCGTGCCCAATCGGCAGCGGTTTCGCCACGCCGGGTCATCTCGGCCTTCACTTCCTGAATGGTTTTCATCTGTAGAATCCTCAAGGTAATACAACAAAGCACACGCAACCGTGTGCAGTTATATTTGCACACGGTTTTGTGGGCGTCAACAGACTTATTCAGGTGATGACAAACAGACAAGACGCGGTAAGGAAGCTCGACGAGCTGCGCCTCAAGCGCCTCCGGGATCGAGGCGAGCGGCTGAAGGAAGAACGCAAAAGGCTTGGACTGACGCTCGCTGAGTTTGCAAACATCCTCGGGATCCACCGGAACACGCAAGGCAACTATGAAGCTGGGAGGGAGCCGCCGAGCGACTATCTGGCAGCGGCCCAGGAGGCTGGCGTCGACGTTGCTTACGTGATGGATGGCGGGCGGACGCTCGGTGCTACGGGGTTATGCGCATCTGCGGTGCAAACCATCTTCGAGCGAGCAGCCGAACAAGGGCTTACTGACCTCGATCCCCATGCGCTCTCTGTGCTTTCTGGTCTTATCGTCGAAAACGAGATCCACAAAGTTTCGGGGATTGAAGGTGCAATCGATAGCGCGCGGCTTGATGCCTTGGTATCGGCAGCGGTTCGCCAACCGCGAGAGTTCGACGAAGCCGCGAGAGCGATCCTTTTGTACGCAGCCAACCCACTTCCAGGGCCCGCGGCCACGATGATCCTTGAAACGCTTGAGCTGTATCACGAATGCCTTTCTAGGGACTCGCCCATTCGCTATGCGCCGACCCTTCACGACGCAATCCGGTCGGTTGCCGATCAGGTCGTTCGATCGCGAGTAAGCGGGAACGTGAATCAGCCTTGATATTTGCATTTGATTTGGCGCGACAGCCGCGCATAAGTTGGCGCATGTGTGGCACGTCACTCGTGAAGGCGCTCATGCGCTACTGACAAGCCAAGGGACGACCAGAGAGTTCGATCCACGGTGAATTGGCGGAGCCGTGAAGTTGGGCAGGTGAGGAAAGGGGAGGGGAGGTGGCAGATCCAAAGCACTACCGCATTGGCTTCTACCGTGTGACGGTTGGAGCCGATGCGCGAATGGGTCATGTCTGCGACCGGCTCTTGGCCGCACGGGATGTGAACAAGATGGCTCGAGCACTGAAAATGGGGGAGAACCAGGTTCAGATTCGCGGGATCGAAGAGTTGCCGCGCGGCGCGGGCGTCAAGGGCTATGTGGCCCGGTTTCGCGACGAAACACCGCTCACGGGTTCCCCTGATACCCCTATTGAGACGCCGGTTCAGCTCGACGAGGGGAGGGCGCTCATCGAGCGCAACCACTTCATCCTGTACCGGGAGCGCGCCGACCTCGAGCTGATCGCCTACCAGGTCGGGCTGGAAGGTACGCACATTGCGGGCCTTGGGCACTACCTCACCTTGCTGTTCGGTGCAGACGACGCGATCTGCATGAACCAGGTGCTCAGCCCCGATGCCTATCGCGCGCTTGCAGCGGGCGGGCTGATCAAGTCGGTCGACTTTCGCGTCGCAAAGCCCCGGAGCAAGCGGTTTGCCCCTGACCCCGAGGACACCTGGACGCAGGAAGGCTTCGATTTCATGAAGGCCACGGGGGCCACCTCATATGAGGTCAAGATCTCGACCAGGAAGCGAGGGGAGGGGCTGCTCGCCGACGTGCGGGAACGCATGGGGATCCTGCTGCGCTCGCCCTTTACCAAGAAGCTCAGGGTGAAGATGTCCGACATCGAGGAGCCGATCGACCTGCTCGCGCAGCGCCTGAAGGAGCGGATCACCGTTCTGCCGGTTGACGGAAACATCACGTCGGCCGCTGTACTGGACGGGATCAGGGGTGCGAAGATTCGGGTCCAGCCACAGTTGGACGAGATCTTCGGTCAAGGCGATGAGATATTGGAGTAGCTTGAGCTTCTTCCTGGCACTCGCGGTCGCCGGCCTTGTTGGGTACTACGGCTGGATCGCCATGCTTCCAGAGCAGGAGGTTCGCTCGGCTGTCGGAATCGCCGCGCAGATTGCCGCGACGATGCTGGGTTTTCTGATCGCGGCCATGTCCATTCTGGCCTCGATCTCCGGCCACCGGTTGCTGCGCAACATGCAGCGGACCGGCCACTACCGCACCTTGCTTCGACGCCTCTTCTGGAACGCTGCCGCCTACGGGATCGCGATGGTCGTGGCGATCGCAACCGTGGTCATGAAGGGCGCCCCCTTCGAGGCTGGCGCGCTCGCGACACTCGCGAGCTTCATCTTCCCGACGATGCTGCTCATCGACATCGCCTGGCGCTTCTGGCTGGTGCTCTCCAATCTCTCCCCGGAGTGACTGTGGAGCTTGGTTTGCATCCGTTTTGGCGCAACCGTTACCGGGGCTCCACGCCTCTGGAGGGTGCGCAAGTGGGTGCGCATGGTTGTCATATTCAGCCCCAAATAGGGTGCGCATCGCCCGAATTTCCCGCATCGTGAAAAATTGCGAGCCGACGACGTGAAGCGCCGAAATCAGGCACGCCGCTTGCTTTGCCGCTCCGTCGCAGTCGGTCCGATCGGCTGGAACGCAGAATCCGCGCGGACTTCGCTCACAAATGCGCGTTCTGCACTCAATCCACTAATTCCTTGGCGACGGGTCCCATGCCCCCCAAACCCAGGCCCCGCAAGGCCTCCAGCGCGGAATAATCCCTGCCAGCCAGCGCAGAAATGAATATTCCCCCCCAGTGGCGAAGTCAGCACGGAACGACCACATTACGCCGCCACATAAAGCCAAGAATCTTCGTTATGTAAACGCACGAATTGACGGCTGCAGAATTCATCTTTATAAACGCCGGTCCCTCGCCGGACGCCACCGCATGTGCAGCCCGGCGATCGCTTAACTGGATTTGAAGTCGCTCGCCTCCGGCACCCTCGACGTTGACCAGAATGTCAGCCGGATCGGGGACGCCCTCGCATGGGGCGCGATTGGATACCGGGCCTGCGTGTACTCGTGACCCGGATCCGTGAAATGATTCGTTGCAACGCGCTACCCAGTCCGACTTGCCTTCCGGCCTTTGGGGGCATACGGGCCTGGCATCGGCGATCGAACGGGCCTGGCATCGGCGATCGAACGCTTACCTGACGTAATGAAGCAATGATTTGGAAACCATGAAGGAGTATCGGACATGTTGATCGGAGTTCCGCGCGAGACCGCGGCGGGAGAAAAACGCGTCGCCACCGTACCTGAGGTGGTGCAGAAGCTCGCCAAGCTCGGCTTTGGGGTAGCCGTGGAGAGCGGCGCGGGTGATGCGGCGAACTTCGCCGACGACGACTACCGTGCCGCTGGCGCCGAGGTGCTGCCCGGCGCAGCGGACGTGTGGGCGCGCGCCGACATCGTGTTCAAGGTGCGCCCCCCTACCCTTGAGGAAGTCGGCCTGATGCGCGAGGGCGCCACCCTGATCGGCTTCGTGTGGCCGGCGCAGAA
>CZCA01000604.1_pt2 | contig 21395 bp, 17 predicted proteins | sample 591981 | NCBI WGS metagenome assembly CZCA01 (sample SAMEA3556810, study PRJEB10932) | anaerobic digester metagenome
GATGTTGGCGTCGGTGCTGCTGATGCGCATGGCAAGCTGCGGCTTCACTTTGACCGCGTGCAGCGAGTCAATCGCCGCCAGCACCAATGGGTGATCTTCAGCAATGGCGCCGCCAGGTCGATCCCCGATCACGGTGGTCGTGACGGTCACGCCAGCCTGCTGCCAGCGTACGCTCTGATAGCGGGCGACGATGCCCATTACCTCCTGCACGATGGCGTCCAGCGCGACAGGGTCTTCGCTGCGCAAGTCCAGCTCAAGTTCGGCGCTCTGTGCGATCGTGTTGACGGAGGTGCCGCCAGCGATCACGCCCACGTTGAAGGTGGTGCGCGGCGCTTTGGGCGGGCGCAGATGCGTGAGGTCAGCAGCCAGCTGCGCCAACACATGCACGGCGCTGGCTGCACCAAAGTCGCTCCAGCTATGTCCACCGGGCGCGGTGACCTGGATGCGGTAGCGCCGCGATGCCAGCGCCTGATGCACCACGCGCGACAGCCCCATTCCCTCAATCACGATGGCGGCGCCGACAGCCGCTGGTGTGCCTGCGCTGAGCTTATCGACGGCGGCGCGCATGCCGCGCAGATCACCGTTGCCTTCTTCCCCGACGTTGGCAACAAACCAGATGTCAACCGGTGGTTGCTGGCCGTGAATGGCCTCGGCCAGCCAGAGCAGCGCGGCCACACCCAGTGAGTTGTCGCCCAGCCCTGGCCCAAAGATGCGCCGGTGTTTGTCATCGCGGCGAATGGTGAGGTCGGCGCCCGCCGGAAAGACCGTGTCGGTGTGGGCGCTGACGATGAGTGCAGGCGTGCGCTGGCTGCCGTCGATGCGGGCGTAGACGTTGTGGAGGGCGTCGATTTCTGGCGTGTAGCCGAGACGGTTGAAGGCTTCGGCCACCCATGCCGCCCGCGGCCCTTCCTCGCCTGTCGGCGCCGCAATCTGCTGGATGGCGATGCTCAGGTCAATCACGTGAATGGCGGCTTCGCGAAAACTCGTCGTACGCATGATCAAAACGCCCATAGACACAAAACAAAAAACCCCGTCCCATGGGACGAGGTTAACACTCGCGGTTCCACCCATGTTGCCTGAGTCAACCTCTGGGTGAGATGACGTCAGACCACTTGTGGCGCCGTTAACGGGGCGAACCGGAATCGCATACTTGCCATGCTTTCTGCCATTCACTCACAGGTGGTCTCCGACGCACGCACCTGCGACAGGTTGCAGCCCATGCCCATCGCTCTCTGCAAGGTCGTTATCGTCTTCGGTGTCCTGCTCAACGCTTTGTGCTCTTGTGTGGGAGATACTGGACTTGAACCAGTGACCTCTACGATGTCAACGTAGCGCTCTAGCCAGCTGAGCTAATCCCCCAAAGCGAAGGAAAGTATAGCACGGGATGCGGTTGCTGCCAAATTGGGGGGCGTCCCCGGTGAATGTTGCCGGGCAGCGCCAGACATTAATTGGGAAAGACATAGCCGCTCGGCCCGCTATTCAGCATTTGCACGTCTTCGCGCGTGTCGATCATGTATTGCAGCAGCAGCAACTCACGCGCGAGGAGGCGACCTTCCAGCATCAACATTTCGGGTACGCCGGCGGCTTCGAGCAAATGTTGCTTATCTTTGTCACTCACCTGCAACGAAATCGCTATCAGCATCGCCAGTGTCAGCGGGTCTTCGGGCAGTCGATCTAGTGTTAGGTTGACATTGGCGGCTTTAGACAACAGTGCGACATACTCCAGCACTTGCGGTCTGACGCGCTGGCTCAGGTCAGCGGCCAGTTGCGTGCCGCCATTCACAACTGGGAAATGGCGCACCGTTGCGGTCAGGTAACTATGTGTGTTGTGCAGTTCAAGGATGCGAAATCGCTGTGTCCCAATTGTTGTGATGTTCATACGCCCATCTTCCAGCCGTTCGACGCGGGCAATGCGCGCCGCCGTGCCGACCGTGTGAGGTTTGGCGGCGACGCCGACTTCTTGACCCTCTTCAATCAAGACGACGCCGAAAGGGAGGTGTTCATTGATACAACGATTGATCATCTCGCGGTAGCGCATCTCAAAAATGTGCAGGGGGAGCACCATTCCTGGGAAGAGCACCACATGTTTGAGTGGGAAGATCGGCAATTCCATGACGCGGTTCCGCACACCCTGTGCAACAGGATCAATCTGGTTGGCTGCGTAATCAGCCAGGTTCATAAGTTTCGTGTTCATTCGTCATCTTCCGCAATGACCGACAGTTGGTCTTCATCGACCTTCATCAACTCGCGCATGACAATGGTGGCAAACGCTCCCTTTGTCAGCGTAAAACTGGCGATCAATGTGTCCCCCTGCACACGCACTGTCAGATCAGGCGCCAGGAGCCTACCGGGGCGCCGCGTGCCTTCGACGTGCGCCTGGGCAAAGTGCGTCATGGTGACGGGCTGCGCCGCCAGCACTTCCGCTTCCAGTGCAGCCGCTTCATTCCTGGCAGCCCACATGCGCGGCCCGAAGAGCGGTGCGGTGAAGTTGATCTCCTGAGCGGCGTAACGAGGCTGCTCTACTTCAACATCTTCGACCTCGAACATGCCACCCGTCGCCACCTTCTTAGCAACATCGCCGCGGAGGAGATGATCAAAAGCGCCAATCTCCAGCCGTCGCACTAGATAGCGGTTGCAGAGATAGCTCTGATAGCTTGAGATCAGGAAGCGCCGCAGCCACTTATCCGCCCGTTGTCGCTCGCCCAGCAATAGCGCCATCCCCTGACGCACATTGCCGCCCGTTGCGCCGATGCGTTGGACGCCAAAAAAGTTGGGCAGGCCTCGGTGGCGTATCTCAGCGCTAATGGCCTCTGCCCGCTGCAGCGCAATGGCTGGCGCCACTGCCAGCCCGGTGATCGTGATGGTAAAGCGATTGCCCAGTAAGTGACCAGGACGCAGCTTGTTCCGATGAAATCGCACCCAGTTCACCGTGACCGGCAGCTCGGCACAGATGCGTTGCGCCGCCTCCTCGGCGAAGGCTGCAGGCTTGTGGCCGACATTCAGGCTAAAGGTCTGGGTCGTCGTTGCGACCTTATCCTTCATCCCTGCAAACCCAACGCTACCTCGCTCCAGCCCAAAGAGCTTTTCCAACTGCGTCTGCACCTCTTTGGTGGTCAGCCCAACCTTCGTCAGGTTCACGTAGAGATGCTGGCCATCACCGGCTGCCTCGTATAGCCCGACCTCCTCGACGACAAAACTTTCTGGCGAGGCGCGCAATTGACCGCCCACGCCGGGCAAGTGCGCTGTTAGATAAGGTAGCGCGGTGACAATCTCATCTTCATTTTGCATGGTGTACGGGTCTTTCGCAGGAAGGGAAGTTCCAAAGCGGCCAGAGAGAACTGGGAAATACCTGGCGGCGACTTCTCACCTATTTGTCGTTGATGAAGAGGGCGGAGTAGCCGCCCAGGGTGTGGACGCGGTGTAGGATGCGGAAACCAGCGTCTTCAGCGCAGCGGCGCACAACACCAAGTCGCATAAAGGCCGGGTTGAGCCACTCATCCGCAACGGCCAGGCGTCCGCCAGGTAGGAGCACACGGCGCAACTCGTTCAACGCGGCCGGTTTATCTGGAATCTCGCCCAGGGTTGCAATGACGAGCGCCGCATCGACAGCGTCATCGGGCAGCGGCAGATCGTACGCGCCGCAATGGTGCAGCGAGACGCGCGCCTGCACGGCTTCCGCCTCCACACTGGTTGCCGTCTGCGCCAACATCGCCGCCTGCAGATCGACAGCATGCACGCGCCCGCCGGCGCCCACCATGTGCGCCGCCGCCCGCGTGAAGAGACCCGTGCCGCAACCCAGATCGAGCACCGTCATGTCTGCGCCAACGCCCGCCATATCCAGAATACGCGGCGGGTCGAGATACTCCAGACGGAGCGGATGTTCCAATAACGGGGCGAACTGCCGGGGCAGCGGATGCGGCTGCAAGTTCTGTTGTGCACGCAACGTGACTTGAAAACCCGCCGCTGTCCCTAGCGCCATCAGCGCCATGTTCGCCAATGCGTCAATGATTGTCGCCACAAGTGTATCCTTTTCGCGTCTCTTCCATAGTGTCCAGCAAGGTGTCCAGGTCAGAACTAGGCTGGCGCCGGCGCCCCTTCGGGCGGCGGGAAACGAATCTTGAGCACGCCATTGGTGAAGGTGGCGCCGCTGGCGTCGCGTTGCGCCAACACCGATGGCAACAACATCTCGCGCTTGAAGTTGCCGATATTGACAAAGAGTTCATCGCCACGCTTGGTCAACCTCACCTTTTCCAATTCCACCTGCGGCAGCGGCAAGCGCAAGACAAAGTCCTCGCCCTCCTCCTCAATCGATTGCGCCTGGCCGCGGAAGAAAATCTGGCTGGGGTCGCGCTCCTGAAAGAGATCGCCGGCCAGACGTCGCAGCCGGCTCAACCCCACCATCTCCTGGTCGTACCAGCGCGACCGCAGGATTGGCAGCGGGTAGAAATCGCGCTCAATTTCGGCCAGATAGCGCGCCTGAATTTCCTGGAGATGGCGCAGGTAACCGTCATTGCTTGGCTGAGCAACGACGGCGCCGCCAGCACTGTCGCTCTCGACGCCCGGCAGAATGCGATTGACGATTGCCGCGTCCACCGGATACCCAAAGAGTGAGAGATAAGTGACGGCGCGCGCGCCTTCCTTGATCACCATCTTCTCCGGGTTGAGCACCACACGATAGCTGGTGATCGTCGGGTCGGTCAGCACCGCCTGCAGCTCCTTGACGCCTTCCACCAAATTATTCAGCCCGGTGAAAAGGTCTTTGTCCGGCACGATTCGATTGAGCAGCCCAGTGGCAATCTTGAGCGTCGCATCACCCCAACTGCGCAGACGCCCGACATACCACTGAAAGCTCTCGGGCATCGTGAGCAGGCGCATTGTCTCACCGGTGGGGGCGGCGTCAACGACCACGCAGTCGAAATGGCCCTCACGCGCCTGCTTGTTGATATGCAACAGGCTGACAACTTCCTCCATGCCAGGGATGATTGCCATCTCTTCCGATACAGCTTTGTTCATGCCTTGTTTGCGCAGGACGTTGCCCAGGTAACCTTGCATCTCGCCCCAGTGCTGACGCACCTCCTCGACCACGTTGATCTCCTGGGCGAAGAGGTTGGGGGCGATCTCCATCGGTTGCGCGTGCAATGGTACATCCAGGCTATCGGCCAGGCTGTGCGCGATGTCGGTGCTGACGACCAGCGTCCGATACCCCAGGTCTGCACAGCGGATGGCAGAAGCCGCCGCTGTTGTCGTCTTGCCAACGCCGCCTTTTCCCAAATACAGAATAATTCGCATGCGTGTTCTACGCTCCTCAACGCCTTGCATCTCTGCAAACTGCATCACTTCTGACGCCAATGCGCCAGAACTTACAGTACGCTGTGTGGGCGCCGTTAGTTGCGTCGTTTGCGCCGCAGCAGCCCGATCACGAAAGCTCCCAGCAGGGCCATGCCCGCAATGGCGCCCACCAGCGCCGCCCGACTGAGGCCAAACCAGCCGCGAATGCGCCACCAGTAGAGCGGAAGCTGCACCCAGTAACTCCATTGCAATGGCCAGCGTTGACCAACTTGCAGTACATATTTGCCCATGTGGTTGTGCGGACTCCAGACGACGATATAGGCGCGCCCGCCAACCAGGGTGCGGGTGTCAATCATCGGGCCTGGGTAATAACGAACGCGCGTCAGCACATCCCTGGCTGGTGCTGTAAGTTGCGCAGGTGGTGTGGCAACGACAGCGCTGAAGCCGGCTGGCGTCGCAAAGGGCAATTTCTGCATGTCGGCGCTGTAGGGCAGGCTTTGCGCCACGACGGCAAAGGCAGGCACAACGGCGCCACCTACCGGCAGCATGGGCACCAACAATTGGACACGCAGTCGCTCGCCAGCACGGCACTCGGCAGCATACACATGCACCTGCCCCGGTTGACCAAGCCGGTTGAAGATCAGGCGCTTCGATTGGAAATTGGCGAGACGTAGTCCGGTCTGTAAAGTTCCACCCGGCATGCCCGGAAAGGTAGGTGTGCAACCGGCAAAGTCGGCGCTGGTGCGATCAGGATGGAGGTGCGTGATTGTCATACGGTTTGCTATATCCGGCCATGACGCCGCCTGTGTGCGGCGGTTGGGTCGATCTACTCTGCGTCAAGTCTAGCATTGCCCGCCAGGAGCGTCAAAGTGTAAGTGACCTGTCAGGCGCAGGCAGCTTGACCGACACGCGGGGATGAATTACCATACCAGCTATGAACAATCTCGCCAACGGCATGCGTCCCGTTTTTTCGGTTGTCATTCCGGTCTGGAATGAAGAAGAAGTCATTCCTGTCCTGTACGAACGCCTGGTACAGACGATGGACAGCACGGGCGAGCGGTGGGAGGTGATCTTCGTCAATGATGGCAGCCGTGACCGCAGCCTGGAATTGCTGACCGACTTGAGTCGTCGCGACGCGCGCGTCAAGGTGCTCAACTTTAGCCGCAACTTCGGCCACCAGATCGCCATCACCGCCGGCTTCGACTACGCCGAAGGCGACGCCGTGATCGTGATGGACGCCGATCTGCAGGATCCGCCCGAAGTGTTGCTGCGCATGATCGCCAAATGGCGCGAGGGTTATGACGTCGCCTACGCCGTGCGCACCAAGCGGATGGGGGAAACCAGGTTCAAGCTGTGGACGGCGTCCGCCTTCTACCGCCTGATCCGCTACATTGCCGATGTCGACATCCCGCTCGACGCCGGCGACTTCCGCCTGATGGATCGCAAGGTCGTGCTGGCGATGCGGCAGTTGCGCGAAAAGAATCGCTTCATGCGCGGGCTGAGCAGTTGGGTTGGTTTCAAGCAGGTCGCGGTCGAGTACGAGCGCGCTGCGCGTTACGCGGGCGAGACCAAGTATCCACTCCGCAAGATGTTGCGCCTCGCTAACAATGCAATTACGAGCTTCAGCCATGTGCCACTGCAGTTGGCGATGTACACAGGCTTTTTCTTTGCCGGGCTGGCCGGGCTTGGCATCGTGATTGCGATCATCCTCCGCCTCTTTGGGCACGACACTCTGACCGGACAGGCGACCACGCTGGTCAGTGTGCTCTTTCTCGGCGGTGTCCAGCTGATCTTTCTCGGCATCATCGGCGAATATCTGGGGCGCATCTACGATGAGGTGAAAGACCGCCCGCTTTACCTCATCGCCGACGCCTATGGTTTCGATGCCGCCGCCAAACCCGATACGCCGCGCCCAACACATGGCGACAGGCAAGCAGCGCCAGAGCACGTGCAGCCGGTGTAATCCGGGTCAACAAAGCATATCGGTAGCGCTCCATGTTCAGCAGGTTGTTGGATGATCTTCGCGCGTTGGCTTCGCCCGACCTCTGGCAACGCGTGATTGCGTTTCCCAGCCAATTCGACCGCCGCGAACAGCGCCTCGTCCTCACCGCCATCGTTGTGGGTGCAGTTGTCTGGCCGGTTGTGTTTGCGCTAAAAACGCTGGTTCACCTTACCTTCGAGCACGTCATCGCCTGGGTCGAAGCGACACCGTCCTCTTTCTTCATATTGCCGCCCCTCATCCTGGGCAGCTTGATCACAACGCTGATCGCAGCCTGGAATGCCAGCAACGTCTACTACCGCGATAAAGACGGCCACGTTCATACGCTAAATGATGTCGAAGGTGACGGACTGGAACGCACGATCGCGCTCTACTACACCTCAGAGCCAGCGTTGGATCGCGGTCTGCTGGGCGTGCAAGGCGTGCGTGCGCGTTGGGAGTTGCCAACCTTTAGCCTGGCGCTACGCAAGTTTGGGGCAACTCTGGCGACGCTCGGATTGGGCGCTTCCGGCGGATTGGAAGCCAGCGTCACATTGGTGGGCGAGAGTCTGGCGGTCGGGTTATTGAAACCACGCCCGCGCTGGCTGCCCCACAAACTGTGGGCGCTGCGCCTCTGGCGTTGGTGGCGCACGCTCGACCCTGACGAGTTGCAGACGGCGCAACTTAGCGGTGTGGCTGCAGCCGTCGCCACTTTGCTGGGCGCACCGCTGGCAGGCGCCTTTTTTGCCATCGAGGTGATGTACCGCCGGCGGCCAGTGATTGAGAAGTTGATCTATGCACTGATTGCGGCGCTCACAGCGTCGATGCTGGGCCGCATCCTGACGCCAGCGACGGGCAAGTTCGTTACGCTCGCTCCCATGACACCTCCTGAACTCGACTGGCGCTACGGCCTGGCGCTGGTGGCGCTGGCGATCGTTGTCGCCTTTGTCGATGTCTACTTGCGCAAAGTCCGCATTGCGCTGCGTACGTTCTTCCGCAATCGCTTTCCCGTTGACTGGCAACGACACGTGGCCGGCGCTGTATTGACTGCCCTGGTTGGCATGGCGGCGGCATGGCTGGCGGCTGCGCCGCTCGACCTGGTGTTGGGTACGGGCGACCGCGTGCTGACGGAGGCGCTGGCTGGTGAGTTGACGCTGCGGGTGGCGGCGGTGGCGCTGGTCGGCAAGCTCTTGGCGACGATGTGCACGATTAGTTCTGGCGGCTCGGCCGGAATGCTGGTGCCGTCCATGTATCTGGGCGCGATGGCTGGCGTGATCGTCGCCACGTTGACCGGCTATCCAGCGGCAGCACTGGTTATCCCCTCCATCACAGCCAGCCTGGTCTCGCTGGTCAACGTCCCGCTGACGGCGCTGATGCTCACGATCGAGGTCTTTGGCGCCGACTTTCTGCTCCCGGCGCTGCTGGTGCTGATCGTCACGCTGTTGCTGTCGCATCCCACCAGCGTTTACCGCACCCAGCGCGAGCGCGACGACACGCGCGAGATTTTGCCAGACTATGCGGTCAGACGGATTCAGATTCCTGCAGCGTGGGACAGGCTGACGCTGCGCGATCTCAATTTGCGCGCCCACTACGATGTCAACGTCATCGGCTACATTGCCACAGGAGATCATGAGGCGCGGATCACGCCGCATGTGCCGGCCACCCGTCCGCTGCGCGCGGGCGATCGCCTGGTCGTGATGGGACACACGCGGGCGCTTGGTGATCTGTTAGCTGATCTGAGCCGGGAGGAAGTCGATCACCTGAAGGCGCGCGAGGCATAGGTCATCGCCTCCGGCGTGACGAGGCAATGACCTGCAAGGGTAAACTTTGCCCAAACGTGAAGCAGAACCTCTGCGCGGGGTTGGCGCCCTATTACGCCGCGCCCACCATCATCGACACCAGATCATCGTCGGTGACCTCGGCGGCGCGCACGTCGCCCACCTTCTGCCCACGCCGCATGACGATGATACGATCCGCCACAGCGAAAATATCCTGCATGTTGTGGCTAATGATGATGACAGGCACATTCTGGGCTTTGAGCGTCTTGACCAGCTCGTGCACCTTGCGCTGTTCAGGCACACCGAGCGCCGCCGTCGGTTCATCCATGATCACCAGACGCGCATTCCAGTAGACGGCGCGAGCGATGGCAACCGCCTGACGCTGCCCGCCTGACATCTGACGAATGGGGCGGCGCAGGTTTGGAATCTTGATGTCCAGCCGCTCAAGCACCTTGTTAGATTCTGCCAGCATATGACCACGATCCACCTGCTTGAAGATGCCAAGCAGCCGTTTGGTGGGTTCGCGGCCAAGAAAGATGTTGACCGTGGCGTCGAGATTCTCACACAGCGCCAGGTCCTGATAGATGGTCTCGATGCCTAGACCGCGCGCTTCCAGCGGCGAGGCCATCGTGATCTCTCTACCCTCCAGGTAAATATGGCCGCCATCAGGTCGATAGACGCCAGAGATCATCTTGATCAGTGTCGATTTGCCGGCGCCATTGTCGCCTGCCAACGCCACCACTTCGCCGGGATAGATATCCAGGCTGACATCGTTGACCGCCGTCAGACCACCGAAGCGTTTGATCAGGCCGGTCGCACGCAGCACCGGTTCGCGGGTTGCATTTTGCTCACTCATAGCACACCAACCTCTATTCCTGGGCAAACTGGGCGCGCGCCTGATCGATCAGGACGGCGATAATAATGACGATGCCGACGGCGATGAATTGCCAGAAGGGATTGACGCGCATGATCACCAGCCCATTGGCAAGCACCGAAATGATCAGCGCGCCGATCAGGGTGCCGATCACAGTGCCCGCGCCGCCGAACAATGAAGCCCCGCCGATCACCACCGCCGCCACCGTGTCAAGCAACATTGCCTCGCCCGCATTGGCGGCGCCGTTGGTGAAGCGCACGTTGTAGACCAGGCCGGCAATGGCAGCAAAGGTTGCCGAAAGCATGTAGATCGAGACCAGTCGCCGCGCCACAGGGATGCCAGCACGCATCGCTGCCTCTTTGTTGCCGCCGATAGCATAGGTGTGCAACCCAAATTTGGTGCGCGAGAGCACGAGATGCGCCACCAACAGCAGCGCCAGCATAACGATCACCACGAAGGGAAAATAACCGGTCAGGTTGCGCAGGTCGGCCTGCGCCAGTCCGGCTGGCGGCGCCAGGAGTGACCACCCTGCACTGGGATGGTAGTAGATCAGGAAGCCGTTGCCCAGAAAGCCAAGTCCTTTGATATAGATAGGCACGGGCATGCCGCCAGAGAGCAGAAAGCCGATGCCGCGCGCGATGCCAAACATGCCCAGCGTGGCGATGAAGGGTGGCACGTTGAGGCGCGCAATCAAGATGCCGTTAACCAGGCCAGCGATCCATGCCGCCACCAACCCAACACCTAGCCCGCTGAGCACGACCATCCACATCGGTGTAGTCTCTGGCAGGCGGTTCATCACCGTCGCCGAGATCACGGCGGCCATACCCATCACCCAACCGGCGGAAAGATCGATGCCGCCGGAGATGATGACGTAGGTTTGCCCCATAGCGATGATGGTCAGAATCGCCATGTTCGCCAGAATTGCTTGCAGATTGAAAGCGGTGAAAAAGCCCTCGCCAGCAAGTGAGAAGAAGATCACCATCGCCAGCAAGAACAACCAGGCCCAGATGCGGCTGATTGTGTCGAGCCAGGCATGACGGGAATGCGTCTGATGACTATCTACGCCCATAAGTTGCGTTATCCAGCTTTATTCAAATGAATGAATTTTTTGATTGGGCAATCTTGCTGAAAAGTCATGCAGAGCGCCCACCTTCCTGGAAACCCCAGGCTTCCAGGAAGGTCAGCTGCCATCAGACGGGCGCTTCACCTGCATAACTTCTTCCTGCTGCTCTTCCAGGGAGCGCCAAAGCCCCCTGGAAGAGGGATGATTGGGAAGAATCTCAGCGGAGCAACTGGCAAGCCTTACTGGCTCTTGTAGATCGACTGCTGCGCTTCTTCGCTGTTCACGTTGTCGCGCGTGATGATCGTGTAGCCGGTTGGCCAGCGCTTCTCGATCTTGTCCATTTCGCCGTTGACTGCCGCCACTGCGTACTCAATGCATTTCTGCCCCATTTCATAGGGATGTTGGGCGATGACGATGTCAACCACGCCATCGTTCAACGCCACAATGGCGTCTTCCGGCGCATCGAAGTTGGCGACCTTGACCACACCCGTCAACCCGGCATTGGCGACAGCCTGTGCTGCACCGCGTGCGCTGAAGAGATTGGTGCCAAAGATGCCGCCCAGATCAGGATTGTTGGCCAACACCGCTGCCGTCTGCTCAGCAGCCTTTGCAGCGTTATCGTCGTTGTAATCCATGCCGATCAGCTCGACCGCGCCATTGGTGGCCGCAATCGCATTCTTGCAACCTTCGACGCGCTGCTCAACAGTGCTGACGCCCGGCTGCGTCGTCTGGATGTAGAACTTGCCGGAGCCGCCCATGGCGTCGATGATGGCGCTGCAGCCGATCTCACCGCCTTGCACGTTATCGGAGCCAATGTAGGAGAGCATCCAGTCCAGGTCAGGTGCGGTGTAGTCGCCGGCAGTGTCGCCGATGAAGGTGTCGACGCTGATCATGTGGATGCCGGCGTCATAAGCGCGCCGCATCGGCTCAATCAACGCCTGGCGGTCAGTGGCGGCGATGCAGATTGCATCCGGCTGCTGCGCAATGACGGCGTCGAGAATCGGCACCTGCAGCGTGGCCTGGAACTGCGCCGGGCCATCGGCAAAGAAGTTGACGCCCATCTCCTCGGCCTTGGCGCGGGCGCCCGCTTCCATGGTGACGTAGAAACCGTCGCCCTTCACACCGTAGATCAGCGCCACCGTTGGCGCCTGAGCGGCGGCTTCTTCGGCTGGCGCTTCGGTGGCAGGCGCCTGAGCCGCCGGTGCTACGGCCGTGCATGCGCCAAGCGCCAACATGAGCAGCGCCAACACGCCGATCCAAATCAGAGTGCGCATACGATAATGGGACATACTGTTTGCCTCCGTGTGAATGGTGAACCAGGACACAAGATGGAATAAAAATCGAACTGCCGTCTCCTACAAGAGAGCCAGCAATTCGGGTGAACCACAGGGCGTCTGCCGTCAACCGAAATGCAACGGCATGAGTCAAAAGGCCAGTAAACCTTTACCGGGATGCCAAGACACATTTGTCGCGTTTTAGGGTATCATAATAGACGAGCAGCCAGATCGTAATACGCACGATAGAGTTTGTCAAACTGAGCAAAATTGAGTCAAAGGCGATTTACGACGCTCAGAAACACAAACGATAATGATGAGGATGCGTATCCATGTCCAGCCGCACCAGACGGCAGCGATCGCCCGACCTGCTTGTGCAAGGCTTTTACCGATGCTGGCTGCCGGGAGGTTGCAATGGCCTGGTCATTGACGCCAGTTGGCTATATCTACATCCAGACCGCGCTACTTGCAGCGGCGGTCGCCTTCTTTGCCTGGCGGCGGCGCGCGACACCGGGCAGCATGGCGTTGGCTGGCCTATTGGCAGCCGCAGCGTTATGGGCGAGCATGGAGGCCGTCGAGAACGCAGCACCGACGTTAGAGACCAAAATCATGGCTTCCAAAATCAGCCATATCGGTATCCAGACGCTGCCCGTTTTCTTTCTGATCTTTGTGCTGCGTTACACCGCCAACACGATGGGTGGATTGCACAGACGAGTTTACTGGCTGTGGGTGGCGCCGGCGTTGGCTGTGCTCGCCGCCTTCACCAACGAGCGCCATTTGCTCTTCTGGCGGCGGGTGGCGTTGGTGGCATCCCCCTTCGGTGGGGTGGAATCAGTCTACGACCACGGACCGTTCTTTTGGGCCGCCACCGCCTATCTATATATCCTGATTGTGATCGCCAGTGCACTCCTGATGAACACTGTGCTGACCGACCGCACCATCTTTCGGCGCCAGGCGCTGATATTGCTGGCGGCAACCGCAGCACCCTGGCTGGCAAACGCCCTCTATCTTTCTGGCGCCAACCCGATTCCTGGTTTTGATTGGACGCCAATTGCGTTTGCCATTACTGGAATCTTGCTGGCGGTGGCGATCTTTCGCTTCGGGCTGCTTGAATTCCAACCAGTGGCATGCAAGGTGCTTTTCGAGCAAATGCGCGATCCGCTGCTCGTACTTGATCTCCAGCAACGCATCATCGACGCCAATCCTGCCGCGCGCCATTTCTTCGGCGCCGATCGTGTAGTTGCCGGTCAACGAGTGACGGAACTACTGCCAGCCGAACTTTGCCAGACACTGGCGACGCAGAATGCCGAGGTTGTGACCCTCCTCCACGTCGATGTCGATCATGTGCCACACCAGTTCGATGTCAGCGTCTCGCCACTGACCGGCGCTTATCCAATGTTGAATGGTCGCCTGATCGTACTGCGCGACACAACCGAGCGCATGATGCTGGAGGAGACGCTCCGCCAGAGCGAGCAACGCTACCGCCGGCTTATCGACGATGCACCTTTCCCCACGCTGGTAAGCAGCCTTGTCGATGGCGCCGTGCTCTATGCCAACCGCCGGGCGCGCGATCTGCTCCTGCTCGAACCAACCACGGAGCCAGTCCTGGAGCTAGTCACGGAGCCAGTCACGGGCGCTGTCTATCGCTTCGAGGATTTCTTCGTAGTGAAACGCACCTGCGCCGACCTCGTTTCATTGCTTCATCAACAGGGTGCGGTCACCGACTTCGAAGCGCAACTGCAAAATACAGTCGGCGCCGGCTTCGCTGCATTGATCTCTGCGACACCGATCCTTTTCACCGAAGAAGCTGCAATCCTGGCCTGCATCAATGACATCACGGTGCGCAAGGCAGCGGAGCAAGCGCTGATCGAGGCCAAAGTCGCAGCCGAGGCAAGCGTGCGCGCCAAGAACGACTTTCTGGCAACGGTGAGTCATGAATTGCGCACGCCGCTGTCAAGCATGATCGGGCTGGCAGAAGCATTGCTTGGCGAAGGTTACGGACCGCTCACCGAACAGCAGAGACGGTCACTGACGACGATTGTGCAAAGCGGCGAGCAACTTACCGCGATCGTGAGCGAAGTCCTTGCGCTCTCCCGCCTGGAAGCGGACGCAGTGACGCTCAATCGCGAGTCAACGTCGATCGATGAAATCTGCCAAAGCGCGCTGCACTCAGTCCAGGGCACACGCCCGCCTACAGCGCCACCGTTGCTCTACACGATCGAGCCGGCTGACCTGATGCTGGAAGTTGACCCGCGTTACCTGCGCGAAATTCTGATTCACCTGTTGCGCAACGCTGTCAAGTTCACGCCGCCGGATCGCCGCATCGGGCTGACGGTAACGGTGCTGCCAGAGCAGAGCAGCGTTCAGTTTATCGTTTGGGATGAGGGTATTGGCATCGAGCCGGAGGCGCTTGCTTGCCTCTTCCGTCCCTTTTCGCAAGTGGAGACTGGTTTGGCACGGCGCTACGGGGGGTTGGGCATCGGGCTTGCGATTGTGCATCACCTGGTTACACTGCATGGCGGCAGCATACGCGTGGAGAGCAAGCCAGGCGCCGGAAGTCGCTTCATTGTGAGTCTGCCCGTCAGCCCTGGATAAAACAGTTTCAGCAATTCACGATTCAGCCTTACACGAAGACATGAAGTTGAAGATGGTTTCCTTCGCGTTCTTCATGGCTCCGTGTGAGCTTCATGAAGTATTGAGTTTATCTGAAACCAGCGAGACGTTCAGATTTATGTTTACTCCCACACCTGCCATTCAGCTCTTCGGGCCGCCGTCGGTGCAGGTGGAGCAGCAGCCAACGACACGTTATCATTCCCAGCGAGTGGCGGCGCTGCTCTTTCTGCTCGCCGCTGGTGAAGAACCACAGTCGCGCGCAACGCTGATGACGCTGCTGTGGGAAAACGCTGTGGCCGGCAAGGCCAAAGCCAGTCTCAGCAAGTGTCTGTACCATCTACCCGACGCTATCAAACCGTTTATCGCGCTGGACCGCGCCACCGTAGCGTTACGTTTGCCAACCATCGCCGTTGACACACGCACTTTTACCCATCTGTGTCAGAATGCGATGATGCCAGGGTTACATCCCGCTACGCGCGTCACGGCGTTGACGCAAGCCGCCGAGATCTATCGCGGCGAATTCCTGCAAGGTTTCTGCGTCGAAGATGCGCCTCGCTTCAATCAATGGGCAGCAAACGAACGGGAGCGCTATCGCCATCTTGCCGCTGCCGTGCACGGCGAGCTGCTCGCCTACCACGCTGGACGTCGCGCCCATCTCCAGGCGATTCGCCACGCCACTGCGTTACTTGCCCTGGACAGAACCGATGAAGCAACCTACCGTCAACTGATGCGTTTGTTGATCGAGCTTGGGCAATATGACGCAGCCGCCGACGTGTACCGCACCTGTTGCCAGGCGCTCCAGGAGACACACGGCGCCGCACCAACCGCGGAGACTGTCGCCCTGGCCGCACACTTTCAACTGACACCGGACAACTGAGCAAATATGAGGAGATTATGCTTGACTTGATCTTTCTATCTGCTGCACAACTGGCAACGTTGATTCGCCAGCGTGCAGTCTCCGCCGAGGAGGTGATGCTCGCCCACCTGGCGCGCATCGATGACGTCAATCCGCGCCTGAATGCCATCGTCCAGTCCAGCCCGGCCCAGGCGCTGGCGCGAGCGCGCGCCGCCGATGCGTCCGCTGCGCGCGGGGAGTGGTGGGGACCGCTACACGGCGTGCCCTTCACCGTCAAGGACTGGATCGAAACCCATGATCTGGTCTGCACCGCCGGTTACGCGTCGCGGCAAGGCTATGTACCATCGGCAGACGCTACGGTTGTGGCGCGGCTGCGGCAGGCCGGCGCCATCCTGCTGGGCAAGACCAACGCTGTCAGCGGCAACGAAGTCTATGGCCTGACCAACAATCCATACAACCTGGCTTACAGTCCAGCAGGTAGCAGTAGCGGCGAGGCAGCGATCATTGCAGCGGGCGGGTCGCCAATTGGGCTGGGCAGCGATTCGGGTGGCAGCATTCGCCAGCCGGCGCACAACTGTGGCATTGCCGGCTTGAAGCCAACCACCGGGCGCGTGCCATTGACCGGCCACTACCCGCGCATCAACGTCATGAACGACCCGCGCACTGTGATCGGTCCACTGGCGCGTTATGTCGAAGACCTGGCACTGGTGCTGCCCATCATCCAGGGTATAGACTGGCAAGACGCCAGCGTAATCCCCATGCCCCTGGCAGAATGGCGGCTGGTGCGACTGGCCGGGCTGCGCGTCGCCTTTTATACCGATTATCAGGAGATCACGCCACCCGCTGAAGTCGTGCACACGGTGCACAAGGCGGTGCAGGCGTTGGCCGACGCCGGCATGAGTGTGTCCGAACGCACACCGCCGCTAGTCGAACACACCTACCAGATCACACGTGATTACTGGAACCGCCCCGAACCCGAATCCTGGGAGGTATGGGACGCAGGCGAAACGACAACGCTGTCAAGCCTAGAAGTCGAGCAGCATCTGTTTTTGTGGGACCGTCTCCGCCGTGCGCTGATCGCCTTCATGGCTGACTACGACGTGATTCTGACGCCTGCCGCCCAGGCCCCGGCGCGTCCACATGATGCTGACCCCGGTCACATCGCCTACACACTGACCTACAGCCTGGTCGGCTACCCGGCGGTGGTCGTGCGGTGCGGCACAGCACCCGACGGGATGCCAATCGGCGTGCAAGTGGTGGCGCGCCCCTGGCGCGATGACGTGGCGCTGGCGGTGGCAGCCTGGCTGGAGCAGGCGTGTGGCGGCTGGCAACGCACGGGACTAGCAGTTTAGAGACGTGGTGCGTGTGACGTGGTGCGTGTGACGTGGTGCGTGTGACGTGGTGCGTGTGACGTGGTGCGTGTGACGTGGTGCGTGTGACGTGGTGCGTGTTCAGTCCACTGCGCACCACCTCATGACGCCTGCCTGATGACGCCTGACCTGCACCGCCACTTTCTTGCACCTCCATTCAATTGCGTATACCATCACAAAATGCTCTTGGCGCGTCTGTCGGAGTGAGGAGTGCGTTATGTTCCTGGATCGCTTGCAACAGACTTGTTTGACCCAACCGGAAAAGGTCGCCGTTGAGGTGATCGAGGCGACGGTAACGACGCAGCGCGTCACCTATGGCGAGCTAGAGCAGACAGTGCTGCAGACGATGGCCATGTTGCGCGCCAAAGGCGTTACGCCGGGCGACCGCGTGGCGCTGCAATTGCCCAAGTGCCTGGCCTTTGTCTACCTGCATCTGGCGATCATGCGGCTGGGCGCCATCGCGCTGCCGTTGAATCCTGCGTACCCGGCCCGCGAGCTCGCCTACTTCCTGGAGGACGCGGAGGTGCGCTTGCTCTTTGCCGATCGTCAGGTGCGCGACACAGTGCTGCCCTTGCTCCATCACCTGCCGGCGCTGCATGAATGTATCTTTGTTGGCTGTGAGGGAGAGGACGCCTTCGACCGCCTGCTGGCGCCCTATCAACCGGCAGACGCCGTTGCTGTCCCATTGCCTACTGACCCAAACGCCACCTGCCTGATGATCTACACCAGCGGCACGACAGGGCGCCCCAAAGGCGCGGAGTTAACGCATGGCAACCTCACCGCCAATCTCGCCAGCCTACACACTGCCTGGGGATGGCGCAACGACGATGTCCTGTTGCACGTGCTCCCGCTCTTTCACATTCACGGGCTGCTGGTTGCCTTGCATGGTGCATTGTACGCCGGCGCTACGACGCTCCTGATGACGCGCTTTGAGCCAGCTCACGCCCTCGACCTGCTCGTCAAACGCCCTTGCAGCGTCTTCATGGCCGTGCCGACGATCCACCGGCGGCTGGTCGATGCTCCGGCGGCGGCTGGCGTCAGTCTGCGTCACATGCGGCTGATCACCTCTGGCTCCGACCGCCTGCCAGACGATCTCTTCGCACAATTCGAAGCGCACTTTGGCGTGCGTCTGCTCGAGCGCTATGGCATGTCCGAAGCAGGGATGATTCTCTCGAACCCGTTGCACGGCGAACGCCGCATCGGTTCGGTAGGGCTGCCGCTGCCCGGCGTCGAGGTGCGCATCGTCGATCCAGAGACGGAGGCGCCGCAGCCCGATAACGTCGTAGGCGAAGTGCAGGTGCGTGGCGCTAATGTTTGCAAAGGCTACTGGCGACAACCGGAGAAGACGGCCGCCGCCTTTACGCCGGACGGCTGGTTTCGCACCGGCGATTTGGGATTACGCGAGCCAGACGGTTACTTTACGCTCAAAGGTCGCGCCAAGGATCTGATCATTAGCGGCGGGTACAACGTCTATCCACCCGAAGTGGAGTTGGCGCTCGCCGAACACCCGGCCGTCGAAGCCAGCGCGGTCATCGGCTGCCCAGATGTCGAGTGGGGCGAGCAAGTGGTGGCGATCGTGGTGCAACGGGCAGGCGCAAAGGTCGATGAGGCTGCCTTGATTGCCTTTTGCCGGGCACGGCTGGCAGTGTATAAGGCGCCGCGCCGCGTGATTTTTGTCGATGCTCTACCGCGCAATCCGTTGGGCAAAGTGCAAAAGGCGCAGCTGCGCAGCAAATTTTGTGGATAAAGATGCATGAGCGACACACTTTCTAGCAAACACCAGGAGCGCTCTGCACGCGCGACCAATCACGACGAACGCGTCCAGCATCTGTTGGACTACATTCCGCAACGCCGCATCAGCGTCTTCGATCACTTGCGTCCGCAGCGATGGAATTGGTATCTGGTGCACCGTCCGTTGGAACGCAGCCTTGTCCATCAGGCGCCACAGCCATTGACGATCCGCCAGACGCGCAACTTGCGCTTCTTTTGGCTGGACGGCATCTTTGCCGCCATAAGCGAATCGTTCTATCTGGCGTTCATTCCGCTCTTTGCGCTGGCTTATGGCGCCGACAACCAGCAAGTCGGCTGGATCACAGCGATCGGCAACCTGGCGGGTGCGGCGGCGCTCTTTCCTGGCGCGCGGCTACTGGAAAAGACAGGCAAGCGCCAATCCATCGTTTTATGGAGCGGTGGCGGCATTGCGCGGGTGATGCTGCTCTTGCTGGCGTGCATTCCGCTGCTGACGTTGCCGCCTGCCATCGCGATTCTGCTGATCGCGATGCTCAACGGTGTGCGCGCCTTCATGGCGAACTTTGCCAACCCTGCCTGGACGGCAATGGTGGCGGACATCGTGCCTGAATTTATGCGTGGCAGCTACTTCAGCAAGCGCAACTTGACGATGGGACTCGCCACCCTCATCTTTGCCTCAGTCGCCGGCTGGGTGATCCGCACCGGCAACCAGTGGCAGGCAGATCCGTTCCTGGGCTATCAGCTGAGCTTTGCCCTGGCCTTTGCCTTTGGCATGGTCAGCACGCTCCACTTTGCCCAGATACGCGAGCCGCATTCGCGCCAGCACGCAGCGCAGGTGCGTCAGGCAGGCAGCCTGCGTGAGGCGCTGAAGAGCAGCCCTGGCTATCTCGGCTTTGTGGTGAGCGGCTTTGTCTGGAATTTTGCCTTGCAGGTGGCGGCGCCCTTCTTCAACGTTTATCTGGTGACCCGCCTGGGCGCCAGCGTCGAGTTGGTGGGCGTCTTCACTAGCATCTCCAGCCTGGCGGCGCTGGGTGGGCAACTGCTTTTTGGCAAAGTTCTGGATCGACGCGGTTCGGTGTTTTTGCAGCTCGTCACTGGCTTTCCGATTGCGCTGCTGCCGATTATGTGGATTTTCTATACGCAGCCGTGGCAAGTCGGCGTGAATAACCTGTTCGGTGGCTTCTTGTGGGCAGGTTTCAATCTAGCGAACTTCAATTTACTGTTGCAGGTGACGCCTGCGATGGGGCGAGCACGTGCGGTGGCGCTCTACCAAACCGGCGTCTTTGCCAGCGCCTTTCTTGGCCCATTGGTAGGCGGCTACCTGGCCGACGCCGTCAGTTTCCAATTGATCTTCTTGCTCTCCGGCATTGGCCGGGCAGTGGGGATGGTGATCTTTCTTGGGCTGACCTGGTGGCCGCTCCACCGGCTACGTCAGCTAGCTACGCACCAACGCGAAGCCTGAACGCACGTAAGCGCCGAAAGATTCCAAACCAACAAACGCCCCGACGCGTCAGGTGCGTCGGGGCGTTTGCCATGTTGTCATATTGTGGGCGCTGGTTTGTGCGCGTACTACCAGCGACGATCGTTGCGATCATTGCGATCGTTGCGTGGACGGCTGCTGCCACCCTGCGGGCGACCACCACCACCACGGTTGCCGCCGCCATCTTCGCGCGGACGCGCCTGGTTGACCTTAAGCCGACGCCCGCCTACCTCTTTATCGTTGAGGGCGTTGATGGCTGCCTGCGCCTCAGCATCCGACGGCATTTCGACAAAGCCAAAGCCCTTGGACTGCCCGCTGTCACGGTCCTTGATAATCGAGGCTGAACTCACGGCGCCATAAGCCTCGAAAGCCCTGCGCAGCTCGTCCTCTGTAGTACGATATGACAGATTCCCTACGTAGATGTTCATAAATTCCTTTTCCAGATACTAGGCTTGGTACAGTGGGTTCGGTGAACCCGTTGGGCAAAACAGAGATGGTGAAACAAACAATGAACTGGACCTGACGAGCTGACGAAACGAACAAAGCCAGCATCACGCGTCCATGCACTCAATCAATGCATGAACCCGAGTGGCTGGCAAGAACCCTGTTTGTAGTTGAGAGAGACCACCGAGGCATCGACTCAAACCAAGAACGCCATCTTGCTGCTGTTGCGGCGCCCATTCGATGGCTGGAATGGAGGTAGAGAGCGTGACTTACATCACGGCGTCAAACATGCCGCTTCTTTCTATGTGCGATTGTAGACTGTCCTTGCACCGCTGTCAACCTCTAGCCCAAACGAAAATTGATTTATGCGGTGAATCGTCAGGCAATCGCCATCAAATTGACGATTTCTATGCTTCTTCTATGCTTCTATGCGCCCAGTTTCTACACACCAAGTCGCTGCCAAAGACGCTCATCGCTGCGTTCGGCGAGCAAAAACCGTTTCTCGCCAGCAACGCCGACGCCTGTGATGGTGTATTGACCCGGCGCCAACCCGATGTAGTGCTTGAACACGGCGTCGGTCAAGGTGCGCCACATCTGCGCGTGCGTGGCGTCGTGCGCCTGTAACGC